>FSXL01000265.1_pt1 | contig 23190 bp, 21 predicted proteins | sample 1638241 | NCBI WGS metagenome assembly FSXL01 (sample SAMEA3914788, study PRJEB12502) | metagenome | biome: forest; material: soil | place: Canada | collected 2011-07-03 | depth 0.1 m | reverse complement strand
CGCTCGTCCTGTCTCGCGCCGCGTTCGGCATTACCGGTAACCGGGTTCCCGCCGTGGTCTCCTGGCTGCTGAGCGTCGGGTGGGAGACGATCTCCTGCGCCTTGGCGGCACTTGCGACGGCCACTGTTTTCCATCGACTGGGCTGGAGTTCCGGCACGCTCACCCTTGCGATCGCGCTCATCGTCGTGCTTGTCCTCATCGTCGGCGGCGCCGTGCTCGGGTACGACGCCGTGATGAAGATCCAGACCTGGATCATGTACATCAGCATCGTTCTCACTGTGATCTACATCGCTCTGACCTTTCCGAAGATCCATTTCGCGGCTCTTCAGCACATTCCGAGCGGTGGACTGGCTGCCGTTATCGGCGCGACGATCCTACTGATGACCGGCGGAGGTCTTGGCTGGGTCAACGCGGCGGGCGACTACTCCCGCTACCTTCCGCGTTCCTCGTCGAGCCGCGGAGTCGCGATCTGGACGACCCTGGGACTCGGGTTGCCGCCGCTTGTGCTGATCATCTACGGCGTGCTGCTGGCCGGCTCGAACAGTTCGCTGGCCGCCAAGCTCGAGGCGGATCCGATCGGTGCCCTGGCCGGCATCCTTCCGCTGTGGTACCTGGTTCCCTTTGCCATCGTCGCAGTTCTCGGTCTTGTCGGAACAGCCTTGCTTGAGATCTACTCGTCCGGCCTGTCACTGTTGAGCACCGGCGTAAAGCTCAAGCGACCGACCGCGGCGTTCATCGACGGTGTGATCATGGCCGTCGCAGCCGCCTACATCATCTTCTGGGCGCCCGGCGACTTCTTCACCGAGTTCGAGGGAGTGATCATCACCCTCGGAGTTCCGATCTGCGCTTGGGCCGGCATCATGGTCGCGGACATCATGCTGCGCAAGCGCAACTACGACAACGCCTCCCTGTTCGACCCCAAGGGCCTGTACGGTCGTCTTCGCGTACCGACTCTGCTGACGTTCGTGGTCGCGACCGTGGTCGGATTCGGATTCGTCACCAACACGGCGGCGGGCTGGTTGAACTGGCAGGGCTACTTCATGGGCGCGGTGGGCGGCAGGACCGGTGTCTGGGCGGGTGCCAACCTCGGGGTGATCATGGCCCTCATCATCGGCTTCGTCGGGTACGTGGTGTTCCAGCGTCGCGCAGTGCGGGTCCAGGAGGCCCAGACCGAAATCGAGGCCGAGTAGAAGTGTCGTCTCCTCTCGTCGTCGAGAAATTGACGGAAATCGCCCACGCGTGGTCTGCTGTGAGCATGTCCGTACCTGTAACAAAGTCCGCAGCCGTCCACCAACGCATCGTCGCAGCGATCCGTGAGGGAGTGTTCGTTCACGGGGAGCGGTTGCCGGGCGAGCACTCTCTCGCCGAAAGGTACAAGGTCAGCCGCCAGACGATCCGGGTTGCCCTCGCCGACCTGCAGCGCGATGGTTACATCGCAACTCAGGCGGGATCCGGTTCGTTCGTCACGTTCGACGGACAGGAGATCACGCCGACGGGCAGCTGGTCGAGTGCGCTCGCCTCTCGGGGTGTTGCGTCGAGCACCCGCATTCTTCGATTCGAGACCATCGAAGACCGGGCGCTCGCCCATACGCTGGGGCTCAAGGAGCACCGGTTCGTTGCGGTGGATCGCGTGCGCGCGAACGACGACGGAACTCCGATCTCCCTCGAAAACAGCAGAATCCCGTTTCGCTCCGAGGTCAAGACGCTGAGCTCGACCGGGCTCCTCAACGGCAGCCTGAGCGCGGCCCTCGAGGCGGCCGGGCTTGTCACGGATGCGATGGAGGAGTGGGCGACGGTCGAGCAGCTCGACGCCGAGGCCGCTCACATTCTCGGCCACGAAGTGGGAACCACGTGGTTGCGTCTCAAGAGCGTGGCCCGCGATGCCAACGGGCAGATCGTCGAGTACGTCGACAGCCGTCTAGACCCCGCTCATTTCCACCTGCATCACACCTATCGGAAAGCCCACAATGACTGATTTCGGGATCTCCCGAAGCGCCTCGATCGTCGATCTCGAAACCCGCGACGGTCGCGCACTCGGAGCGTTCACCGGCTTGGCCATCGGTGACGCGCTGGGAATGCCGACGCAGTATCTCTCCCGGGAGACCATTCGAGAGTTGTACGGAACGCTCACCTGGTTCGAAGACGGTCCGCAGGCGAACGACATCAGCCGGGGAATGCCCGCGGGGCACGTCACCGACGACACGGATCAGGCACTGATCGTTGCGCGCGCGCTCATCCAGGGTCGGGGCAGCGTCGACCACAGAGCTTTGGCGAGCGAACTGCTGGCGTGGGAAGCGCGGATGGAGGCCGTCGGGTCGCTCGACCTCCTCGGACCCTCCACCAAGCGGGCTCTCGAATCCCTGAATTCCGGCGCCACAGTGGACGATGCAGGGCGTTGGGGCGATACGAACGGCGCCGCCATGCGCATCGCGGCGGTGGGGATCGCCGCCCGCGCTGAACCCCTCGGTGCGCTCGTCGATCGGGTGGAAGAGGTGAGCCGGCTCACACACAACACGGGAATCGCCATCGCTGGCGCGGCGGCGGTGGCCGCGGCTATCAGCGCGGGCATCGACGGGGCGAGCGTCGAGGCGGCGGCGGCTCTCGCGATTGAGGCCGCGCGCGAAGGAGGTCGTCGCGGTGCTTACGTGGCGGGTGCGGATGTGGCGCGGCGCCTGGAATGGGCGCTCGACCTGGTGCGTGGGGCGCGAGACGAGGAGCAGGCGCTAGATCTGATTTCGGAACTCATCGGAACCGGCGTCGCGACCCAGGAGGCCGTCCCTGCGGCATTCGCGCTCCTGTCGCTCGTTCCAGACGACCCGTGGAGAGTGAGTGTCCTCGCCGCAGGACTGGGCGGTGATAGCGACACGATTGCCGCAATAGCGGGGGCGATGTGCGGCAGCATCGTCGGTGTCGACGGCTTTCCCGAGGAGGCGATCGACCTCGTGACGACCGTCAACGGACTCGATCTCGCCCCAACGGTCGCGGGTCTGCTCGCACTTCGGGATTCGGTTCAGTGAGCACCCCATCCGGTCCGCCGCGCCTCGTGCTGCTCGGCTCAATCCTGGTCGACGTCGTGATGTTCGTTCCTCGAGTACCCGCGGCCGGCGGCGACATCATCGCATCCGACTCACTCATCGCCACGGGCGGCGGATTCAACGTTCTCGCAGCCGCTCAACGGCAGGGGTTGCCAGCGGCCTACTTCGGATTGCACGGTGACGGTACCTTCGGCTCGATCGTGCGACGCGATCTCACCGCCGAGGGAATTGATGTTCTTCTCCCGATCTCTCACGACGACGACACCGGCTTCTGCATTGGACTGGTCGATGACTCGGGGGAACGAACCTATGCGACGCGCCCCGGCGTCGAGGGCAGGTTGACACCGACCGAGCTATCGGGCTTCGCGCCGCGTTCCACCGACATCGTGTATTTGTCCGGTTACGAATTGCTGTACGAGCACGGTGCCATTCTCGCCGCGTGCTTTGCCTCGATTCCGGCGGACGTTGTGACGATCTTCGATCCCGGACCCATCGTGGGCGATATTCCTGCGGGTCTGCTTGACCTTGCGCTGTCCCGTGCCGACTGGACTTCGCTCAATCGACGCGAGGCGCACGTGGTCACCGGTGCGTCGAGCGCCGAAGACGCCGCGTCAGGTTGGGGGAGCCGGGTCGCTTTCGGGCATAACGCTGTGGTGCGGGACGGCGCCGACGGTTGCTGGGTGGTGACGCACGCGGGCAACTCCGACGAATTCGTCGAGCATGTCGGCGTGCCGTTTGCGCGGGTCCACCCGGTCGACACAAGTGGTGCTGGGGATTGTCATGTCGGGACGTTCGTCGCCGCGCTGTCCCGAGGGCACACACCGGCCGGCGCGGCGCTGTGGGCAAATGCTGCTGCAGCTCGCGCGGTCGGGCTCAAAGGGCCCGCGACCTCACCGACTCTCGAGGAGACACGCGCCGATCTCCGGCTCGCGACAGTCGACGCGGGATGATCGCCCGCGGTCCCCGGGTTCGCTGGTGGGCCGCCGCCGCCCTACTGTGCCCCGAAGCCGCCCACCGGGCTGAAGCCCTTTGGTAGTGCGAACGGATCGCGCACGCGATCCGAACGATCGGAGTCCCGCACCAGTGCCGCCAGTTCGCCGGCCGCCCGGCCGATCCGGGCCGGAAGCGTCGACCCGTCTGACCCGCTACCCCAGTCGCTGGAGGCGGCGAAGACGCCGGTTGGAGCGACGACCGCGTGCAGGTAGGTGAAGAGCGGGCGCAGCGAATAGTCGAGAGCCAGCGAGTGCCGCTCGGTCCCGCCGGTGGCCGCGACGAGCACGGGCAGCTCGGTCAGGGCATCGGGATCGATGACGTCCACGAAGCTCTTGAAGAGCCCGCTGTAGCTGGTGGTGAAGATCGGGGTGACGGCGATCAGTCCATCGGCGTCGGTCACGGCATCCAGCGCCGTCTGCAGCTTCGGCGCGGCAAAGCCGGTCAACAGGTTGTTGGTGATGTCGTGGGCGAGGTCGCGGAGTTCGACGATGGTGACGTCGACGTCAACTCCGTGCTCCCTCAGCCTGTCGACCGTCGCCTCCGTGAGACGATCGGCCAGCAGGCGAGTGGATGACGGCTGGCTGAGTCCAGCGGAGATGACGGCGAGTTTCTTCGTCATTGCTTCGCCGCCTTCTTCTCGAAGCGTCCGTCGTGCACCGACGTCACGAGCGTGTCAGGTTTGGCCACGGGTCCGTCGACGGACTCGGCGACCGCGTTGCGCGCGGCGACGAGCGACGCGTGCGTCGGACCATCCGGGACCTCGGCCGGCCGGTTGGTGGCGAGCTCCTTGCGAAGCACCGGCACGACTTCCTGGCCCAGGATGTCGAGCTGCTCGAGCACGGTCTTCAGCGGCAGGCCCGCGTGGTCCATGAGGAACAGCTGGCGCTGGTAGTCGCCGAAGTACTCCCGCATGGCCGCGTACCGGTCGATGACCTGCTGCGGGCTTCCCACCGTGAGGGGCGTCTGCTCGGCGAAGTCCTCGAGCGAGGGTCCGTGGCCATAGACGGGAGCGTTGTCGAAGTACGGCCGGAACTCATTTACGGCATCCTGCGATTTCGCCCGCATGAACGCCTGGCCACCCAAACCGACGATCGCCTGGGCGGCGGTGCCATGTCCGTAGTGCTCGAAACGCTGCCGGTAGTAACCGATGAGCTGCATGTAGTGCTCCTTCGGCCAGAAAATGTTGTTCGCGAAGAAGCCGTCGCCGTAGTAGGCGGCCTGTTCTGCGATTTCCGGCGAGCGGATGCTGCCGTGCCAGACGAACGGCGGCACGTCATCCAGCGGTCGAGGCGTCGACGTGAATCCCTGCAGCGGCGTGCGGTACTTGCCCTGCCAGTCGACGGTGTGCTCGCGCCATAACCTGTGCAGCAGAGCGTAGTTCTCGATCGCGAGCGGGATGCCCTCGCGGATGTCCTTGCCGAACCACGGATACACCGGCCCTGTGTTGCCGCGACCCATCATCACGTCGACGCGACCGTCGGACAGGTGCTGAAGCATCGCGAAGTCTTCCGCGATCTTCACCGGGTCGTTGGTGGTGATGAGAGTCGTGGATGTCGACAGCAGCAGGTTTTGGGTCTGTGCGGCGATGTACCCGAGAGTCGTCGTCGGACTGGACGAGACGAACGGCTCGTTGTGGTGCTCACCCAGCGCGAAGACGTCGAGGCCGACCTCTTCGGCCTTCTTCGCGATCGTGACGAGCGATGTGATGCGCTCGTGCTCGGTGGGCGTGGTGCCGTTCGTCGGATCCGTTGTGACGTCGGAGACGGTGAAGATTCCGAATTGCATTGACTGCTCCTGGAAGTTCATATCGATGCGTTTGCATCGATATCCGCTCCAACGGAAGTTGGCGCCGCAGTATTCCCAAGGGCCGCGCCGACGCCCGCCTTCGCCGCGGCCGTCACCTGCTGCGCAGCGCGCCCGCAGGTGATCACAGTTCTCGCGCGGCCTCCTTCACGAGGGATGCGATCGCGTCGGGCGAAAGGCCAAGCGCGTGGGCCGAGCCTGCGAGAGCGAGAATCTCGGCGTGAAGGGACGCCAGCTGTTCGGCGCCGTCGGTCACCACCGCGCCGCGGCCGCGACGCATCTCGACCAGCCCCTCCTCACGCAGGTCCTGATAGGCGTGCAACACCGTGTGCAGATTGACACCAAGGGACGCGGCAACCTCTCGTGCTGACGGGAGACGATCGCCCGGCTTCAGCTTCCCGGACGCAGCCTCATTTCGCACCGACGCCGCCAACTGCTCGAATATCGGTGTGTCGCCCGCGAGAGTAATGCGAAAAAGCATCTGCTTATTCTATAACAACTAGAACAGTGATACTCTGCGAACATGGCAGCTGTCCTTGCGTGGATCGCAAACTCCGGCGTCGTACAAGGGGTGATTATCGGCGCCACGTTCGCGTTCTTGACGGCCATCCTCATCATGAACGCCGTGGGCAGATCGATCACGAAGACCGTCAATGGCTGGAGCAGCATTCGCGTCTGTGGTCAGCCAGGGAACGGCATCCTCGTGCGAGCCGCGAGCGCCAAGGCCCTGCCCGTCGTCAACGTGTTCGAGGAGGCCGCATACTGGACGACCACGCGGGATGGATCCGGCGGAACGCTGGTGGGTGGGGATCGATACGTCCTGCACTTCCCGGCGGGAGGGCTACCGCCGAATGATGCCTTCTGGTCGCTCACGATCACCGACGCCGTCGGGTACATGATGAGCACCTCGAGTGGTCGCGTGAGCATCAACGATCGGTCGGATCTTGCCACGAACTCGGACCGATCGGTCGACGTCCACATCCAGCGTGAGCCTCCGGCCGGGGACGAGCGGAACTGGCTGGCAGCCCCCACCGGAAGATTCAAATTGACGCTTCGGGCCTACCTACCAGGCGCGGATATCCTCGATGGCACCTACCGGGTACCGCCGGTCGTGAGGGCGCAGTGAGATGAACCGGCTCATCGTGAAGTACGCGTATCCCGTCACCTTTGTGATCCTGCTGATCTTCGCGTGGGTCATCTATCAAAGGCTGTCTCACGGCTGGAGCGAGATCGTCGTGCTCGCCGTCGCGGTCGTCATCGTGTGGGCGGTTGGTGCGCCGACGTTCATCCTTCTCTGGCCGCGGCTGACGGTGAACGGCTTCAAGAGAGCGATCGTCAAACGCGGGTTCAGCGGCGGGCCCATTCCCATCAACACGCTGTACGCCGAGCCCAGCGTCTCCTCCGCGTCGGCGTCCAGCGGAAGCATCATGGGAACCGGAACGGATGATGTGCTCTACGTTGCGGGTTGGCTCGAGCTGAAGAACGGCCCTCAGGTTCTCCACGTGCCGGATATGGCGGACCGGTACTACAGCGTTCAACTCACCGACCCATCGACTAGCGCCAACTTCGCCTACGTAGGCAAACGCGCGACGGGGACCAGGGCGGGGGACTACCTTCTCAGCGCGCCCGGCTGGAAGGGAACCGTACCGAACGGCGTTACGCAGATTGCTTCGCCCCGCAACTCCGTACTCGTCATCGGCCGCGTCTTCGTCGCGAACGAAAGCGACCAGGCGGCCGCCTACGCACTCGCCGAACAAATCCAGATCGCTCCCCTGAATCGGTAGCTGCCGTCCCGCTGAGACAGGCGCGGCGAGCGAGGAAATCGTAAACTCGCAGTGACGACGGATCTGTCGCGTGAGGTTCGTCCGTTTTGTCAAGCAGAGGACCTGGACTAATAAGTCGTGAAGGTAAAGAAATGGGCGAAGAAGGCTCGGACCATCGTCGTGCACCTTGAGGGCCCAGGGGGTGCGGACCTGCGCGGCGTGCACGCGATCGAAATCAAGGATGCCAAGAGACGCACCATCCGGACGAGGACGCTCGAGTATCGCCAGAGCGGGCAGGCGCTGAGCACCATCATGACGGACGCGCAAGCGCGGCTGGCACGAAACGCGCTCATCGTGAGCGACGATTCCTACCAACTCAGTGGGGACGGGCACCTGCTGCGTGCCGACGTCTCGATCTCCGAAGGAGCTCGTCGCCCTACTCGTCCTTGAGATTCTCGCCGTGCTCGCCCGTGTGCGGCTCGCCGTCGATGTCGTCGACGGAGAACGCGACGCGGTGCATGCCGATCTCGTTGGGCAGTGTGGGGTGCGTCTCGATCGCGTCGGGCACGCGTTTCATGCTACCCAGCGGGCCCGACGAGCTCCGCGCTTCCCGGCCACCGTCGACTCCCCTACCTTTAGTCCTGTGAACACGAGCATCCTGACGCCCACCGATGCCAGAGAAATCGCCCGGCACGTCGGTCGGCTCGTGCGCGAGCACTACGTGTTCGCCGACCAAGCGGAGGAGATCGCCGAGAGCATCCTTCGAGCCGCGGATGAGGGCGCATACGACCGCTGCGCGGATGCGGCCGAGATCGCGCGGAAGCTCACCGACGACCTTCAGGCGGTCAACGGCGACGGCCACCTTCGGGTCCTCTACAACGATGAACCACTCGTCGACCTTTCGGACCCGGCCGAGGAACTCGGCATGTGGACGGCGGCCGCCGATGGCGCGGCCGGCGGCATGGCGAAGGTGGAGATTCTGCCGGGGAACATCGGACTGCTCGAGGTGCGTCCGGTGCTGTATCCGGCGATCCTCAGCGGTGACCGGATCGCCGCAGCGATGACCCTTGTTGCTACGTGCGACGCCCTGATTCTGGATGCGCGCGGATGCGTCGGGGGCAGCCCGGACTCGGTCGCGCTCCTGTGCAGTTACCTTTTCGACGACGAGCCCGTGCACATCAACTCGATGAGGTCTCGAGACGAGGCGAAGGTCGTGCAGTCGTGGACCCAGGCGTGGGTGCCGGGTCGACGGTTCGGCAGTGAGAAACCGGTCGTCGTTCTGACCAGCGCCGCAACGTTCTCCGGTGGCGAAGAGCTGGCATATGACCTGCAACAGCTCGGTCGCGCGCGAGTTGTCGGCGAGCAGACCGGCGGTGGGGCGAATCCGCGTGAGGGCCATCGCGTACACGAGCACCTTGAGGCGACAATCCCCGTGGCGTACCCGGTGAACCCCGTCTCGGGAACCAACTGGGAACTAGTGGGCGTCACGCCGGATGTCCCCTCGCCGAGCGAGGGCGCGCTCGAGCGAGCCCTCGACGAGCTCGGTCAGCGATGAAGGTTCGCGGGGTGGAGGTTCACTGAGCCGTGCCGGGGCCCGAGCCGGCGTCGGGGTCCGGACGCTCGTCCCGACGGGTGGTGTAGTCGCGCACCAGTCGCGCTGGTGCCTTGCACGCCCAGGCTTCGAACAGGATCTCGGCGAGCACCTCACGATCAAGCTCGCCCAGCCGAGACTCCTGCACGAGGACCGCGTTGTAGCCATCGAAGTGTTCGATCGTGAAGAACGGCGAGTCCGGGTCCTGCACAAGGGCCAGCTTGGTGTCTTCATCGGCAACCGAAATGACCAGAAGGTCCGTAAAAAACTCTCCCGTTTCCGGATCGATGGCCGTCTTGCTCGGCCGTCGATACATCACGAACCCTTTGCCCTTGCCGCCGCTCGGGACCTTGTAGGTGGGTCGCCCACCCCACGATGTGCCGAGCTCGACCTCCGGGAGCGCCAGGCAGATGGCGCCGATGTCTGAGGGTGAAGCCTTCATGGCGCCAAAGATTAGCAGGCACGGCCGAAGCGACCGGGTTTGCGAGTCCATTCGACGAGGGACGTCACTCTGATCCTTGACTGCGCAGAGGGAGTTCGCTAACGTACAACCAAATGGTTGTATCAACTCTCTCCACCAAGCAGACCGACCTCGTCTTCCACGCGCTGTCCGACGCGACCCGTCGCGACATCGTCCAGCGCACGATGCGACAGTCCCAATCCGTTTCGACCCTCGCCAACCTCTACGACATGAGTTTCGCCGCCGTGCAGAAGCACGTGGCCGTGCTCGAACGCGCAGAACTCGTCAGTAAGCGGCGAGCGGGACGCGAACGACTCGTGCGCGGCAACGCCGTGATGCTCAACGCCGCCGCACGGTTGCTCGACGCCTACGAGGCGATTTGGGAGGAGCGTGCGACCGCAATCGAGAACATCCTGGCCGAGGACGGCACGAAAGACAGAAAGGGACCACTTCAATGACGGTCATCAGTACGACAAAAGACGCCGACACGCTGAGGCTCGTTTTCGTCGCCGACTTCGACGCAACGCCCGAGCGCGTCTGGCAAGTGTGGGAAGACCCGCGTCAGCTCGAGCGATGGTGGGGACCGCCCGGATACCCGGCGACATTTGTCAGCCACGACTTCACTCTCGATGGAGAGTCGCGCTATTTCATGAGCGGTCCTGGCGGCGAGAAGTCGAACGGGTTCTGGAAGGTGGTCGCGATCGACCAGCCGCACATCCTCGAAATCGACAACGGTCTGGCGGGAGACGACGGCGAGCCCCTTCCCGACGTTCCACCCGGCCGGGCGATCGTCACCTTCGAGTTCGTGGATGGCCGGACCCGGATGACGGTCGTCAACCAGTTCCTGTCCGTCGAACAGATGGATCTGATGCTGGGGATGGGCATGGCCGAAGGCATGGGAATGGCGCTCGGCCAGATCGACGGGATCCTCGGCTAACCACGGTGCGGCGCTGAACGGCAGCGCACGGCAGCGGCCCGACCGGGCGCTCACCACGTCCGCTTTACAACTTTTTCATAAAAAACATCCACTTTTTTATGAAAAAAAGCACCGAGGGCGCGTATAGGATATCGACGCAGGCCGAGTGCCGACGGCCGACGATCCGACGCGATGGGGCTCGATGCACACGACTGACTGCACCTCGCGCCTCGACTTGGCGCCGTGCGCCGCGGCACGCGCACGTCTGACGGCTCGGCGTCGCTGATGCTCTGGCGGATCGCGCGGGGCGGAGTCGTCAGTTCGTGGCGGTTGGTCGTGATCGTGCTGCTGGTCGCCACGCTTTCGGCGACAACGGTGGCCTCCCTTGGGCTGCTCGTCGTTGCCACGGAGCAGGCGGGCGTGCGTTCTGCCCTCGCGGGCCTGCCGACATCGCAGTCAGCGATCGACGTCGATCTGCAGCAGCCGACCGGATCGATCGCGAAGACGACCTCGGTGGCCTCAACGCTCGTGGGGCGCGTGCTCGGGCCCGGCATCGCGGTGACGACCAGCAGCCAGTCGTTTACGACGCCGAACGCGACGAGCGTTGGTGGGGCGATGCCGGATGCCAGCTACTTCGCCCAACTGAGCGGCGTGCGATCGCACACGACACTCCTCTCCGGAACCTGGCCGGAGCGCACCACCAAGGGCGCGACCGCCATCATCCCGGTCATCGTCCCGTCCGCGGGGGCCGTGGCCGTGCGCCTGCAGGTCGGCGACACCTTCAGCGTGCACGTCGACTTCACGGGCGGCATCCGCACGGCCCGGGTCGTCGGCACCTACGCGGCCAAGGATCCCGAGAGCGAATACTGGGCCCAGGATCCCCTGCACGGGGCCGGGGCCGACTACGACTATCCGCCCTTCACGGCCGGCGCCGACAGTACGACCGAGTTCGGTCCGTTACTGGTTGCCTCGGGCGAACTGGATGCCAGCTCCGCGCCCGTCGACACGACTCGCCTGTCCTTCGCGCCAGACTTCGGCCGGCTGACGGTAGACCAACTCACTCCCGTCATCCAACGCCTGAAGTCTGCGCGGGACGACGTGCCCACCCGGTTGGGAAGCGCGGCGCAACAGGCCACGTTCACCTCGGCCCTCGGCGCATCGCTCAGCCGAATCGACTCGAAACTCATCGTCACACGTTCGACCGTCGTGGTGGTCATGCTCCTACTACTCGTTCTGGCCATCGCGGCGCTCGGCCAGACCGCGCGGCTCTTCAGCGACGCGCAAGCGGGCCAGCGCCAGTTGATGCTGGCGCGCGGGGCCTCCCGATCCCAGATTCTCGTGCTGTCGACCATCGAGGCTGCCACGATCGGCCTGCTCACCGCGGTGCTGAGCCCCGCGCTGGCTCGACTCGCGTACGACCTGCTCGCGCTGTTGCCGACCATGACGGCGGCGGGCATGCCGCGGGACGCAGGGATGCCCGCCCTGGCATGGGAGCTGGCGCTCGCAGTAGCCCTGGCGTTCGTCGTCATCCTGATCGCGCCGCTGTTCGCTCGCCCGACCACGTTCGCCGACGGGGAGCAGAAAAGGGCTCGCGAGCGACGCGGTTTCGGGCTGCTGCGATCGGGCCTGGATCTCGGTTTGGTGGTTGTCGCCGGCGTGCTCTACTGGCAGCTCCTCTCGTACCGCACACCGGTCGGCGGCGGAGCGAGCCCCGTGATCGAGCCCGTACTCGTGGCGGCACCGGTTGTTGCACTGCTGGCCACGGCGCTCGTGAGCATTCGACTCATTCCCGCGGTTTCGCGTCTCGTCGACCGTCGTGCGACGCGATCGCGCGGTTCGGTTTTCCCGCTTGCCGCATGGGAAGTGGGGCGTCGCTCGCTCCGGTCGTCCGCAGCGGTTCTGCTGCTCACGCTCTCGGTTGGGGTCGGCACGTTTGGGCAGTCGTTTCTCGCCACGTGGCAGCAGTCGCAGATCGACCAGTCGAGTCTGGCGGTGGGACCGCCCGTGCGGGTTCCGGCGACCGCGGCATCCATCGGTCGTCAGGATGCGGATCTCGAAGAGGGCGCCATCGGAAAACCCCAGCCGGTCATCGACCGGACGGGATCGGTGGTGGATGCCTCTGGCCAGGACACCGACGATGTCGCGACGGTTCTCGGACTGACGCCGAGCGCCCGGACACTACTCGACACGGGACGCAACAGTGCACTCGGGGGAGCGCAGATCGCCAAACTCCGCAGCTACGACGAACCCGCGGGCGCGGGGAATGTGCTCCCCGGCGACGTGAGGGGCGTGCAGGGCGTCGTGCGCGTGGGAAAGTCGAGTGCGCCGGTATCGGGTGTCTCGATCAGGGTCGACGCGGTGATCCAAGACGGCGGTGGCCTGCTCACCACAATCCCCATGGGCTCAGTGCCGGTGGATGGCAAATCTCACGTCGTGCGCGGCCTGCTGGATTCGAGCGCGCGCGGTCCGGGGCCGCTGAGGTTCGTCGGATTCGAGTCGTTCGTCGCGGTCGGCGATCGGGCCGCGTACGGCGCCGGGAACTCGCAGGCCGACGTGGACATCCTGCTCGGCCGGCTCGCCGTCCTTCATCCGACCGGTCGTTCCGGAGAGTACTCGACTGAACCGCTGGCGGTCGATCAGCGGCTGTCCTGGTTTCCGGAACAGATCTCCGGTCCGCCGGCGACCGACGATCCGACCGCAGGCGACGCACCGCGCGGCTGGCAATGGCGGCTCACCGTGGTCATCCCGGCCGAGGTCGCCCAGCAGGGTGCCGCGTTCCTCCTTGAGGACTGGAAGCCGATTGTCGCCGTGCCCGCAGTGGTGACGACCGCATTCGCAAAGGCCGCGGGCGCGCACCTTCATGACAACCTCACGCTGGATGTCTCAGGAGCGCTGCTCGAAGTGGACATCCTGGGCATTGTGCCGTTGATACCGGGTACCGCGGATCTCGCCGGGCTCTCCGTCGCCACCGTCAGCGAAGCGGGAACTGCCGCCAGCGACGGCGTGGCGGTCGACCAGGCCGAGCTGGAACGAGTTCTTGTCGAGTGGGGCCAATCCGGCACCATGGTCGATGAGTGGTGGATCGATGTTCCCGCGGGTCACGGCGCAGCCTTCCTGCGGTCTCATCCGGTGACCGCGCGCGGTGGTGTGAGTCGGGAGGTTCTCGCGCTGCAGCTGCAGGACGATCCGCTGCGGGTCGCCACCCAGGCCGCCCTCTGGTTGTCGATCGTCGCGGCGGCACTTCTCGTCGCGATGGGTTTCGCCCTCCACACCGCAGCCAACCTGCGTGGGCGACGACTCGAATTCGCACAGCTCCGGGCGATCGGTCTCTCGCGTCGAGCGCTCGCGGGCGTGGTCGGTGCCGAGTCTCTGATTCTGTGCTCGATCGGCACGGTATTCGGAATCGCAATCGGCCTGCTGCTCAGTTGGTTGGTCGGACCGCTCGTCGCTGTGGCGCCGGATGGCTCGCCGGCCGTCCCCGCCGTCGTCACCGTTGTGCCGATCGGTGCCGTCGCCCTCCTCGTTCTTGAGGTTCTCGCCGTGCTCGCCTGTGTGGTGCTCGCCGTCGCGGCCACTCAGCGCTCGACGTCGCCCGCGCAGATCCTTCGAGGAGCCGACGAATGACAACCCCTCCACAAACGTCTGCCGGCCGGGTGGTCCGGTCGGTGCTCGCCGCGTGGCCGCTCGTGGTTCGCCGGCGAGCGCGGCGCGACGTTGTGCTGCTGTTCGCATGGACGGCACTCGTCGCGTTTGTGGTTCTGCTCGCGGTGGCGGCACCCCGCCAACTCACCGAGACGATCGATCGCGGGGCGACGCAGGCCGTTGCCGACGCCGGGACGGCCTCGGACATCCTCATTCGTGTCCCAGTGGGTGTGCCGGGGCCCGGGTTGCCTCCGGTCGAAGCTCCCGGGCGGGTCGTCGACTTCGCGCAGGGCATTGAAGAGGATCTGCCCGGCGGCATTCGGCACGTCTATCGCAGCACGACTGTCGCCGTACTCGGAACGGCCCTGTCGGTGACGAATGTCACCGATACGAGCGGACTGACGAGCACACAGGTGGAATTGGGCATGCTGACGCCGACGAACCGCAAGGGACTCACCGTGGTGTCGGGTCGCCTTCCGCGCTCCGGCGCGGTGGTTTCGCCTTCATCGCCCATCGAGATCGCCCTGTCGGCAGTGGATGCCCGCGCCGCAGGCCTCCGTGTCGGCAGCATCGTGGACGTGCAGAGCACCGGCGCGACGGCGGCACTGGACGGCAATCCGACGACCGCGTTGAAAGTGGTCGGCATCGTCGAGAGGGGAACGTCGGGAGTCGCGAATTGGCTTGACGCTCCCTCCGTGTGGACTCCGGATGAGCCATCCACGACGGGTGCGGTCCAGGCGTTGGGGATCACCGCTCTAACCAGCCCGACCGGGTTGACCAGGGCATCCATCGAGTACGGCGAGCAATTCAGCGGATACATTCGCGTGCACGTGAACCCGGAGCGGTTTTCCGCCTCCACCGAGGCACGTGTCGCGGATGAACTGGCTGTGCTCACCGTGAACAGCGACACGCTTCAGGATGAATCGGGGGCGCCAGTCACTGTGTCGTCGCGCCTCGGCGACGCGCTCTCGGATTTCCCCAGCGAGGCGCGAGCCGCGCTGGCACAGATGTCGCTCGTGCTCGCGAGTCTCCTCGGAGTTGCCATCACCGTGCTCGTTCTCGTGTCCCGCCTCGTCGTGGTTCGGCGCGACCGCGAATTGGCGCTCGAGCGCGCCCGCGGCGCCTCGCTCGCTTCGATCGTGGCGAGGATATTCGTCGAGTCCCTCGCGGTAACCATCGTTGCCGGGGTCATCGGCGGCGGCCTAGCGGTGGCGATCGATCCCGGCCCGGTCGTGAACTACGGCGTGCTGCTCCTGGCATTGGTCGTCGGCTTGCTTGCCGCACCGGTACACGCCGCGCTGCGGGTGCGCGGCCAGTGGAGCGGTCGCAGAACACCCGCGAACCGACAGGCTCGGCTGGAGCTGCGGAAGAGGGCGAGCGCCCGTCGCATTGCCGCGGAGCTCACGGTGCTGGTACTCGCCGCTGCCGCACTGCTATCTCTTGCAAGCCGCGGGCTTCTCGAAACGGCCTCGGGGGGCATCGACCTGCTGCTCGCGGCGGCACCGCTGTTGTTCGTGATCGTCGTGACCCTGGCGATCCTCCGGCTCTACCGCTGGCCGGTCCGCGCGATCGGCGCAATCGGGCGCGGCACGCGGGGTGCCCTCGGAGTGCTGGGTGCCGCCCACGCGGAACGGGCGATGTCCGCGCTGCCGCTGCTGGCGCTCACCCTGGCGGTGTCACTCTCCGTCGGCGGGGGCGTGTTGATTGCGAGTGTCGATTCGGGTCAGGTCGCGGCGTCCTGGCAGCGAGTCGGAGCGGACGCCCGCATCGACGCGCCCGTCAGTCCCCACGCCGTTGCATTGATTTCGGATCGGTCCGGCGTCACCGCCGTGGGAGCCGCGCACGTGTCGGTCGGCGTGCAGGTGCAGCTCGGAGCGGCGACCGAATATCCCACGATGGTCGCCATCGATCGCGGTTTCGCGGGACTGGTTTCCCACCTGCCGACCGACAGCGACGAGAGCAACGACGTGGCGAGCCTCCGAAGGCTCGCGGCCACGACGCCCGCGACGTCGCGGCTACCCGTCGTCGTCGATGCACAACTCGGGCGCCACCTTGCGACGAAGAACATCGCGATGTACTACGGCTCGAGGACGATCGACATGCGTGTCGTCGGCGTGACGGATGTTGAGCCGACCGGCTATGAACCGGGACCGTTCTTCTACGTCGACCTCGATTCGCTCACGCTGCGACTCCAGCGTCCGACGGCATCCGACCCCGGTTTGAGCACACCGAACACGGTTCTCATCACCGGCTCGGGGGCGGCGCGCGCTGCGGCGAGACTCGGCGTACCGAAGGTGGACATCGATTCGCGGGCCGACTGGCTGCGCGATCGTCGGCACCAGGCACTGGTCGACGGTACCCAGCAGGCCATGCTCCTGGCGACCATCGCGGTCGCGCTACTCGCCATGATCGCGCTGGTGACGACCGCGCTCGCCGGCGCACGGGATCGGGGGCGGTCCCTCTCCCTGCTGCGCACTCTGGGCATGCGCGCCGGCCTCGGCTGGTGGCTGGCGCTCGCCGAACTGCTGCCCGTCGCCGTCGCCTCCCTCATCGGCGGCATTGTCTCTGGCATCGGCATGGTCGAGCTCCTCGAGCCGTCGCTGGGACTCCGGATTCTCGCGGGTGGCGTGTCCGATCCGCCGACAGCGGTTTCGCCCGGACTGATCATCGGGCTGGTGATTGCGGCGATCGCCGTGATGGTGCTGGCGATCGTCGCGGAGATGGTTGCGTATCGCCGTGGCCGACTCAGCGAAGTGCTCAGAGTAGGAGAGACGGTATGAGTGTTCTGACGAGCGAGCCGCGACAGCCGACCCGCGGATACGGCGCCGATGCGCTCATCGTGTGCGACAACGTTGTGCGCATCTACCAGGTCGACAAGATCGAGGTGCAGGCACTTCAGGGACTCGATCTGCTGGTGAATCGCGGCGAGATGATCGCGATCGTCGGCGCATCCGGGTCGGGCAAATCGACGCTGCTCAATGTGCTGTCGGGGCTGGATGTGCCAACGGCGGGTCGCGCGCGGGTCGCCGACTGGGACCTGCAGGGCATGTCCTCCCGCGACCGTTTGAACTATCGGCGGAGCGTCGTCGGATTTGTCTGGCAGCAGACCGCGCGCAATCTGCTGCCGTATTTGAGCGCCGCCGAGAACGTCACCCTTCCCATGGCCTTCGCGGGTGTGCGCAAACGTGAGCGCACCGGGCGCGCGAGAGACCTGCTCGACTCCTTGGAGCTGGGAGAGAAGTCGAATCGTCGTCCGGCGGAGCTTTCCGGCGGCGAACAGCAGCGCGTGGCGATTGCGGTCGCTCTCGCGAACCGGCCCGACGTGCTGTTCGCGGACGAGCCGACCGGCGAGCTGGACTCCGCGACGGGCGACGAGGTGTTCGCCGCACTGCGTTCCGCCAACGAGAACCTCGGAACCACCGTCGTGATCGTCACCCACGACGGCGCCGTTTCGAGCCAGGTGCAGCGAACGGTCGCCATCCGTGACGGTCGAACCAGCTCGGAGGTCGTTCGTTCGACCGAGGTCGATGAGCACGGCGAATCGGCCGTCACCGCGCGCGAGTACGCGTTGCTCGACCGCGCCGGTCGCCTGCAGCTGCCCGCCGATTTTCGCAACGCGCTGGGACTCAAGGATCGGGTTCAACTCGAGCTCGAGACCGATCACGTGGCCGTCTGGCCGGACAACGCTAACAAGGAGCGCACGGAGCGGCCCGAGGAGACGGGCGAATGACCGACGCTTTCATCGTCGCGCGGGGCGTCTCGCGCACCTATTCGTCGGCGGCGGGTGACGTTCCCGCGCTGAGGGACGTGTCGTTCACGGTGCCTTCGGGCGCTCTCGTCGTTCTTGTCGGGCGATCGGGGTCGGGCAAGACCACGCTGCTGAACTGCGTCGGGGGGCTGGACCTACCGACGGAGGGCAGCATCCTGATCAACGGAACGGATGTCACCACGCTCGACGAACGGGCCCGTACGGCACTGCGTCGCGACGAGTTGGCATTCGTTTTCCAGACGTTCGGGCTGGTGCCGATGCTGTCGGCCGCCGAAAATGTCGGGCTCCCGCTCCGACTCCGTTTGACGGATCCCGCGGAGCGCGATGCGCGCGTCGAGCACCTGCTCGAGCTCGTCGGTCTGGCGGATCACGCCGCCCAGCGCCCCTCCGAGCTGTCCGGTGGTCAGCAGCAGCGCGTCGCCATCGCGCGGGCGCTCGCGAACTCCCCGCGGCTGCTCATCGCCGATGAACCAACGGGACAGCTCGATGCAGACACGGGCGCCGGCATCATGGCCCTGCTGCAGGAGGTCGTGAGGGCGGAGGGAATGACGGCTATCATCTCGACTCACGACCCGAGCGTGCAGGCGCTCGCCGACCTGACGCTGCGGCTCGCAGACGGGCAACTCGTCGATCCCTGACGCGCGTCGACGCGTGACCTCGGAAGCCGGAGGGCTTGCCGGGAGCGTCGCGTGGATTGTGCGTAGCGCGCCGTCGCTTCGTCCGCAATGACTTATCGGATCGGGTCGTTGTCCGTACGGTTCTCGTTATGGGCACCGAACACGATCGTCTTCGAGTTCGCGTCGACGGCGGGGTGGTTCGCGGTGTCACGCGCGATGGGATCGACTCGTGGCGAGGGATTCCCTACGCGTCGCCCCCGGTGGGACGGCTGCGGCTCCGGGCTCCCGTTCCAGCGGTCCCCTGGGCGGGAGAACTCGACGCGTCTCGTTTCGGAGCGCCCAGCGCGCAGCTGCACCGTGACTTCCGCACCGGTGCGGTGTCAGTGGGTCAATCCGGCGAGGACTGTCTGACCATCAATGTGCACGGCCCCAGCGATCGACACTCGTCTTCGCTTCCGGTGATGGTGTTCATCCACGGCGGCGGGTACAGCAAGGGTTCGTCCCGAGACTTCTCTGAGCAGGGCCGAGGCTTCATCAAGGCCGGACCGGTGGTCTACGTCAGCTTCAACTATCGGCTCGGGCCGCTGGGCTACCTGGACTTCTCGCAGTACTCGACGACGCACCGGCCCTTTGAGAACAATCTCGGCCTGCGCGACCAGGTGGCAGCACTGACCTGGATACGGGACAACATCGCCGCGTTCGGCGGGGATCCGTCGAACGTCACCATCCTCGGCGAGTCGGCGGGTGGCCACGCCGTCACGACCCTGATGGCCACGCCGGCGGCGCGCGGGCTGTTCGTCCACGCAATCGCGCAGAGCGCGCCCGCCAATGCGGTGTACTTCCCGAAGGCGACCCGGCAGTGGGCGAGGGAGTTCGTATCGGAACTCGGGAGTCGCCTGCACACGCCGATCGACCTCGACGATGTGGGGTTCGTCAACGAGCTGCTCGCCACGGCGCGACTCAAGCCGCTGCTGCAAGCGTCCGAGATCATGCAGAAACAGACTCCCAATTCCTATCCGGGGATGTTCTGCCTGGCTCCCGTGGTCGACGGCGACTTCCTGCCCGAGCATCCGATGGACGCCTTCCGTGCCGGTCGAGCACATCGCGTGCCGCTCATCATCGGAACCAACGACCGCGAAGGGTCCCTGTTCCGCGGCAAGGTCGACATCATCCCGCGCACGCCGCCCCGGATCGGTGCCCTCTTCCGCGAGGCGCCCATCGCCTCGCGTGCTGCGATCCATGAGCTGTATCCGGGACTGCCTGCACCACGGGATGCCGCCGACTTCGCCGGCGACTACGGGTTCTGGTACCCGACAACACGAGTTGCAGACTTCCACTCGCGGTTCGCGCCGGTGTGGATGTATCGCTTCGATTTCGCCCCTCCGGTGCTGAAGCTTCTCGGGCTCGACGCCACCCACGGCGTCGAGATGTTTCCCCTTTTCGACGAACTCGACGCGCCGCTACCCCGCATGATGACCTCTCTCGGCGGCCGACGCGACTATGCGGCTACCGGCCGCCGGATGCGGGCGAACTGGTTGGCGCTCGCCCACGACGGGGCACCCCGCGCGGAGTGGCCGCGCTACGTCGAACCCGACCGCTGCACTCTGATCATCGATACCGAAGACAGGGTCGAAAGCGATCCGCGGTCATCGAAACGGCTGGCGTGGACCGCGTTTCTGCCCCACCTCGCCGATGATTCGACCGCAGAGACGGCGGCATAGTCGTACGTGTGCCTTCACCGTCGTGTATCGATCGTGTGAACGTTTGTCCCGATGCATTGACTTACTCCCCCGCTCGCGAGACCCTGAGCCTGATCACTCCAGCCTTCGGTGAATCCATACGTCATTTGGATCGGGGCTCGCGTGACTACTGCACTCACACCTTCGCCCGCTGCAGGCCGCGCGGACAGCAGAACCGTCGGGCACCCGGGTGACTTTGCCGCGTGGCTCGAAGTGACGAGACTGGGCCGCGCCGATTGGCGAATATCGGACGGCCGACGCGAGCAATTCGAGTCGGGACACCTCCTCGGTTACATCGAAAAAATCGGGCGCGACAAATACGAGATCGTGTGGATGACCGACCCGATGCGCTGGTCGTATGTCGACAGCTTGCGCGCCGCGCTCGAGGGTTTCACGGACGGGGCGAGATTCTCGTCCCCCGTGCTTGATGAACGCGATCGCGCCCTGGTGGTGGCGCCACGGCGATCGCGCCGCGGCCGACGGCGCAGTTCAGATCCGCGAAGCGCAGCTGTCGAAGTCGCGTAGTGCGGCCGAAGCGTTCAAAGAAAAGAGGAGCACACGGTGGGAGCACTCATTTATCCGGTGAACCGGGCATCGCCGATCGAGATGGATGATCGCACCCTTGCGCATCTCCAGATCATCATCGGATCCAAACTCAGGAGTGGACAGGGTTTCTTCTTCTCCTGGACCGAGGACGTGGCAAATGGAAGCGGACGCACCAGCGTCTGGATCTACCCCAGTCTGGAACTCCGATTTGTCTACGCGACGGCCCAACGCCACGTGCTCAACCGTGGTTGGCTCGAGTCATTGATGAACTCGGCGAACTCCGCCGAGGGGCTCTCCCTCACATCGGAGCCTCGGACTGTAGCGCTCGCCGCGTGAGTTCGCTCGGCGCCGCCCGATCGGTGTGCTCTCCATCCGCGAGGATGCACTCACAGATCTCTTGGCTCTAGAGCGATCCGATCCGATTTCCTGCGGACTATCAGTCTGCCGTTGCTCACTTCTTCGGCGACGAACCGCATTGTCAGGTTCCTGTTTCTCGCGTGCGCTCGCAGCACCGCGAACGCCTGGTCCATGTCGATCGACAGGGACTGGGCGACCATGCCTTTTGCCTGTTCGATCACGATCCGGCTGTCGAGAGCCGCGTGAAGTTGCTCGGCGACGATGCTGCCCTCCCGCACGAGACGTTCCTGCAGGATTCCGATGGTGGCCACGTCCGAAAGGGCCTGGGCGACGGCGGCGTTGCGATCGCTGAGCGCCTCGGGCTTCGTGCCGAACAGGTTCATCGTTCCAATGACCTGACCGCGCAGTTTCAGCGGGGTGGCGTGCGCGGAGCGGAAGCCGCCCTGGAGAGCGGCCGCCTGGAAGACCGGCCACCGCGCGCCAATGGTCTGGATGTCCGGTACGGAAACCGCAACGCCGGATGTGAAGCAGTCGATGCACGGACCCTCGGAAGCGTTGATCTGCATGACCTCGACGAAGTCCGCTTCCTCGTTGGTCGAGGTCATCAACTGAAGGTGCCCCTCCTCGTCGACGAGCATGAGACCGCCCGCGGCGATGCCAAGGATCTGGGTGCACTGCTCCACGAGAGTGTGGAGCAACTCCACCACATCGAAGTCTGTCGTAAGCGTGTCAGCGACGGCGACGAACGCGTTGTTGATCTGAGTTTCTCGGACCGTGCCGTTCATGTGGTCGTTCTCCTCGGCTAATCGATGAAAGTACTGAAATCGAGTCGTCGTCCGACGACCTCGCGGGCGACATCCTCCAGGTGGTGGTCTGTCGTGTAGGCGTATGCGCGCAGTCGAGCCAACGCCTCCGTTGCACTGATATCCAGCTGCACCTGCACCATCCCCGTAGCCTGGTGAACCTCGCGTCGTAGCGATGGCGCCATCTCGGCTTCGGGGCTGGACGGATCCTTCGCCGACCACATCGCCTGACGTGCGGCGGGCCCGGCGGCACGATTCGCCATCGACTTCGCGAGCGAAATCTGATGGGCGTCGAGCCATCGCGGCCGTGACGAATACAGATCGACGACACCGACACTTGCCGCCCCCATCTTCATGGGAAACGCGAAGACCGCGGACATTCCGATGCCGAACGCGGCCGGCGCGAAGATGGGCCAGCGTCCATCCACGCCGACCGAGATGTCGGGCGCGAGCGTCGCGACTCCCGTGTTGAGCGTGTCCCAGTGCGGCCCTTCGCCCAACTCGAATTGGAGCGCTTCGCCGCGGGCGGAGATGGAATCGGTGGCGCAGACCGTCGACTGCTGACCGTCGCGCCCGAACACCGAGATGGATGCTCCGGAAACATGGAGGGCGTCGACGAAGGCCGCACAGAGGCGTCCCGGAGCGAGGTCATCGGGAGGGACGACGCGCGTCGCCGCGGGTGGAGCCATGGTGGGCTTTCAACGAACGGTTGGTGTTGAAGAGAACCCGGGCAGAATCGGAGGAGTCCGGACGCGAATGGCGCCCTGCCTTGATGGTACGCGGAAGCTGTGAACCCGGGGGTTCCGCGCCGAATCGCTTGCGACGCCGAGCTAACGAACGTAGTGTCGGGAGCGTTGCTCCAGCCTTCGGCAGCGGTCCGTTACGAACCTGCCAGGAGTTGCTGATGAGCGTTGCCCCGATCCAACCTGACGCGTCTCCGAACCAATCGAGTCCGCTGGCCCGCTCATGGGACAACGCGACGATCCCAACCGAGCCGATGGAAATAATCCCGCCTCGCCCGTCGCACGGTCTCGGAACAGAAGTCGCTGAGGCGCTTGAATGACCGGACTCATCGTCGTGATCATCATCGTCGTCATCCTGATACTGATTGCGCTCGGCCTGGCCATTCACGTCGTCACGCAGTACGAAATGGGCG
>FSXL01000625.1_pt1 | contig 24277 bp, 17 predicted proteins | sample 1638241 | NCBI WGS metagenome assembly FSXL01 (sample SAMEA3914788, study PRJEB12502) | metagenome | biome: forest; material: soil | place: Canada | collected 2011-07-03 | depth 0.1 m | reverse complement strand
GCACAAGCACGATCCGCCCCTGCTCGTCCGTGATGACGCTGGTGGTGGAAGGAACGACGTTGTTGGCTTTCGGGGCGTTTGGGTCGTTGTAGTAGTCGATGCGTGCCATAGGGTACCTCCTTGGTCAGTAGACCGGCAGCGGGTAGTGGACTTTCTTGGCGGTCCGCCAGATGATTTCGAACGACGTCTGGTACTTCTCCCACAGGTCCGGGTTCGCGCTGCGGGTGAATTCGATCACCGGGTTGTCGCCAGCGGGGGAACCAAGAATGTGGTGGTTCGCGTAGAGGGTGTCGTCAGCACGGAACATCGATACGTACAAGGGCGTTCCGTGGGCGCGAATGCGCACCCCCTCGACGTCGTGTAGTTTCTCCAGGTGAGTCAAGGTCATCCGACTGCGGGCCGCGAGGGCGTCGCCGATGCCTTCCTCGATGCCGCGCTGGTGGACCCCGGCAGAAGCCGGATCGCCGGCGATGAACCGCACCCGGACACCGCGGGCGGCAGCGTCGCGGATGATGTGGAGGAACCCGGGAACATTATCGAAGAGAAACGTTCCCCCGTACACGCAGAAATCCAATTGCTCCGTCGCCGTGGTGAACGTCTCCTGCCACAGCTGTACCGGCATATGTGCGCGGGAGGCGAACACGCGCGCCGGAATGACGCCCGCATTGACGGGAGTCGGTAGCGGGTAGGCCTCCGGCCAGAGATCCGAGGCCGTGGTGTGCAGCGCGTCAGCAATGGCCCTGGCATTCGCCGCTTGAGGCTTGGTGCCCTCGACAAGCCAGCGTTGGATGGTGCGCTGATCGATCCCGGTCAATTCGGCGAGCTTCGCGATGGACAGCCCCGCCTGCCGAATCCGCTCACGCAACCGACCGTTGGGAAGCTGCGACACACTCCCGCTCACCCTGCCCCCTCGGTGTCATCCACGCGACAAAGTGACGACATCCCTCCATCGCAGTTTGTCACACCTTCGACACGGGAATGCCCTCGGAATGCCGGTTTTGGGCCGCTGAAGTAAGACCCATGGCCGCCAACCGGTAGCCGCACCACCATCACGAAGGAGAACCAGATTATGAGGTTGAAGATCGATACGGAAGGGGTGTCGTTCCTGTGCACCCGGGTTGCGGAGCAGCGCACCGACCGGGATACCGGTGCGGTACGTAACGACCGGGAGACCGGGCTGCCGTTGTGGCAGGTACAGGTCGCCGCTCTGGATGCCACCGGCGGGGAAGTCCTCGCCGTCACCGTCGCCGGGGAACCCGGGAACCTGACCGCCGGCTCCCCGGTCGCCATTGAGGGTTTGGTGGCGATCCCGTGGTCCCAAGGGGACCGGTCCGGGGTTGCCTACCGGGCTGCCTCGATCCGTGCCCTGGACACCCATGCGGGTGCCCGTCCGGTCAAGACCGGCGACTAACCACCACCTGCCTGGTCAGGCCCGCCCGCGCAAACCATCTGCGTGGTGGGCCTGACCGGCCGTCCCCCACCGTTCATTCTCTCGCGTTCTGGAGGTTGTGATTCTCATGGTCCAATCCACACCCCGCCAGCCAGCGCAAACAGGCAGCGACGACTTTCTGACCGGGATCATCGTCGCAGTCTTCGCGCTGGCCTGGTTCCTGACCCGCCGGGCCATGATCCTGACCTGGTGGGCGATCCTCTTCCCCATGCTGAGCCTCCCCGCGCTCCTCACCGTGTGCGCCTTGGATATCTCCGGTTGGCAGGCCGCCGCGGTTGTCGGCTCCGTGTCTGCGGCCGGACTGCTGCTGTGGCGGTTCCTCGACCCGGCATCTTTCCGTTGCCTGGTGTCGTTCCGGTTGTGGGCCAGACGCCGCCGGCATCGGGTTTACCAACGCCCGTGGGCGGCCATGTGCGCCCTACACGGGCTGACCACCGTGCTGGATGGGCAGCCGGTGATCCCGCGGCTTCGCCGGATCCGCATCAGTCAGGCCACCGATGTGCTGCTGGTGCAGCTGATCCATGGACAGACCGTCACCGACTGGGCCGCCCACACGGACGCGTTCGCGCACTCCTTCGGCGCCCGGACTGTGGCCATCGTTCAGGCCGGCCCCGGCTGGGTGCGCATCACTGTCCACCGAGCCGACAGCCTCGCCACACCGATCCGGGTCCCGGTGCCAGTTGAGCCGGTCGACCTGACCGCCGTGCGTGTCGGCGTCACCGAGACCGGGGCTCCGTGGCGGATGCGTATTCTCGGCCGCCACTTCCTGGTCGCTGGTGCCACGGGTGCCGGGAAAGGCTCCGTCGTGTGGTCGATTCTGACCGGTATCGCCCCACTGCTACGCGACGGAATCGTGCAGGCGTGGGTTGTTGACCCGAAAGGTGGCATGGAATTCGGGCGCGGCAGCGCCCTGTTCACCCGGTTCGCCTACGACACCACAGAACAGTCGTTGGCACTACTCCGCGACGCCGCCCGGATTCTCACCGATCGTGCCGACCGGCTGCGCGGTGTCACCCGCCAACACGTCCCGACCGTGGGCGAGCCGTTGATCCTGATCGTGATCGACGAACTCGCCTCCCTCACCGCCTACCAAACCGACCGGAAAATCGCCGCCGAAATCAGCCAACTCCTGGGCCTGATCCTCTCCCAAGGCCGCGCCGTCGGCGTCAACGTCATCGGGTGCGTCCAAGACCCCTCCAAAGACACCGTGTCCATGCGCCAGCTCTTTCCCACCCGCATCGGATTGAGACTCAGTGAGGCCACCCAGGTCGGCATGGTACTCGGCACCGGGGCACGCGAGGCGGGTGCGCTCTGCGACCGGATCTCGGACAGCCTGGCCGGTGTCGGTTACGTCACCGAAGACGGCAGCACTGGGACCGTCCGGGTGCGCGCGTTCCACGTCACTGATGCGGACATCGACACCCTCGCCACCCGATACGCGCCACCGGAGACCGTCACTGAGGAGCGCGAAGACGCGCCGGGTGGGGACACAGACGCCGCGACCTTGCCGTAACCCAGCGACCCAAGCGAGATAGAGAAGAGGCGAGAGCGATGACCACGACGCCCAGACGCGAGACAGTGTTCGGCCGGGTGGATGACGAATTGATCCGGCAGATCGTCGCTCGGGCTTCTTCGATCACGTATGACGCCTGGTGGAGCCGCGTCACCGCCTCCGGACACTGCGCCCACCCGATCCACCTCACCCGAGCCTCAAGCGAAGGAACTGCGCTGGTCTTTGGACGGTGCAAGAACCGACGTGCCGCCGTCTGCCCGTCCTGCTCCGACCTGTACGCCGGAGACACCTGGCACCTCGTCCACGCCGGCCTCGAAGGCGGGCAGAACATCCCCACCACGGTTGCCGAGCATCCCGCCGTATTCGCCACCCTCACCGCGCCGAGCTTCGGGCCGGTGCACTCCACCCGCACCGACGAACACGGCGCACCGCGCCCCTGCCATCCCGCACCCGCCGTACAGTGCTCGCACGGTCGGCCCGCGAATTGCACTGCAATCCACGACGCTGACGATCCGCTACTCGGTCAGCCGCTATGCACCGATTGCTACGACTATCAGGGTCATGTCCTGACCACCTGGCACACCCCAGAGCTTTGGCACCGGTACACGATCACCCTGCGCCGTCTGGTCCGAAACCACTACGGGCCAGGGCTGCGCGTCTCGTTCGTCAAGGTCGTCGAAATGCAAGCTCGCGGAATCCCACACATCCACACCGTCATCCGCCTTGACGCCAAAACCGACAGCACGATACCCGAACCGCCGAAGAGTGGTGTCAGTGCAGAGGAGCTAACCGTTCTCGCGCGCCAGGCGGCAGCCGTCATCGCCCTCGACGTTCCCGCACCCGGCGGTGAGGTACGCACCCTACGGCTCGGAGCGCAGATCGACATCCAACCGCTCAGCCCTGCCAATGGCGGCCCTGAGGCGCGCAAGATTGCAGGGTATCTCGCCAAGTACGTCACCAAATCCGTCGCCGACGCCGGCATCATTCCACACCGGATCGCTCCCGCTGCAATCGAGCTGCTCCCCATCACCGACCATGCCCGCACGATCCTGCGCACACTGGTCCGACTAGCAGAGGAGATGCCTGAGTACGCGGCCATGATCTCGTGGCTCCACACGCTCGGCTACCGCGGACACGTCACCTCGAAATCTCGCCGCTACTCCACCACCATGCGCGAACTCCGCGCACGACGCACCGAACATGAGAAGGCCGCCCGAGAACAACACATCACCGCAGCCGCCGAAACTGACATTGAATGGAAGTTTACAGCCGCCGGCCATAAGAACCACGGCGACCGTTACCTCACCATATCCGCGGCACTGCAACACCGCGAAGCACTCTGGGCAGCACGACAATCCGCCACAACAAGGGTCGCAAGCGATGAGTGATGAGAACGCACCCAAGATCGTGCTTGAGCCAATTGCCGTAGACACCGAGACAGCTGCGCGACTTCTCGGGATCAGCCAAGCGCAGGTCAGGGCACACATGCGCCGCGGCGACCTGCTTCCCCGGTATTCGGGCACCAAGCCCGTCTTTCCGATCGACGAACTCAAAGCGTTCGTGGAGTCGTTACCGGACATTCCTGCGCACTTGTGAGCTGTTTTCGGCATAGCCGAACTGGCCCCGTCGCGGCTGACCGAACGACGGTCACCATGTCGATTCGCACAACCTCAGCGATCTCTTTAGTGGGTACCTTAGTGGGTACCTCAATCGCAGATCCCGCTGATTTACAGGCCTAGTCGACGACTTGCACTTCTTTCCAGAACGCCACGTAGTCGCTGAAATCCTTGCCGACCCGATCGAAGGCGGTCGGATAGGGATGCGGGTAACTCCACGCGCGGTCCTGGAGCTCTGCCCCGCCGTCCTTCACACTGAAGTACTGGCACTCGCCTTTCCACGGGCACGTGTATGGAGTGTCACTCTCGACCAAGTATTCGGACTTCACGCTCGACGGCGGGAAATACCAGTTTCCTTCGATCGAAATGAGATCCCCTTTCGGAGCCTCTGCGATGACGGTGTCATTGATGATTGCTTTCACGATGTACAAACCTCCTCGGTGGCCGGACCGTTCGTCCGCATCCGGGCGAAACCGGGTCACATCCCTGCAGCGACAAACACTACGCCCGGTAGGCGAATTCCCGGAGGACAGGAACAGTGCGAGAAATGTCGAGCTCGGTCGCGAGCTCGACATCGCGTCGCTGCCCTGCCGCGATCAGTTCCTGTGCACTGGTCGAAGCGGTCAGCAAATGCTTTGTCGCGTTTCGCAGACCCGAGTAGGCCGCCGCGGCCGCAGCAGCCTCCGGTGAAGAATTGTCGATACCGAGGTCGGCGAGGGCCTCGATGACAGCGCCCGCGACGAGCAGGTCCTCGACAGCGAAGCGGATGGTCCCGTCGGAGCGTCGTTCCCCTGCCGCCACAATGGCGACGCCGAGACGACTTCCCGCTGCGATCTGATGGTCGCGAATCCACTCGGCCACTGCGGTCCGGTTCCGCAGGGAGGCCGCGATGACGGGCACGCCCTGGGTCGCGACGGCCGCACTCACCCGCGAGCCGTTGAGAGACGACAGCACCACGCGCGTGCTCGACGCTTCGGCCACCGACTTCGGAGTGATGCTCGACGGCGAGAGCGTGATCCCTTCGCCGCCGCGGGGTCCTCCGACGATCGCACCGTGCCGCTCAGCCAGCTCGGCGATGTCGCCGGCGCCGTCGAAGGGAATGATCTCGAGACCATGCGAGACAGCGATCTCGACCGTCGTCGTGAATGAGATGGAGTCGATGACGACGATCGCACCGACACCCGACACGATGTTGGCGGCGCCGGGGATCCCCCACTCGAATCGGACCTCGTACCTGGATTGTGTGTGCGCGTCGGACGCGAGAGCCTCTACCACTGCCCCATCGTATCGGCCGTATCGGCCGCATCGGCCGCATCCGCCACAGCCACAGCCACAGCCACAGCCACAGCATCAGGATCAGCCACAGCGGCCGCATCGGTGGCGGCCGGAGCAACTGCATTCACCGGAGCCGCAGCGGCGAGGGAGACGAGGGTGAGCCGCTGGGTCGGACGTGTCATCGCGACGTACAGGGCGGATTCCCCGCGCTCGCTTTCGGAGATCAGGCCGTCCGGATCGGCGAGGATCACCGCATCGAATTCGAGACCCTTCGCGTCGTGGGCGCTGAGCACGCTGATCGGATGATCGAGCCCGGAGTCCCCGCGTCCGGCCTCTCGACCGAATGCATCGCGAAGGGCGCTATCCATCGATTCGATCAGAGCGACGGGCGCGATGACAGCGACGGTTCCGGATCCATCGACCCCCCGATCCCGAGCTACGGCCTCGACGACCGAAGACGGCAAGAGTTCGGCTGTCTCCGCGGTGACGCGTTCGATCGGCCAGTCCCCCTCGCGGACGGCTCGCGCCGGCGTGACCGGAAGCTTGTGCTCCTTCGCGAAACGATCCGCCTCCCGTGCGATCTGCGCTGGTGTCCGATAGTTGACAGTCAGCTCCTCCAGACGCCAATGCTCTTTGAAGAACGGATTGAGCGCGCTCGCCCAATCGTGGGCGCCTGCAGCCGATGACACCTGGGCGATGTCCCCAACGATCGTGAACGAACGAATCGGACAGCGACGAACAAGGACCCGCCATTGCATCGGCGAGAGCTCCTGCGCCTCGTCGACGACCACATGCCCGTACGTCCAACTGCGGTCTGCTCGCGCGCGCTCGGCCGTCGTCCCGCGATCCTCTTCCTCTGCGAAAGTCCCCGCGAGACGCTCGGCCGACACCAGGCCCTTCACGCCCATGTTGCGGATCGCCGCACGCGCATTCTCCAAGTCGCGCTTCCGCTGCCGCTCGCGTTCCCGCGAAGCTCCATCCGGCTGCTGCGGGAACTCGCCGAGCAGTTCTGCGGCCTCGTCGAGGAGGGGTACGTCGCTCACCGTGAAGGGCTCCTCGCGCGCGCGGAACAGCAGCCTGCGGCGTTCGGGACGCCAGGTCGGCGTGAGGTCCGCCAGCCAGCTCGGCCGGGCGAAAAGGTCCGCGAGCAGCTTCTCCGGAGTGAGCGGCAGCCACGCCGTATTCAGGATCACCCGGATCTCGTACGACGAACGAAGGTCCTCGCGCAGCGCTCTGAGATCCTCGTCGTCCAGTGATTTTCCAGCACGGCGGAGCTGTTCCGCCAGTCGGTCCCCGAGATCCCGGATCGCCTGCCGAACAAACGTCACGCGCGCATCATTGTGCGGCTTGCCCGTCCGCCGGGCCTTCTCGATCGCGCTCGCGATCACCTGAGGTTCCACGATCAGCTCGTCCCCGTTGATCCGCACCGTCTCGGGATTCGCCGGAACACGTTGCCGGGCACGAACGGCGCGTGCGATCAGCGACGCCATCTGCCTGCTGCCTTTCAGCATGGCGACGGCCGGCGGGTCGTCGGTGGTCGCGTTGACGCCGGGAAACAGCTCGCCCACCGTCTGCATCACCACACCGGTCTCGCCGAGCGACGGAAGTACCGCGTCGATGTAGCTCATGAACGCTGTCGACGGCCCGACGACCAGCACACCCGCGGATGCCAGCCGTTCACGGTCGCTGTAGAGAAGATAGGCGGCCCGATGGAGCGCGACAGCGGTCTTGCCGGTCCCCGGTCCTCCCTGTACTACGAGAGCGCCACGCGGATCCGACCGGATGATCCGGTCCTGCTCCCCCTGGATGGTCGCGACGATGTCCTGCATGCGCCCTGTGCGCTGTGCCGTGATGGCGGCCAGCAGAGCACCCTCCCCCTGGATGTCCGTCGGCTGACGCGAGGCCCCGGGTTCCAGGAGGGCCTCGTCGAAGACCTCGTCATCGATGCGCAGCACATCCCTGTCCCGCATCGTCAGGTGGCGACGCGCCCGCACTCCCATTCGCGTCGCTGCCGTCGCGCGGTAGAACGCACTCGCCTGAGGGGCGCGCCAATCCATCAGAAGCGACCGCTGATCGTCGTCACGCAGACCGATGCGGCCGATGTAGCGGACCTCGGGATCGTCGAGCACGCCAGGACCTTCCGCCTCGCGGCTTCGCCGGAGAGTTCCCTCGGCTTTGCCGTTTCCATCGGCTTTGCCGTTTCCATCGCTTTTGCTGTTTCCATGGCCAGTGCGGTCGTCGCTGCCGCCTTCAGTACCCCGTTCAGTACCGCCGTCGGTATCGAGGAGAAGCCTCCCGAAGACCAGGCGGGCATCCACTTCGCGGTACTGAGTGAGCTGGTCCTCGTAGAGCTGCGCGAAGGCGTCCCGCTCGCTGCGGGCTTGGTGGTTCCCCCCGACGCTTGCTTGCCGGGTCTCGGCCAACCGGCTCGCAGTATCGGCCCGGAGTTCGTCCAATCGTGCATAGAGCGCGGCGACTACCGCGCGCTCCTGGTCGAGTTCATTGCGCCCCACCAAAGCCCCCTCACAATCCGACCGATAATTCTAGGCCCATCCGCTGGATGACCGCCTCAGAACCATTGAATGAACCACTGAATGAACGATCGAAAGAACCGCCGGACGGGTCGTTGATGAGGGTGGAGAAGGTGCGGTGCATACGTCCGGTAGACTGGTAACACTTGTGGGTCCGCGTCGCGGACTCCCTGCGTCGTAGAACGCCTTCTTCACGCGGACGCCGAAACACTCAAAACGCGTCCCGCGCATGATCAGATCAGAAACTTCCTACGGCGAACCGTACCTGCAATCCCGCGGGCGCGGGACCACCGTCGTCCGCCGAGCCAGACCGGCCGCGGACACTTCTGCCAGAAAGACAGACCTTTGCCTTCCAGCACTTTTGCATCCCTCGGCGTGCCCGAGCCACTCGTTCGCGCGCTCACCCAGCGCGACATCACCGAACCCTTCCCCATCCAGACCGACACGCTTCCCGACACGCTCGCCGGACGCGATGTCCTCGGCCGCGGAAAGACAGGGTCCGGCAAGACTCTCGCCTTCTCGCTTCCGATGGCGGCGAGACTCGGCGGGCAGCTGTCCGGCGGTCGTCGGCGCAGTGGTCACCCGCTCGGCCTCGTTCTCGCGCCGACTCGCGAGCTCGCGACTCAGATCTCGGCTGTACTCACCCCCCTCGCTCAGGCATACGGCCTGACGACAACCACCATTTTCGGTGGGGTGTCGCAGCAGCGTCAGGTCGCCGCACTCCAGGCCGGCGTCGATATCGTCGTCGCGTGCCCCGGACGGCTTGAAGACCTCATGCAGCAGGGTTTCGTCAGCCTCGACGCCATCGAGATCACAGTCCTCGACGAGGCGGACCACATGGCCGACCTCGGATTCCTCCCCGTCGTGACCCGCATCCTCAAGAAGACGCCGACCGACGGTCAGCGGATGCTGTTCTCGGCGACGCTCGACAACGGTGTGGACAAACTGGTCCGTCAGTTCCTCCACAACGAGGTCCTTCACTCGGTCGATGACGCGACCAGCCACGTGGAAGCCATGACCCACCACGTCTTCGAGGTCGACGGCGTCGAATCCAAGCGCGAGCTCGTCAAGGCCCTCGCATCCGGCACTGGCCGGCGCATCCTCTTCATGCGGACGAAGCATCAGGCCAAGAAGCTGGCCAAACAGCTCACCGAAGCAGGAATTCCGTCGGTCGACCTGCACGGCAACCTGTCTCAGGGAGCGCGCGATCGCAACCTGGCAGCCTTCGGATCCGGGGACGTGCGCGTCCTCGTCGCGACGGATGTCGCGGCTCGCGGAGTCCACGTCGACGACGTTCAACTGGTCGTCCACGTCGACCCGCCCGCAGAGCACAAGGCATACCTGCACCGTTCCGGCAGGACCGCCCGGGCCGGCAGCGACGGCGATGTCGTCACGGTCGTCCTGCCTTCAGAACGAGGTGACGTCAAGGCCATGCTGCGTAAGGCGGCCATCGGCGTCGCGCCGCAGCAGGTCAGTGCCGGATCGCCCGCGGTCACCGCGCTCGTCGGCGACCGCGCGCCCTACGTCACACCTTCTGTTCAGGCGACGGCCAGTAGTTCCAATGGGAGCTCGGGTCGCGGATCGAACGGACGAGGCTCGAGCTCGAATGGTCGCGGCGGATCCGGTTCGAACGGACGCAGTGGAGGCTCGAATGGGCGCACCGCCGGTTCGAACGGACGCGGCGCCGGGTCCGGCCGTAGCGGATCGCAGGAGGGACGCGGCCAGGGTACCGGACGCACCGCTCCGAACCGCCCATCGCGAGACCACGGCGCATCGGGCAGCACGGACACCTCCGGACGCAGCTCACGTCGCCACCGCGGAGGCGCTGGCGCGCCGAACTCGTCGCGTGCCGCTTCGCCGCAAGGCGTTGCTGCGGACACCAGTACCGGTCGCGGACGCGGTTCGCGTCGCGCTCGCGGCTGAGCCGCACAGGCAGAGAGAGCAACGCCGGTAGAGCAGCCCGGCCGGTCCGCTTCAGTTCGCGAGCGCCATGCGCTCGTCAGGGCAGCTGGCCGACAGACGCCAGGGCAGCGCGCACGAGCGCGCCGCGGCCACCCTCCATTTCACGGCAGATCTCGTCGGACGCGGCCTCGTCGGGAGTCACCCAGGTCAGCTCGAGCGCATCCTGGCGAGGCTCGAACGTGCCCGTCACCGGCACCACGTATGCCAGCGATACGGCGTGCTGACGGTCGTCCGTGAAGAGAGACACCCCGGGCATCGGGAAATACTCGGCAACCTGGAACGGCACCGGGCTGGCCGGCAGCTGCGGGAAGGCCATCGGCCCAAGGTCCTTCTCGAGGTGACGGAACAGGGCCTCTCGGAGCGTCTCGCCGTAGAGCACCCGGCCCGAGACGAGGGTCCGCGTCATCTGACCCATCGGCGTCGCCCGCAATAGGATGCCGACATCGACAACCCGGCCGAGGCCGTCGACTCTCACAGGGAGTGCCTCGACATAGAGAATCGGCAGACGTCGCCGGATCTCCTCCAGTTCGATGTCCGTCAGCCACGACGGATTGCCATCTGATCGATCCTCAGGCACAGGGTCCGGGGTGCGCACGCTCATGGATCGATCCTACGTACCCTCGCTCGCGGCGGACGCAGGCGGAACCCCCAAAGTGACATTGGGTGCGCCAAATGAGCAGAAAGGCACGCCACGGATTCACCGGAAGTCGATGGGAGTCCGCCATAGGATCGAGTTCGGGTCTCGGATACCGGACAGGTCTGTGCTCCATTTCGGGACTCATCACAACACCTGCCACAGACATCTCCCCCCAGACTTCTCCGCCGATCACTTCGACCAGACATCTCCGCCGAACACCTCTCACCGACCATCCAAGGAGCGCCGTGAGCCTGCCGCCGCCTGATCTCGTGATCGATTCCCAGGCTGTCATGTGGTCCGCGTCGGAATCGGATCGCCAGGGGCGGGGGCTGCTCATCCTGCTGCACGGCTACGGCTCCGACGAGGCCGACCTGTTCGGACTCGCCCCATTCCTCCCGCTTGAACCTGTGATCGCCTCGGTCCGTGCGCCTATTCCGGAAGGCCCGGGCTTCGCGTGGTTCTCCCGGTACACGAACGTCCCGGGCGACCCGATGACGATCAACGCGGACGCCGCGGCCCGGGCGGTGCTCGACTGGCTCGGCACGATGCCGGAATTTCCCTCGATCGGGTTGCTCGGCTTCTCGCAGGGAGCGTCGGTCGCGCTGCAGCTGCTCCGGCTCGAGCCCGAGCGGTTTACATACGCCGTGCAATTGTCCGGCTTCGTGGTCGAAGGCTCGCAGGACGGTGATCGCGTGCTCGCAAGCCGGCGAATCCCCGTTTTCTGGGGCCGGGGCACCCAGGATTCGGTGATTCCGGAAACCGCGATCGAGCGGACGATCGAATGGCTGCCGCAGCACGCCGAACTCGACAGCCGGGTATACGAAGGCATGGGACATTCGATCTCGGAACGGGAGCTGGCGGACGTCTCGCACTTCATCCGCACTCGTCAGCAGCTGCCGCCGCAGTAAACAGTTCCCCAGGACGCCCCCTCGCCGCGGGACCGCCTCCTCACCACAGGACCGCCTCCTCACCACTGGACCGCCTCCTCACCACTGGACCGCTGCCCTTCTGTCGGCGGCATGAGCGAGGATAGGTCGGTGAGCGATGTGCTGGAGCGCTTCTCGCCCGCGACCAGGACGTGGTTCGCCGGGGCGTTCGCCGCACCCACCGAGGCGCAGACGGGCGCATGGGAGGCGATCTCGCGCGGCGACCACGCATTGGTGGTGGCTCCGACAGGGTCCGGCAAGACGCTCGCGGCCTTCCTCTGGGCCATCGATCGCCTGACCCGGATACAAGGCGGCGTCGAATCCGAAGCCGCCGGTCCTGCGGGCACGCGTGTCCTCTACATCTCTCCACTGAAGGCGCTCGGCGTGGATGTCGAGCGCAATCTCCGCGCACCTCTCGTGGGCATCACCCAGACTGCCGCGCGCCTGGGTGCGGAACCACCGCGGCTGAGCGTCGGAGTCCGGTCCGGTGACACCCCATCCGCCGAACGCCGCGCATTGCTGAAATCGCCGCCCGACATTCTGATCACGACGCCGGAGTCGCTCTTCCTCATGCTTACATCGTCTGCGCGGGAGACACTTCGCACGGTCCAGACCGTCATCGTCGACGAGGTGCACGCGGTGGCCGCCACCAAGCGCGGCGCACACCTGGCAGTCTCCCTCGAACGACTCGATGCGATGCTCGCCAAACCTGCGCAGCGTATCGGACTGTCGGCGACCGTCCGGCCCGCGGAAGAGGTCGCGCGCTTCCTCGGAGGACGAGCACGGGTCGAGATCGTCGCTCCCCCGGCGACCAAGACTTTCGACCTGCGTGTCATCGTGCCGGTCGCGGACATGAGCGAATTAGGCACGACGGCCGGCGGCGGCAGTACGGACGACGATTCTCGCGCCGGATCGATCTGGCCGCACGTGGAGGAAGCGATCATGGAGCGCATCCTCGCGCACCGATCGTCGATCGTCTTCGCCAACTCGCGCAGACTCGCTGAGCGTCTCACCGCAAGACTGAACGAACTGTACGACGAACGGATCGGCGGCGACCCCGACGCCGGGCCCCGGCCGGGCCATCCACCCGCGGAGCTGATCGGCGGCTCAGGCGTCACACGCGGCCTGAGCGAATCGGCGGTCCACGGTCCCCTCGCCCGCGCCCATCACGGCTCAGTGAGCAAGGAGCAGAGGGCACAGATCGAGGACGATCTGAAGTCGGGTCGCCTCCGATGCGTGGTTGCGACTTCCAGCCTCGAACTCGGCATCGACATGGGAGCGGTCGATCTGGTCGTCCAGGTGGAGGCGCCACCCTCGGTCGCGAGCGGCCTGCAACGGATCGGCCGCGCCGGGCATCAGGTCGGCGAGATATCGCGCGGCGTCGTGTTCCCCAAGCACCGTGCGGACCTCGTGCATGCCGCCGTAGCCACAGAACGCATGACCGCCGGTCTCATCGAATCCCTCGCGGTGCCCGCCAACCCGCTCGACATCCTCGCGCAGCAAACCGTCGCGGCAACGGCGCTGGAGCCGATCGACGCCGACGAGTGGTTCGAGACGGTCCGGAGGAGCGCGCCGTTCTCGGCCCTGCCCCGCAGTGCCTACGACGCGACGCTCGATTTGCTGGCCGGTCGATATCCGTCAGACGAATTCGCCGAACTGAGGCCGCGGATCGTCTGGGACCGGGACACCGGCCAGCTGACCGGACGCCCCGGTGCTCAGCGGCTCGCAGTGACCAGCGGAGGCACGATCCCGGACCGGGGACTCTTCGGTGTCTACCTCGTGGGCGACAAGCCCAGCCGGGTGGGTGAGCTCGACGAGGAGATGGTCTATGAATCCAGGGTCGGCGACGTTTTCGCGCTCGGGTCGACCAGCTGGCGGATCCAGGAGATCACCCACGACCGCGTCACCGTCACACCCGCGTTCGGTGAGCCCGGGCGTCTTCCGTTCTGGAAGGGCGATGGGGTCGGCCGTCCGCTGGAGCTGGGGCAGGCGATCGGCGCGTTTATCCGCGAGATCAGCACAGCGACAGAGCAGGACGCCCGCACGCGATGCGAGGCGGCCGGCCTCGATCAGTGGGCGTCCGACAACCTTCTGGCTTTCCTGGCGGAGCAGCGCACAGCCACAGGCCAAGTCCCCACCGACCGAACGCTCGTGGTCGAACGGTTCCGTGACGAGCTCGGGGATTGGCGCGTCGTTCTACATTCCCCGTTCGGCATGCAAGTCCACGCTCCATGGGCGCTTGCCGTTGGAGCGAGGGTTCGCGAGGAATACGGTGTCGACGGTTCCAGCGTCGCGAGTGACGACGGCATCGTGGTGCGGATACCGGATACGGAAGGCGAGCCGCCCGGCGCATCCCTGTTCGTCTTCGAGCCCGATGAGCTGGAACAGCTCGTCACCGATCAGGTCGGCGGATCAGCCCTGTTCGCGGCCCGTTTCCGAGAATGCGCTGCTCGCGCGCTCCTGCTGCCCCACTATCGCCCTGGCGTGCGGTCTCCCCTCTGGCAGCAGCGCCAACGTGCGGCGCAGCTGCTGGAAGTGGCACGCAAATACCCGACTTTCCCGATCATCCTCGAGACCGTGCGCGAGTGCCTTCAAGACGTCTACGACCTGCCGGCGCTCGGCCGGATCGCCCGCGACATCGCCGGACGACGGATCCGCTTGGTCGAGACGACGACCGATCAGGCGTCCCCCTTCGCGAGATCTTTGCTCTTCGGCTACGTCGCGGCCTTCATGTACGAAGGTGACAGTCCGCTCGCCGAACGTCGCGCGGCAGCCCTGTCACTCGACCCGAGCCTGCTTGCCGAGCTTCTGGGCCGCGCCGAACTGCGCGAACTGCTCGATCCGGCCGTGATCGAACGCGTCGAGCGGGACCTCCAGCGGCTGTCGACCGATCGGAAAATGCACGGCGTCGAAGGCGTTGCCGACCTGCTGCGGCTCCTCGGCCCTCTGACAGCCGACGAAGTCGCGGAACGGCTCGATGACGCGGCGGAGGACCCGGCCGACGATCCCCGGCGACTGCTCGACACCCTCGTCGAGACCCGCCGTGCGCTCCGCGTCTCCTTTGCCGGCCACGAATGGTGGGTCGCGATCGAGGACGCCGCCCGGCTGCGCGATGCACTCGGGGTACCGCTCCCGATCGGCGTTCCCGTCGCCTTCATCGAGCCGGTTCACGATCCACTCGGTGACCTGGTCGGTCGCTATGCACGCACCCACGGACCGTTCACAACCGATGAGGCCGCCGCCCGGTTCGGATTGGGAACCGCGATCGTCGTCGATGCGCTCCGGCGTCTCGCTCACGACCGCAGAGTGGTCGAAGGCGAGTTCCGGCCTCAGGCGCACGGCAGCGAATGGTGTGATGCGGACGTGCTCCGTCGTCTGCGTCGGCTCTCGCTCGCAGCGCTTCGGCACGAAGTCGAGCCCGTGGAGCCGCGGACCCTCGCACGCTTCCTGCCCGGCTGGCAGCATGTCGGCGGGACGCTCCGGGGTGTAGACGCGGTCGCGTCCGTCATCGAGCAGCTCGCCGGCACGCCGATCCCGGCCTCAGCCTGGGAATCGCTCATCCTTCCGTCGCGCGTGCGCGACTACGGTCCCGCCCTGCTGGATCAGCTGACCGCCGCAGGAGAAGTCGTCTGGGCCGGTGCGGGAACGTTGCCGGGCAACGACGGCTGGGTGAGTATGCACCTGGCGGACACCGCACCGCTCACCCTCCCTCTGCCGGAGGAGGTGCAGACGGACGAGGTTCAGCGCGACGTGCTCGAGGTCCTCGGTGGTGGCGGCGGCTTCTTCTTCAGGCAGCTCTCCGATGCCGTCGGCTCGCTTCGGATCAGGCGCCGAACCGACGGCGCGGATCCGGTCGAATCAGCGATGGTCGACGATGACGCGCTCGCCGACGCGCTGTGGGGCCTGGTCTGGTCCGGGCTGGTCACCAATGACACGCTGGCTCCGCTCCGCGTGCTGACCAGTGGAGCAGGCGCACACAAGACGGCGCGCCAGGCACCGCGCTCACGCATGTACCGAGGTCGGATGGCGCGACCCGTTGCGGCCACCCGAACCGGACCGCCGACGGTCGCCGGGCGCTGGTCGCTGCTCCCGGCCGCCGAGCCCGACCCGACTCTGCGCGGCCACGCGCTGGGCGAGACTCTCCTGGAGAGGTACGGGGTCGTCACACGTGGCGCGGTCATGAATGAAGGCGCGCCCGGTGGTTTCGCGCTCGCGTACAAGGTGCTGACCGGGTTCGAGGATTCCGGGCGGTGTCGCCGGGGATATTTCGTCGAGACCCTCGGCGCGGCACAATTCGCGACCGGTGCGACGATCGACCGGCTGCGGTCGATGGTTCTCGACGACACGGAGGAGCCCCCTCGCGAAGCAGTGGCGCTTGCCGCAACCGACCCGGCCAATCCCTATGGCGCTGCACTCGCCTGGCCGAACGCGGCCACGCAGGCCGGCGAACCGGGCTCAGGCTCGAGCACCGGTCATCGCCCGGGCCGGAAGGCGGGGGCGCTCGTCGTCCTGGTCGACGGACTCCTCGCGCTCTACGTGGAGCGGGGAGGCAAGACCGTCCTCGACTTCACGACGGAGCCTGCCGCACGGTCGTCGGCAGCGCGCGCACTGGCCTCGCTCGTAACGCACGGTCGCGTCGTCAAGCTCGCCATCGAATCGGTGAACGGCGGATTCGTTCTCGGAAGCCCGCTCGGCGATGAGCTGGCCGATGCCGGCTTCCTGTCCACGCCGCGCGGTCTGCGTCTGCGGTCATGACGCCACGGTCGCGCGGCAGCCACTCCCCCGACGCCGGCATCCGACCCGGAGCCCCTGATGCCTGAGGGCGACACCCTCTACCAGCTCGCTCACCGGATGGACGATGCGCTCGCCGGTCGCGTTCTTGTCGGCTGCGACATCCGCGTCCCCTCCTTCGCCACGCTCGACCTCACCGGCGAGACCGTGCACGGAGTCGTCAGCCGAGGCAAACACCTGCTCATCCGGGTCGGCGGACTCACCATCCACAGCCACTTGAAGATGGAAGGAGCCTGGGAGCTCTACCGCCCGGGCGGCCGCTGGCGGAAGCCGGCCCACGAAGCGCGCATCGTCCTCTCCACCGCCGGAGTTGTTGCGGTCGGATTCAAGCTCGGAATACTCGAGGTCATCGATCGCGCGCGCGAACAGGACGTCCTAGGTTTCCTCGGTCCCGATCTCCTGGGCCCGGATTGGGATCCTGCTGAAGCGATACGGCGTCTCGAGTCGGATCCCGGCAGGCCCATCGCGGTGGCCCTCCTCGACCAGCGCAACCTCGCCGGAGTCGGAAACGAGTACGCGAATGAGATCTGCTTTCTGCGCGGGATGCTCCCGACACGACCGGTCGGGGAGGCTGGATTGCCACAGACGGTCGACCTCGCACGCAGGCTCCTCGTCGCCAATCGCGATCGGTCGATCCGCACCACGACCGGGAATCTGCGCCGAGGCGAGACGACGTGGGTTTACCGCAGGGCCGGCCAGCCTTGCCGACGCTGCGGCGCTATCGTCCAGACTTCGGAGCTCGGTCGCTCACCGCTCGAACTTCGCACGACGTTCTTCTGCCCACGCTGCCAGACATAGCAGAAGTGCCCTCGCTCGGTTCAGCCTGCGGCTCGGTTCAGCCTGCGACGAGTGCGTTGACCGTCAGCAGCTTCACGCTACTGGATGTGCACGCCGTCACCTGATTGTCCGGGATGAACAGCGAAGCGGTCTCCCCGGGCGGATACACACGGAAGCCATCGGCGGTCACCGGGTTGCATGTACTCGCGGAATAGTTCCCGGCGTCGACGATCTGAAGCTGGGCGGTCGCAGTGCCGCCGCCCGCGGCGAGGGTGACGGTCGCGTGCGGACTCTGCCGGTTGAAGTTCGCAGCCGCCCCAAGCTGGGTTCCATTGTTGTCACCGACGAACGAGACGCCGGGCCATCCCTGGAGCGTGCAGGCCGCGGTGCCGTTGTTGGTGAGGACGACGTTCACATAGTTGCTTCCGGCGGCCCCGCCACCCGCGTTCTGCGCGATCGAACCGGTCAGGTTGGAGGTGATGCACCGAGTCGTGCCACCGGCTCCGGGACTCGGCGAGGAGGACGGCGAGACTGACGCCGAAGGAGACGGGCTGGGGCTCACCGTCACTGTCCCGTTGGACGCGGGAGCGGATCCGGCGCAACCGGCGAAAAGGAGGACGCCGCCGATCGCGACGAGCGAGACAAAGGAAAACCGAAGAGCCTTCACGAGGATCACCAAACCATCGTCTGGGTCTCGCGTAAAGCCGCCGCGCCGCACCGGCTGGAAGCGTGCGCTCTCACACGCACACCTCCACAGCAGAAAATCCTGGCGAACGATCCTCCGTCGGAGACCGACGGCGACCGTTCGCCAGGATTCATTTGCGATGCGACTGGATCATTCGACCTGGTCGGCAGACCGGATCAGGCGGCTGGCCCCTGCGTCAGGGTCACGCTCGCCGAGTGCGAAGCACCCGTGGAGTCGACCCAGGTGATCGTGACCGACTGGCCCACCTTGTAGTTAGCGAGCGCTGCACTCAACGCCGCGGAAGAGCTGATCGTCGTCCCGTTCACAGCGGTGATCGTGTCGCCTGCGACGATTCCGGCCGAATCAGCCGGAGTTCCGCTGATGACCTGCTCGACTGCCGCTCCACTGACGCCCGTGGTCCCGCCACCGGTGCTTTCGCCATCGCCGCTCTGGCTTCCGCCCAAGCCACCTTGACTCTCGCCGAGGCCGCCCTGGCTGCCAAGACCGCCCTCGCTTCCGCCGAAGCCGCCCTCGCTGCCGAGACCGCCTTCGCTACCGAGACCGCCCTCGCTACCGAAACCGCCCGCGGCGCCGCCGGTCGAGCCTCCAGAGCTCTCGGAACCGGTGCTCGCGGAGTCGGCCGCGACCTCGACACCCAGGAAGGCCGGGTATCCGATCACGATGGTCGACGATGCGTCGCCCGCCTCGATCTTGTTGGCAAGTGACAGCGCCGACGAGATCGGGATGGCATATCCCTGCGTCTGGCTGGACCCCTCAGAGGCCGCGGTGTCGATACCGATCACCTGGTTGCTCGAGTTGTAGAGGGGGCCGCCGGAGTCACCGGCCTGGATGTCGGCATTGGTTTCGATCAGACCGGTGAGACTCTCCGACTTCGCCGACTCCTCGGCTTCGGTCGTGATCGACTGTCCGGTGGCGACGATGGTCCCGGCGGCAGCGGACGGCGTGCCACCGGTGCCACCCGCGTTGCCGACCCCGGTCACCGCTTCGCCGACAGTCGCACTGGCGGAACTGTTGATGTTCGCCTTGGTCAGGCCGGTCGCATCCTGCAGTTTGAGAACTGCGATGTCATCGGTCTCGTCGGTTCCGACGACTTTCGCGGTGTACGTCTTGCCCGTCGTTACGACGGTGACGGAAATACTCGTCGCGTCCTCGATCACGTGGTTGTTGGTGAGAATCTCGCCGTCGGATGTCAGGATCAGGCCGGTTCCCGCAGATTCAGCACTGTCGTACGTGAGCTGCGAGACGATGTCGACGACGCCCGCCTCCTGGGTCGAGGTCGCGCTCGGCAGAGTGCCACTCGTCGCCGAGCCCTGCCCGGAGCCACCGAGGCCGCCCTCACCTCCGGAAGAACCGCTGCCTTCACCGGAACTGCCGAATCCGTTCCCTAGGCTGTTCCCCGAGGAGCTCCCCTGCGAACTCGCATTCGAAGTGCCAGAACCGAAGTCGCCTGTCGCCGCTGCGATCCCGAACGACGTCGCCACACCGAAGATCGCCGCGGTCGCGAAAGCACCCGCGATCAAAGCGATGGCACGTCGACGACGTCGCACCGCAGGTGACGGCGGCCACGGGTACTGGCCGGCCCCGTTCGGCGGGAACCCCCCATAGGGTGGTTGTCCTCCGCCGTTGTGCGCACCGCCGGCCAGTGGCACTCCGAAAGCGTCACGCGCCGGAGCAGCGTACGGGTTGGTTCCCGCGTAAGGCTGCTGCGGCAACTGCTGGCCCCGGTTCGGCGCCGGGTAGTAACCCGCGCCCTGCTGCTGGTTCGGTTGAGTCTGATTCGGCTGCTGCTGGTTCTGCTGAGCCTGATTCGGATGCTGCTGACCTTGTCCTGCGTAGTACCCGTACGGGTCGTGCTGACCGGTTGCCGCGTACGGGTCGCCGGCTCTCTGCGCGTACGGGTTGTGCGCGGGCTGCTGAGGGTACTGCGCCGCGTACGGATTCCACGGGGCGGCGGCCTGCGGCACGTTCTGCTGCGGCACGTTCTGCTGCGGCGCTATCTGCTGCGGCACGGTCGGCTGATCGTCCGCTGCTGCGCGGGGCGCTTGCACGGCCCCGCCCAGCGGCGCCGTGTCACCCTTGCGGACTCCTTCTGCCTCCGCAGCGGCGCGAGCCGCGTCCTCGCCACGCTCCGGCGTCGCATCGTATCCACCGTTGCTGGTGTCCATGGTCACAAGCCTCCTCGGGTCCCCGCCCATCCGAATACCTTCGCTCCGCACTTTCCGAAGCTCAGTATCAAAAGAACACCCTGGCGGTGAGGAAGCGTTAGCAGCAGAATTTGAATCAGATGTGAGAAACCGAAAGTTTCCTATGAGGCTCGGCGCATGCCGGAACAGGCCGGTCGGCCTTGACGAGCATCAGTCACTCCGTGTGATTGAGTAGTGCTATCCGAACAAGCAGTGCGAGGCCGGACGTCGATGCTGAGTGTCATCCTAGCCTTCACGGGTTCCCTGATCTACGGCGCGAGCGACTTCTTCGGTGGCATCGGCGCGCGGCGCTGGAACTCTGTCGCGGTCACGTTTGCGAGCTCGTCGGTCGGCCTGATCTTCATCCTCGTGTGCCTCCTGTTCGTGCCCGGCACCTGGAGCGCCGGCGTACTCCTCTGGGGCATCCTCGCTGGCCTTGCCGGCGTCAGTTCGCTCATCCTGCTATACGCGTGCCTGGCGATCGGCCCCATGAGCATCCTGGCGCCCATCATGGGATTGATCTCCGCGACCCTCCCTGTCGTCGTCGGCCTCGCAACCGGCGAACATCTCGGTTCCACCGGGATTGCCGGCTTGATCGTCGGCCTCATCGCCATCGTCCTGATCTGCCTCGTCCCCGACAGCAAGGCCGTTCGAGCCAGCCTCCGCGGAATCCTGCTCGCGGTCGGCGCCGGTCTGTGCGTCGGGCTCTATCTGGTGTTCATCGATCAGAGCCCGTCGAATTCCGGGCTTGCACCGCTGACGATCGTCTTCTTGGTTTCCGTCGTGGCCACTGGAGGTGTCCTCGTCTCGCGTCACCTGGTCCGCAGGCTCACGCCGACGCCCGCAGAACCCCCTCGACCGGAGACCCTGGATCCGGACCCGGCACCTCGGATGCCCCCGCTTCTCGCGGCTGCTCTCGCCGGTGTCACCGACGCGCCCGCGACGATCATGTTCCTGGTCGCGCTGCGTCTCGGCGACCTGGCCATCGTCTCGGTGCTCAGCGCGCTTGCCCCGGCCGGGACCGTCGTTCTTGCGGCCGTTCTCCTTCGGGAGCGGATCGCGCTGCTCCAGTGGCTGGGGCTCGCTGCAGCGCTGGCGGCCGCCGCGTTACTCTCCATTCCCTGACCTCCCGGCCCAGGCGGAGACGGAATCCTCCATCCCACGGTCGGAATCTCCCCATCCGGTGGTCGGGCTCGCGCCCGATTCCCCACAGACCGGATCACTGGCAGACCGGATCACCGGCAGTCCGGATCACTGGCAGACCGGATCACTGGCAGTCCGGATCACTGGCAGTCCGGCTCAGTGGCAGACCGGATCACCGGCAGACCGGATCACTGGCAGTCCGGATTGCCGGACAGATCTTCTGTGCTGTGATCTTTTATGCATTTATCCGTCGGTAGGGTCGATGTGCGTCGAACCAGAACGGAATGCAATGAAGCAGACTCGTCAGCCACTATTGAAGCGCCACCTCGGAACTCGTCAGATCAGATTCATGGCCCTTGGCTCCGCGATAGGTACGGGATTGTTCTACGGCTCCGCAGCAGCGATGCAGAAAGCCGGCCCATCGGTCCTGCTCGCGTATGTGATCGGTGGAGCAGCCGTGTTCATGGTCATGCGGGCGCTCGGCGAGATGGCCGTCCGGCATCCCATTTCGGGATCCTTCGGTCAGTACGCGTCACGTTACATGGGACCGCTCTTCGGCTACCTCACCGGATGGACGTACATCTTCGAGATGATCATCGTCTGTCTCGCGGATGTCACGGCCTTCGGTGTCTACATGGGATTCTGGTTCCCCGATGTCGAGCGGTGGGTCTGGATCCTGGCCGTCGTATTGCTGATCGGCGCTCTCAATCTGCTGAGCGTGCGCGTGTTCGGTGAACTCGAGTTCTGGTTCTCTCTGGTGAAGGTGGTAGCGATCATCAGCATGATCGCGGGCGGAATCGCGATCATCGTATTCGGCCTGAACCACCAGAGCGAGAACGCGTCAGGCGTGGCGAACCTCTTCTCTCACGGCGGATTCTTCGCCAATGGCTTCATCGGATTCATCGCGAGTTTCGCCATCGTCATGTTCGCGTTCGGAGGGATCGAGGTGATCGGCGTCACCGCCGGCGAAGCCGCTGACCCGAAACGCGCTCTGCCTCGAGCGATCAACGCGGTCCCGGTGCGGATCCTGCTCTTCTACGTGTTCACACTCGCCGTCATCATGTCTCTGATCCCTTGGAACGAGATCGGAACATCGGGAAGCCCGTTCGTGGCGATATTCGACACTCTGGGGATTCCGGCCGCCGCGGGAATCTTGAATGTCGTTGTGATCACCGCCGCTCTCTCCGCGATCAACAGCGACATCTTCGGTGCGGGCCGGATGCTGCACGGGATGGCAGAGAAGGGTCAAGCGCCGAAGGTGTTCGCCAGGCTCACCGGGAACGGCGTGCCGTGGATGACCGTCGTCGTGATGGGATCGGCTCTGCTCGTCGGAGCAGCGCTCAACGCGCTGATGCCCGACGAGATCTTCGTCCTGATCGCCTCAATCGCCACATTCGCGACCATCTGGGTCTGGTTGATGATCTTGATCTCACATGTGCGGATGAAGCGCGAGATCGCGCGCGAGAGGAAGCTCCCTTCGGAGTTCCCCGTCCCGCTCTGGCCGGTGGCCTCCGTGTTGGCGATCGCCTTCCTGCTCTTCCTCATCGTGATACTCGGAGTCCTGGAAGACAGCCGTCCCGCGTTGATCGTCGGTGCCGTCTGGATCGCAGCTTTGCTCCTGATCTATTTCACCGTCTCCCGGAAAACGGCAGGGAAGGTTCCCGAACTTGTGGACGAGACAGCGACGCTCCCGATCGTGGAGGTGAGGTCCGGATCCGAGGACCCGGCCGCGAAGTGCGCTGGAGATTGAGGTTCTTGATCACTGAGGTTCTTCGTCACTGAGGTTCTTCGTCACTCGCATTCGGAATCCTGGACCGACCGGGTCCACATCGGCTGTCGGCTTCGTGCTCGGCGCAGTCGGACGCCTTGTACTCTCGAATGATGGCCGTGCTTGCTTCATTCGAGGGCGATTTCGCCCAGTGGTATCAGGACGTGATCGCCAAGGCGGAACTCGCGGACAACGGTCCGGTCCGGGGGACGATGGTGATCCGACCGTACGGATATGCCATCTGGGAGCGGATGCAGGCCGAGGTCGACCAGCGCATCAAGGCGACAGGAGCCCGCAACGCGTATTTCCCGCTCCTGATTCCGGAGTCATACATCAAACGTGAGGCCGATCACGTCGAGGGCTTCAGCCCGGAGCTCGCGATCGTCACTCACGCGGGTCAGAAGAAACTGGAGGAGCCCGCCGTCGTCCGGCCGACATCGGAGACCGTCGTCGGGGTGTCGATGGCGAAGTGGATCCAATCGCATCGCGACCTCCCGCTGCTCCTGAATCAATGGGCGAATGTCGTCAGGTGGGAACTGCGTCCTCGCCTCTTCCTGCGCACGACGGAGTTCCTCTGGCAGGAAGGCCACACAGCGCACGCGTCCGCCGAGGACGCTGCGGCTTACGTGCGTCGAATCCATTTGGACGTATACCGTGACTTCCTCGAGAACGTCCTCGCTCTGCCAGTCTTCGTGGGTGTCAAGACGCCGCGCGAAAGATTCGCGGGTGCCATTCGCACGCTCACGTGTGAAGCGATGATGCGTGACGGGAAGGCGCTCCAGATCGCGACCAGCCATGAGCTGGGCCAGAATTTCGCAACCGCATTCGGAATCTCCTTCCTCGACAAGGACCAGATCCGTCAGACCGCTCACACGACGTCGTGGGGTTCGTCGACCAGGATGGTCGGCGGACTCATCATGGGACACGGCGACGAGAAGGGTCTCCGCATCCCGCCCGCCTTGGCGCCGGCCCAAGTCGTGATCGTGGCGGTGCAGGGTG
>FSXL01000726.1_pt1 | contig 25226 bp, 20 predicted proteins | sample 1638241 | NCBI WGS metagenome assembly FSXL01 (sample SAMEA3914788, study PRJEB12502) | metagenome | biome: forest; material: soil | place: Canada | collected 2011-07-03 | depth 0.1 m | reverse complement strand
CGGCAGTGGGGGCCGCGAACGCGAGCGGGTTGGTTCCAAGCAGTGCGGAGCGACCTCCGTGAGGAACCACGATGGGCTCGGAGTTCGAGACCACGAAGGCCACTTTTCCCCGACCCGCGAGCAGGCGCGCGTAGTATCCCGCCGCGCCAAAGTGTGCGCTGCCGTGCACAACAGCAGTCGCCACCCCATACTCGTGGCTCACCGCTGTCAGCTCATCAACGGCCGCGCGTGCGGCAATTTGGCCGGCGCTGGCATTCGCATCCACGGCGACCACTGCGCCGGATGTCGTCACCACGGGACGAGCCGCGGGATCGATGAGCTTCCGCTCGATGCGAAGGGCGTAGGCCGGCAGTCGCATCACCCCGTGCGAGTCGACCCCGCGCAGATTCGCATCGACGAGAGAATCCGCGATGAATTTCGCATCCGGGGCGTTGTATCCCCAGGCCTCAAGGACGGTTACCGCCCACTTTGTGAGCACTGTCGCGCTGACCGTTGTCACACTGGCTCCTTTGCTCAATCGACGTTGTAGATAATATGACTAATCGGATTATTAAACTAGCAGTCGTCGAAGCGATCAGGAAACCGAACGTCGAGACGGCATTCGCTCATCCACTCCCTGGAGGTTGTTCATGGTCATGGCGGAACAGGTGACCGACCCTCTCTGCTATCACGGCGAAGGCGCCGTGTGGTACGCGGGGTGGGGCGGTCTGAAGTGGGTCGACATGCTCGCCGGCGACGTCCTCTCCCTGAATCGGACGGACGGGACGGTGACCCGGCAACACGTCGGATCGCCGGTGGCCGCAATGCTCCGCCCGCGCGTGAAGGGCGGCTTCGTCGTCGCCACGGAGCGTGAGTTCGCCCTGTGGGGCCCCGGGGGCTGCGAATGGATGTCCGAGCCGATCTGGAGCGATGCCGAGCGACGATTCAACGAAGGCGGCTGCGATCCATACGGGCGCCTGCTCTGCGGAATGAAGTCGACTACAGAGCCGGGCCACGGCGAGCTCTTCCGCCTCAATACCGACCGCACCATTGATCGGGTGTTCGGAAACCTGACGGTCTCGAACGGCCTCGGGTTCACGACGGATCGCTCCCGGATGTACTACGTCGATTCCCGCACGAGACGCGTCGATGTCTTCGATGTTGTTCCAGACGGTCTCGTAAGCCGCCGCCCCTTCATCACCCTGCCGGAGGGAGTCGGTGGCCCGGATGGACTGTGGGTGGATGAAGAGGACGGCGTCTGGGTCGCGCTTTTCCGGGGCGCAGCGGTTCGTCACTACGACTCGACCGGAGCACTCCAGGACATCATCGAGCTGCCAGCGACGCAGGTGAGTTCGTGCACGTTCGGCGGCGACAACCTGGACATCCTGTACATCACAACGTCTCGGGAGAATCTGGCCGACGACGACGAGCCGCTCGCCGGCGCAGTCTTCAGTTCGCCCGTCGGTGTGCGCGGGCAGCCCGTAATGCCATTTTTCGGATGACGCGAGGCGGCGAGCGGTGCGGATCAGCCGGCGAAATTCGCGACGGCGAGTCCGGTCACTCCCGGCTTCGCCACGAAAACCGCTGCAGCATGAGGCTCTTTCGCCAGTTGGTGCTTCGGGATGTCGCTGGCCGAGGTAATGAACAAGGTGTCGAGGGTGTCGCCACCGAAGGCGACGCTGCTCACGAGCGATACGGGAACCGGGATCGACTGGATGAGGGAACCCTCCGGCGAGAATCGACGCACTTCGTAGCCGCCCCAGATCGCGACCCATACACAGCCCTCGGCGTCAACGCAGAGCCCGTCCGGACGACCGTAGCCGTCAGAGATCTCCGCGAATACCCTCCGATTGGATGGCACGCCGGTCTCGACGTCGTAGTCGAAGCAGTCCACCCGGTACGTCGGTGTGTCCACGTAGTACATGGTTCGACCGTCGGCGCTCCAGCCAATGCCGTTCGAGCAGCTGATTCCATCCACGATCCTGCGCGCGCTGTGGTCGGCATCCAGGCTGTACAGGCCGGCGGTAGCCCATCGACCGTCGGTTCCGGCCAGCCCCGCGACCAAGCGGCCGGCCGGGTCACACTTGCCGTCGTTGAACCGGAACCGCGGGTCGGTCGTCACCGGCACCCGAACCTGGCTGTCGGCGGGGTCGGACCCGGTGATCACAAATTCGTTTTCCATCGCGAGAACGAAGCCACCGCCGTCGCGCAGCACGACGGCTCCGACCCGGCCGCCCACGTCGACCTTCGTGTCGCGTGCGCTGTCACTATCGGTAAAGTGAACCGCCTCGCCCGGGATGTCGGTCCACACGAGTCTCGAACCGGCCGGATCCCACACCGGACCCTCCGCCACCCCCGCGTGGGCATCAATAAAGATCTCGACCTCGACTGCTGGCGCCGTAGTGGGCATTTGGAATTGTCCTCCGTTGGATTTGTAATAAATCTACCACCGACACCACCGCGAAATCTGACCGTATTTTTGATCAAAAGTAAGGAAAATCGGCATAATTCTGGGCAATTCCGGTGGGGTGGTACATTCAGCACCAGCGAAATTATCCACACCGAGCAGTCTGTTTTGCGTAATAGTGTGTGAAATAGAACACGATCCGTTCATGGCGGGGCAGTGCGATAGGCGTGATTGCTCGCGGACAAAGAGATTCCGATCTGAAGTTCGCCGCGATCCTCGCGACACAATTTGGGAGAGCAGAACGTGAATGTCCCCGGAACGATGAGAGCGGCCGTGCTGACGCGGCCGCGCACCATCGAGATCCGACGTGTTCCCGTGCCACAGATGCTGCGCGGTGACGTTCTCGTGCGGGTCGCGTCCGTCGGTTTATGCGGATCGGACGTGCACTTCTACGAGGATGGTCGAGTCGGCGACCTTAGCGTCGATGAGCCCCTGATTCTGGGTCATGAGGCGTCGGGGACGATCATCGCCGCCGAAGCGGAGGTTGACTCGGCGCGGATCGGCGAGCGCGTCGCAATCGAACCGCAGCGACCCTGCCGCCGATGCAACTACTGCCTCACCGGTCGATACAACCTGTGCGAATCGATGCAGTTTTTCTCGGCGCCGCCGATCGACGGGGCGTTCGCCGAGTACATCGCCGTGCCTGCGGATTTCGCCTATCCGATCGGCGACCGAATCTCGGATGATGCCGCTGCTCTCATCGAACCACTCTCCGTTGCCATCGCCGCGGTGAGAAAGGCCGAGATAGTCCCGGGCTCGCGACTGCTCATTACCGGAGCAGGACCCATCGGCCTTCTCGTCGCCGCGGCAGCGAGAGCTTTCGGCGCTGTCGAGATAATCATGTCGGACCCGCTTGCCGCCCGCCGCGGGGCGAGCGCCAGTCACGGTGCGACACGGATGCTCGACCCCGCGATCGAGTCACCGGCCGAGAAATCCGTGGATGCGTTCATTGACGCTTCTGGCTCCTCAGCGGCCGTGCTCCAGGGGATGCGGTCCATTCGGCCCGGTGGTCGGTGCGTGCTTGTGGGGATGGGATCGCCCACCATCCCGATCGACGTTTTCCTGCTGCAGAGCCGTGAGCTCTCGGTCGAGGGACTGTTCCGCTATGTCGATACGTGGCCAACGGCCATTGCTCTGGTCGAGAGTGGGGCGGTCGAACTCGACTCACTGGTCAGCGAGCACGTGCCGTTGGAGCGGCTGGCCTGGGCAATGGACCACAATGCCGACGCGGACATCCTCAAATTCATCGTCCAACCCTGGGAAGAGAGCAGCAATGATTGATCTCGAAGTTCGCAAGCCACTGGGCAGCACCGGCTACCTGGTCCCGCCGCTGTGCGTCGGGACCTCGAGCTGGGGACGGCTGCGCGACGGCGAAAGCAGCGCGGCAAGCGAGAGCCGCATCGCGGAGCTTGCCGATCGTTCCCTCGGCGACGATCCCCGCCTGAGGTACATCGATACGTCCAACATCTACGGCGATAGCCATGCCGAGACCCTGATCGGCAAGGCGCTCGCCCGCATTGGCGGACGCCCGGACGACTGTGTGATCCAGACCAAGCTCGACCGCGACCTCGCGACAAACGAGTTCAGCGCATCGCAGATGTGGCGCTCGCTCGAGCAGTCGCTCGAGCGGCTTGGCCTGACGCGGCTTCAGATCCTGTTCATCCACGATCCGGAAGTCATCGGATTCGAGGCAGCGGCAGCCCCGGGCGGCCCGATGGAGGCGTTGATCGAAATGAAGCGACGTGGGCTGGTCGAGTCGATCGGAATCTCCGGCGGTCCCGTCCCCATGCTCCAAAGGTTCGTGGATACCAGGGAGTTCGACATGCTGATCACCCACAACCGTTACACGCTCGTCGATAACTCCGCCGCCCACCTGCTGGAAACCGCCCAGTCCCTGGGGATGGGCGTCAACAATGCGGCGCCGTACGGCGGAGGTGGGCTCAGCGGCAGAGCCGGGTCCGCGGAGCGCTACGGATATCGCGCAACGCCGCCGGCCGTCCGATCCGCGATCGAGGCCATGGCCAGGATCTGCGAGGAGGCCGACGTGCCGCTACGCGCCGCGGCCCTGCAGTTCAGTCTGCGCGATCCGCTGGTCAGCAGCACCGTCGTGGGGGTCTCGTCAAACGACCGGCTCGATGACGCGATAGCCGATGCGGCGGCGGACATCCCCGATTCGCTCTGGGAAGAACTTGAGCGTCTCCGTCCGTCCGCGTCATACGCCCTGGACGCCTAGGTCCGCAGACCCGGCCTCCACGATCAAGAAACACGGTGAACAGATGAGCAACCCTGACTGGGCGTCGCTGCGCTCGACCAATTTCACGCGCTGGCGTCCGCTTTCCGAACTCGTGCTCGCGCGCACGACCGTGCCGCGGAGTTCGGTGCCGTCCATCGACGTACACAACCACCTCGGCCGATGGCTCAACGATGGGGAGTGGATGTTCGAGCGCCCCGGCGATCTGATCGACGTCCTGGATGCGAGCAACGTGGAGACGGTTGTCAATCTCGACGGTTTCTGGGGAGACGAGCTCGAGGCCAATCTCGAGCGATACGACCGCGCGCACCCCTCGCGCATTGCGACCTTCTGCTGGGTGGAGTGGGCTCGACTTGCCGAACCGGACGGCGTATCGGAACTCAAGAAAACCCTCAGGCAGAGCGCCGAGGCCGGAGCCCGCGGTATCAAGGTGTGGAAGAACCTCGGCCTAAAGGTTCAGGATCGGGACGGGCGATACATCCTTCCCGACGATCCGCGGGTGATTGAGGTGCTCGCCTACGCCGGCGAACTCGGGTTACCCATCCTGATCCACGTCTCCGACCCGAAGGCGTACTTCGCCCCGGCAGACCTGCATAACGAGCGGCTGGATGAGCTCGTCCAGTCACCAGACATGTGGGTCGGAGACGCCACAAAGTTCCCCACCTTCTATCGACTCATCGACGCCCTTGAAACGCTCGTGCTCGCCACACCGGGCACACGCTACGTCGCGGCGCACGTTGGATGTGCCTCGGAAGACCTCGATCGGGTCGAGGCCATCCTCGAGAAAGCGGAGAACTTCTCCGTCGACATCGCTGGCCGAATCACGGAACTGGGCAGGCAACCACGACGGTTCGCCCAGCTGGTTGAGCGTTTCCCGGATCGCGTCGTTCTCGGCACCGACCTCTACCCGCTGACGGGTGAAAAACTCGAGAAGTACTTCCACTTTCTCGAGTCCACGGATGAGGGCTTCGACTACCTTCCGCGCGAGCCGTACCCGCCGCACCCCCGATCAACGATGTCGGCCATGGGATTCACGGCCGACATCCTCGAGGGCATCTATTCGACCAACGCGAAGCGCTGGCTCGGTTCGCCGGTCGTCTAGGGCAGCTTCGCCTGGATGGAGGCGGTCACGCTGCCGAGCCGGTAGTGGCTGGCCCTCAGCGTGATGATTCCCGTGTCGCCGACTCCACTGCTGCGCACCCAGACCGCGCCAACTGCGCCTGTTTCGGTGAAATCGAAGACCGGTTCCCCAATCAGGATTCCCGGACCGCGAACCTCGATGTCCAGCCGCGCTTCCGAGTGGCCTCGTACCTCGCCGAACTCATCGTCAATTCGGAGCTCGACCCGGGTGGCATCTCGCCCATCCGCGAGGATCTCCGCGTCGTCAGCCGACGCCGCCAGTACATCCTTTGTGCGATCACCGGAGAATCTCCTGGTAATGACCAGCTTGTCTCCGATGTATCCCTCGAGCAGCAGGTCCGCACCCTCGCGTTTGTCCATGCTCAGGTCCACGATCGTCGGGGCCGTGAGCAGGTTCGGGAACGATTTCTTGTCCGGTGTGCCGGTCGCTCGATGCACCCCGCCGACCGAAACTTCGACGCGGTCGCAGTTGGTAAAGATCACCGCTTCCTTGCCCGGGCCCCAGCTGTCGCCGACCGTGCGGTTGTCCCGACCCCAGGTGTATTGACGCTCGACCGGCGGATCCCAGGTGAATGCCGGCTCCAGGACGACCCGAACCGACGGATCGATCTGCGCCCGGTACATTGCTGCACCCGGCTTCAGTACCCGGAACACATCGATCATCCCGGAGGTCTTCATACCGCGGTAGTTCACGATGTGACCGGCCTGGTAGTCGAAGCCCGACCACGCGAGGACGCCGGAGTAGTGCTTGTTGCCCTGAGCGATGTTGTGCGCGTAGGCGTAGTCCATCGCCTGGTGCTGCTGCACGATGGCCGAGTCGGACCGGCGATACAGTCGGGCCGGACTGCTCCACGAGGTGACCGTCTCTGCAATGAGGTACGGGAAGTCCTCGCGGGGCGGCCGAAGCGACGGACGGTGGTCACCGTTCGGCAACACGTCGATTAGATAGTCGTCGTAGCTGAAGACGTCGTGCTTCCAGAACTGCGTGAGCTGGTACGGGCCGTGGCTGGTCCCGCTGGTAGCCCGGGTGTCGTCGAGTGCCTTGACCATCGCCTCGGTTGCCGCATACAACTCCGGGTGATCAGGGGTCTCGTTGAGGCGCGCTCCCCAGATGATGACGGATGGGCGATTGCGATCACGCACAACCATCGCCGCGATGTCTTCTGCCGCGCGCTGCTGCCAGAGCTCGTCTCCGACATACTGCCATCCCGGGGATTCTTCCCAGACCAACAGGCCGAGCTCGTCGCAGGCGTCCAGAAAGGCCGCGAGCTGGGGGTAGTGCGAGCAACGCACCATCACACAGTTGAGGTCGTTGCGAAGCATCTCGACATCGTGGCGCTGCACCCGCGGCGGCATCGCAAAGCCCGCGTATGGATAGTGCTGGTGACGGTTCGCGCCGAACAGGTAGAGCCTGCGTCCATTCAGGTAGAACCCATCGAGCTCGAATCGTGCCTCGCGAAAGCCAATTCGCGTGCGATGGGAGTGCGTCTCACCGGACGCAGAGTGCAGCGTTGTGACCACGGTGTAGAGCACGGGGGAATCAACATCCCACAACTCGACATCCTGCAGTCCGTCGACGACGACACTGGCACTGCTGGCGCCGGCCGCGATGCTGGCAAGCTCCGCGCTTGCGCGCGCCACCTCGACACCGGAAGCGTCGGTGATCACCACGTCAAGACTGTGTGCGTCACCTGCTTCGGCGGCATCGAGAAAACACTCGACTTCCACACGACGCTTTGTGGGATCGAGCGCGTCGCGAACAGTCGCCGCGACATCCGAGATGAAGGTCTCAGGAACAACACGGAGTTCGACGGTCCCGTAAATCCCGCCGGGCTGCCAGAAGTCGACCTCTTCGCTGTGAACGGGAGCCGGGATGTTCGGCGGCACGTTGAGATTGAAGCGCGAGTCGACAAGAACGCCGAGGATGTTGCCCGTCGGCTTCACCACATCGGTGATCTCGAAGCTGAACGGCAGGTAGCCGCCGAAGTGGCGCCCGATCCGCTGTCCGTTGACGGTGACCGTCGCGCTCACATTGACAGCTTCGAAATCGAGGAAGATGCGTCCGGCGGCGCCCGCGGGAAGATCGAAGTGCTTGCGGTAGTTCCACACCTTCTCCCAGGTTGTCGCGTCCCACTGGTTCCACGACAACGGAACGACGGTGTGCGGTAGCGCGATGGACTCGAATCCGGAATCGTCCAGCTTCGGATCGGCGGCCGCGGCGGCTATCGGGGCATCCGGCCAGTCTTCTGGAAGGGGAGAATCCACGGCCGCGCCGAAAAGCCAGTCCTCGTTGAGTGAGTGAACTTCGGCGACTGTGCCGCGTCCGGGAGTTGTGTTCATGTACTGAATACCGATTTCTCTAAGGGGTGGTTATGACTTGAGAACAATGAGCTTCTTGTGGACCAGTTCTTCCACCGCATACTTGACTCCCTCGCGACCCTGGCCGGAGAGTTTGACGCCTCCATACGGCATGTGGTCTGCCCGAAAGGATGGCGGCATATTCACGAGAACGCTGCCGGCAGAGACCCGACTTCCGAATGCCATCGCGGCGGCCAGATCTTTCGTATGGATTGAGGCGTTCAGACCGAAGTCACTCGAGTTCACTGCGGCGATGGCACTTTCCAGTCCATCCACTTCGATCACGCTGATGACCGGGCCGAACACCTCGTCGCGAATGAGGGGGCTGTCCTCGGACACGTGGGTGAGAACGGCCGGCGTAACGACACCGCCCCGTTCACGACCACCGACGAGCAGGTGGGCGCCGTCCGAAACGGCAGCGTCGATCCAGTTGACAACCCTCTCATTCGCGGCAGTCGTGATAAGCGGTCCCACGACTGTTGCGGCTTCGCTCGGGTCACCGGCGGCCAGCCCCGCGACGGCGCTCACCAGACGGGAGGTGAACTCCTCGGCGATGGAAGAATGCACGTACAACCGTTGCAGCGACACGCACGCCTGCCCGGAGTTTCCGTACCCTGCTGTCACAGCATCGGCGACGGCACGATCGAGTGCGGCATCCTCGTGGACGTACATCGCCGTAGTCGCGCCCAGCTCGAGAATATGTAGTTTCTTGGGAGAGTCCGCCTTGATTTTCCAGCCGACCGCGGAACTGCCCGTGAAGGTAACGACCGCAACACGATCGTCCGCAAGCCACGCATTGACGATCGCCTCCGGTGGTCCGGTGACAAGGTCAAGCCAGCCCTGCGGCAAGCCGCACGCCTCGAACGCCTTGACGAGTTCTACCGCAACCAGTGAGGCCTTGTCCGACGGCTTGAAGACGACGGCGCATCCTGCCGCGATGGCCGGTCCGATTTTGTGGACCACGAGGTTGAGCGGGAAATTGAACGGAGTGATGGCCGCAACGATTCCCTGCGGTTCCGCGATCGTGAACGCGAATGTGCCGAGCCCTGCCTCCACGGCGTCGAGCGGCACTGCCTCTGTTGGCAAGCGCCGCGCCTCCTCCGACGACGCCAGGAGAGTACCCACGGCACGAGAAACCTCGAGGCGAGCCGCCGTGATGGGCTTCCCCGTCTCCCTCTGGATCAGCGAAGCGAAATCCTCGGCGCTGGCCGCGATATGGGCTGCGGTATCGGCGAGCACCTTCGAGCGCTGATGCACGGGAAATGGGCTTGCCATCGCTGATTCGGCCGCGTCGACTGCTCTCGCCGCCTCGATCGCACCCTGGGCCGGAACATCGCCCAGGCGCTGCCCGGTCCAACGATCGAGCACCGGAGTGCTCGACTCTAATGTCGTGTGAAGGCTCATACTTCTCTCTCAACGCTGTCGACTATTTCGCGGAGTCGCTTGAGCCGATCAATGGATCGATCCTGCAGCGCGCTCGGGATGTCGGCTTCGGCCACGGCGTCCGCCCAGATCGCACGGCCTGCAAGGAATCCGCTTGCCCCGCCGCGCATCGCTTCGGTCACGGCAGCTTCGAAGAAGGTTCGCTCAACTCCGTTCGACAGAACAACCCAGTCGCAACCGACGATCGCGGACAGTTGTGCGGACTGTTCGGCGACCTGGCTCACATCCCCCGGTATATATCCGGGAACCTCGGCCTTATAGATATCCGGGCCGAATGCGGACAGTTCTGCAGCGCACGCGAGGATCGCGTCGTGACGTTCTGCGGGGCTGGACCACACTCCGTCGGCTCCGTCTGGCCGCACGATCCCCTCGACGAGGGATGCCACTCCGGCCTCGTGCGCGAGAGCGATCGTGCGCTTGACGAGCTCAGCGCGCTCTTTCTTGCCCGAGTTACGCTGCCAGAGCACAAGCACCTTGATCGCGTCGGCGCGGACGTCCGCCAGCAACTCCGGGGTCACGAGCTCGTCGAAGGTGACGCTGGTGATCGCCTGGCCAGAAATCTGATGCAGGACGTCGACGGCAACGATTAGTCCGCACGTCGGAGCAATCCCTTTCGGGCGAGTCGACTCCAGCCCGAATGGACGATCGAGGAGTACCGCGGTAGCAAAGGGAGAAAGCACCGCCGCACCCAGCTTCTTGAACTCTCGCAGTTCGTTGTCGCCGGCAAACTCGCCGTCGTCGGAGCGAGAGTACATCGCCCGCAGCGATTCGCGCTGGTCGAGGGCGAGCATTGCGTAGCGACCCTGCGGCGTCTGGAGCGACTTGACCAGCCCTGCCCGGTCCGCTTCTGCCGCGAACATACATCGCTCCTAAACACCACAGATCATGACGAGACGTTAATGAGCGAATGTGCGAACTTGCACTAATTGCGACGCTTTACGGCTCACTTTTCACAATTCTGGCACAGAATGCGAGCTAATCCAAAAGCTTCTTGTTGTAAATCAAACAGATGTGCGAATTAGTCCGGGGATTACACGACCTCGATCGCGATGCCATACTGGCGAAGCATCTCGGTCTGCTCGTCGTTGATCCCGGCATCGATCACAACGGTGTCGATGGCGTCCCAACCACAGATCTTCACCATTGCCGCCGTCGTGAACTTGGACGAGTCGGCGAGCAGGACCACGTGCGAACTGACTTCGATCAGGGCGCGCTTGGTGATCGCGTCGAATCCGTTCGCACAGAACGCGCCGCGCTCGTTCACTCCGCTAGCCGCAAGAAACATGGTCTCGATCTGCAGGTTCGAGATCGCCGAGAGTGTCGAGGGGCCGGCAAAAGACATGGACTCCGAATGGAGCACCCCGCCGAGGCAGTTGACCTCGATGTCGCCGACGCCCGCGAGTGCAGAGACCGCTGTCAGCGAGTGGGTGATGACGCGAACCGCTCGATCGGCGGGAAGCAGAGAAGCGAACTGTGTCCCGGTCGTGCCCGCATCGATGGCGATGACCGAGCGAGGCTTCACCATCGCGACCGCGCGCTCGGCGATCGCCCGCTTAGCCTCCGCCATGGTCTGGTCGCGGTCGCCGTAATCGCGCCCCAGCATCTCCTGCGGTGACAGTGAGCCGACGCCGCCATGAAAACCGCGCAGCTTGCCATCCCGGACCAGGCGCGAGACATCTCGCCGGATCGTCATTTCCGACACCCCGAAGAGTCGCGATAGCTCGGTGACGGTACAGTAACCCTGATCTGTGACAAATTGCACGACCCGGTCACGGCGTTCTGGCGCGGTGGAGTAGGTGAATCGTTCTGCAACCAGCATCAAATACCCCTCACCGCTCACATTGATGTTCACATAGCGACAGTTCACTTAGCGAGATAACGATACACAGTCAACACGTAACTTGTGGCGTGGCCGTTCTCCGTCGCTCAGTCTGCAAAGTGCGCGATGCCCGTTGTCTCTCCCCCATCCACGACGAACTCGGCGCCCGTCGAGAAGCTTGACTCGTCACTGGCCAAATAGACCATCAGATGCGAGACCTCCGACGGCGCTCCGACTCGATGAAGCGCCACGCGTTCCTGGGTCAGGTTCATGTCGGCGATCATCGCAGTGTCGATGGCGCCGGGATGAACTGAGTTGACCCTGATGTTGTATCCGCCGAGGTCGAGTGCCGCGCCCTTCGTGAGCCCGCGGACGCCAAACTTCGTGGCGTTGTATCCGGATACTCCCTGAAGACCGATCAGACCCGCTGTCGACGAGACGTTGATGATCGAGCCGTGTCCAATGCTCTTCATGCCCGAAGTCACCGCGCGGATCCCGTAAAAGACGCCCGTCAGATTGATGGCGACGATCCGGTCCCAGGCGTCGAGCGGGTAATCCTCGATGGATGACCCGATGATGATGCCAGCGTTGTTGACGAGAACGTCTATCGTCCCGAGTTCGTGGGCCGCCACTTCGACGGCCGCCTCCCAATCCGAATACTGCGCGACGTCGAGGTGCACATAACGCGCGCCGGGTCCGAGCTCCTCGGCGAGCGCCACGCCCTCGTCATCCAAGACATCCGCGAGCAGAACCTGCGCCCCTTCTGCAATGAAGTGACGCGCGTGCGATGCGCCCATCCCACGAGCCGCCCCAGAAATCAGCGCCACTTTGCCGGCCAAGCGATCCATACAGTCCCCGTCGATTGATGTCTTATTACAATCATTGTATGTTAGATAAGCGACACATTTGCGTGCGTTTCTGTGGGCTGTGTCAACGCGAAGGAGCGTCCCAGCCGTGAGCACAACTATCCGAGGTCTGACCCGATCGGACATTGTCCGCCCGCTTGTCCAGGTGTCACTCGATCTCACGAGTATCGAGGATGCGCTGCGCGTCGCTGCGATCGCCGTCGAGGCTGGGGCGGACTGGCTGGAGGTCGGCACGCCGCTGATCCTGGCCTGTGGCACGGACGCGGTGCGTGCTCTCCGGCGCGAGTTCCCAGGCCATCCCCTGATTGCCGACTTAAAAATCATGGACGGCGGTTACGGCGAGGCGCGCATGTACGGCAATGCCGGCGCGGATGCGGTGGTCGTGATGGGTCGGGCACACGACGCAACGATCGAACGAGTCTGTGAGGCTGCGGCGGAGTTCGGCCTCATGGTCATGGGAGACGACATGGGTGCGGCGAATCACGCGGCGGAAGCGGTGCGGCTCGAGTCACTCGGGGTGGAGCTGGTCGTGCATCACATCGGCCACGACCACCGATCGAGGCATCGCGAGCTCGGGCTTTCTCCTCTGACCGATCTCCGCGAGATTGTCGCGTCAACGACGGTTCCCGTTCAGGCGGTCGGCGGTCTCTCTCTTGAGCAGGCAGTTGCCTGCCCGTCGTACGGCGCAAGTGTCGTGGTGCTCGGCGCGCCGCTGGCGATCAGCGACGAGGACTCGTTCACCGTGCCAGAGGGCGATTTGCTGGGCGTCCTCGAGCCCGCCATCCGCGAAATCCATGCCGCGAGCATTCGCGCCAACCAGCAACCAGAGCAACCGCGAGGAGCCACACAGTGAACGACCGAAGCCCAACGGCGGTCTCGCCTGCCAGCGCGCAAGTCAGACTCGATACGGACTGGCTCTTCGGTGGCGAAGTCGCGCTTCCCGGCATGACGGACAGGCTCGATCCGCGGGTCGTGGCCGAACGGTCGCGCAACGATCTTGACGACTCCGGCTGGACTCGCGTGACGGTGCCACATACGGTTGTGCCGCTGTCGTGGGAACAGTGGGATCCCGCGAGGTGGGAATCCGTCTGGGTCTACCGCAAGCACTTCGACACTCCGGCCGACCTCGGAAGCAAACGGGTCTTCCTCGACTTCGAGGGAGTCATGACCCATGCCGTGGTTACCGTAAACGAGACTCTCCTTGGCGACCACATTGGCGGTTACCTTCCGTTCTCTTTCGAGGTGACCAATCTCCTCACGGTCGGCGCCAGCAACGTCGTCACCGTCATCGTCGATTCCAGATTTACGATCAACGTCCCGCCGAACCTTCCCGACCCTGCCAAGAGCACCTCGATCGATTACTGGCAGCCGGGCGGAATCCACCGGGATGTCTGGCTGCGGACGGTTCCGCAGACGTTCATAGCGGCAGTCGACATCACGCACCACGATGAGCTCTCCCCGGCGACGCGACGATCCTCGATCGTCGTTCGGGTGAATTCCGCCGTCGAGCGCGAGGACATGGACGTTCTCGTCGAACTGCTGGATAGCGCGGGAGCATCGATCAGTACGGCCAGCGTGTCACTCGGCCACGTTCCAGCCGGACACTCAGCCGCGGCAATCGAACTCACCGGCCTCGAGGAAGTGCAGCTGTGGGATACCGAGACGCCGAACCTCTATCAGCTGGTCACCACGCTTTCCGACGCCGAGGGCACCATCAGCACCCACTCCCTACGAACCGGTTATCGCGAAGCACGGTTTGAGATGGATGGCTTCTACCTCAACGGAGTTCGGCGATTCCTGCTCGGGGTAAATCGTCACGGCTACTTCCCGTTCACCGGGTTCGCGATGCCGGATCGCGTGCACCGCCGCGACGCCGAAATCATCAAGACGGACCTCAACTGCATCATGGTTCGCTGCTCGCATTACCCGCAAACGCAGTCATTCCTCGATGCGTGCGATGAGATCGGCCTGCTGGTCTGGGAAGAATCCCCGGGATGGCAGTTTGTCGGCGACTCGGTCTGGCAGGACCGGGCGGTGGATGACATCACGCAGATGATCGCGCGAGACCGGCACCGACCGTCCATCATCGTCTGGGGATCGAGGCTCAATGAGACCCCCGATCGACCGGAGTTCTATGCGAGAACGGAAGCTCTGGTGAAGTCGCTCGATCCCACCCGGGCGACCAGCGGCACGACATACGGCGACTACGTTCCGAGCTACACCTTTCAACAGGACGTCCTCGGCTACGACGATTACGACACCGGACTGGATGAGTCGGGCGAGCGGCGGCCCGTGCTCCACCCGCCCATCGAAGATCGCCCCTACCTGGTGAGCGAGGCCCTTTCGACCAGGAGCAGCCCGACCAGCCTGTATCGTCGCTCCGATTCGGCGCGGGTGCAGCAGCATCAGGCGCTCGACTACGCCTACGCCAACGATGAGGCGATGGGCAATCCGCGCTTCACCGGACTACTCGCCTGGGTCGGCTTCGACTATCAGGCCGGAATGGGCAATCACTATCACGGCATAAAGACGGCGGGTCTCGGAGACGTCTTCCGCATCCTCAAGCCCGGCGCGGCGATCTATCGATCACAGGTGGCGCCGGAAACCCGGATAGTTATCGAGCCTGCCTTCACCTGGGACCCGACGGAGTTCATGGGCCAGGCGAATGTCTACGCTGCGCGGCCCGAGAACCGTTTCTGGGGTCCGGGCGAGAAGGCCATGATCTGCTCGAACCTCGACCGGCTCGCGGTGTACCTCGGCGACGAACTAGTCGGAGATGTTCTTCCGGATCGGGAGCGTTTTCCGAACCTCGCGTACGCGCCGTCCTTCGTCGACCTGACTCTCGTCGGTCGCGACTGCCTAGACCTGCGGATCGACGGATACCTCGGCGACGAATTGGTCGCATCCCGCCGGTTCGCCGGTGATCGAAGCGGCGATTCGCTTCGGCTCACGGCCGACCATGATGTCCTGATCGCCGACGGGGTCGACGCCACCAGAGTGACCTTGCAGATCGTGGACCGGTTTGGCGAGCCGCGAGGGAAGTCACAGGCCAGAGTCGACCTCGATCTTGACGGACCCGGGGAGCTCATCGGTCAGAGCCCGTTCGACCTGGAGGCGACTGGCGGAGTTGGTGCCGTCTGGGTGCGGACTCGCGCTGCCTCGCCCGGGGTCATCACCCTTCGCGCGGTGACCCAATTCGGTGTCGAGGCCGTCCAGATCACCACCGCGGGCCCGGATGTTCTTCACGACAGTAAATAAGGAGTAAAGATGCTGATCGATCTCACCGGACAGGTGGCCATCGTCACGGGGGGCGGGCGGGGAATCGGTCGTGACCTCGTGCTTCGATTCGCAAGCGAGGGAATCACGACGGTTGCCCTCGACGTCAACCAAACGGATCTCGACTCGCTGGGGGCGGAGCTCGACGCGCTCGGCGCAACGTCGAGCCAGTTCGTCTGCGACATCACCAAGTTCGCGAGAATCGAGGAGGTTGTCGCCGAGGTCACCCGGCGCTACGGCCGAATCGACATCCTGGTAAACAACGCCGGAGTGACGGCAACCGGACCGATCGAAACCCTGTCCGAGGAGGCATGGCGGCTCTGCCACGACGTCAACCTGACGGGTACGTTTCTCATGACCAAGGCGGTCATCCCGATCATGAAGTCCCAGCATTCTGGGCGAATCATCAACGCGTCCTCGTTTGCGGCCATCATTCCGAGCGTCGCGCACGCTGCGTACGCATCCTCCAAGGCAGCCGTGGCCCACTTCACCCGAGCGGTCGCCGGCGAACTCGGTCCGTGGGACATCACGGTCAACGCGTACGCGCCAGGCATGGTGCCGACCGAACTCAACCACTTCACCGAGCGAGCACAGTCCGAACAGGACATCCTGATGGACACGCTGACCCTTCGTCGTTGGGGCTCGAAGGAAGACATCGGGAATCTGCTGTGCTTTCTCGCTTCCGAGCAGGCCTCATACATCACCGGAACGTTGATTGACGTCAGCGGCGGCAAGCTGGCAACACAGGTCCCAAGCGTTGCATACGAATACGCCGCAAGCGGGGATGCATCCGCCGTCCTCTAGCACGCGGAAGGGCAACATCAGATGAGAGCATTCGTCGTCACGGGATTCGGCGCCGGCGAGGTGGCGGATGTCGAGAACCCGAAGCCAGGCAACGGTGAGGTAATAGTCGACGTTGCGTATGCCGGGATCTGCGGAACGGACGTCAGCTTTTTCCGCCCAGAGCCGGGCCGACTCGAGCAGGCCAGGTCGTCGCTTCCCCTTCGACTGGGCCACGAGTGGAGCGGCACGGTGTCGGCGGTCGGGAGCGGTGTGGATCCGGCCTGGCTTGGTCGCCGTGTCACCGGCGACACGATGCTCGGCTGCGGGCACTGTGAACGCTGTCTCGACGGGCGACACTACCTGTGTGCGAATCGTTTCGAGATCGGTGTCCGGGGAAACTGGCCGGGCGCGCTGGCGGAGAAACTGACCGTTCCGGTTCGGGCACTCCATGCGTTGCCCGACAACGTCGACGATCGTGCAGGAGCAATGGTGGAACCGGGTGGAAACTCCTGGACTGCCGTTCAGGCCAGCGGCGCCGCGCCCGGCACGCGCACGCTCATCATCGGCTCCGGGACCATCGGACTCCTGTGCGCCCAGTTTGCGATCGCGGCCGGCAGCGAAGTTCACGTGCTGGGGATTGAGCAAGCATCTCTCGCATTGGCTCGAAGCCTCGGAGTACACGGGACCTGGAGCAGATCTGACTTGCCCGGCCTGGCCTGGAACGCGGTGATCGACGCGACGGATGCCTCGTCGGTCCCGGAGATGGCCGTCGAACTCGCCGAGCCCGGTCGACGAGTCGTGTTCATTGGGGTGTCGCACGAGCCGAGCACCCTCGACTCGCGACAGATCGTGCGCAAGGACCTCACCGTTATCGGAGTTCTCGGAGCGTCCCGCGGTCTGGAGCCGACGATTCACGCATACGCGGAGGGAGCGGTGAATCCTCACCCACTCCTGGGCGCAGTGATCCCCCTCGAGGATGTCGCTGCCGCGCTCGATGGATGGCGGCCGGCACATGCGACGAGCGGTCCGAAGCTGCTCGTCGATCCCAAACTGCGACCCTAACGATCCGAGCGTGCGCTCCCAGGGAAGGATCGCCGTGACACTCAGCGGGGTCGCCGGGCTGCCTCGTGGTTTCGGACGGTGTTTGCGGTCGAACCACCAAACCACTTTTCCCGTGATGCCAGCAGGAACTCGACGGAGTCGCGCATCTCGTCCATGCCGTTGACGCCATCCTCGATACTGATCCAGCCGTCGTATCCGGCTCCGACGAGAATCGAGAAGATCCGGTCATAGTCGTTGAGTCCGCGGCCGATCACTCCATGCATGAGCGACGGCGAATAGCCCAGGGTGCCGTCTGCCTGCCGCAACGAATCAAGGTCGGCGCCGGGTGCGAGATACCTGTCTGACGCCTGCATCGATACGACCCTGTCGATGACGAGCTCGAGGAAGTCACCGGAGTCCTCGCCCGCGACGATGGCATTGGAAGGATCGAACTGCACCCCGAAATATTCGCGTTCGGGGATTCGATTGAGAAGCTCGAGAAATATCTCTTTCTTTTGTGCAAACTCCGGATACTTCCAGGTGCTCGCCTTGTAGTGGTTCTCGATCGCGAGGGTAACGCCGAGCTCCCGGGCGATCGGGATCAGTCGAAGGATGGAGTCGGTTGCCCAGTCGAGCCCCTGCTCGACCGCGACCTCGGGGTAGCCCTGGCCACTCAGCACACGGCAGGTAACGCCCTTGCCGCCGACCTCGGCGGCGATCCCGATCATCTCCACCTGGAGATCGAACTCGGCCCTGCGCTGATCGGCGCTGGGATTGGTGAAGTCCGGCGAAGCGCAGAGCATAGGCATCTCGAACCCTGCCGCGTGAACGGCATCCCCGACCCTGGCAATACCGGACGGTGAGGTGTCCCAGAAAAACCCGGAGTGCAACTCGAGCCCGTCGGCGGGAAGCGTGCGTGCGAGGTCGATCCACTCAAACACGGTCATCGTGCGATCTACCGCGATCGGCACGATGAAGGCCTTCGGAAAGACGGATACTCTCATGCGCGGATGGCCCTTCCCGGTTTCCTCTTCTGCTCACACATCGGCACGGCTAGATCTCGGTCTTCACGAGCGCCATCGCCATCGCCGCCAGCTCTAGACTGCGCTCGACGGGAACCGCTGGACGGGTGCGGGTATTGATTGAGACATGCGTTGCGCCGAGCTCGCGCCACCCGGCAATCTCTGCCATCATTCGATCCCCGTCTTCGCCGTCGAAGTTGACCCATGCCTCGATCCCGATCGAATCGGGATCCCGTCCCGCGCGCTCGGCTGCCATCCGGATGATCTTCTGACCCGCCGCGGCATCGTCGGTTGGCGGTCCCATCGCCATCCATCCGTCACCGATTCGCCCGACCCTCTCGAAGGCTCGAGTGGCGCGCTCCGCGCCGATCCAGACGGGAATCGGGCGCTGCAAGGGAAGGGGCGCTATGCCGACGCCGTTGAGCGTGTGGTCCGCGCCCGTGAAGGTGACGCTCTCGGTCGTCCAGAGCAGCCGCATTACCTCGATCTGTTCATCGATGCGCCGGCCGCGGGAGGCGAAATCGGCGCCAAGTCCCTCGAATTCCGGCACGTTCCAGCCGATGCCGACTCCGAGACGAAGTCGTCCGCGGCTCAGGACGTCGACCTGCGCGGCCTGCTTTGCCACAACGGCCGCCTGCCGCTGCGGCAGAACAAGAACTCCCGTGACGAACTCGAGTGAGGAAAATGCCGACAGGTATCCGAACAGGACGAGGGGTTCGTGGAACGCGTCGACGACGTCGTAGACCCCCTTCCATCCCGCGTGCACGGCGGGATCCGCCCCGAGGATGTGGTCGGGGACAAGGAGATGGTCGAACCCCAACTCTTCGACACCGGTGACATAGTTTCGGAGCTCGTCCGGGTCGGCGGGAATCGATCCCTGGGGAAACGTGATCCCGAGACGCATGAGGTCACCCACTCGAAGCGAGGATCTCGGTCAGTCGCTCCAGACGACTGACCGATCTCTCCCTCAGCGCCGCAGTAACATCGACGTCCTTCACGGTGTCAGCCCACACGGCCCGGCCCGCCAGGAACCCACCAACCCCGCCCTTGCGAGCCTCCGCAAGGGCGTCCGGGAATGCATCTCGTTCGACCCCGTTCGACAGGATCACCCAGTCGCCCCCGACAATCTCGCTCATCCTGGCCGACTGTTCGGCGACGGCGCTGAGGTCACCCGGCACGTACCCGGGGACTTCGGCCTTATAGATATCCGGATGAAACGCGGCGAGTTCCCTGGCGCAGTCGAGAATTGCGGCGTGCCTTTCTTCGGCGCTCGCCCACCGTGTCCCTGGGGCGGGTCGCACGATCCCCTCGACGAGGCTGAGGACTCCGGCCGTGGACGCAAGGTCCAAGGTTCGCTTGACGAGCTCTGCACGCTCGTCCGCGCCGGAGTCCCGACGCCAGAGCACCAGGACCTTCACCGCGACCGCACCCAGGCTGGCGAGGAGTGTTGGCGTCACGAGCTCATCAAAGGTGACGTCCGTGATGTCCTGGCCCGGGAGCTGATGAAGGACATCGACGGCCGCAATGAGCGCGCAATTCTCCGCGAGACCGGCGGGCGGCACTCCCGTGCCCAACGCGAACGGTCGGTCGAGCAGGACGGCCGAAGCATATGGCGAGAGGACCTCGAGCGCCGCAGACTTGAATCGACGGAGCGTGTCGTCGTCGACAAAGCCGTCGTCCGGGTTGCGCGGGAACATCCCGCGAAGAGACTCGCGCTGGTCGAGCGCGAGCATTGCATAGCTGCCGCTCGGCGTCTGCAGCGCCGACCGTTGAGCGGCCCGCGCTGCGGACGGAGGTTGCGTCACAGGAATTCTCGGCACTGGTGATTAGTCACAGTTCGGCAAGTCATTCCTTAACCCCACCGGTTGCCAAGCCCGTCTGCCAGTACCGCTGAAGGTAAAGGAACGCGACGATCAAAGGAATGATCGAGATGAAGGACCCTGTAATCACGAGGGAGAATATCGGTTGGGAACCGCCCCCGGCCGATGTCTGGGCCTGCCAGGTCGCCAGTCCGACCGTCAGTGGATACAGCGATGAGTTGCTCAGCATGATCAACGGCAGGAAGTAGTTGTTCCAGGTCGACACGAGGGCAAACAGGAACACCGTGACGATGCCGGGCGCCATCAGACGGAGACTGACTTGTCCGAGCACGCGGTACTCGCTCGCACCGTCGATGCGTGCGGCCTCAATGAGGCTGTCCGGCACCGCGGCGGCCGAGTAGACCCTCATGAGATACACCCCGAAAGGGCTCACCAGCGACGGCAGGATGACAGCAAACGGGGTATTTGTCAGTCCACCACCCGCAAAAAGCAGGTAGGTCGGAATGGCCAACGCCGTAGCCGGAATCATGATCGCGCCAAGGATTCCGCTGAACAGGATTCGCCGACCCGGGAAGTCGTATTTCGCGAACGCGTATCCGGCAGCGGTCGCGAGCGCCGCGGCACCAAAAGCACTGACTCCCGCGTAGATGACAGTGTTAATCAGCCAATTGACGTAGATCCCGTTGTTATAGGTGAACACGGCTCCGATGTTCTGGAACAGCTGGAAGCTGTTTCCGAACGAGAATCCGAAGGTCCCGAAAAGGTCGGAATTGTCCTTCGTCGATGACAGGAACAGCCAGACCAGCGGCAACAGGAAGTACAGCGCGCAGGCAAAGAGCGCGATGGTGAGGATGTTGCTTCGTTCTCGACCGGGCCGCAGGCGCCGGCGCCGACGCGCCTCCGTCGAAGACACGGCTACGGACGTTCGTTCTTTGTCGACGATCGCGGTCATTCGGCTTCTCCCTGAATTCGGCGCGCGACAACGAGCTGCATCACGTAGGAAACGATCATGATGATCACGCCCAGCAGGAACGCGACGGCCGCTGCGTAGTTGGTGTTCTGGTTCACGAATGCGAGGTTGTACGCGTAGAGGTTCGGCGAGAAGTTGGTGCCGATGACCACAGGATCGATCTGGTACAGAAGTTGGGGTTCACTGAAGAGTTGGAAGGTTCCGATGATGGAGAAGATGACCGTGAGGAAGATTGCGGGCCTGATCGCGGGAATCTTCACGCTCCAGGCGATCCTCCACTGACTCGCACCGTCGACCTGGGCCGCGTCGTAGAGCTCGGTCGGCACCGCTCGGAGCGCGGAGTACATGACAACCATGTTGTATCCGATGAACTCCCAGGTCACGATGTTGATAATCGAACCGATGATGAAGTTGGCCCCAAGCAGATTGGGAGCTGAGGCTCCGATCGCCGTGAAAACCTGACTGATCGGGCCGAATTCGTGGCCGTAAATGTAGCCCCACATCAGGGTCGCGACGACCCCGGGCACTGCGTAGGGAACGAAGATGATGAGTCGCGCAATTCGGCCGCCACGGACCCTGCCGCTGTCCAGCATGAGCGCGAAGATCAGCGCGAACCCGAGCATGATCGGAACCTGGATGACCAGGATGAGCGCGACCCGCGCCACGCCCTGAAGGAACTGCGAATCCCCGAGCGCCTGGATGTAGTTCTGAAGCCCCACAAAGCTTGTTCCGCCGATGAGCTTGGTTTGGAACAGGCTCAGATAGAGGGAGTACAGGAGCGGAACAACGAGCATTGCGACAAAGACAATGACGAATGGGACAACAAATACAAATGCCGCGCGATTCTGCTTCGCCTTGGTGGTGTTGCGGCGAGGCGGTATCGGCTTCGCTGCCGACCGGCTCGTGTCACGCGCGCTCGCAACTGCAGTCATAGGTGTGATCCTTTGTCGTTGTGGGGGAGATTTCAAAGTGTTATGGGTGCCCGGTGGTTGAAGCCGGGCACCCACATGGTGTGTCAACGAACGTGCTGGATTCGATCGAAATCGAACCGCTTAGCGCAGTTAGCCGACCTTGACCGTATAACCCTGCTGCTTACCGTAGGCAATCAGATCGTTCTGCCACGCGGAGATTCCGGCGTAGATACTGGTCTTATCTGTGATCGCCTTACCAGCGGTGTTCGTCCAGTCGGTGTACGCGTAGTCCATGTACGGCAACCATCCCCAGTTCGGGTTGATCGTCTTGGAGATACCCGTGAACAGCTTGTTCACCTGCTGGCCGCCGAAGAACGGAACCTTCTGGTTGACCCAGGCGGGGTCAGTCAGGCCCTCGATCGACGCCGGATACAGCGACTGGCTCGAGGTGGTCTCCGTCTTCACCGACGTTGCGTTGGTGTTCATGAACTTCGCGAACTCATACGCCGCAATCGGGTTCTTTGACGCCTTTGTTACCGCGAGGCTCGAACCACCCCAGTTACCGGAAGCGGGGTTGCTTGGATCCCACTGCGGAAGTGGCGCTGCACGCCATTTTCCTGCAGAGCTCTTCACGCTCGAAATGATCTGGTCAGGACCCCAGGCGGCCGTCAGCCATCCGGCGTACTTACCGCTCGCGAATCCCTGGAACCAGTCGTTCGTGAAGTCTGGAGCCGTGTCAACGAGTCCCTGCTGAACCATCGAGGTCCAGTAGTCGGAGACCTTCTTCACCGCGGGAGTCTCAAGGTTGATGGTGACCGTCTTCTTGCCGTCGAATGCAAACGGACTTGCACCGTTCTGCCACAGCAGCGCGAGATAGATCGACGCGTCCGACGGCGGAAGGTCGGAGATGAAATCGCCGGTCTTCGCCTTCAGAGTCTTGGCATCGGCCTCATACTCAGCCCAAGTGGTCGGGGCACTGGTAATGCCAGCACTCGCGAGAACGTCCGAGCGGTAAAGGTTACCGACGGGGCCGGTGTCCTGCGGGATACCGAAGATTCCACCGTTCATGGAAACCTGCTTGAACACCGTTGAGGAGAAGTCCTTTGACAGCGACGCTCCCCCGTACGGTGTGAGGTCGGCCAGGTCACTCTCGAACGACGGAATGTACTGGTATTCCACCTGAACGACGTCGGGGACGCCGCTGCCGGCCTTGACGGCCGTCCGCAGGTGCGTGTACTCCGGCGTACCCTGACCAGCGTTGGTGTAGTTGATCTTGATCTTCGGGTAAGCCTTCTCGAAGAGTTTGATCTCGTTCTGCACGTTGGGAAGCCATGACCAGAAACTCAGGGTCGTGGGTGTATCCATCGCTTTCGTAATCTGGGCCTGCGTGACAACACCTTTTTGGGCGGTTCCGCCCGTTGAGGTACAGCCAGCAAGGAGCAAAGCCGATACTGCGGCAATACTCCCGACCTTTATGGCGAGTGTGGGTCGCACTTTGCGCATTTTTATCCCGTTCTCTCTTGCGCAGGAGGGTCAGAATTGACCCCTGCACTTGTCTTTAGAAGTGACCTTGCATGGACGAAGCGCGCGGAATTCGTAGTGCCAAGGGAGAGGAGAATGTTGGGCGCCGGAATGCTGAAAGCGCGCCATCCAATGCATAGATAGCTGAATGCATAACTCTTACTCCGTTGTAGTCGTTTCGCGCACCTCAGGTGCCTCATCTCCAGCGAACACAACAGCTGGTCGATGATCGTTTGAGAATAAGACATCGAGTGATCATTCACAACCACTTTGGTCGATAAATGTTTGAATAGTGACGAATTGGCTCAGAAATTGCAGTAATTCGAGCAAATTTCTCAGCTTGTGAAAACCCGGCAGGCTTCAGCGCCCGCCATCCGGCTTTATTTATGAAGGATCAGTTAGTCATACTAATCTGCATAATAGAGTGAACCCTCGAACAAGGCGAGACTTAAGATGAAATTCACCGACGGATTCTGGCAGCTTCGGCCCGGGGTTACGGCGCTCTATTCGGCGACCGCCTACGACTTTGAGGACCGCGGCGCGGAACTGGTCGTCACGGCGCCCACCCGAATCATCACTTCGCGAGCGGACACTCTCAACTGCCCGACCCTCACTGTCACGCTGGGATCCCCGATTCCCAATGTCGTGTCCGTCAAGATCCAGCACTGGGCCGGTGGCAGTAAATCGCACGGTTTCGCGATCAGTCGATCTGAGATGACCCAAGCGGATGTCGTCATCGACGATGACGGCGGCAGCCTCACGTCCGGAGAGTTGAGCGCCGTCGTATCAGCGGGAGCGCCGTGGAACCTGCGATTCATGGCTCGCGGTACCGAGCTCACGTCGAGCCTGCCCAAGTCGATGGGGTACATCCAGATCGACGAGAGCACGGTGCCGTCCAGTCAGGTCTTCGTCAGCGCGCGGGGGACCCACGAAGAACCCGAAACGCCGCGAACCTTCGTTCACCAGCAACTGAGCCTCGGCGTAGGGGAACTCGTCTACGGACTTGGTGAGCGCTTCGGCCCCGTCGTCAAGAACGGCCAGTCGGTGGAAATCTGGAATGCGGATGGGGGCACGTCCAGCGAGCAGGCCTACAAGAATGTGCCGTTCTACCTGACCAATCGGGGATACGGCATCCTTGTCAATCACCCAGAACATGTTTCATTCGAGGTCGGCTCGGAGAGCGTGGAACGCGTGCAATTCTCGGTCGCCGGCGAGGAGCTCGAGTATTTCGTCATCTACGGACCGACTCCGAAGGAAATACTCGCCCGGTACACCGAACTGACCGGTCGGCCGGCGCACGTGCCGGCCTGGTCCTACGGACTGTGGCTGACGACATCCTTCACTACCCAATACGACGAAGAGACCGTGTCCCGATTCATCGATGGAATGTCGGAGCGAGACATTCCCCTCTCGGTGTTCCATTTCGACTGCTTCTGGATGCGGGAGTTCAACTGGTGCGACTTCGAGTGGGACCCGAAAGTGTTCCCGGACCCGGCGGCGATGCTGGCGCGCTTGCATGACAAGAACCTCCATATCTGCGTGTGGATCAACCCGTACAT
>FSXL01000630.1_pt1 | contig 25466 bp, 26 predicted proteins | sample 1638241 | NCBI WGS metagenome assembly FSXL01 (sample SAMEA3914788, study PRJEB12502) | metagenome | biome: forest; material: soil | place: Canada | collected 2011-07-03 | depth 0.1 m | reverse complement strand
GCGCCCTACGTGCCGAGCGACGAGATCGAGTGGATGCCGCCCGAGGCTCGACTGCACGAGCCGCGTGTGGCCCTGGATGGCGGCGGCGATGGTCTCGACATCCACCGCCGGGTCGCGGCCGAAGCACCGCACTGGCTGGCTCCGGGCGGAGTGCTGCTCATCGAGACGAGCGAGTCGCAATCCGCAGCCGCCGAGGCGCTGTTCGCGGCTCACGGGCTGGTGCCACTCACGCACTATTCGGAGGAATACGACGCGACGGTGGTCACCGGCAGGCGCCCCGCCTGAACCGCTGTCAGCTGGCGGCGCGAAGCGAACTGACGAACTGGCGGCCGCTGAGGACCTTCGCGAGGAACACCTCGAGCCCGAGGACGCTCACGAGGACCCGACGTACCGCTGTCGGGTCTCCGGGCGCGATCACGCCCAGCTTCTCCATGCTCGACGTCATCCGCTCGGCGAGCCGAGGCGAGATCCGCAGGGCCATCTGCAGTCGTTCGCAGGAGAACGTTCCCGCCTGCACGACGAGCTCGATCGAGCGGACCAGCAGATCGAAATCCGCCTCATCCAGTCCGTCGAGTGCGCCGTTCCACTCGAAGAACGAGTCGTCCTGGCGCGCACCGGGAAAGGCCGGCGACGCGGCGTGGCCGCTCGGATCGCTGGACGACCGGTATGGATCGGTGAAATGCGTGAAGGTGGTCACGTCTGATGTCCGTTCGGGTTGACCTCAGGTATTTCCTTCTTCGAACGGTGGGTGGCCGCTCGGAGCACCCCCAATCGGGGGTCGGGGGTACACCCATGGTAGCCCGTCGCCCGTCCCGACATCAATCCGTTCACTCGGTCGGGTTTTCTTCGGATTCAGCGCCGAGAGCAAATAAATAGAACCGAAACACGCGCGAAACCCACGCGGCACGACGAAGGGGGACAATCAACCAACCCCCGCCCGAGAAACGTCGGGCCCAACAGAAGGTGGTATCCGCCATGACAGTCGAGATCGGGCTCACCGTCGCCTCACCCGCGTCAGTCGAAGCCGGAAAACTGAGCAGACATTTCGGCCGGTTCGACATCCTGTTTTTCCTCATCTGCACCATCGTCGGTGTTGACACGATCGCCTCCGTCGCCGCTGACGGTGGGCAGGCCTTCACCTGGATGATCATCTTCGCCGTCGTGTTCTTCGTACCCCAGGCGCTGCTGTTCGCCGAGCTCGGCACGACGTTCCCGCAGGAGGGCGGCCCGTACCTGTGGACGCGACTGGCATTCGGACACCTCGTCGGCGCGATCAACAACTTCATGTACTGGGTCACCAACCCGGTCTGGCTGGGTGGAACGCTCGCGATCTCCGCACTGACCGCGCTGAGCGTGTTCTTCAATGACGGCAAGGCCTTCTCGACCGTCACCACCTACGTCATCGCCATCGTCTTCATCTGGGTGGGGGTGCTTGCCGCCGTCCTGTCGTTCAAGGTCGGAAAGTGGATCACGACGGTCGGTGCGTTCGCACGGTTCGCGCTCCTCGGCTGGTTCACCATCACGGTTCTCCTCTACGCCGCGCAGAACGGTGTTCACGGGCTGAGCGGCGGCTCGTTCAGCGTCACCGGCAGCGGGTTCGTTCTCGTCGTCGGCGTGCTGCTCTTCAACTACGTGGGATTCGAACTGCCGTCAAGTGCCGGCGAGGAGATGAAGGACCCCGCGAAACACGTCCCCTTCGCCATCCTCAGGTCGACGATCTTCTCCTTCCTGCTCTACGCGGTCCCGATCCTCGGCATACTGCTCGTCCTGCCGGCGAGTTCGGTCACCAACTTCGGCGGTTTCGTCGACGCCATGCAGGCGGTCTTCAAGGTCTACGGCGGCGGAGCAGCGGCCGCCGGTCAGATCGGTGCCGTGCTCTTCGTGATCTGCCTGCTCACCTCGGGGGTCACCTGGATCATGGGTTCCGACCGGGCGCTTGCCGTGTCCGGATACGACGGCGCCGCGCCACGGTTCCTCGGTGTGATCAGCTCACGGCTGGGCACACCGGTTCGCGTGAACATCTTCAGCGGGATCGTCGCTACCATCGTCTTCGTCCTCGCCCAGGTCATCACCGGAGGGAGCACGGCCAAATTCTTCGTCGCGGTGCTCGGTGTCACGATCTCGACGACGCTGATCAGCTACCTCCTGATCTATCCCGCGGTCTGGAAGCTGCGCAAGAGCCATCCGGATACGCCTCGGCCGTTCAAGATGCCGTGGATGCGCGGAATCACGATCGTGCTGATGATCCTCCTGGCGATTTCCGTGCTGCAGCTCATCGCACCCGGTGCGCCGATCTCCTGGTTCGGACCCGACTTCCGGCCCAGCGGTTGGTCCGGGTCGGAAGCGGGGCTCTACCTTCTCACCGAGCTCATCCCCGTTCTGGTCTTCATCGGCATCGGTGTGCTGTTCTGGTGGCGCGGTAAGGCGACGCGCATCGCCAACGCGGCAGCGCAGGCCGTCGAGACGCCAACGGAAGCCGCAGCCACGAAATGACACGACTGCATGAGGTCGCGGCGGGTGTCCTCGTCGCGACCTCACGCACTGACTCGATGAACAGCGTCGTCCTCGAGGGTCTCGGTGGCGGGGCACTGCTGGTCGACCCGGCCTGGCATCCTGACGAGTTGGATGCCCTGGTCGCCGACCTGGCCGAGCGAGCGCTGGTGCCCGTCGCGGGTCTGTCGACGCACGCTCACCACGATCACCTCCTCTGGCATCCGGGGTTCGGCAGCGTGCCGCGCTGGGCGTCGCCCGACACGGTGCGGATCGCCGGGTCCAAGCGGGCCGAGCTGCTCGAGCAACTCGGACCCGACTACTCCCCCGACGTGCTGTCGCTGTTCGGACGAGTCGCCGCACTGCCGGGGCTCGACCTGCCGTGGGCGGGACCCGAGGTCGACGTGATCCTGCACGACGCCCACATAGTGGGTCACACGGCTGCCTGGATCGCGGACCTCGGGCTGCTCATCGCGGGCGACATGCTGAGCGACACCGAGATTCCGCTCCCGGACGATGGCCCAGGGGCGCTGGCGACCTACCGCGCGGGTCTCGAGACGCTCGCGCCGTACGCCTCCATCGCGAGGCTCGTGATTCCCGGCCACGGCACCACGACGACCGACGGTATCGCGCGGCTGCTCGCCGACCGGCGCTACCTCGAGGATCTCGCGGCTGGCCGCGACTCCGACGACCCGAGACTGGGCAACCCCGGCATGCGCGAGGTGCACGCCGCAAACCTCGCCCTCGTCTAACCCTCACCACCGTTTGCCCCCGCACGGAGCGTCCGCGCCCGCCCGCACGGGGGCACACGCGTCGTGCGGGGGCAAACGCGTGAGTAGGATCGCCGGATGAACTCGGAAATCCGGCGGGCCGTTGCGGCGGATGCCGGCGCCATCGGCGCGCTGTACTCCAGGGCGTTCGCCGATGATCCGGTTACGTCGTGGGTGACGCCCGATCTCGTACGTCGCACGCGTCTGCTCCGGCGACTCAACTCCGAGATCGCGCGGTACGCGATCGGCACGCAGGGCGTGGTCTACGTCGCGGAGTCCGCCGGCGCTCTCGTTGGCGCCGCGATCTGGATGCCGCCGACGCCGCATCCGTTCTCCTGGCGCGCCGTGCCGTTCGGCCTGCGATCCGGGGCCGCCCTCGGCCGTGACATCCCCCGCATGATCCGGATGGGGCGTGCCGTGTCGAGCGTCCGACCGCCGCAGCCGCACTGGTACCTGCAGCTGCTCGGGGTCGAGCCGACCGCACAGCACACCGGAGTCGGCAGCGCCCTGGTGCGCGCCCACCTGCAAAACGTGGACTCCGAAGGGCTGCCCGCGTACCTGGAGACGACCAGGGAGAACCTCGTCTTCTACGGAACGCTGCAATTCGAGGTCATCGGGGAGATTCGGATCCACGCGAGCGCGCCCGGCGAATTCTCGCTCCTGCGGCCGCCGAAACAGCCGCGGTAGCCCGTGCCAACGGTCAGGGCACCGGGATGATCAGCCGCACCGAGAGGGACTCCCCCGCCGTCACATCGATCGCCTTGGGCTGGGATCGCACGTTGCCCTGGCCCAGCTCGGCGACCACCAGGTAGTGACCCGGCGCAACGCTGAACGAGAACGCCGCGGTGTGGCTGGACGAGGTCTCCACGGTGAGGACGGGCTTGCCGGAAACGGATGTCGCCCCGTTCACCTGCCGATAGACGGCCGCGATCCCCTCCATCGGCACAGGAGTCGGCTGGGTGCCTCCCGGACCGATCGGACCGCCGACGCGCACGATCGTGCCGGTGACGGTGGCGGATGTCGTGCCTCCCGCTCCGCCGCCGGTTGCCGGCGCGCATCCGCCGAGGCCGAGCGACACCACGACGAGCGCGGTCGCGAGGCCCAGCCGCGCCGATCGAGTCCCGTGACCCGTCAACTCCTTCACGGGGCAACCCTACGTCGGGTCGGAGTTATTGTCAGCTACCGCTGCGCCAGAGCGCCCTTACCTCGTTGATTTTGTCGGGCGGTGCAGGGCGTCGGTCAACTCCGTGAGAGTTGGCGGTTCGGCGCCGGCTCGGGCGCATGTGAGTGAAGCGGCCGTGACGCAGAGCCGTACAACGCGCCGCAATCGTCGAGTCGTCATGCCCCCGGCGGTCGATGTCAGCAGCGTGGAAATCAGCGCCGCCATGAAACTGTCACCCGCGCCAATGGTGTCCACCACCTCCACCGTCGGCGCCGCGAGCTCGGCGGTGGACTGCCCGGTGGAGATTCGCGCGCCGTCGGAGCCGCGAGTCAGAGCGACGATCTCCGGGCCGAGGGCGAGAAGCTTCTCGACCACGGATTCCTCGGGGAGCGCCGGGTACAACCAGGCCGCATCCTCGTCGCTCAGTTTGAGAACGCGGACAAGGCGGGCGATGCGTTCAAAACGATCGACGGCATCGTGGTGGTCGCCAACCATGGCCGGCCGAATGTTGGGGTCATAGCTGATCACCCTCTTATCCCTCAGCGCGCCCAAAAAGCGTTCCAGCGAGTCCGCGCCCGGGGAAAGAAAGGTGGCGATCGACCCGACGTGGATCCAATTCGTCAGCTGAAAACCCGTGAGAGTCGGCAGTCGCCAGTCAACGTCGAAACTGTAGGTCGCGGAACCGTTGCGGTCGATGTTCGCAACGGCGGTGCTGGTCTTTTCGGCACCGATCGACTCCTCGAGAAGTGACACTCCGGCTCCGGCGATGTGCCGTCTGATCTGCTCGCCGTCCGCGTCTGTTCCGATTCGCGTGAGAAGCCGCGTGTCGACGCCGAGTCGCGCGAGGCCGTAGGCGACGTTCATCGGCGATCCGCCCGGGTGCCTGCGTTCTCCAGCACCCTCGCGGACCACGTCCACGAGGCTCTCGCCGATCACGAGGACCGATGGTGCCGCTGAACTTCGAGTCATATCGATCCCGCTACCGAAATCCCGTCGAGCAGCGATCTGAGGGTCTGCACGGCGCCTACCTCGTGAAGCTGTCGAAGTGTCGCACGGTACGGTTCGGTAAATCTGGGCTCATCGGCGAGATCGCCGAACAGATTCCGGTCACGTAGGAAGGCGAGCTCGTCCCGGTCATACGACCGGGCCCGATCGATGAGCGCTCCTGACATCGCGTCCACGACATCGATCGGTCGGCCATCCTCGTCGACGCCCTCCGCGTATCGCGCCCAACTCGCGACGACAGCTGCCGATAGAGACACATCACGGGATCCCGCCAGATTGTCCTGAACCACCGGCATCAGCCACTTCGGAATGCGGTTCGACGTGTCCGCGCACAGCCGAGCGAGGGTGTCTCGAACCTCGGGATTGGAGAATCGCCCGATGAGTTGTCGTTTGTAGGCGTCGAGATCGATCCCCGGCACCGGAAGCAGGGTCGGCGTTCCATCCCGATCCATGTAGGCGCGCACAAACGCGCGGACAGAGGAATCATTCATGGCTTCGTGGGCATACCGGTATCCGGCGAGGTAGCCGAAGTAGGCCAACGCCTGGTGGCTGACGTTGAGGAGTCGCAGCTTCATCAGTTCGTAGGGCATCACGTCGTGCACGAGCTGCACTCCGGTGAGTTCGAACGGGGGTCGACCGAGCGTGAATGAGTCCTCCAACACCCACTGCTTGAACGGTTCGCTGAGGACCGGCCATTGGTCCTCGACCCCGAACTCATCGCGCACGAGAGTGACATCGGCTTCGGTCGTCGCGGGGGTGATACGGTCCACCATCGAGTTGGGAAAAGCCACGTCGGCATCGATCCAGTCTGCGAGCTCGACGTCCCTGATCCTCGCGAACGCGACAAACGCGGCCCGGGCCACCTCCCCATTCGACTGGATGTTGTCGCACGACATTATGGTGAACGGCGGAATCCCCGCGGCACGGCGCCGTCGCAGCCCCGTAACGACGAGCCCGAAGAATGTCGCCGGTGTCGCCGAATTCGCGTCGTCGACGATCAGCTTGTTGCCGAGATCGAACCTGCCCGTGACCGGATGATTGTTGTATCCGCCTTCCGTGACGGTCAGCGAGACAATTCGCGTTGCCGGATCCGCAAGCTGCCGGAGTACCGCCTCCGGATCGTCCGGGGCGAAGAGATACTTCACGATCGAGCCGATGACTCGTGGCTCAAGCCGACCGTCCGCGTGCCGCAGTGTGAGCGTGTAGAGCCCATCCTGGGCCTCAAGCACATCCCTCATGCGCTCGTCGGACGGAAGCACCCCAACACCGCAGATGCCCCAATCGAGCGCTCGACCGGCGTTCATGAGGTTGTCGAGGTACATGGCCTGGTGGGCGCGATGGAAGTTGCCGACGCCGAAATGCACTATGCCGGGCACAACCGACGCGCGATCGTAGGTTGGGACGGGGATGCGCGGGTCGATGGCTCCCAGCGTCCGGCTATTGAGTGCGCTCAATGCATTCCTCCAGTGTTTGCGTCGGGTGGGCGAATTTACTTCTCGTGGTCCGATGGTGCGGCGAGTATGCGCGCGAGCCACGCCCTCCTCGTCGCAATGACTTGCTTGGCGATTGCGGCGTTCGGTGCCACGTTTTCGAACGCGTGAAATCCGCCCGGCACGACATGGAGTTCCGCGACTCCGCCGTCGGCCCAGATTTGCGAGGCATAGGCGACCGCTTCGTCGCGGAACACCTCGACGCTGGCCACATCGATGAACGTCGGCGGAAGGCCTGAGAGATCGGTCGCTCGAGCGGGAGCTGCATAGATTGACACCGCATCGGTCTTTCGCCGATCGCCGAGAAGCGCGGTCCACGCCATGTCGTTGGAAGCGCGGTCCCAGAATCCGCTTCCATCGATCTGATGCGACGACGCTGTCTGGTTGCGATCATCGATCATCGGATACATTAGCAACGAACCGAACAGCGCGGGCCCACCTCGGTCTCTCGCTAGCAGACTCGTTCCCGCCGCCAATCCGCCTCCGGCGCTTCCGCCCGCGATGATGATGCGATCGGGATCGACTCCGAGGACCTCAGCCTGCTCGCGCATCCAGAGCAGGCCCGCGTAGCAGTCCTCGACCGGGTATGGATCCGGAAACTCCGGGGCGAGTCGATATTCCACCGTCACGCACACGGCATCGAATTCCTCGACCCAGTCGAGAACCGCCGGCATCCCGACGAAGCGATCGCCAATGACCATTCCGCCACCGTGGAGGTGGTAGATCCCGGGCCCAAGGCCCTGGTGGTCGGTGCGTGCGAACACCGACACCGTGATCGGATCGCCGCAATAGCCGGCGACGGTCAGCGCCCGATGTGACACAGCGCGGCCGTCCACCAGGGCATCGACATCCGTCGCCGCTCGAAGACCCGGGATCATGTCGGCGGTCAGTGTGGCCGGAATCAGCTCGGTCAGCGCGACCAAAGCGTCTTCAATCTCGGGATCGAACGGAGGACGAACGGAGTTCATGGTCACGACATCTCCCACGGTCTGGATGCGAACCCGCACCATCCGCAATTCTTCACAGTGTCCGCCCGCGTCGCATCCGTCATCTGTGCGCTCCATTTCCTCGTGCAGCCCGCCGACTGGCGGAGCTGACGCGTGCGGTGGGAGACCGCTCTGGCCACCGCACGCGGGTCCGTAACTGGCCTGGCGATGACGCCGGCCAACGATCATTCAGCCATCTGGTCATTCACCGTTCATGAGATCGCGAAAAACCGCGTAGGCCTTGTCCACCGCCGTGGTCGCAACGTGCACTCGCGGCACCATTTGCTGAAACCCATGCGTGAGAGTGGGGTTCGGCAGATAGACCACGGGAACATCCGCGGCGACGAGGTCACCGGCAAAGCTGCGACCCTCGTCTCGTAGCGGATCGAATCCGGCCGTAACGACGACGGTTGGGGGCAGGCCACGGAGCTTCGAAGGAGCAAACGGCGACTCCGCGACAAAGGATGCGGTGTTCCCCGGCCCGAGGTATGACTCCCAGTAATAGGCCATATCCTCGCTCGTCAACAAGTAGTCCCGACCGTTGTCGCGATGCGACTCGTTGTCCTGTGCGGCCGGGTCGATCACCGGGTAGAGGAGCAGCAGGCCCGCGACGTCTACGCCGCTGTCTTTCAGCGAGATGGCGCACTCAAGGGCAAGGCTTCCGCCCGCGCTGTCTCCCGCGATCGAGAGAGCCGACTCCTCGCCGCTTTCGATCAGCATCCTTGCCGCCGCGAGGCAGTCCTCGACGAGGGTCGGTCGTCGGTGCTCTGGCGAGCGACGATACTCGACGGATGCCACCGACATTCCCGTCAGGGTCACCAACCTGAACACCTCGGGCTCGTACGCTTCGACCGAGCCGGCGACCCAACCACCCCCGTGGATGTACAGGATGATGCCCGGGCGTGCGTTCTCGCGCGGTCGATGAATCCGAACACCGATTCGCGCACCGTCCCGCGACGAAACGGTGCGATCGACGGTGTCGACCGGTGCAAGGTCATCGCCGTCGATCGGCCCGCGAAACAGTGGCGCGATCTCTTCGGCCAGTTTTCTGCGATCGTCGGGCGTGGGATCCGAGGGGGCCTCGACGGTTGTGCCGACCAACGTGATGAGGTCTGCGATCTCGCTGTCGAGGGATTCGTCGTCGTGCGCCCGGGCCCCGATCCGTCCTCGACTCGCGACGGTCACGAACGAACTTTCAGGGCGGACAGCACCGATCGCTTGCGTCGGTAGCTGTCGAGCGCGACGGCGATCACGAGGATTGCGCCAATGATCATGGATGAGTAGAGAGCGGGGACATTCGCCACCGCCAGACCGTTGTTGATCGCGGCGAATAAGAGCGACCCCAACGCGGTACCCGCGATCGTGCCAACTCCCCCGAAGAGGCTCGTGCCGCCGATGAGCACCGCGCTGATGGCCGTCAGCGTGACGGAGGCACCGCCGGCGCTGACCTCGCCGCTCCCGACCTGGGCAGCGAAGAGTATGCCCGCGAGCGCAGCGACCCCGCCTGCTCCGGCGTAGAGCCACATGTTGGTGCGTCGAACGGAGATCCCGTTCGCGTTCGCGGCTTCTCGACCACCGCCGACGGCTTTCACGTTGTACCCGAATGGAGTGCGCTGGAGCAAAAGGTGATAGATCACTCCAACGACAAGGCCGTAGATGATGAGGTTGGGCACGCCAGCGATGGTGCCCTCGCCGAACGCATCGAATCCGGACGGCAGGGGTTCGATGTCTATGCCGTTCGTGAACAGGACGATCGCCCCGGCGATGAAGTAGAACGTGCCAAGGGTGGTGATGATCGGCGGCACATTGAGGCGATCGATCAGGAGCGCGTTGATGATGCCCACCACGGTGCCGAACGCCATGCCGGCCAGAATCGCCACGGGCCAGAAGAGCCCAAAAGACATGAGCCAGGTTGCGCTGATGGCGCCGAGAGTGAACGTCGATCCGATTGAAAAATCGAATCCGCCCGCCACCTGGACGAGTGTCAGCGGGCAGGCGATCACGAAATACACGACCGTGGACTGCAGCAGGCTCGCCAGATTCCCACCCGACAGAAACGCCGGGTTCAGAATCTCGACCACGAGACCGAACAGGATGATGACCCCGGCGAGCGTGACCTCCTGCCGCTTGAAGACCTCGGCAAGCCGTTGGCGCGCGGTGACGAGCTGCGCGCCGTCTTCGTCAATTGATGGCCGCTTGGCCTCTACCGATGTCATACTTCCTCGTCCTGTCGGGCACCCGTAATGAGGCCGATCACTTCGTCTTTGGTGGTCTCGCTGATTCGCCGCGGGCGTGACGTCAGACCGAGTCTCATCACCTGCACCCTGTCCGCCACCTCGAAAACGAATTCCATGTCGTGGCTGATCAATATGACCGCTTTGCCTTCTGCTCGGAGGTTGCGGATTATCTCGCCGACATGACCCGTCTCCTGCACCCCGAGCGCCGCTGTCGGCTCGTCGAGAAGGATGATCTTTGCCGACTGAAGCCGGACCGCCCGAGAAATCGCGATGACCTGACGCTGCCCGCCCGACAGCATCCCCACGGGCGTGAGAACGGATTTCACGCGCACATTCAGGCGCCGCAAGAGATCGGTCGCGTCACGGTCCATCTTTTTCTTGTCCACGAACGGACCGCGTCGGGGAAAGTCTCCAAGGTGCAGGTTGGTGGAGATATCGAGAACCTCGACGAGAGCGAGATCCTGCTGTACGGATGAGATGCCGACCTTTCGCGCATCCGTCGGCGACGCGAGCCGAGTCGCTCTTCCGTCGATCTCGATCGTGCCCTCTGTCGGTTCGAAAATCCCGGACAGAATCTTGAGGAGGGTCGACTTCCCCGCTCCGTTGTCTCCGACGATCCCCAGCACCTCGCCGGGATACACGGCGACTTCGGCGTCGCGGAGCGCAACCACGGACCCAAATCTCTTACTCACTGCGTGGACCGCCATGACCGGCGCCAGGACGGCGCCGGTCACGGATGAATCGGATGATGTCACTGAAAATCTCCATTAGCGGTGAGCTTCTTGTAGGTCCCCTTCGTGGCGAAGAGGATCTGCGTGGCGACATTCCTGTTCTTCAAAGTGCCGGCCGCGTAGCTGATGATGCTGTCGATCGAGTCGGTCCCGATCCCACACATGTTCTGCAGCAGGAACGAGTACACGTATCCCTCCTCGATGCCCGGGATCGTTCCGCTGTAGATGCTGTTCGTGGTCAGGTAGACCTTGCCCTTGAGGTTCCTCTGCTTCAGGACCGAGATGATCGGCGACGTGGCCGCGCCCTCGTTGGTGAGGAACATGTTCAGGTCGGGGTGCGCAGTGAGCATCGCGTTCACGAGCCCCGTGTCCTGTGTCGGGTCACCGTTGTCGAACTCGCTCGCCACCACCTTGATCGGCGCCGACGGGTGCTTCTTCAGCCAGCTGTCGAAACCGATCACGAACGGGTTGTTCGCCGCCGACGCGGAGATGAGGCCGACGTACTGCTCGCCGCCCTTCTTCGCGAGGGTCTCCGCCGCAAGGGCTCCGTATTGAAGATACGAAGTGCCGACGTTGATGTCGTTCGTGGTCGGTGCGGCGCTGTCGACGGTGCCCGTGAAGATTCCCGCCTTCTTGGCCTGCGTGAACAGTGGGTTGAATTCTGTGGCGTCCGTCGGGAAGGTGAGGATGGCCCCGACCTTGTTCGAGATGGCCTGCTGAATCCGGTCGACCATGTACGTGGTGTCGACCGCGCTTCCCGTCTGGCCGCTCTGGGTGAATTTCACACCCTTCTTGGCGGCCTCCTTCGCCATGCACTGACCGATGACCTTCCATGCCGGGTAGTCCGGCAGAGGATTGACGAACGTTATGCTCTTCAGCTTGGTACTCGACGACGTTGCCGTTGCTGTCGGCGCGCCACTCGAACAGGCCGCAAGCGAGAACGCAACGCCGACGGCAACGGCAAGCACAGCGATTCGGGTTATGGATTTTGACAACTCAACCTCCTTGGTGAGAAAGGGAGGTCGGGACGACTTCCCTGTCGTTTACTGCTGTGAATGGCGGCGGGATTCCCGACGCTTCGATGAACTTTAGATATCGCCGACCCTCCGCGGTTCAGCCGTTCGGCGGCGATGTGGCCGAGTATGTCGACAAATGGCTCGGGTAATCCTGCCCGTCATCGACTGAACGCTCGTCGTAAGGCCCACACCTGGTCGTCGAGTGCACGCTTGCCGATCTTTGTCATCCGATAGGAGTCGAAGCCGTGAAATGTGCCCTGGTACTGCTGAAGCCCAAGTGGCACGCCGGCCGCAAGTAGCCGAGCGGCGTATTCGTATCCCTCGTCACGAAGTGGGTCGTATTCCGCAATCCAGAGCGACACGGGGGCGACCCCCACGACGTCTTCTGCGAGGCTCGGGGAAGCCCGGTAGTCGACCACCTCGGTACTCGAACCCAGGTAGGTCTCCCACATGAGTTCGTTATCGGCGCGCGTCCACACGGGCGTATCGCTGAATCGGGAGGCTGAGGATGTCGCGCGTCGCGCGTCCAGAACCGGGTTGATCAGCAGCTGGTGCACGAGGTTCGGAGACAGGGAATCACGACACGCCAGTGCAACCGAGGCGGCGAGAGCACCCCCGGCACTGTTGCCCCCGATCGCTATTCGATGCTCGTCCATACCCAGCCTGGCGGCATGGTCACTCATCCAGTGCAGAACATCGAGGCAGTCGGTGTAGGCGGCGGGAAACGGATGCTCGGGCGCGAGGCGGTAGTCGACAGCCACCACGATGCATTGGACTTCCTTGGCGTAAAGCTCGCAACGCTCCTCCTCGGTGTGGAGCCCGCCCAGCATGAAGCCACCGCCGTGAATGTAGATGAGCCCGGGGAGCGCGCCCCGAGAGTTCTCGGGACGATAAACGCGAATGGCGATCAAGTTCCCGTCGCGACCCCGCACACTGTCGTCGGTGTGGACCACTCCCGGGACGGGGGTGTGACCCTGCGCGGCGATATCGGCCTCGTACTGCCGAGATCCATCCAGATCGGCCAAATCGAATCGCGGGATCAGAACGTTTATCGCGGCCAGTTCGGCATCCAAGCGTCGGGGGAAACCGCCCTGGCTCGGCGCCCTGCTCGCGTTCTTCTCCGTGGTCACGGTGTCCATCCTGATGGGCGGTTGGCATGCAGGTAACCGCCAATTGGCTAACAAGTGTGGCCAATCTGCGCCATATGGCTATGTGTGCCGCCAAATGCGCGCGTAGGCTGCAGTCATGCAGGGGCTCATGCTGAAGCTGCTCAACGTCGACGCGGAGGGCGAGCGCGCACTGCGAGTCGTTTCCTACTTCGACCAGCTGACGCTGCACCATCCAGACCTCGAATCCGTGGTCCGCGCGACGGCCATACTCGCCGACACCACTGCGGGAGTCCGACTGCCAGACAGCGGACTGGTCTACCGGATCAATGCGGACGGCGTCTCGCTCCCCGCGACAGCGGTCTTCTCACCCTCATCGAGCGTCGCCGTACCCGTCAACGAGAACTCGGGGACGGAGGGAATCGCCTGGCTGGAACGGGACGGCACCGGGGGCGATCTCGACGAGTTCATTCTCGAGCGCATGGCCCTGATCGCCGCGAGCGTCATCCAGCGCACCTCGTTCAACCGCGACATCGATTACGCGTCGGGGTTTTCCGACCCGGCACTCGCGCAGCTTCTCGTGAACGATCGCGCGAGCGAAGCGGAACGCTCCCGCGCGGCACGACTCATGGGCCTGGATCACGCGAGCCCGGTTCAGGTCATCGCGTGGGCACCGGGGCCGAGCACCAATTCCGACATGGAAGCCTCGGTGGATGCGCTTCGCGAACTGTGGAAGCGACAGGTCCACCTCGCCCAGATCTCCGCCGACCTCGCAATCGCGATCGTGGTGACTCGCGAGGGCGTCAATTGGGCCGGTGACGAGCTGAGAGGGCGAGCATGCAGCGGCTCGATCGTCGAAGCAGTCAGCGCCCCGCAGTCGTGGCGCCAAGCCAGGGAAGGTCTTCGCTTCGCGGGGATCGGTACGGCGTGGCCGCGTCTCCTGGACGCTGGAGCAATCGGCTCGCTTCGGCTGCTTTCGCTCCTCGACGCGCCGACGGTGAATTCGGATAAGGATGTCGAACGAATTCAGTCCCTGTGGGAATCGTCTGGCGGTGACGAGTCGATTCAGATCCTGGACTACTTCCTGCATGCCGACTCCGTGCGATCGGCGGCACGGGAAGCCAAATTTCATCACTCCAGCGTGCAGAACCGGCTTGCGCGAATAGAGAATGCGCTGTCCATCAACCTGAGAACCGGCGACGGTCGCCAACGCGCGGCGCACGCGCTGCTTCTGTGGCAGTTGTTCCGCGAACGGTGAGTGGCGGCGAGGCGGGCGATGCGTAGGCCTAAGGGACTTGTGGATCCAAGGGGACTCGACTCCCCTACTGAGCCGCCGAAATATCGCTCCGCGACATTTCGGACTGCCGAGCGGGGGCCCACGAGGGTTCTCCGCGACCATAGATATACAAAAATGAGGGGCGCCCCGCTTTGCGGAGCATCCCTCATTTTGTGGATCCAAGGGGATTCGAACCCCTGACCCCCTGCATGCCATGCAGGTGCGCTACCGGGCTGCGCCATGGACCCCGGCGATGCCCCGAAAGGCAACTACGACAGATTACTACACAACCGGCACCCGGCTACGCGGGTGAGGCGGCTAGACGAGCCGCCCACGCCGAGGAAACCATGTCGCGGAGGGTGTGCCGCATGGTCCAGTCGATGTCTCTGGCTGCCAGCTCGCCGCTCGCGACGATGCGCGCGGGATCCCCGGGACGACGCGGCGCGATCGTGGGAGTGAAGGGGATGCCGGTCACCTCCGAGATCGTCGACATGATCTCCGCGACCGAAACCCCGGTGCCACTGCCCAGGTTGTAGGCGGGCTCCAGCGTCTCGCCACGCTCGAGACGACCAGCCGCGACGACATGGGAGACGGCGAGGTCGGCGACGTGAATGTAGTCGCGCACGTTCGTGCCATCCGGAGTCGGATAGTCGTTGCCATTGATCTGCGGAGTTCGTCCTTCGACCAGCGCGTCGAAGACCAGTGGAAACAGGTTGTGCGGACTCGCGTCATACACGGACGGATCACCCGACCCGACCACGTTGAAGTAGCGCAGCGACGTGTGGTGCAGCCCTGCGGCGACCGCCTGGTCATGCAGCAGCCACTCCCCGATCAGCTTCGACTCGCCATAGGGCGACTCCGGCACGCACGGAGACGCCTCCGTGACGATGTCGACATCCGGCGTTCCGTAGACAGCCGCGCTCGACGAGAACACGATCTTGTCGACCCCGCGATCCGCCATCACGGCAAGCAGCGTTGCCGTGCCGGTGACGTTCTGCTCGTAGGCGTGCAGCGGTCGCTGCACGGACACACCGGCGTACTTGTAGCCGGCGACGTGAATGACACCCGCGACCGAATAGCGGTCGATGGCCCCGCTGACACTCTGCCCGTCCAGGATGCTGGCGTGCACGAACGGGACGCCCGCCGGGATGAAGCTCTCGAATCCGCTCGACAGGTCATCGAGTACGACCGGCTCGAGCCCCGATTCTCCGAGCGCCCGCACCACATGGGCGCCGATGTATCCGGCACCGCCCGTCACCAACCACGACATGGATCTCCTCGATGTTTCTGCGGTAAAGGTAGCAACGCTCGCTTTGAGCCGGCTACGCGAGAGCTATGAGCCCGCACGGGTCACCTCGAGTCCCGCCGACTCGAGGGCTGCGATTTCGGCCGGGCTTGCGCCAGCGTCGGTGATGAGGGCGTCGATCTCCTCGAGTGGCGCGACTCGGCTGTGATAGCGCAGGCCCAGCTTCGAACCGTCGGCGACGACGATCGCGCGCGTTGCGGCGGCCAGCATCCGGCGCTTGAGGTCCGCCTCCGGCAGATTGACGTTGGTGATGCCGGCGACCGCATCCACTCCGCTGCAGCCGATGAAGGCGAGATCGGCGTGGATCCGCTCGAACACGGCCCCGGCGAGCGGATCGACGAGCGAGTGCTGCAGGGGGCGCAGCGTGCCGCCGGACACGATAACCGTGAACCGCGGGATGGCGGGTTCGAGGATGGCGGCGACGTTGAGGGCGTTCGTGATGATCACGAGGTCGCGCAGTTCACCGCGCGCCACGAGTGCGGATGCGATGGCGGTGGTGGTCGTGCCCACGTCAAGAACAATCGCCTGGCCGGATTCGACCAGCGCCGCCGCGGCCACGCCGATGGCACGCTTTTCCGCGGCGGCGGCCAGCGAGACCTGCTCGAACGGCTGTTCCGATCGACGCGCGTTCGAAATCGCGCCGCCGTGGATGCGCTGCAGGACACTCGCATCCGCCAGTGCGTCCAGGTCGGCGCGCAGCGTCACCTCGGAGATGCCGAACCGGTCGCGCAGGTCGGTGACCCGGACGAAGCCCTGCTCGAGGACCATGGATGCGATGCGGTCACGGCGCACGGCGGCGGGAAGCGCGGCGTCGATCGACATACGATAATTGTCGTTTTATTGTGTTTTTTTGTCAATTGAGGCAATCTGACTTGTGAATACACAACAGCACGGCAACAGGAGTGCAATGCCAGACATCACCAAGCGCGTCACGCGGATGGCGGATGGTCGCGAACTCATCTATTTCGACGACGCCGACTCGACCCTGTCCTCCGAGCGCAAGCCGGATCTACGGCACCTCGACGATCGTCCGGCCACGGCCGTCATGCGCCAGGATCCGCTGACCGGCGACTGGATCTCCATCGCGGCCGCGCGGGCGAATCGGGTATTCCTTCCCCCGGCAGACCTGGATCCGCTCGCCCCGTCGACCCCTGGCAACCCTTCCGAGATCCCGGACGACTACGACGTCGTGGTGTTCGAGAACAAGTCGCCCTCGTTCGGGCCCGACCTCTCGGCGGGCTACACGGGCGAGGAGCTGACGAGTATCGGAACGGGGCGATCGCTTCCTGCGGTCGGGCGCTGCGAGGTCGTGTGCTTCGCACCCGAGAGCGCGGGTTCGCTCGCCGGCCAGAACGTGTCGCGAGTCCGCACCGTCATCGAGGCCTGGGCCGACCGAACCGCCGCGCTCTCCGAGCTGCCCGGCGTACGCCAGGTGTTCCCGTTCGAGAACCGGGGCGAGGCAATCGGCGTGACCCTCCACCATCCGCACGGTCAGATCTACTCGTATCCGTACATCACGCCGCGCACTCTGCGGCTGCTCGACTCCATCGACCGCTTCGAGGGCGAGCTGTTCGCGAGCATCCTGGAATTCGAGGGCACATCCGAGCGGGTGGTGCTGCGCGGCGAGCACTGGATCGCGTTCGTGCCGTTCGCGGCTCGCTGGCCGCTCGAGGTCCACCTGCTGCCGCTTCGGCATATTCCCGATTTCACTGCGACATCCGACGCCGAGCGCGACGAACTCGGCGTGCTGTATCTGCGGCTGCTTCGAGGGGTGGATGCGATGTACGACACCCCGACTCCGTACATTGCCGCGTGGCATCAGGCACCGGTCGACGTCGGCCGCGATACGGTTCGGATGATGCTGCAACTCACCTCGCCACGACGATCAGAAGACAAGCTCAAATACCTGGCGGGATCCGAGTCCGCGATGAACGCGTGGATCGGGGACATCGTCCCCGAGGTCGGCGCCGAACGGCTTCGTGCCGCGATCGCCAGGGCCGACGAGGCCAACCCCGTCTTCACGCCCACCCGGCTCACTCGTCCCGAGGCGGCATCATGAGCAACTCGGAGTCGCTCTGGGACATCCGCGACGACGCGGGACGTTCGTTCACGGATGCGTTCGGCTACGAAGCGAGCGGTCTGTGGTCCGCGCCCGGCCGAGTCAATCTGATCGGCGAACACACCGACTACAACCTCGGATTCGTACTTCCGTTCGCGATCGACCGTCGCACCGTCGTCGCGCTCGGACTTCGGGATGATCGCGTCGCCCGCGTCGCCAGCTCGCTCTCGGGCGAGGTCGTCGAGATCGGTCTTGCCGAGCTGTCGCCCGATCACCTGCACGGCTGGTCCGCGTATCCGCTCGGCGTCGCCTGGGCCCTCGGTCAGCCGACCTCGCAGGGGACCGCCCCCGCGGATCTCGCCGCGGTTCCCGGATTCGACATCTTCATCGAGTCGGATGTGCCGGTCGGCGCCGGCCTGTCCTCATCAGCGGCCATCGAGAGCGCTGTCGCCCTCGCGCTGTGCGACGCCTGGCAGCTGGGCCTCGATCGACCGGCCCTCGCACGGATCGGGCAGCTCGCCGAGAACAAGGCCGTCGGCGCGCCCACCGGAATCATGGACCAGTTCGCCTCGCTTCTCGGCCAGCCCGATTCCGCGGTGTTCCTGGACTGCCGCGACCTTGAGTCGCGGATCATCGACCTCGGATTTCGCGGCGAAGGGCTGGGCATCCTGGTCATCGACACCGGCGTATCGCACGCGCACGCAACGGGCGGATACGCGGAGCGTCGGGCATCCTGCGAGCGTGGCGCGTCCCTCATGGGCGTCTCATCGCTGCGCGAACTCGGCGTCGACGACCTGCCAAGGGCCCGCGACATCCTCGACGACGTGACCTTCCGCCGTGTGCGTCACGTGGTGACGGAGGACCAGCGGGTGCTTGACACGGTTGAGACCCTGGAGACCGTCGGACCGCGCGCGATCGGCGAACTTCTCGATGCTTCCCACCGCTCGATGCGCGACGACTTCGAGATCTCGATCATGGAGCTGGATCTCGCGGTCGAAACCGCGCAGGCGAACGGCGCGATCGGGGCACGGATGACCGGCGGCGGCTTCGGCGGGTCGGCAATCGCACTCGTGGACCTCGACGACGTCAGCCGCATCCAGGTCGCGATCGATGGCGCGTTCGCGGAGCACGGCCTGTCGGTTCCCGAGACCTTCGTCGTGACGCCCTCGCAGGGTGCGACGCGCGACTAGTCACCACACCCGCGACCACTACACCGTGAGGGGCGGCAAATCGCCCCTTTTTCGGCCGAAAAAGGGCGATTTGCCGCCCCTCGCGGTCACTTTTGCAGCGAGGCGATCTCGGCGCGCGCCGCGGCGACCAGCTCGTCGTTCGTGTTGGCGTGTCCCTTGAGACCCCACCCACCGGCGACGGCCTCGGTCAGGAGCACCCAGGTGCGCTCAACGATCGTGGGATCGTCCGCCGCGGATGCGATGAGAGCGGTGAGCTGCTCGACGACCGCGAGCTGCTTGTCGCGATCGAGTGCTCCGGCGTTCGTCAGCACCTGCACGCGGACGTAGTTGGTGTCGCCATTGACGTTCGACAGGTCGCCCGCGGGCAGCTCGTGCACAAACCCGGCGGTGTTCTGGCGGAACATCGGGATGTTGGGCACCTGTTCGATCGTCATGACGGTCGTCGCCAGGTCGATGGCGAGCTTGTGCTTGTCGTTGAAGGTACCGGCGGTCGCGTAGACGTCGATCATGGGCATGGGGATCTCCTCGAGGATATGGATGACGCGGATCGCGACACTTGGTCGTCCGGTACCCCGATTCTGACTTATGACGACCGTCATAGTCAAGCTATGCTGACAATCATAACTTTTTCACAGTGGACCACAGGGGGACGAAGAGCGTGGCGAGTGACACCAGGGTCAAGATGGTTCAGGGGGCCGCGCGCCTGCTCGCCGAGCGCGGGCTGCAGGAGACATCCTTCTCCGAGGTCCTCGAGCTGACAGGGGCGCCTCGCGGCTCGATCTATCACCACTTCCCCGCTGGCAAGGACCAGCTCATCGCGTCGGCCGTCGACCTAGCGGGAGCGCACGCGATCGCCCTGATCGACCGCGCGGCCGGTACGTCACCCGTCGAGCTCACCACGTTCTTCGTCGGGATGTGGCGCGAGGTCCTCGTTCGTTCGCATTTCGGGGCCGGATGCTCGGTACTGGCCGTGACCGTCGCCACCGATTCCGCCGACCTGCTCCAACACGCAGCAGCGGTCTTCCGCAACTGGCGCATCCGGCTCGCCGAGCTGCTGCACGATGGCGGGCTCGCGAGCGAGGACGCCGCACGATTCGCCGCACTCCTCATCGCGAGCACGGAGGGTGCCGTCGTCCTGAGCCGAGCGGAGCAGAGCATGGAGCCCTTCGAGCTCGTCGCCGAGCAGCTCACGGCCCAGGTAACGGCCCTGCAAGGCCCACCCGCTCCGTGAGGGGCGGCAAATCGCCCAAAACCGAAGGTTTATTGGGCGATTTGCCGCCCCTCACGGGACATGGGATGTGGGCTAGTTCGCGCGCCAGTCGAGGCCGGATGGGAAGTCGCTCAGCACAAGGTCCATGAGCAGCCCGTCCTCGTGTGTGCCATCCGGCCGCAGCTGGTACTGACGCAGGATGCCGACCCGCCGGAATCCCAGCCGCTCGTAGCTGCGGATGGCGGGCGCGTTGTTGACGTTCGGGTCGAGCGTGAACCGATGGTGCCCAACGGTCGCGAGGTGCCCGATCAGGATGGTGAGCGCCTCAGCTCCGTAGCGGTGACCGTACCAATCGGCCCCCAAGAACAGGTGGATCACGACGTGCAGGTACTCGGGATCGTCCTCCGGATACAGGAAGATCGCACCGGCAGTGCGGCTCTCGATCTCCATGACGAGCGCGTGTCCGGATTCGAGGATCTCGCTCCTGATGCGTTCGGCCGTGTAGCCGACCCACCAACGCGACACCTCGGGTTCGGACAGAATCGCGAGCAACGGCGCGGCGTCGGCCTCGACCGGAGGGCGCAACCGCATCCGCTCGCCATCGAGCACCGGCAGGCTCACAGTCGTTGGTCAGTCTGCCGCTCGCGCGACGGGCAGTTCGACCGGAATGACGGGGCAGTCCTTCCACAGCCGTTCCAACGAGTAGTACATGCGGTCTTCCTCGTGGAAGACGTGCACCACAAGATCGCCGAAGTCGATGAGAACCCAGCGGCCCTCCTGACGGCCCTCCCTGCGGAGCGGCTTCGCCCCCGACTCGATGAGCTTGTCTTCGATCTCGGATGCGATGGACTGCACGTTGCGCTCGTTGCGCCCGGTCACGAGCAGAAACGCGTCGGTGAGGGGCAGCGGACCTGAGACGTCGAGCGCGACGATGTCCTCCCCCGATTTCGAGTCGGCGGCGAGTGCCGCGATCCTGACGAGTTCGAGGGCGTGGGGTGATGCGGTCACTGGTTCCTTGGGGTGGTGGGGCGCGAAGGGCCGAAAGCGACCGAGCGGTGGGCGAGATCCGAAATCACAGCTTGCCCGATGCGAATGCGAACACGAGAAGCCCGACGAGCCCGACGCACAGCACGGAGGCGACAACGATGACGGCCGTGAGCATCCGCGTGCCCTGGGGCTTCGTCGTCTCGATCACGCCACGGGTCGAAGTGTTGGTGCTGATCGCGCGGATGGCACGGATCGGCGCCGAGTCTGGCGCAGCGACCTGACTGTCCAGGGGGTCATCCTCGTAGTCCGAGTTGTCAACGATGCTCGGGTGGGCGCCCGTCTGGCCGAGACTCTTCGGAAGGTCGATCGTGCCGGTCACGAGAATCTCGCCGGTTGCGGTCCTGGCATTCAGGATGCCGCCGGGATCGGGGACGGACGGCAGCACGAGCGCACTCGTCGTGATCGCGGATGGGGTTGCCCCGACGGTTCGACCCAGCGTGTTCTCGTACGGCAGCTCGTCGTCTTCGATCGCCGCCTGCACACGCCAGTGCCCGGCGGCTCGAGGCGAGCGTCCACCGTGCTGGTCGTCAGGCTGCGGAGCGCTGGGCTGCGCCGCGTTGGCTTGCGGCGCACTGAACTGGGGGGCACTGAACTGCAGGGCACCGGGTTGCGGGGAACTGGGTTGCGGGGAACTGGGCTGCAGCCCCGGCGGAGTGTCAATGGACTGCAGCGGCTGGGGCGGCGACGGGATTGTCGCGGTCGGCGGATAGCCGACGGACGATTCTGCCGGTGCCTCGGGCGCCGAAGACGGGGCGGGGGTCGACGACAGGGCGGGAGCCGACGACGGAATCGGAGCCGATTGCGGGAACACTGGCGGCTGGAGAACGGGCGGCTGAGGCGCAGAGGCCTGGAACCCGCGCGGCTCCTGCAGAACGGGCGGCTCCTGCAAATCGGGGAGAGCCGTCGGCTCTGGCTGCACGACCTCCTCGGACGGCACCGACAACTCTGACGGCACTGACGACGCGGGCTGCGCAAATAACTCTGACGGCACTGACGACGCGGGCGGTGCCGACGGCGGTGCCGACAAGGGGTAGGGCTGAACCGGCGCCGTCGGCCGGTGGACGATCGGCGTCGCCAGGGACGCGACCTGCGCATCGCGAGCGCGCGCCTCGGCCTCGCGGCGAGACCGGGTCAGCAGGTCGAATTCGGCCATCGCCTCGGCGAGAGCCTGCGACTGGCCGGGCGGCGGCGCGAGCGTCGGGATGTCGATCGGCCCCGAGTTCAACAGCGTGTCGATCGGCTCCGGCAGGGATCGGACGGGGACCTGCACCTGGCTCTGGGCCTCGGCGGCGGCCCGCATCTCGCGAAGTTCGCGGCGGGTCAGGGTGTGATCCAGGGAATCCTCGGCTTCGGCGGGCGCTGAACTGTGCGCCGAACCCGCACCGGGCGCCACGCCCTGCGTCTGGTAGTCGAGAGGCACCGGTGGTGCCGGGGGTGCGAAGTTCGCGGTCGGCGATGGAGTGGCCGAGCGACGACCGCCCTCGGGGCTGTAGTCGCGGATTCGGTAGCTCGACGAGTCACCGGGAGGCGGTTGGTTCGCGAGCGGCTGCGAGTTGTCGGCATCCGCGGGCGCGGCCACGCGGGCCCGACGGCCGGCGAGCGGTGCCGACGGCTCGCCTGCGTCGGCGGACGGGACACTCGAGGGGATCTCCGTGTGACCGATCGTCGAGTCGAAGACGTAACGCGGTGCCTGCTGGTCGTCCGGCGTGCTCACTGGGGTCTCGGTACCGGTGGGCGAATTTCCCAGAGCATTCTCGGCGCGCTCACTCTGCCGAACCGCTCTCCGCGAATGCGGTGGCGGATCTTGGAAAGTGGTCATGCAATACTCCGGTAGAGATGGTGTTTTGAGATGTACTGAACAACACCATCGGGGACCAAATACCAGACCGGGAAGCCCCGGCTCACGCGGCTCCGGCAGTCGGTCGACGAGATGGCCAGCGCGGGAACTTCAAGCGAGCTTACCTCTTGGGCCGGCAATGCGCTAATGACCAGCTCGTGGCCGGGCCGTGAAACGGCAACGAAATGGGCCAGTGACCAGAGCTCGTCGACGTTCTTCCAGTCGAGGATCTGGGCGATGGCGTCGGCGCCCGAGATGAAGAAAAGGTCGGCATCCGGGTGAAGCCGACGGATGTCCCGAAGGGTGTCGATCGTGTAGGTCGGACCGCTCCGATCGATGTCGACCCGGCTCACGGTGAAGCGTGGATTCGCCGCCGTGGCGATGACGGTCATCAGGTATCGATGCTCACTGTCGGTCACCGCTGGCTTCATCCAGGGCTGTCCGGTGGGGACGAATAGAACCTCGTCGAGTTCGAAATGCTGCTGCACTTCGCTTGCGGCTACGAGGTGGCCGTTGTGGATGGGGTCGAACGTGCCACCCATGATGCCGATGCGTCTGTGCCGCGCACCCGGCGATCCTGGTGCTGACCAATGATCGTGGGCGTCCTGCACGACTCCGGCGTCGGTCATGAGTGAGGCGGCGGGCTAGTGCTGCGGTCCCGCGTGTCCGTGCTCGTGGTCGTCGTGATACTGGGCCGCCGCGCGGTTCGAGTGGCGGTTGGCCACGTCACGGTAGGTCCAGGTGACCACGCCGAAAAACAGGAAGATGCAGCCGGCGATGATACCGAACACGTAGGACGGGAAGATGATCGGCACCTTGACATCGTCCAGGAAGACAGTGGCCAGGAAATGCATCAGGTTCTCCGATTCCTCGTAAGTCGTACCAAGTCTAGCCGCGCACCTGACCCGAGCCGCGCACAACCCACTTCGTGCTGGTGAGCTCGGGAAGGCCCATGGGACCGCGTGCGTGCAGCTTCTGGGTGGAGATGCCGACCTCGGCACCGAACCCGAATTCGCCGCCGTCGGTGAACCGCGTACTCGCGTTGACCATCACGACCGCTGAGTCAACTTCCGCGAGGAATCGCTCCGCGCGAGCCAGGTCGTTCGTGACGATCGACTCGGTGTGGTGGGTCGAGTAGCGATGGATGTGTTCCATGGCCTCGTCGAGGTCTGAGACGATTCGTACGGCGAGGTCGAGCGACATGTACTCGGTCTCCCAGTCCTCCTCGGTGGCCGGGACGGCGTCGGCGAAGATGGCCAGCGTGCCGGCGTCGGCATGGATCGTGACGCCCGACTGGCGAAGACGGTCGAGCACGGGCGGAAGAAGCCGTTCCGCCGCGGACTCGTGCACGAGGAGCGTCTCCAGTGCGTTGCAGACGCTGGGCCGCTGCACCTTGGAGTTGTGCACGATCTCGGTCGCGATGTCGACATCCGCCGATTCATCGAGGTAGACGTGCACGACACCGGCGCCGGTCTCGATCACGGGCACCTTGGATTCGGTGACGACCGTGGCGATGAGGTCTGCGCTGCCGCGCGGGATCAGCACGTCGACGAATCCCCTTGCCTGCATCAGGTCACGCGCACCGTCGCGACCGAACTCGTCGATGGTCTGGATGGCCTCGGCCGGCAGGCCCTCCTCCATGACCGCTGACTGCAGGATCTCGACCAGGACCCGGTTGGTGTTCTCCGCGGCCGATCCCCCGCGCAGGACGACGGCGTTGCCGCTCTTGAGCGCGAGCGCCGCGATGTCGATGGTCACGTTCGGGCGTGCCTCGTAGATGGCACCGACGACGCCGAAGGGCACGCGCACCTCGGAGAGCTGGAGACCGTTGGGCAGGCGTGACCCGCGAACGGCCTCGCCGATCGGATCTGCCAGCGACGCGACCTGGAGCACCGCCTGCTCGAGTCCCTCGAGCCTTCGGAAGTCGAGACGCAAACGGTCCTGGAGGCCCTCACCGACGCCGTTCTCGCGCGCGTTGGCAAGGTCCAGCTCATTGGCCGGCAGGATGCGATCAGCGTTCCGCACGACGGCAGCGGCGATGGCGTGCAGCGCGCGATTCTTCTGCTCGGTCGTGGCGGTGGCGAGAACTCTCGCGGCCGACCGCGCAGCCTCGAGTTTCTGCACGAACGTCAGGTCGGCAACCGCGGTCTCAGCCATGCGCCAAGTTTAGAGCGCGGTGGATGCCGGCGCCGCCTCGAACCAGGTGCCGAGGTTCGCTCCTGCTAGGGCGTCGGTAGCAAGCGAGGTCTCGGTGACCAGGACCGGGATGCCCGCGGCGGCAGCGTGGCGGGCGGCCGCGACCTTGGTCCCCGCTCCCCCGCTGCCGACTCCCGCGGCTCCGATCTCGCCGAATTCGACCTCGAGCAGCGGATCGCCGAAGGCGACAGCGGAGATGCGTTCGGCGCCCGGCTCGTGCGGCGGTTTCGTGTAGAGGCCGTCGACATCCGAGAGCAGCACGAGCAGTTCGGCGCCGACGAGCTCGGCGACTAACGCGGCGAGACGGTCGTTGTCGCCAAATCGGATCTCCTGCGTCGCGACGGTGTCGTTC
>FSXL01000596.1_pt1 | contig 26644 bp, 23 predicted proteins | sample 1638241 | NCBI WGS metagenome assembly FSXL01 (sample SAMEA3914788, study PRJEB12502) | metagenome | biome: forest; material: soil | place: Canada | collected 2011-07-03 | depth 0.1 m | reverse complement strand
TGGAGCCGCCTGTCAGAATCGAACTGACGACCTTCTCATTACGAGTGAGATGCTCTACCGACTGAGCTAAGGCGGCGAGCGCCCGGGTACCCGGACACTGCCAAGAAATCCTAGCCGATTAGGCCGCCGTCGTTTGCACGAGCAGTTCGCGCACCTGCTCGAACGAGTCGCGCAACCGTGCCGACAACGGCTCATCGTGGGAACTGTCCGTCTCTGCCCAGCAGGTCCAGGCGTGACGAAGCGCGCCGAATGCAACCATTGTCACGAGGCGCGCCCGCGAATCCAGCTTCCCCGGCGACTTCGCGAGCACCGGGTCGTCGTTGGCGAGACGCTGCGAAATCACCTTGGTGAGGTCATCCTCGAACGCCCGCATCCCCGCCATCCGCAACGCAAACAACTGCGGGTACCGGCTGTGAAGGTCGCGGCGAAGGACGACGGTGTCTCGACTATCGGATGCGTTGTCCGCGGCATCCGCGAGGAGATCGCCGAGATCGCGCAGCAGGTCGCCGGTGGGCCCACCGGCAATGAACGTGTCGAGCCGGGCATCGTCGAGAAAGTCCGGGGCATCGCCTGCGATGGCCGCCTCTTTCGAGACGAAGTAGTTGAAGAATGTGCGAGGCGAGATGTCCGCCGCGCGGCTGACATCCTCGATGGTCACGTGCTCGAGTCCCCGCTCGAGAGCCAGCCTCAGAACTGCGCGCTGAATCGCCTGACGGGTTGCGAGACGCTTGCGTTCACGCAGCCCAGACGGTTCTGGCGCGGGCATGCCTCAATTGTTGCACAGTCTGCAAAGTTTTACCGTCGGCGTGCCGAGCGGCACGAACACGCGCGAGGCGCGAAAGTCCACCCACCCGCTCGATAAAACTACTTAGCCCCGCACTGCGGGTCGGTCTTCGGAACCGTCCCCTTCACGAAGAAAGCGTCAACGGCGTTGTTCACGCACATGTCTGCGGCCGACTTGTCCTTGTTATAGGCCGTGTGCCCGTCGCCGTGATAAGTGATCAGGTGACCGTTGTCGAGGAGCTTCGACACGTGAACCGCCATGGCATACGGTGTCGCCGGGTCGCCCGTCGTTCCGATCACGAGGATCGGCGCGGAGCCCTTCGCGTGCAGGGCGCCGGCAACCCGCGTCGGCTTGTACGGCCAGTCGTAACAGGACGTTCCGCCGTAGGCCATGAGGTGGCCGAAGACCGGGGCGGCCGCGTTGAGTTCCGCTGCCTGCTTGCGCATGGTCGCAACGTTCGAGTCGGACGGATAGTCGAGGCAGTTGATCGCCGTGAACGCCTCGGTCTCGTTGTCCTGGTAGGTGCCGTTCGAGTTTCGATCGTTGTACGCATCCGCCAAAATGAAGGCGTCCTTGGCGCTACCGCTGTCCACGTTGTTGAACAGGTCGACAAGATACGACCAGTTCGCCGTGTTGTAGAGCGGATAGATGATGGCCGTGAACATCGTCTCGCTGCCGAGCATGCGGCCATCCGAATTGCGAATAGGGTCCTTGTCGAGCTTGTCGAGGAGGCCGCGAATCTCGGTCATCGATTGGTCGACCGTGCCCGTGAACGGGCAGCCCTGCATCGACGGGCACTTCTTCAAGAATGCCCGGAGGTCGAGTTCGAAGCCCTTGGCCTGGTCCTCATCCAGCTCGAACGGGGTCACGGTCGGATCGACGACACCATCCAAAACCAGGCGACCTGTCTTCTTCGGGAACATGTTCGCGTACTCCTGTCCGAGCAGCGTGCCGTAGGAGTAGCCGAGGTAGTCGAGCTTCTTGTCGCCGAGCGCCGCACGCAGCACGTCCATGTCCTTCGCCGCGCTCACAGTCCCGACCTGGCCGAGCAGAGCCCCGCTGTACTTCTTGCACTCCTCGCCGAACTTCTTGCTCGACTGCTCTTCCTCGTTGATCCACTCGTTCGAGCCGATCGCACCCTTCGGGATCGAGTAGATGAAGTTATCGAGCACCTTCGGGTTGGTGTAGCACTTGATCGCGGTCGAGTGATTCACACCGCGCGGATCGAAGCCCACGATCGTGTAGTTCGTCTCAAGGGTCTTGTCGACGGCGAAGGTCAGGCTGTCCTTGATGAAGTCGTATCCCGAACCGCCGGGGCCGCCGGGGTTCACGAGCAGGGAACCGAGCGGATGACCGTCGGTGGCCAGATGCCGGATGAGCGCGAGCTTGATCTCCGCGCCGCTCGGCTTGCTCCAGTCGAGCGGAACCTTGGCATCCGTGCACTGGAATCCCGAACCGCATGACGTCCAGGTGAGCACCTGGTGGTAGTACGGCGCGAGATCGGAGGGAACTGACTCGCCGGTCGGCGTCGACGTGATCTTCGGCGGAAGGAAGACCGAACTGCACCCGCTCAACACGAGGCCGACCGCGGCGACGACGGCTACCAGGCCGATCATCCGTGGGCTGCGGCGCGCGGCATGTGGTGCATGTCTCATCGGTTCATTGTCCTTCAGGTTGCTGTGGAAATGAGCATGGCCTCTAGAGCGAGCGCTGGAGACACGTTGCCGTCTATTCTGCGACGCGCAACTGCAATGGCATCCATTGTGGCGAGTGTTTGTGCAGAAGTCGATTTGGCGCTGGCCGCCACGAGCGCCTCGGACACACTCAGGTTGATCGGCTCGATATCGGCGCCGAGCTGGATGAGCAGGATGTCGCGATACAGCGACAGCAGGTCGACCATGATCCGATCGAGTCCGTCGCGCAGACTTCGGGTTGCCCTGCGCTTCTGATCTTCCTCGAGGTTCTTGAGCTGCGCTCGAAGCGCCGGCGGGATCGTGCCACCGGGCTCGACGCCGAGCGATCGCAGAGCCGCTTCGCGCTCTTCCGCATCACGCTCCTCGGTGATCGCCTTGGCATCCGCCCCCGCTACTTCCAGCAGCACCCCGGCGGCGCGCACGGCGTCGCCGACGGACCGGATGCCGAGCGCGATCTGCAGGGTCTGCTCGCGACGCTGGCGCGCCTCGGCGTTCGTCGCCAGGCGGTGCGCCATGCCGATGTGGCTCTGCGACTCGCGAGCGGCGCGCGTCGCGGTCGCGAGGTCGACGCCGTCCCGTCGTGAGACGAGCTCGGCCACCTCGTCCACGCTGGGCACTCTGAGGCGAACACTGCGCACCCGCGATCGCACGGTGGGGATCAGGTCAACCTCGCTCGGAGCGCACAGGATCCACACGGTGCGCGGCGGCGGCTCCTCGAGTGCCTTGAGCAACACGTTCGAGGTGCGCTCGCTCATCCGGTCGGCGTCTTCGATGACCATCACCCGAAACCGACCCACGGAAGGCGAGAACTGCGACGACGTCACCAGCTGGCGCACCTCGTCGATGCTGATGATCACGCGCTCGGTGCTGAGGACGCCGAGATCCGGATGTGTGCGGGCCGCGACCTGCCGCGCCGTCGCCTCCTCGTCACCCTCTCGAGCCAGCAGCGCGGTTGCGAAGGCGTAGGCCAGATTCGATCGACCGGAGCCCGGAGGACCCGTGATCAGCCAGGCGTGCGTCATCGCCGAGCCCGTCGTGCTCGCCGCCGCGGCCGCGGTGAATACCTCGATGGCATTCGACTGGCCGGTCAGCTCGTCCCACACGCCCATGCGGTCAGCCTAGGCGACGGCGGTGACGTCGAGCTCCCCGCAGCTAGAGCAGCGCAGCGACACGGTCGCGAATCGCGGATGCCAACGACTCCACCGAATCCGTCGCATTCAGCACCAGAAACCGGGCGGGCTCCGCGGCGGCAAGGGTCAGGTAGGCGGCACGAACACGAGCATGAAAATCCTGCTTCTCGTCTTCGAGCCTGTCGTACTTAGTGCGAACCTTGAGGCGGTCCCGACCCACAGACTCGTCCAGGTCGAGCAGGATGGTGAGGTCGGGGAGCAACCGCTCGGTCGCCCAGAGCGACAGGTCGCGCACCTCGTCCGGCTCGAGCACGCGACCGGCGCCCTGGTAGGCGACCGAGGAGTCGAGATAGCGATCCTGGAGGACGATGTCGCCTCGTTCGAGCGCGGGGCGCACCTTCGTGGCGATGTGGTGGGCGCGGTCAGCCGCGTAGAGCAACGCCTCGGCCCGCGGCGCGATGTGCCCTCGCCTGTGCAGCACGATTTCGCGGATCTCGTTTCCGAGATCGGTGCCTCCCGGCTCACGAGTGAGAACCACCGTGCGGCCCTGGTTTTCGAGCCACTCGGCGAGGAGCGCCGATTGGGTCGATTTTCCCGACCCGTCGCCGCCCTCGAGTGTGATGAAGAGACCCGCGTGGTCCCTCGCGCCGTGCTCCGCGACCACCTTCGGGTCAGGCCTTCTTGGCGGGCGCGCGCTTCGCGGCCGGGCGCTTCGCCGGCGCCTTGGCCTTCGGCTTCGCGGGACCCTTTGCTCGCTTGTCGGCCAGCAGCTGGACGGCACGCTCGAAGTCGATGTCATCGATGTCTTCGCCCCGAGGGATGGTCGCGTTCGTCGTGCCGTCGGTGACGTACACCCCGAATCGGCCGTCCTTGATCCGGATCGGCTTGCCGCTCTCGGGATCCGCGTCGAACTCCTTGAGCGCGCTGGACGCCGAACGACCGCCGTACTTGGGCTGCGAGTACAGCTCGAGTGCACCGGCGAGATCGATGTCGAAGATGAGCTCCTCGCTGCCGAGCGAACGGGTATCCGCCCCCTTCTTCAGGTAGGCGCCGAAGCGACCGTTCTGCGCCGTGATCTCGGCGCCCGTTTCGGGATCGAGGCCCACGACCCGGGGAAGGTTCAGGAGACGAAGTGCGGTGTCCAGGTCGAGCGTGCCGAGATCCATGGTCTTGAAGAGGGATGCGGAGCGCTGTTTCACGACGGACGCCTTCTTGGGGGCCGCCTTCTTTTTCTTCGGCTTCGACTCGGCGGGAACCAGCTCTCCGGTCGCGGGGTCGACCACCTCGCCGACGGCAGACGTGACCGTTGAGGCAACGACCTCCGCGGCACTGGCGGCGGCCGCCGCGAGGGCAGCCTCGTCTACGACGGGCTCCGGATCCGCCTCAGTGACGTAGGGGCCGTATCGGCCGTCCTTCGCGAGCACGAGCTTGCCGTTGTCCGGATTCACGCCGATGACGCGGTCGGTGACGACCGGTGCCTCGATGAGTTCGAGTGCGCGCTGCAGGGTGAGCTCGTCTGGTGCGAGTTCGCTCGGGATGTTGACCCGGCGAGGAGTGGCCGGATCGTCGCTCGGAACCTCGAGGTACGGGCCGTACTTGCCGATGCGGAGGGTGATGTCATCCGCGATCCTGATCGAGTTGATCTCGCGCGCGTCGATCTCACCGAGATTGTCGATGACGGTGCGGAGGCCGCGGTGCTTCGCGTTTCCGAAGTAGAAGCCGGTCAGCCACTCGACGCGGTCCTCCTCGCCGCCTGCGATACGGTCGAGGTCGTCTTCCATTCCCGCCGTGAAGTCGTACTGCACCAGATCGGCGAAGTACTCCTCGAGGAGGCGGACCACGGAGAACGCGATCCAGTTCGGAACGAGGGCCTGTCCTCGCGGCGTGACGTAGCCGCGGTCGATGATCGTCGAGATGATCGCCGCGTAGGTCGACGGACGGCCGATCCCCAGCTCCTCGAGTGTCTTGACCAGGCTCGCCTCGGTGTACCGCGGTGGCGGGCTGGTCTCGTGGCCCTTGGCCTCGACATCGACCAGGCGGAGCGTCTGCCCCTCGGTGAGCGGTGGGAGTTTGGCTTCGGCCGCCTCCGCGGACTCGTTCCGTTCCTCGTCGTGTCCTTCTTCATACGCGGACATGAAACCGCGGAAGGTGATGACGGTACCGCTGGCGGAGAACTCGGCCTGCCCGACGGAGCCCGCCGCGACGGTCGACACGAGTTCGCCGGAAGGACGGGCAGCCGTAATCGTCACGGTCGCCGTCGAACCCTTCGCATCCGCCATCTGCGAGGCCACGGTGCGCTTCCAGATGAGGTCGTAGAGCTTCCAGTCATTGCCGCGCAGGCTCGACGACAGCTCCGACGGAGTGCGGAAGGTGTCTCCCGACGGACGGATGGCCTCGTGCGCTTCCTGCGCGCTCTTGTTCTTGCCGGTGTACAGCCTTGGCTTGTCGGGAACGGTCTCGGCACCGTACAACTGCGCCGCCTGCACCCGGGCCGCGTTGATCGCCTGCTGCGACAGCGTCGGCGAATCGGTACGCATATAGGTGATGTAGCCGTTCTCGTACAGCGACTGGGCCACGCTCATGGTCTGTCGTGCCGAGAAACGCAGCTTTCGAGCGGCTTCCTGCTGGAGCGTGGATGTCGTGAACGGCGCAGCCGGTCGTCTGGTGTACGGCTTGGACTCGACGGACGTCACGGTGATGGCGACATCCGGATCCCGGAGAGCCGCCGCGATGGCCTGTGCCGCTTCTTCGTCGAGCGCGACCGCCTCAGACTTGAGCGCCCCCCGATCATCGAAGTCGCGACCGACGGCGACCCGGGTACCAGCCAGGCGCACGAGCCGGGACTCGAAGTCCTGTGCATCGGTCGTGGTCGCCAGCTGCGCGAGCAGGTCCCAGTAACCGGCGGCGACGAATGCGAGACGCTCACGCTCCCGGTCGACGACCAGCCTGGTGGCGGCCGACTGCACCCGACCGGCCGAGAGCCCGGGTCCGACTTTGCGCCAGAGGACCGGCGAAACCTCGTAGCCGTAGAGCCGGTCGAGGATGCGACGGGTCTCCTGCGCATCGACGAGTGCCGTGTCGAGTTCGCGGGTGTTGTCGCGCGCTTCCTGGATCGCGTCCTTGGTGATCTCGTGGAACACCATGCGGTGCACGGGCACCTTCGGTTTCAAGACCTGCAGGAGATGCCACGCGATGGCTTCGCCCTCGCGGTCTTCATCAGTTGCGAGATACAGTTCCGACGCTCCTGCCAGAGCTTTCTTCAGGTCGGCGACGGTCTTCTTCTTGGCGTCGGATATCACGTAGTACGGCTCGAAGTCGTTCTCGACATCGACCGAGAACTTGCCGAGGGAGCCCTTTTTCAGCTCGGGTGGCAGGTTTTTGGGCTCGATGAGATCGCGGATGTGACCGACCGAGGCCTGAACCTCGTAGTCCTCACCCAGGTACTGCCCGATCGTTTTCGCCTTTGCGGGCGACTCAACGATGACCAGCTTCTTCGTGCCAGGCACGTGACTCCTCTTTATTACGGCTATGTGTTTGCAGTGGTGCGACGCTATGCCTGCTGTGAATTTCAGGTGGCTTAGCCAAGGCTGAGCTTGACTCTGTCTTGCTGCCGCTCAGCGACACCATACACACCACAACCCATGTATCTCCTAATTCGATACCGTTTCCGGCGGACCGGCTGTCGCCGAATCCGTTAGTCGCAGGCCCAGATACTCCCGCTCGACCCGAACCGTAACGACCAGACCGTCGACGACGCAGGACGTCATCGCCGCGTCGTCGGAGCCGGCCACGGTGCCCGCGACCTCGCACGGTGAGCCTGCAGCGATTCCGCTCGCGACATCCGCTCCGGCCAGCGAGGCCGCATCGGCTGCACCTTCCAGAGCCTGGTGCACTGTGAGTCCCATATATAGGGGAAGCACCACGGTGACGGCAGCGATGACACACCCCGCGACGGCCAAACCCAGGACGGTTCCGGAGCCTGACTCGTCACGAGCTGCCCTCACGAACTCCTCCTCATCCGCAGTCGCGTCATCCGGCGTCGCGTCATCCACCATCGTCCAGAGCGCACGACGACGCCGACAGCGATACTCCGGCGAGTATTCCAAGCGAAGCCGGGGCCCTGGCCTGCGCGCACACCAGTTCACCGCGATGACTCTGGGTGATGACCGCCCGGGTCGAAACCTGGCCGAGCAACGCTGGATCGATGGGCTCGCCCCGACCCAGCTCACGTGCGGCCTGCGCCACGAGCGCTTGCAACCGCAGCTGCTCGCCCGACAGCTGGATGCCCCCGAGCGCGAACGCCAGCACGAGCACCACCGCGGGAATCACCGTGGCGAACTCCGCGGTGACAGAACCACGATCGCGGCTAGCCGGAGTACGAGAGCGCATGCTGGATCAGGTCGGTGAGCATGCCGCGAACGGCATCGCTGCGCAGAATGACGACGAGCAGGCCGGCAAACCCGACTGCGGCCAGTGTCGCGATCGCATACTCCGCCGTAGCCGATCCCCCTTCCTCACGGAGTTCCCTGACGACCGGCGGCACCAACGACGCCGCGTCGGGGCTTCGTCGTCCATGGGCATTCAGCGGGCGGATGAATGGCGTCGAGATCATGACTCCTCTTTTCGACTGTGCGAGCCGGCGCGAGCTGTTCCAGTCTGTGCGAACTGGCGGGCACGCGAGGGCGCAGAGGAGAATCCGTTGAAACTCTGCCGACCGTCCATCCTGTTGACGACGGGATGCGTCGCCAGCGCGCGACACAACTTACCCCTCGAGGCTCGTCGTGCCGAGCACCGTCACCAGCAGCGGAACCACACTCAGCAGCATGAATGCCGGAAGCACACAGAGACCCAGCGGGATCATCAGCCGCACGGACAGCTGCTGTGCACGGTGCGCACCCCGGGCGCGAGCGGTCCGGCGCAGCTCGGCAGCTTCCGCCCTGAGCAGCGCGGCCGCCGGAACTCCGGCGCGCGACGAGAGTGCGAGGACATCGTCGACCGTCTCCATGCCGTCGGCGACCTTTGGACCAGGAAGCTCGCCGATCCCCGAACCCCTCGACACGCCGCATCGCTCGAGCTCGTCGGCGACGGATGCGCGTGCCCGGTCAAGTGCGCCGCCACCCGACACCGCGATCGCCATGAGGTCGAGCGGGAGACCGGGCGTCAGCTCGCGGGGCTGAGCCGCGCGCACCATTCGCCGGTTCCATCGCGCGGCCGCGGTCACGAGTCCGCCGCCGAGACCCAGGCAGAGCCACCCGATGGGAGTCGTGAACAGCGTGCCGATGGTGTCGAATCCCAGCAGTGTGCCAAAGACGAGGCCGACGGCAGGAAGCGCCAGGATCAGCCTCGCGGTGGCCGTCGGAGACGCGAGGGCGACCGTGATCTGGCGTTGCGAATCGGCCAGGTCCCGGATGCAGCCTGCCAGCTCGTCGAGGGTCGGTGCGAGGGGTGCACCCGCGTCGGTCGCCACCGACCACGCTGCGGCGACCGCCCGCCACAGCGTCTGCTCGGTGAGGTTGGAGCCGGCACTGGCGAGCAGGATCGCGCGGGGAACGGGGACTCCCGACGCAACCGCGCGTGCGATCGCGGCGATCGGACCGCTCTGCGCGAGGTAACCCCACGCGGCGCTCGGGGTGGTTCCGGCCGCGAGTAGGACCCCGAGCCGCTGCACGGTGGCCGCGATGCTCGACACATCGAAGCCGCTCGCTCCCGTCACCCGGTCATCCCGGACTCACGGATGCCTCGATCCGAAGCCGATCGTGCCGATCCAGTCCGAATCGACCCATCTGCGCGAGACGTCGACCCTCTGGTGTGCGAGTGAGGTGGAGCACCACGCCGATCGCACTCACGGTCTGCCTCGCAACGGCGACCGCCGACATTCCCCCGAGAGCACCGAGCGCTTCCATGCGCGCAGGAACGTCCTCGAGCGAGTTCGCGTGAAGGGTTCCGCCTCCGCCATGATGGCCGGTGTTCAACGCCGCGAGCAGTTCGCGGAGCTCGGGCCCGCGACACTCCCCGAGGACCAGTCGATCGGGCCGCATCCGCAGTGCCTCGCGGAGCAGTCGTTCGAGACCGAGAGCGCCCGCTCCCTCCAGATTCGATTGACGCGCCTCGAGCGACACGTAGTGCGGATGCCGGACGCGCAGTTCGTAGGTCTCCTCGATGGCGACGATTCGCTCGCTCGCCTCGGCGCTCGCCAGCACTGCCGACAGGAAGGTGGTCTTGCCTGCGCCACCGGCACCGGTGATGAGCAGGTTCTCCCGTGCGGCGACCAGCGCCTGGATCGTCGAACGAGGAATTCGCTCGAAGAAGCCCGCGGCCTCGAGCGAGTCGAGCGTCGCGTATTCGAGGCGGGGAAGCCGAATCGACAGCAGAGTGCCGGTGGGTGAGATGGGCGGAAGCACGGCGTGCACGCGAATGCCGTCTTCCAGCCGCGCGTCCACGCAGGGCATGGCTTCGTCGATGTGCCGACCACCCAGCGACATGAGCTGCACCGCGAGCGCACGCAGCTCGCCCTCGTTCAGCGAGACATCGACGACGCGCTCTACGCCGTCCCCACGATCCGCCCAGACGCCGTCGCGACCGTTGACGAAGATATCCGTGACAGCCGGCTCCGCGACCAGGCTCGCCAGCGCGCCGAACTCCCGCGGGAATCCGCCATCTCGGCCGCGGCGGATCGGAACGTTCGGCGCACTCCGCTCCCCCGGACGCACGGGCACGAATCGCCCGTCGGCCGTGTGATCCCCCATCCGTCCACGCTAGAGATCAGATGCATCCCGCGGACCGCGGCCGCGAATTCGGTGGATAACGTCGCCGCGAAACGCGCCCAGAAGGACGAGTACCTGGGGCGCCAAGCGCCCGAAACCCGCGCGCTAACGAGACGCGCCTTAACGAGAGGGGCGGCGCCTATTGGGGGGAACAGGCGCCGCCACAGCAACGTCTTGATTGGGGGGAATCGTGACGACGTTGCGAGTCAAACTCTCGCTTGACTAACGATCAGTGTAACCCAAAAGAGGGCGGCCACAGCAAGCAAAACACCCGTCTTCGGGGGACACTCAAAACTAACGGGCGCGCGCCGCAAAAGTGGCGCGACACGCGCAGATTTTTAGGCGAATTCGAACACGAACTCGATCTCGACGGGAGCGTCGAGCGGCAGGACCGCCACCCCGACCGCACTGCGTGCGTGCTCGCCGGCATCGCCGAAAATCGCTGCGAGAAGCTCGGACGCGCCATTGATGACACCGGGCTGAGCGGTGAACGACGGGTCGGATGCCACGAACCCCACCACCTTCACGACCTTGACGATGCGATCCAGCGAGCCGATCACACTCTTCGCAGCGGCGAGCCCGTTGAGGACGCAGGTTGCCGCATACTGCTTCGCGTCGTCCGGTGAAACCTCGGCGCCCACTTTTCCCGTGGCGGGCAGGACGCCGGCGACAGAGGGCAGCTGGCCTGCCGTGAATACAAGATGACCGGAGACCAGGGCGGGGACGTACGCTCCCGCTGGCTTCGCAACATCCGGCAGCTCCAGCCCGAGTTCGGCGAGGCGTGCCTCAACGGTCGCCATCAGGCGTCGCCTCCGTCAGCGTCCGAAACCGGAAGCGGGCGCTTGAAATAGGCCACAAGGCCGCCCTCGGGTCCGGTGACGATCTGCACGAGTTCCCAACCCTCCGATCCCCAATTATTGAGGATCGCGGTGGTGTTGTGAACGATCAGCGGAGTCGTGATGTACTCCCAAGAAGGCATAACTCGGCTCCCGTTCAGGGTGATGTTGCGGGCATCGCGTACCCTTTATCCTATGTCTGCCCAAAATCCCCCGCGCGGTCCGATGCTCTCGGCCGTTCTCGGCTTTATCGCCTTCAGTGCGATCGCAGGACTGCTCGTCACCGCTCTGGTGACCCCGTTCATCGCCGTTTCCAGCGTGACCGCGCAGAGCGCCATCGGCATCTTCAACAACCTTCCGACCTACATCTCGATCGGAAAATTGCCCGGTCCAAACATCATCTACGCGAACGACAACGGCAAGCCCGTGCAGATCGCGACCATCTTCGACGAGAACCGGCAGCAGGTTCCGTGGGACGAGATCTCACAGGCTGCGAAGAATGCGGCTATCGATGCCGAGGACCGTCGTTTCTACTCCCACGGCGGGGTGGATGTCACGGGCATCATTCGTGCGGCGCTGTCCGGCCTCGGCTCCACGGGGAGCCAGCAGGGCGCATCCACGATCGCGCAGCAGCTGGTCAAGAACCTTTTCATCCAGCAGGCGCTGCAGCTGCCGACCCTCAAGCAGCAGAACGCCGCGATCGAGCAGGCCGATGCCTTCACCCTGGCGCGAAAGCTGAAGGAGGCGAAGCTCGCGATCTCGCTCGAGAAGAAGTACACCAAGAGACAGGTGCTTCTCGCCTACCTGAACATCGCACCGTTCGGTGGCACGACCTACGGCATCGAGGCAGCGGCGGAGCGTTACTACGGGACGACCGCGGCGAAACTCACCAACGTCCAGGCGGCAACGCTCATGGCCATCGTGCAGAACCCTAATTCCAAGTCGCCGACATCGCCGAGCGGGTACGCCGCGAACACGTCGCGCCGCAACGACATCCTCGGGCAGATGCTGAGCGCAGGGCACATCACTCAGACGCAGTACAACAACGCGATCCAGGTGAAGGAAAACGCCAAGACCATCCAGAACGTCCCGCCGAAGCAGGGCTGTTCTGCGGCAATTGCGAACACTGGTTTCTGGTGCGCGTACATCAACATCATCTATAAGCAGCTTCCGGCGCTCGGCGCGACCGTGGCCCAGCGCGAGGCGAACTGGAAGATCGGCGGCTACAAGATCTACACGTCGCTCAACCTGAACCTCCAGGATGCCGCGCAGTCCGTCATGAACGAGTATGTTCCGTCGACGCTACCCACCATGGATATCGGCGGATCCTCGGTGTCGGTCGAAGTCGGTACGGGGCGCATTCTCGTGATGGCCGAGAACCGCTCGTTCAACCAGAGCCTCAATGCGCCGAAGGGCACGACCGCCATCAACTACGCGGTCGATTCCAAGGACGGCGGCAGCACCTACGGATTCCAGGGCGGATCGACCTACAAGCCGTTCACTCTGATGAACTGGCTGCAACACGGTCACGGGCTCCTGGATGTCGTCGACGCAACGCCGAATCCCAACCTCGACCTCTCCGAATTCAAGGACAGCTGCGAACCGGGCGGCTGGGGCGGTAAATACGGTCGATACACCAACGACGAGAACGAGAAGGGACCATACACGGTCCTCGCCGCCACCGCCCAGTCGATCAACGGTGTCTTCCTTCAGATGGGAACGCAGCTCGACCAGTGCGACACTCGCAACGACGCCGAAGCGTTCGGAGTGCACACCGGTAGCGGCCAGCCGTTGACGCACAACCCCGCGGCCATCCTCGGCACCAACTCGGTGGCTCCACTGACCATGGCCGCCGCCTACGCCGGTATCGCCAACGGCGGCGTGTTCTGCAAGCCGACGGCCATTGACTCGGTGGTCTCGCCGGATGGCAAGAAGCTCCCGGGACAGAAGAAGTCCTGCTCGGTTGCGCTGCCGTCCGCGCTGGACTACGCCGTCGGTTACGCCATGGAGGGCGTGTTCGCGGGCGGAACCGCCGTGGCGGCTCGTCCACCGGGGGTCTCCGTTCTCGGTAAGACCGGTACGACGAACGGTGCCGTCCAGACCTGGACGGTTGGTTCGACCAACAGGGTCTCGACCGCGGTTTGGATCGGTAACGCGACGGGCAACGCCAACACACGTGCCGTGAGACCCACGCACGCCTGCGCATACGTCGGCGCACAGGTCGCCACACTACGAAACTGCGTCTTCAAATACACGCAGGAGGCGATCGACGCCGTGTACACCCCGGGCAAGTTCCCGACGGCGCCGTCCCAGTACATGAACGGCAGCACCAAGCCGCTCCCGGACTTCGAGGGCCAGACCGTCGCATCCGCAACCTCGCAGCTCGAGGCACTGACGATGCAGGTCACTGTCTCGCCCACCGAGGTGAATTCCTCAGAGCCGGCTGGCACGGTCGCCTCGACGAACCCATCAGCAGGAACCCGGGTCTCCTCCGGCTACGACGTGACGATCTATGTGAGCAACGGCTCGGGGAGCAAGACGGTGCCCGACGTCACCGGCGAGGCGTGGGCGCAGGCGCAGATCGACATCCAGGGCGCGGGATTCGTCCCGCCGCAGGAGGTCTGTGTCGCGCCAACCGGTACTGAACTGCCCGACCAGGTTGTCTCGACGGATCCGATCGCCGGCTGGCAAGGCCCCGCGACGACGGTGATTCAGGTCACCGTGACTAAGGGCCCCGGCAGCGGGTGCGGGCCATAGTGCGAGGTTCGGGGGAGAAGTCTGTCTCCATCCTGGGTGCGGTGGCGGTCGCGGGAGCGGCCGCCTTCGCGTACGGGAGCCTGATCGAGCGCAATCGGTTCACGGTGCGCCGGGAGAGCATCGCGGTTCTCAGCCCCGGTTCGGCGCCGCTGCGCATCCTGCACTTCTCAGACCTGCACATGGCTCCGTGGCAGACCGTCAAGCAGGGCTGGGTGGCGTCCCTGGTCGACCTCGAACCCGATTTCATCGTCAACACCGGCGACAACCTCGGACACGTTGACGGCCTGATCGGTGTTCGACGCGCCCTCGAACCGTTCGCGGGCATTCCCGGGGCCTACGTCAACGGCTCGAACGACTACATCGGGCCGGTCTTCAAGAATCCGCTCAACTACCTGACCGGCGCCCGCAGCGCCTACGGTCGGCCCGCCGCACTCGATACGCGCGCGCTGGAATCCTTCTTCCAACACGACCTCGGATGGGTGGGCCTCAACAACGCGGCGGCCGACATCCGGGTCCGTGACACCCTGCTCGAGTTGTTCGGCGTGAATGACGCCCACCGTGGATGGGACAGGCTCGACCGGCTGCCCACCGCGATCGAGGAGTTACGCGAGGAGGCGGATGACGCACCGACGGCCGACACGATCTCGATCGGTGTGACGCACGCGCCATACCGTCGCGTTCTCGACGCGTTCGTCAATTACGGCGCCCGAGTCATCTTCGCCGGGCACACGCACGGTGGACAGGTGCGCATCCCCGGTCTGCCCGCGCTGGTGACCAACTGCGACATCCCGCGTGAGCAGGCGCAGGGTCTCAGCACGTGGGGCCACGCGGGTCACTCGTCGTGGCTCAACGTCTCCGCGGGGCTGGGGACGTCGATCTATGCTCCGGTGCGGTTCGCCTGTCCGCCGGAGGCCGTTCTTGTGACTCTCACGGCGCGAACCTGACCGCTCGCGATATCGGCTATCCTTGACAAGGTTGATTCGCGGATGCGGATGAATCGGGGTGTGGCGCAGTTTGGTAGCGCGCTTCGTTCGGGACGAAGAGGTCGTGGGTTCAAATCCCGCTACCCCGACACTGTGTTTGTTTAACTGCGTGAGTGTCCAAGCATGCGTGCATGCTTGTGTCCCGAACGCGGAAGGGGTTGGGCCGCAAAGCGGCGATCACCCCGACAAAGGAAAATCCCACCGGGTAGACAACTGGGGTATTGCGGTGAGGGATCGCGCCGAGTACCTTCACGGTATCTGCAATGCAACGTTGCAAATTTATCGGAACAGTTTTGCAACGTTGCAATATCAACGAAGATATTGGAGAACTGATGACATTACGCACGAACGAGCATCCGCGCGCTCGAAGGATCGCCACACTCGTGGCCGCGCTGGGACTGTCGGTGGGAGGTCTCGCAGCGCCGACTCTCCTCGCCGCGAGTCCGGCTGCGGCGACAACATCCGGTGTGCTTTATGCACCGAACACGACCGCGAATCCGAACGAGGATGCCAGCTACCCTCGTGTGATCCGGCTGGAGCACAGCGGCTCGGCCAACGGGACGCTGCTTGCCACATTCTCACACTCGGGCGTCGGCTCGACACCCGCCAATTTCCCCATCTACCAATCCACGAACAACGGAGCCACCTGGTCCTCGAGCCCCATCGGAACGGTGAGCGACACCGTACACGGATGGGACCTCGACGGTCCAACGCTGTTCGAGTTGCCCCAGGCCGAAGGCGACCTCGCCGCAGGCACACTGCTGGCGGCGGGCACCGCATGGCAGCGCAACAACTACACCGAGCAGGCGATCGAGGTGTTCGTGAGTACAGATCACGGCGTCACCTGGAGCTATCGCAGCTCGTGCACTTCGGAGTCCGGCCAGGCCAACACCGAAGGGCACGGGATCTGGGAGCCCGACTTCAACATCGACTCGAGCGGCAACCTCAACTGCTACTTCTCTGACGAACGACCCTCCTCGAACGGATACGCTCAGGTGCTCGCGCAGGTAACGTCCACGGATGGCGGAGCGACCTGGGGCAGTGAGGTCTATGACGTTGCCGTGCAGGATGGTGTGCAACGCCCCGGAATGACGACCGTCGTCAAGTTGCCGAATGGCACCTACGGCATGACGTACGAGGATTGCAAGGCAGGATACGATCCGGACACCGCGTGCTCCGTCTATTTCAAGACATCCAGCGATGGCGACACCTGGTCTCCGGTCTCCGGCCTCGGATCTCTCGTCGAGACAAGCGACGGTCGACACTTTCTCCACACGCCACAGCTTGCGTGGTCGCCGGCGGGTGGCCCTGACGGCACGCTCATCGTCTCCGGTCAGCGAGTCGTGACAGGAGCCGACGGTTCGATCAGCGTCATGGCGGAGTCGGGCCAGGTCCTGATGACGAATACCGATCTTGGTAGTGGATCGTGGACCGAGATGAGGGCTCCCGTTGTCGTGAATCCGACCGGCGGGTACGACGGCAGCGAAACCAGTTGCCCTGGATACAGTTCGCCGATTCTGCCATCCGTCGATGGCAATACGATCCTCGAACTGGCCGGTACGGCGATCAGCAACGGGCATTGCGAGGTGTCGTTCGGCACGGATGTCATCAACGGACCGACTGGCGAGGTGACGGGTCCGGGGACGACCGGACAGTGCATGGACACCAACACGAACACCGATGTCAATGGCAACACAGTGCAGTTGTGGACCTGCAGCGGGGTGCCGGGACAACAGTGGGCGGTGGATGCCGACGGCACGATTCGCGCATTCAGCAAGTGTCTCGATATCGACGGCAACGGCACGGCCAACTTCACGAAGGTGGAGTTGTGGGATTGCGACGGTGCTGGTGGACAACAGTGGCGTGAGGAGTCTGACGGTGCACTCTATAATCCGCAGTCGGGTCGCTGCCTGGATGATCCGTCGGGCGATACCGCCAACGGCACGACGCTTCAGATCTATGACTGCAACGGACTGTGGACACAACAGTGGGCCCTCGCAGGCGCACCCACCAGCTCGATCTTCGGGCCGGGCACGACGGGTGAATGTGTTGACGACAACACGAACACCCCGACGAATGGAAACACCGTGCAACTGTGGACGTGCAACGGAGCCGAAGGCCAGCAGTGGGCGATGAACGCAAACGGCACGATCGAAGCGTGGGGCAAGTGCCTCGACATCGATGGCAACGGAACCGCGAACTTCACCAAGGTCGAACTGTGGACCTGCGATGGTGCTGGCGGTCAGCAGTGGGTCCCGCAGAGCAACGGTTCACTGCTGAATCCACAATCCGGTCGCTGCCTCGACGACCCGTCGGGCGACACGACGATCGGAACAACACTGCAGATCTATGACTGCAACGGTCTCTGGACACAACAGTGGGACGTCGCCGCCTAGGTCAGTACCCGCGGAGAACGAAAGGGGCGGCGTGGCGTTTCGACGCTGCGCCGCCCTCATCGTCACGCGGCTGCGGCTCCCCCGGTGCTTTCACGAACGATCAGCTCGTGGGCCGCCCACAGTTCGACCGGCGCATCATCCGCTTCGCCACCCAGGCGCGTGACGAGGCGTTCGACCGCAAGTCGCGCGATGGCTCGCTTGTCAGGCGCGATCGTCGACAGGGACGGCGTCTGGTAGCGACCGGCCTCAACGTTGTCGAAGCCGATGACCGCAACATCCTCGGGCACCTGCAGTCCCGCACGTAGCAGTGTGCGAATCGCGCCCATGGCGACGAGGTCGTTGTAGCAGAACACTGCATCGGGCGGTCCAGCGACGTTGTCCAGCAACACCCGCATGGCATCGGCGCCGTCCGAGAAGTGGAACCGTCTCGTCGGAATGATCAGGGTGGGATCGATATCGAGACCATGGTCGTTGTGGGCCAGTTCGTAGCCCCGGGTGCGCAGTTGTGCGGTCTCCCCCGTCTCGTAGGGTTGGTCGCCAATCGCCGCGATTCGGGTGCGCCCGATGTCGAAAAGGTGCGACGTTGCCAGCCTCGCCGCGGATACGTTGTCGATCGCAACGTGGTCATAGTCGCTTTCGGCAATTCTCTCGCCAAGGAGAACGAGCGGGCTCGTCGCGTCCCGCTGCGCGAGATCGGCTTGCGACAGTGCCAACGGACTGAGAATGACACCGTCGAAAAGGGCGCCGCTTCCGTCGCGCATGATGAGTTCACGTTCGCGGTCGGGTTCGCCATCCGTCTGGTCCACCACGACCGTGTAGCCGTATTCGCGTGCCGTGGTCACAACGGCACGAGCGAGTTCGGCGAAGTAGGCGACATCGAGCTCGGGCACGACCAGCGCTATCAGACCGCTTCGACCATGCTTGAGATTGCGCGCCATGACATTCGGCCGATACCCGAGCTCAGCGACGGCGGCCTCGACTCGTTCCCGTTTCTGGTCCGAGACACGGGCGTATCCGTTGACCACGTTTGAGACCGTGCGGATGGAGACGCCGGCGAGTTGGGCGACGTCACGGAGGCGGGCAGCCACTCAGCACCCCCATTCAGAATTCCTACTACCTATTTCAACGATGCAAAGCGTAGCAAACCCCCGAGAGTTACCTCGTCACATCGATTGCCACAGTTGCGACGAGGTCGTCATCCGAAACAAGTCCTAGGTGGAGGCGGGCGGCGACCGCGCCATCCGGCATCCGCTCGACGATTCTCACCGGCGACCCGAGCAGGAACGGATCCGCGGATGCGCGCGACCCGCGGGTCTGTGCAAGAAGGTCGCGTCGCCCGATCGCACCCAGCTGCGCACCCCACACCGCCACGATCTCCCCGTCGACGGCGCTGGGCCCGTGGTGCGAGATTCGCACGTCGAAAGCGACCGCGCCATCCGCCTCGGCTACCAGGTCTCGTCCCGGTCTCTCGGGTGTGATCGACGGGACCAGGACCGTGTCGGCATTCGACTCGACTGCGACGCTCCCGCCGCTGTCTTTCAGAACGCGTTCGGCGTCGTAGAGCCCTGCCATCTCGTGCTCGATGTCGTACAACTCGGTCCAGACGTAACCGGAGAGTTGGTCATGGCTCCGCAGTTCGAGCGTTTGCCAGCGCTGGTTCCATCCGCGCTCGACGCTCGTGAACCCGCCACCGAACTCGCTGTTGAGATTGGGTTTTCCCGCGTCGGAGCCAGGCTCGGTCGCCATCACCGGCTTGTCGACAACGATGCCAGGGCCGATACCGACCGGGAATGTCGCCTCGTGGTCACCGAGCAGTCGGCGCAGTTTCGCGGCCCAGCCTATAGGCGTCTCATCGTAGATGTGCCAGTCGACGATGTCCGTCGACACGTGTGACCAGCCCGAATTGTCGACCGCCGGGCGAATCGAATCGAGCGATTTGAGCAAGTCGAATGCGCGGCGAACGGTCTGCTGCTTCACCGGGTCGCCGGCAACATCCCAGTCGAGGCCCCACTCTTCGTTATAGAGGCCCCAAATGACGATGCTCGGATGGTTGCCGTCCCGCTCGACCATCGGCTCAATCTGGGCTTCGAAGCGAGCGGCTCCCTCGGCCGAGAACCGACCGGTGCTGGCGGGCTCCGCCCACACCAGCATCCCCATTCGGTCCGCGTGATAGTGGAATCGCGGGTCCTCCAGCTTCAGGTGTTTGCGGATGGCCGTGAATCCCGCCCGCCGCGCGATGTCGATGTCGGTAACGAACGCCTCGTCAGTTGGTGCTGTAATCCCGGTGCCGGGCCAGTATCCCTGGTCGAGTACACCGCGAACGTAGAGTCGCCCTCCGTTGAGTAGGAGGGATTCGCCGTCGACCGCGATGCTTCGCAATCCCGTGTACGCGGTAACCGCATCGACGCCGTGAGCGCTGGCCGCTTCGACGTGCACGTAATAGAGGTGCGGATCCGTTGGCGACCAGAGTCGCGGATCGCGGACGGGCAGGGATGCCGCTGCCTGACCGTCGGCGTTCGCCGTCAGTTCCACCGGCTCTTCGCCGTCAACGACGAGCTGGATACTGGCCCCCGAAGCCAACGCGCCACGGACTTCGACCCTGGCGTCGATACTCGCGAGATCTGCGCCGGGAACGAGGTTCACCGCGGAGATCCAGGTTGCGGGGCGAGCCTCGAGCCAGACCGGCTGCCAGATCCCACTACTGGGAGTGAACGAGCAGTTGTCGTAGTCGTCGGCCGGAATGCTGCGCTGCTTGCCGTGGACGATGAACCGTTTGTCGAGCGGCGCGGCGACCCGCACCGCGATGACCCCGTAGCCATCGTCGAGGGCATCCGTAATATCCAACTCGAATGGCGTGTATCCGCCTTCGTGCTCGCCGACGGGGATGCCGTTCACCCAAACGGCGGCTGCGTGGTGAACAGCTCCGAAATGCAGGATGGCTCTCTGGCCCGCCCACTCGCGCGGCACGACAACCGCGCGGCGGTACCATCCGGTCTCAAGCCATTGAGCGCCGATCCCGGATGCCGGGGTCTCCCAGGCGAACGGAACGGCGATCCGCTCGCCCCACGCTGCAGTGCCCAGATCACTGAGGATCGCCGTCGACGCAGGGTCGCGATGGAAATCCCACTCTCCATTGAGACTGCGCCACGAGTGCGAGCGATCGAACTGTGGCCGAGGGTACTCGGGGCGAACGGACGACATTGATTCTCCAGACTTGGTGACGATTGGGTGGGAGTGGGCGGCGGTTCAGCCGGTGAGGCTCCCCTGCAGCGCTCCGGCGCGAAAGTAGCGCTCGAGCACGAGGAATAGGACGATCAGCGGCAACACGGTGATGAGGCCGCCGGAGATGAGGATGGGAACGAGATCGGCCTTGGTCCCGGTCTCGGCGGATTGCGAGATCGACGCGAGCCCAACCGTCAGTGGATAGAGACTGTTGCGGCTGAAGATGATCAGCGGCAGGAAGTAGTTGTTCCAGACCGCAACCACGGTGATGAGCAGCACCGTCACAAGGCCTGGCACGGTAAGCGGCACCGCGATGCGAAGGAAGATCCCCAGTTCGCTCGCTCCATCGATGCGCGCAGCTTCGATGAGTTCTCGCGGCACCGACGACTCGATGAAGGTTCGCATCAGATAGATGCCGATGACTGACACCATGCTCGGGAGGATCATTCCCCAGATCGAGTTGACCAGCCCCACCTTCGCGTATACGAGGAACAGGGGCAGGGCAAGCGAGGTGATCGGAACGAGCAGAGTCGCCATCACCCCGAAGAACAGCGCGTTGCGTCCCCGAAATGAGAATCGCGCGAATCCATAGCCTGCAAGCGCGGAAAGGATGGTCGCGCCCACCGCACCGACGCCCGCGTACAGGAGCGTGTTACCGAGCCACTGGACGAACACGCCGGCTCCGCTCACATCCTGGCCGAGCGCCGCAATGTTCTGGAAGAGGCGAAAAGGTCCTGCGAACGCGAAACCGAAGCTGTCGTAGACATCCGCCTGGTCCTTGGTGGAATTGATGAGCAGCCACACTAGCGGCGCGAGAATGAACAGCGCGAACAGCGCGCAGACGACCGTGAGCACGACTCTCGTGCCGCGCCGCAACCCGTAAAGATGGGCGGGCACCACGTCGCTGGGCTGATGGCCGCTCATCGGAACTCCCCATTCCGACGGCGAATAGCGAATCCTCCGACCGAGATCGCCCCGATGATCAGGGCGAGCACGACTGCGGCCGCCGCGCCCAGGTTATATTCGCCGCTGCCGACCGCCGTGTTATAGACGTAAAGAGACGGCGTGAATCCGAACGAAATCGCCTGGGGCTGGAAGGCGGCGAGGATGGACGGTTCGGTGAACAACTGGAGCGCTCCGACCGTGTTCAGAAACACCAACATCACCACGGACGGCATCACCATTGGAAGTTTGATCCTGAGAACAATCCGCCACAGTGACGAGCCGTCCACGATCGCAGCCTCAGTCACCTCCCGGGGGATCGACTTGAGCGAGGTGTAGAGAATCGTCATGTTGTATCCGGTGAACTCCCAGATCACGATGAGAATGATGGTCGGCAGAATCAGTTGGCTCGAAAAGAAGTTGAGCTTGCCCAGGCCGAGCGCCTGTCCAACCTCTGCGTACGGTCCGAATCCGGGAAGCAGCAGGAACGACCACATCACGGACGCGACGACGCCGGGCACCGCAAATGGCACGAAGAACACCGTGCGGAAAAACCTGCTGCCGCGCACGACTCCGGCATCAAAAATGGCTGCAAAGAAAAACGCGAGAGCGATCGTAATCGGCACCTGGATGACCGCGAACAGAAGCACACGCCCGACGCCATCCCAGAATTCGCCAGACTGCAGGACGGTCGCATAGTTTGCGAGACCCGAAAAGGATGTGCCGCCGATGAGTTTCGAGGTGTAGAGGCTCGTGTAGATCGCAAACACGGTCGGCAAGAGCATGAACAGGCCGAGCATGAGCAGGTGAGGTGCGACGAACACCGCGCCTGGCCACTGTCGGACCCGGGATCCGCGGGACCCTCGCGGTCCGGACGGCCGGGACATCCGCGGCGGATGGGCCTCAACTAACTGGACGGCCATGGGGAACTTCCTCTCGTTGTCGCCGCAATCTCGAAAGCCGACTGCGGTGACGATGGTGACTCTGGCGATGCGATGTCCTGCTCCGGTCGCGGGGCGGGGTGCCCCGGTTCGACGATTGTCGCTCCTGGACACCCCGCGCGCTGAGCCATTCGCTGGGTTAGTTGGTCGAGACCGTGAATCCCTGCGACTTCGCGTAGGTCACCAACTGCGCCTGGAAGGCGGTGAATGCCTGTGGCAGTGTCTCGGTTCCCTTAGTCACACCGGCGAACGTCGAAGTCCACTGAGTGAGCGCTGCGGTCATGATCGGTGGCCATTCAGGGTCGACCATGTGCTTCGCGGCCTCAGCGAAGACCACATTCGGCTTGGTTGTTCCCGTGATCTTCAGCGTCGTGGCCTGGAAACTGCTCGAGTTGAGCTGAGGCAGGTATCCGGGGAACGCGCCGGCAACGGGGCCGGACAGGATTTTCCAGGATGCACTCGACCCGCCGAACCACTTCACGAACTCCGCCGCCTGCTTAGCGTGCTTCGTACCCTTGACCACCGCAAGCGTCGAGCCGCCCCAGTTGCCGGAGAGATTGTCGCCCGCCTTGACCTGCGGCATCTTCGCGGTCGCCCAGTCGCCGATAGTGTTCTTGATGCTCAACTGCATCCCGACAGGACCCCAGGCCGGGCTCAGGCGCGCGGCGTTCACCCCACTGTCGAGGTTGGACCACTGGGCCGGCGAGAAGTCGGCTGCGGTTGTTGCTTCACCCGAGCTGATCAGCGACTGCCAGAAGTTCGCAAAGGCCATTTCGGACTTGCCCGTGAAGTGGATGCCGAGCTTATCGCCACCCGAATACGTGAAGGGGAACGCGTTGTACTCCTGCATCAGCGCGAGCACGTCCTGGGTGCTCTCCGGGTCGAAGTTGGTAATCGCATCTTTTGGGTTCTTCGAGTGCAACGTTGCCGCATCCGCCGCGAACTGCGTCCAGGTGCTCGGCACTGTCAGGCCGTTCGCCGAGAATTCCTTCGAGTTGTAGAAGAGCGCAAGCGGACCAAGGTCGACTGGCATCGCGTAAATCGCTGAGCCCTGGGTCACCTGGTCCCATGCCACCGGAGCCTCATTCGACTTCGCCGAGGCGACCCCGTACTTGGACAGGTCCACCAGGCTGTGCGTGACCTCGAACGAGGGCAGCTCGAAGTATTCGATGGTCGCGATATCCGGAGTCCCCGTACCCGCCTTGAGTGCGTCGCTGAGCTTGACGTACTCGGCGGTGGATGCGCCCGCGTTCGAAAGCTTGACGCAGATGTCTGGGTGGGTCTTGTTGAATTCGTTCACCGCCAGGTTGTATCCGGTCGGCCAGCCCCAGAACGTGAGGACCGTGGCTCCGGCGGAACAACCAGCCGCGGCCGGCTTTGCCGTTGAACTGCTGGATGCGCTGGAGGTGCCGCTGCTGCACGCGGCCAGCGCGACCGCGGCCAATGTGGCAATCGCGACGGCGACCGCTTTGCGACGGACGCGCCGTGCTGTGGGCTTGGTGCGAGGCGATGAACCTGCACCGTCCCTCCGGAACGTGGGAATCATTTTTCGTCCTATCTATCTTCTTTGATGGAAGTGGGTTCACCGTTGGAACTCGGTTGTCTTCACACGCAGCAGGTGCAATACGGGTATTGGACAATTTTGCAACGTTGCAGACTCTACCAAGAAACTTGCAACGTTGCAAAGCGGCAATCCTCGCCCCTTTTGCCCCCACACGGCGCATCCGCCCCCGCACGCACGGGCGCGAACGCTCCGCACGGGGGCAAACGGAGGTAGCTACACCTCGATCTCGCCACCCACCGTGCGCAGGTGCTCGCGGAACGTGAGTTTCGGGTTGGCGTCCCGTGCGGCCAGGAACCGGTCGAAGTTCACCTGGCTCCTCAGCGACTGGCCGGCACGAATCCTGCTCGCCTGCGCTCGTTCGGTATCGCGGATGCCCTCGGCAAGCTTCAGAACCTCGTCAACCCGGTCGGCCGCAACGAACAGCGCACCGTCCTCGTCGCCGAAGACGATGTCGCTCACGGTGACGACCCATTCGCCGATCGTCGCCTCGTCGAGCGCATCCTCGTAACGCGGTGCGGCGGAGAGCGGGCCGTTCGGAAGCGTTCCGAGGCTGAACACCGCGATGTCGATGTCGAGAAGGTCAGCGGAATCCCGGTTCAGTCCCCAGATCAGGATCCCGGCGATTCGCGCCTGTGCTGCCTCGAGGGCGACGAGGTCGCCGACACAGCTTTCGTCGACGCGTCCACCGTTGTCGACAACAAGGATGTCCCCCGGCAGGGCCGAATCGAACGCCTCAAGGAACACGTCAACGCTGCCACTGTGGCGAGCCGGGAGCACACGTCCGGCCAGTCGCGCACCGCCCTTGCGGGATTGGATGTCGTACGGCGCGCATCGCACGTCGAGACCCGCGCGCAAACATCCGTCCGCGACGTGCGCTGTCGTCAGGGTCGCAAATCGCTCGCGAATAGTGTTGTTGTCCATGCCTTCACGCTAGCCCTCGGACGTGTTTGCCCCCACGTGGTGCGTTTGCCCCCACTCGTGCGGGCGCAAACGCTCCGCACGGGGGCAAACGTCGTCAGGGTCAGGCGAAGTCGGGGTCGGGACCACCGGTGTAGCTGAAGTCGACCTTTGCACGCCAACCGTTGTTCAACACGCCGCCGCTCTCCTCGAGATAGCAGGCGCCGCAGAGCGACTCGTAGGTGACGTGCCCGGTGTCGATTGCGACCTGGTCGCCGTCGAACACGAACACCCCGTCGACGAGCCGCGCGTTGAACATCGCCTTGCGTCCGCAGCGGCAAATGGTCTTGAGCTCCTCGAGGGAGTGCGCGATCTCGAGCAGCCGCCGGCTGCCGGGGAACGCGACCGTCTGGAAGTCGGTGCGGATGCCGTAGGCGAGCACCGGAACATCCTCGAGGATGGCGATCCGCAACAGATCGTCCACCTGGCCTTCGGTGAGGAACTGCGCCTCGTCCACCAGCAGGCAGCTCACATCCGTCCCGCGCTCGCGCAGTACGCGCTCGCGCTCCCGGGCGAACGCGACGTAGATGTCCTCGTCGGGAGCGACCGTGAAGTCGACCGCGCGCGTGACCCCGAGCCTGGACACGATGAACGCCTCGCCCTTGGTGTCGATCTGCGGTTTCGTGACCAGCACCTGCTGGCCGCGCTCCTCATAGTTGAACGCCGCCTGGAGAAGCGCCGTGCTCTTGCCGCTGTTCATTGCCCCATGGCGGAAGTAAAGCTTTGACACTAGTGCAGGTACCCATCCTCTGCGGCGCGACGAATCAGGTCGGCCTTCTTGCTGGCCGGTCGGTTCACTTTGGCATACTTTTCCCGCACGCGCCGGAGGTAGGTCTTCGCGGTCTCGTAGTGCACGTTGAGTTCGAGCGCGACCTCCTGCAGGCTATAGCCCGCAACATAGAGCTTCAGCACGTCGATCTCGCTCGCGCTGAGCTTTGGCCTGGATTTGCTGGCAAGGCTGGTGGGTTGCGGCCGACGCTGGATGGGGATGCTGGCGTTGCGCTCGACCCCCATCACCTCCCTCGCCATGTCCATGACTTCCCGCATCGGAACCGACTTCGACATGAATGCGGATGCGCCGGCCGCGAGGGCGCGATCGCGCGACTCCTGCGAGTCGAGACTCGACAGGACGATGACTTTGGCCCCCGCGGCACGGCAGGTGCGCACGCGCGCCTCGATCGAGACCGGTTCCTTCAGTTGAAAATCGATGAAAACCAGGTCGGTGGGAAAGTTGTCGCTGTGCACCAGCTGCAGCCAGGTACTCGCGCTCAGAACGAGTTCGAAGTCGGGTGCATTGGTCGTGATCCAGCTGCTGAGGCTGTCCAGCAGGACCTCATGATCATCCAGAAGTGCGAGTCGCACCCGGGGAACGTCCACTCCTCCATGCGCGTTTGGCCCACGCACAAGGTCACTTGTGGTCATAGAAGAATTTTAGTGTTAGCACGGGGGGCTGGAAGGTGACGATCAGGTCACCAAATGCGATCCGGATGACTCCGAGGTACGGAGCGAGTCGCGTGCGGGCGAGGGAGTCGTCGGCATCGAGCTTTGCCGTCAGTGTCACCCCCGCTCCGGCGCCATCACGTGCGATCAGGATGCCGAATCCGTCCGGGTCGAATCCGGGATGGTCGACCAGGGCGATCACGAGTGCTCGCACCACGATGCGCTGCTCGGTCG
>FSXL01000436.1_pt1 | contig 26949 bp, 25 predicted proteins | sample 1638241 | NCBI WGS metagenome assembly FSXL01 (sample SAMEA3914788, study PRJEB12502) | metagenome | biome: forest; material: soil | place: Canada | collected 2011-07-03 | depth 0.1 m | reverse complement strand
GTCCGCGATGTCCGCGATGTCCGCGATGTCCGCGATGTCCGCGATGTCCGCGATGTCGAACGTGTACTCCGGCGGGGTGGTGCTGGCAATCGAGCGAGACCTGTCGAATGCGGGCCGCACGATGCTCTTTGCCGACACTCACGACGATCCGAAGCACGAGGCGCTTTCGGTATGGTGCACGACCAATAGTCGCGGACGATGGGCCCCGCCCATAGATTGTGCTACGGAGGTGCCGAAATGAACTGGACTGTCATCGCAGAGATCTGTACCGCGGTGGGAACCCTTGTCCTCGCCGTCGCGACGTTTGCTTCAGTACGTTCGGGCAACAGGTCGGCCCGCCTCACGGAGCGCTCGCTTCTCGACGGCACCCGGCCGTTGATCCTTCCATCGCGACCACAGGATCCCGAGGAGAAGGTCGGTTTCGCGGATGACCACTGGGTGCATGTTCCCGGTGGTCGAGGCTCGGCCGAAGTCATCGGTGATGCCGTGTACCTTGCCATTGCGATTCGAAACGTTGGAGCCGGCCTCGCCGTATTGAACGCCTGGAAGCTCTACCCGGACAGATCGGGGCTCGACGGCCGCCAACCAACGCTCGATGGCTTCCATCGGCTCACTCGCGACCTCTACATTCCGTCGCGCGATACCGGCTTTTGGCAGGGCACCTTCCGCGACCCCACAGCCGCAGCATTCAAGGAGGCAGCGGAAATCATCACCGCCCGCGAGCCCTTTGCCATCGATATTTTGTATGGAGACGGGGAAGGGGGCCAGCGCGTGGTGACCCGGTTCAACCTGATTCCGTCAACGATCGACGGCGGCTGGGTCGCGATCGTCTCACGACACTGGAACCTCGATCGTGTGGATCCACGCAACAGCCGGGATGTGAACCCACCGCCTCGAGTTTCGTGAGGAAACCCGTGATCAGCACTCCGTGTAGCGAGGGCAGGATTCGACTTCGCGACACGTCGAAACACCCGGAGTCTTCGAAACGAATGCGTTGTGAAGTTGATTCAGGTCTGCCCCGCGGCTCGCTGGCTCAACCAAGTTGGTCATTAGCACGAAGCACGCATCGAGCTCCGGGTAAATCCACCACTGAACACCGGACCATCCACCATGCCCGTACAGATTGTGCTCGACGAGACCCTCGATCGAATGTGGCGCCATCCAGGTCAGCCCCCAGTCTTGTTTGGGGCGCGATTCGTTTGCATCGAGGCGCGGTAGCCCTCTGGTCCGGAGTTGTCGCATTGCGCGCAAGGTCGTCGGATGCACAACCTCCGCCGTTGCTCTCGTCTCGGTTCGCAAAAGGGCGGACCCCAGCGCGAGCAGATCCTGGGCGCGCCCGAACAAACCGGCACCCGGCTGACGAAGTTCCACCATTCGTTCGAAATTGAGTCCTGCCTCTCAGTTCGAGTAGTGAGCCATCGCCCCAGCCGCAAATTGCTTGGTGCTGCTCAGTAACAAGTCGTGGAGGTTCGACGAAGCGTCAAGAGGAGGCACCGACAATCCCGCAGTGTGCGAGAGCAAGTGGTGCAGCCTGATTGTCGTCCCGAGACGCTCTTCACGTTCGGGCATGAGCGCGCTGAGGCTTGTGTCGAGTGATAGCTGACCGGTCTCAACAGCCTGCATGACCAGAAGCCCAATGATCGGCTTTGAGACGGGGAACAGGGCAAAACTGTCGTCCGGTGTAATTGCCCGGCCGTGATCGTCGCCCCAGGCGGCCAAGTCGATCACACCCGTCGTAGTGCTTGCACCAAAAACACCGGTGGGAAGCTTGCCGTCCCTCACGGTGCGACTGACCCAGTCAAAGGATCGACCAAAGGTGGCTGCTCCAGCCGTCACTGCCATCTCTCTTCGCCCATCAAGCAAGTAATCGCCAGGCCGAATTCGAGTCTCTCGGGGGAGAACCTCGGCGAACGGGCGAACGGTCAAGAGCTGGGAGTTGACACCGAGAGAAGGGTGCCGCGCGTGAGCCGCTCGAAAGCCGCGCGGCACCCTTCCACTGGTAGCCATCACTGGCGTTAGTTCGGCGCAAACACAACCGAGGACCGGAAATAGTTCCATCCCCGCGCACGCCAGACCTCTTCTTGCGCAGCCAGTGCCGAGGCGTAGGACTCCCATCGGATGCCGTCAGTCGACCAACCGCGCTGGGCAATGGCGGGGAGCCGTGGCAGTACGAGGAATTGCACGTCGCCGAGTGAGTCGGTTGTCTCGCCCCAGATGGCCGCCTCGAGACCGACGACTGCGCTTCTCGCGGAGGTCGAAACGGAATCGCCGACCGTCCAGTCCGCGTACTCCCGTACATCCACTCGGGGATAAATCGAATAACCGAGACGGAGGCGCTCCGCCTCCTGCACGCCGTCGCTGTCCGGCTCGCCGTATCCGACATCGAGGTAGGCGTTCGAGGTTGGCGAAACGATGATCTTCGCCCCAAGCTGCACCGCTCGCTCGCTATCCTCGCCCCAATTGCTGAAGGACTCGCGTCTGCCCTCTAACATCGCGGGGGTCAAATGGCTGTGGTTGGGATCGCCTTCGATCAGGCTCATGAGATCGCGATCGATCCAGCACTGCAATGCGGTGAACCCGAACTCGCCGGCTCGAGACGCCTCCTGCCATCCGACCAGACGCTTTCCCGTGGCAGAGGCGACCGGCAGCACGCGCCGCATGAACGACGCGTAGTCGGCGGCTGGCATTCCGAACGGCTCGTCTGCGCCAAGATGAAGAAACTCGCCGGGAGTGAGGTCCGCGACCTGCCGCAAGACGTCTCGCACAAATCGAAATGTCTCGTCCGAGTGCGGGTTGAGCCAGCCATGGCCGTCATCGTCCGCGACTCCCAGCAGGGGGTACTCGCGCAAAATGGATTCGGCATGCCCCGGGATGTCGATCTCGGGAACGACCGTGACAAACCTGGCCGCGGCGTACCGCACGATCTCCCGGTAATCATCGGCCGAATAGTGCTCGCGCGTGCGATGGGCCGTTCGCTTCGCGTCGGTGTCCGCGGTGAGGAGCGGCCACCCGTCGATCTCGATTCGCCAGCCGTCGTTGTCCGTGAGGTGCAGGTGCAGCACGTTCATCTTGTACAGGCTCAGGGAATCGACGAGGGCAAGCACGCCGGTGACATCCACGAAGGTGCGGGCAACGTCAACGCACAGCCCACGCCAGCCATACTCAGGGTGGTCGGTGATCGTCACCGCGGGTATCAGCGCCTTTGCATCCGATCGATACGAGTTCGCGAGCTGCCGAAGAGTGGTGAGTCCGCGATGGATGCCCTGCGCTGCGGTCGCTGAGACAACAACCAGTCCGGGCTCGATCGCGAGCCGATACGACTCATCCGTGACGGAAGAGCCGTCGGGGCTCATCCACTCGCCCGCGGCGGCCACGGGATTTGTGAGCCGTGCGTGTTCGAGCCGGATCACCGACCGCGGCCCGGAGTCGTTTGTTGCGAGCTGGATACCGGAGTCGCTCAGCATGTCTTCGATAAAGACGGCGGCGATCTCCTCGAGGCCGTTGGCCACGAGGACGGTGCCCGAACCGAGTTCGAATGTGCCGGCGCCCAGCTGGACCGAATGAGGATAGGGAATAAGACCCTCGAGTTCGGGCTCGCTCACGGGGTGTGTCATCTCGTTGAATTCAGCCTTTCAAGCCGGTGGCAGCGACGCCCTGGACGAACTGCCGCTGGATGAGGAAGTAGACAATCATCGGGACGATGAATGAAACGGTCGCGCCGGCCATCACCAGACCGTAGTTGGTGACGCCGTAGTTGTTGGACTGCAGCAGTGCCGCGGAGAGCGTGAGGGTCCGCATGTTCGGGGTTTGGACGGATACAAGCGGCCACAGGAAATCGTTCCACGCACCGATGAAGGTAAAAACGGCTAGTGAAATCAGTACTGGACGCGCCAACGGGAGGGCCAGCTGATAGTAGATACGCCACTCGGATGCGCCGTCTATTCTTGCTGCTTCGATCAGTTCGTCAGGAATATCGTCCATGAACTGGCGAATCAGAAACACGCCAAAGGCGTTCACGATGGGAAGGAACAGCGAAAGGTAGCTATTGAGCAATCCGAGGTCGCGCATGATCACGAAGAGGGGGATGAGAGTGACCTGGATGGGCACCATCATCGTCGCGAGGTAGACGATGAATACCGTCTCGGAGCCGGGGAACCGTCGCTTGGAGAAGGCGTACGCGGCCATCGATGAGACGACAAGGTTCGTGATGACCGCGAGGATCACGACGATCGTCGTGACCATGATCGCTGAACCGAATCCGTCGATCGTGAAGAGTTGGGTGTAGTTCGAGAAGTCGAGCTTGGAGGGATCGAAGCTGAGCGAGATCGATGTCGACTTCTGCAGGGACGTCAGAACCATGTATATAAAAGGAAGAACTGCCAACAGCAGCCCGAGCAGAATAAGGGCGTCGAGGAGGACCCGCGAGGAGCGTAAACCAAGCCACCGGGCGCCGCGGATCATTGGAGTTCCTTTCTTTCGCGAAGAACCCGCCGTTGAATGATAGACAGTACGAGAACGATGAGCAGCAGGACCATTGCCATCGCGCTCGCATACCCCATGTTGAAGTTCTGGAAGGCCGCGTTATAGATCGCCATAACGAGCGTGGTCGTCGCGCCACCGGGCCCTCCGCCGGTGAGGGTATAAACCAGGTCGAACACCTGAAACGACCAGATTGTGCCGAGTATGACGACGAGCGCGGTCACCCGATTCAGTTGAGGAATTGTGATGTGGATCAACTGCTTGATTGGACCGGCGCCGTCGAGAGCCGAGGCCTCGTAGAGCTCGACCGGAACATTCATGATGCCGGCGTAGTAGATGATCAGGAAAAATCCCGTGTTTTTCCAGACGGTGACAATGATCACGGCGATCAGTGCGGTGTTCGGTTCTCCGAACCAGTCTGGACCGGGAACGCCGATGAGAGCCAGAACAGCATTGATAGCGCCGTGATCCGTGTCGAACAGCGCACGCCACACCACACCACTGATCACAAGTGAGGCGATCACCGGGATGAATAAGACGCTCCGCACGAACGCGCCCCAGCGGTTCCGATAGCGCTTTGCGATCACCTCGGCGAGAACCAGCGCGAGAATCGTCTGCACGGGAACGGCCACGAAGGTGTATATGGCGGTGTGCTCAAGCGCCTGGGCGAAAGTAGGGTCGGAGAATAACTGCTGGTAGTTTTTCGTACCCTCCCAATCGTCGCCGCCCAAAATGGAGTAGTTGGTGAAGCTGATGCCAAACGACGACAGAATCGGAGCGACCACGACGACCAGCAGGATCAGGGCGCTTGGGATCACAAAAAGCATGCCCATGTAGCGCCTGCCAAGCCGTCGCCTTCGCTGTGCCATACCGCGTGGGCCTTCCGTCGGGTGCTGTCGTAGGGTGATCATGTTAGCACCTTTGATGCCTTAAACGTGCAATATCAATCATTTTTGAGCGGAAGATCGAAATCGTGCTCGCCGGCGACGAGCTCTGCGCTGCTGCCGTTGGGGAATACGATCAACGCAGTGGTTCCCACGGGCACTTCAACGGAGACCCGGATCCTCGCGTGCTCGCAATCCCAGCTGATCGCCGACAGGCCGTAAGGGGTTTCGTGGCTGGCTGATGCCGACCTGATTCCCCCGCCGGGGCGCGGCCTGAAGAGTATTCGCCGGTATCCCGGCTCCATCGGCGACAGGCCGGCAACGTTCCTGTGCATCCAGTCTCCGATAGCTCCGAGCGCGTAGTGGTTGAACGACGTCATCTCCCCCGGGTTGACCGAGCCATCGGGCCGGATGCTGTCCCAGCGCTCCCAGATCGTGGTCGCCCCTTGCCGCACGGTATAGAGCCACGATGGACAGTTCTCCTGGAGGAGCAGCGAGTATGCGAGGTCGATCCGTCCCGCGTCGGTAAGCGCATCGCAGATAAGGTTGGTGCCCGCCAGCCCGGTGCCCAGCATCCGGCCGGACTCTTCGACCAGGCTCGCGAGCCGCTGCTGCGCCCATTCACGCTGGAGCGCATCCGCGTAGAGATCGAAGACAAGCGCAAGTGAATACGCGGTTTGGGAGTCGCTCGCAAGGCGGCCGCTGCGATCCGCGTATCGCGCGCGAAACGCGGCGGCCGCCGCGCTCGAGAGAGAGGAATATCGTTCCGCATCCGAATCCAGCCCGAGAATCGCTGCGGTCTCACCAAGTCGACGACTGGAGTACGCGAAATACGCGGTCGCGACCAGCCCCTTGTCGGTCGATCCCTCATCGGGCGCATCCGGAGGGGCAGTCGGGTCCAGCCAGTCGCCGAACTGATGGCCCCTATCCCAGACATGCGATTCGCCAACGAGGCGATCGACGTGGTCGATCCATGCTTTTGCGCTCGGGTACTGGTCACGCAGCACCCCGACGTCTCCGAAATGCTGATACAGGGCCCACGGAACCAGGACCGCTGCGTCGCCCCAGAGCGCGGCGGCCTCGAACAGTTCGGGCCGCTCGGCCTCGGTCAGGCCAAAGACCGGCACCATCCATGGCAGGCTGCCGTCCGGCGTCTGGTCAAGGGCAAGGTCGCGCAGCCACGATGCGAGAAACCCGGAGCAGTCGAACAGGAAGCTCGCCGTCGGTGAAAACAGTTGGATGTCGCCGGTCCAGCCGTATCGTTCATCCCGTTGCGGACAGTCGGTCGGGATGCTCACGAAGTTGCCCCGCAGGGACCACTCGATGTTGTCGTGCAGCCGGTTGAGCTCGGGATTCGACGATGTGAACGTGCCGATTCGGCGCATATCGCTGTGGTACACGACCGCGGCGACCTCGACGAGCGAAACGGCATCGTCATCGTCTCTGACCTCGACATAGCGGAACCCGTGCAGTGTGAATCGTGGTTCCCACTCCTCCACGCGATCGGCAGGCGATCCACCGGACAGCACATAGATATCCGTTGCTTCTGCCGTCCGAAGCGTGCGCATGCACAATTCGCCATTCTCGAGCACCTCCGCATGGCGGAACGAAACGGTGGCACCACTCGGACCGGTCAGCCGCACGCTCAGCCGACCGACCAGATTCTGACCGAAGTCGAGGATGGTTGCGCCGGACGGACTCGTCCAGCTCGCCACGGGCGCAACGTGCTCGGTCGCGCGCACGGGCGGCCCGACGGGCGCGACCAGCGCGGCATCCGGCAAATCCCGCACGCGAACCGGTGCCCACTCTCCCCATATCGGCCCGGGCTGCGACCAGCCGGGAATCTCCTCGCGGGCGTCGAACGACTCCCCGTCGTAGAGACTGCTCGAAAGGATGCCGCCTACTGTCGCCGTCCAGTCCTGGTCGGATGAAATGACGAGGCGTCGCCCGTCCGCGAGCACCATTTCGAGCTGAAGGATCAGGGCGAGTTCGGATCCCCAGTTGTCCCTGCGGGCGCCGTATCTGCCGCGGAACCATCCGTCGGCCATCCGCACCCCGATGACGTTTTGCCCCGGGCGAAGCTGCGCGGCGACATCGAAGGTGCTGTAGCTGAGGCGCTTCGAGTAGTCCGTCAGGCCGGGCGCGAGAGCTTCGTCGCCGATGCGTTCACCATTGAGTTCGACCTCGTACATGCCCTCGCCCGTGACATACAGGCGGGCCGTTGCGATCGAGCTGTCGATCGAGAACTCGCGTCTCAGCAGTGGCGGACGGCGCTCCTGGCCTGGCGCTTCGCTCCAGGCCGGGCCGATCCTTTTTGCTGCCCAGTCGGCGCGCTCGAGCAGGCCCGCTTCCAGTTCGATCGGGTCACTCCATTCCGAGGGTGCACCGGATGCCCCGACCACTCGCACTCGAAGGTCGACCCGCTCCCTGGACGTCAGCGGCAGAAAGGGCCAGTCGACCAGGACGGATGCGTCCGAATCGATGAGCGCGGTCCGCACCGCGCCGTCGGTTGCGCTCGCCTCGATCTCGTATCCGGACTGCCGCCAGTCGCTCGGCGCCGACACTTCCCATGACAGTCGCGGGCTGGGTTCGCCCATCCCAAGCCGACACGCGTCGTGCTCGACGCGCAGCGCCGCCACCCAAACGTCGGGGGAACTCATTGGCGTGGATCTCCGTTCGTCGGCGCCCTACTTGATGATCATATTCGCTTGTATGATGCCCAATATACGCAAACTAAATCAGAAAGGCCCCGATCTTGAGAGTGCTTTCCTATAACGGCCCCTGGCGCCTCGACCCCGAAAATCGCACCGATCCGGTGCCAGGCGAGGATGAAGTGCTTATCAAAGTACTCGCCACCGGGCTCTGCGGCAGCGACATCCACGGATTCACCGGCTCGACAGGGCGGCGCACGGCCGGGCAGATCATGGGCCACGAAACGGCGGGCACCGTGGTCGAGTTGGGCGAGAACGTAACGGGACTCGAAATCGACGACCTGGTCGCGATCTATCCGATTGTTGCCTGCAATGACTGCGAACTCTGCCATGCCGGGGCGCAGGAGGTCTGCGAATCGAAGCGAGTGATCGGAGTCGACCCCTCGCTGCCCGGTTCGCTGTCCGAACTCATGGTCGTGCCCGGGCGCAACGTGGTCCGATTGAATCCGGCGATTTCCCCACTGCACGGCGCCCTCGTCGAGCCCCTGGCCGTTGGCTATCACGCGGTCACTCGACTGGCCCCCGTCACGGGCGACCGACTCCTCATTCTCGGGGGCGGACCGATCGGGCAGGCTTGCGCTATCGGCGCGGCGCGATCCGGCATCGACCACATCGTCGTCAGTGAGCCATCAGCCGAGCGACGCGCCATCGTGGAGTCGCTCGGATTCCGCGCCACGGACCCCGCGGATCTTGACCGCGCCATTGCCGACGAACTCGGCGGCCCCCCGAACGCGGTCGTGGATGCGGTCGGTGTGAGCGAAACCCTCCGCGACGCGCTCACACATTCCGCACCGCTGGCTCGTATCGTGCTGGTGGGAATGGGCTCACCCGAGGTCTCGGTGGACTCGTACGCGATCAGCGCAGGCGAAAAGACCGTGATCGGCAGCTATACCTCGTCGGAACGAACCTTCCGCGACACCGCCGAATGGGTGAGCGCGGGTCGGCCCGAACTGGATCGGATGATCGGGGACCTCGTTGACCTCGACTCCACCGCAGTCGCACTGACGGCGCTCGCGGACGGCACATCCCGCAGCAACAAGACCATCGTCGTCGTGTCAGCCGATCCAACGCCGGAGCTTCGATGAGATTCGCACGGTTCGGGGCGCCCGGATCCGAGCGCCCGGTGGTTTTTGATGGCGAGACAGCGTTCGACCTGAGGCCGATCGCTTCCGATATCAATGCGGCATTTCTCGGGACCGACTTTCGGACCGCGATCCGCGATGCCCTGTCGGCGGCGCGATTGGACGTGATTGCCGAGCCGCCCGAGCGGATCGGATCGCCGATTGCGAGACCCGGTGCCGTCATCTGTATTGGAATGAACTACGCCGCCCACGCCGCCGAGTCCGGATCGGCTCCGCCCCAAAATCCGGTCGTGTTCCTGAAGACACCCAACACCGTTGCGGGCCCGGATGACGATGTCGTCATCCCCCGGGGCAGCGAAAAGACAGACTGGGAGGTCGAGCTGGGAGTCGTGATCGGCAAGCGCGCGGCGTATCTCGCTTCCCCGGAGCAGAGCGCCGAGCACATAGCGGGGTTCGTCCTCGCGAACGATGTCTCGGAACGCGCGTTTCAGCTCGAGATTTCCGGCGGCCAGTGGAGCAAGGGCAAGTGCGCGCCGGGGTTTGCGCCGATCGGGCCGTTCCTTGTCACTCCCGACGAGTTGGACTACGGAAACCTGCGCCTGCAGACGTGGGTCAACGGAGAAGTACGGCAGGACTCGACCTCTGCGGACATGATCTTCGGAGTAGATTTCCTGATCCATCACCTCAGCCAGTACATGACTCTTGAACCGGGTGACTTGATCCTTACCGGCACGCCCCAGGGCGTCGCGCTATCCGGGCGGTATCCGTATCTGCGGCCCGAGGATGTCGTCGAGCTCGAGATCAGCGGCCTCGGTCGGCAGCGGCAACACTTCCGGGCGATGAGCGCGGACTGATTCCTTTTGATTGATTGAACGGTAGGCTGAACGACCGACGAAGGAGACCAATGGGCCGTGCCGAACGACTCAATGCGATTCTCGACCTGCTGGCAAACAGCGGTCAGGTCGACATTGACGAGATAACCACCGCACTCGACATCTCGGCGGCAACCGCCAGGCGAGATCTCGATTCACTCGCAGAACAGCAGTTGCTGGTACGAACCCACGGGGGGGCCGTCGGCAGCTCGGTGGCGTACGACCTCCGCAGTCGATTCCGCGGCGATACCGGTTCTGAGGCAAAGCAGGCGATCGTCCAGTCCGCCAGCAGCCTGGTCGAGAAGGGAATGATCGTCGGCCTCACCGGCGGGACGACCAGCACGCTGCTCTCCGGAGTTCTTGGCGCGCGCGCCGATCTGATGGAGCCATCTCCCTATCCAAATCTCACTATCGTCACGAATGCGATCAACATTGCATCGCAGCTGGTGGTGCGACCGCAGATCAAGATTGTCGTCACCGGCGGCGTCGTGCAGTCGCGCTCCTACGAGGTCGTCGGACCATACAGCGACATGGTTCTCAACCGGATCTCCATGGACATCGCGTTCATCGGAGTCAACGGCATCGATCCGGTCTTCGGCGCGACGGTCAATGACGAGGACGAAGCAAGCATCAACTCGCTCATGGCCTCGCGTGCGACCCGGGCAGTGGTCATCGCAGACTCGACCAAGATCGGCAAACACGCGTTCGCCTCGATGGGCGGCGCCGAACTCTTCACCACCCTGATTACCGACTCGGAGATTACCGATGAGCAAAAGGCCGCGTTCCTCGAAAAGGGAATGGAAGTAATCGTCGCGAATTAACCCTCCCATTACCTCGTTTTGCAACATGTTTGACAGATTATGAGCAAAATCAGCTACTATCAGTCATAACAGATCAATAGTTGGAACGGGGTCTTGCATGGATTCGACGCGACGGGCACTCAGCGGCGTGCATATGCGGGCTGAGCTCGAGTCGCAGCCGGAGAGCTGGGCGAAGGCTGCCGCGATGACCGCAGAGTTCCCGCTCCTGCCAGCCGCAGGTCTTCGTGTCGCAGTCGTCGGTTGCGGCACGTCATGGTTCATGGCGCAGAGCCTCGCCGCACTTCGCGAGGCGGCCGGATACGGAGTCACCGACTCCTTCGCGGCCTCCGAGGCAGCACTCGTTCCGCGCGGCTATGACGCGGTGATCGCTCTCACGAGGTCGGGCACGACCACGGAAGTGCTCGAGCTCCTGACCGATCTGCGCGGTCGGATCCCAACGGTGCTCATCGTCGGCGACGACACCAGCGAAGCGATGAACCTTGCCGACACAGTCATCGCGCTCCCGTTCGCAGACGAACAGTCGGTGGTTCAGACCCGGTTCGCCACTACCGCGGTCGCCTTCGTACGCGCGGCTCTTGGCGAGGATCTCAGCAAACCAATTGCGGACGCGCAATCCGCGATCGACGCTCCGCTCGATCCCGAACTCCTGGGCGCCGAGCAGTATTCGTTCCTCGGCCGAGGTTGGACGATCGGGCTTGCTCACGAGGCCGCGCTCAAAATGCGCGAGGCATCGCAGTCGTGGACGGAGTCATACTCTTCTATGGAGTATCGTCACGGTCCCATCAGCATCGCAAACGAGGGCCGCGTGGTGTGGAACTTCGGTCCGGTCGAGCCCGGTCTCGCCGACGAGGTGCGCCAGACCGGAGCGCGGTTCGAGACCAGCAGGCTCGACCCGCTGGCAGATCTCATCCGTGTTCATCGCGTCGCCCTGTTCCGCTCCGAGGCTCGAGGCCTCGATGCCGACAACCCGCGCAACCTCACCCGATCGGTGATCCTCGAGACGCGGTCGTGACCGCGGGCGGATCGCAGTATCGCCTGCCCGCCCGGGTGGACGCCCGGACGGTCCTCGCCTTCGACGTTGGCGGCACGGACATCAAGTCCGCTCTGGTCTTGCCCAGTGGCGAGGTGCTGGGCCTTCGTCGAACGTCAACGCCGAAAAGCCGCGTGAGCCCGGAGTTGGCCGTTATCGAAGCGCTGGTCGGGCTGAAGGACGAGTACTCGCGCGTTCATCCATCCATTTCTCCGCAGGCGATCGGCCTCAGCGTCCCTGGCATCGTGGATGAGGCCGCCGGCGTCGGTGTCTTCTCGGCGAACCTCGGCTGGATCGACGCACCGGTTCTGGAGCTGGCTCGATCCGCGTTCGAGTTGCCCGTGGCGCTCAGCCACGACGTGCGCGCGGCAGCGCTCGCGGAATCGCGACACGGGGCCGCCGTCGGCTACGACGATGTCGCATTCGTGGTGATCGGTACCGGACTCTCCGCGGCCTTCATCCTCGATGGCCGACTGTTTCGCGGTCACGGGCTGGTCGGTGAGGTCGGCCATATCCAGATCGAGCCGAACGGAGACGAGTGCAGCTGCGGCGCGCGCGGCTGCCTCGAGACGATCGCGTCGGCGGCAGCAATCGCCGCACGATACGAGCGCCGCAGCGGCGCCGACCTGGGAGACGGCGGCGCGCGCGCAGTGGTCGAGCGAATGACAGCTGGTGACCCCGTCGCTCGAGCGATCTGGAGCGAGGCAACCGAAGGCCTGGCAACAGGATTGGCACAGATCGTGTCCCTGCTTGCGCCCGAACTCATTGTCTTCGGCGGTGGCCTTGCAGGCGCAGGAGACGATCTGATCGCCCCCGTCTCGCTCGCCCTCGATCGCAATCTGACCTTTCAGAAGAGGCCACGGATCGTTCAGGCGCAGCTGGGCGGGGAGGCCGGGCTACTCGGCGCCGCCATCGGGGCCCAGGACATGCTCGCCGGCGGAGTTGCGACGCAATGATCCTCACCGTTACCCCGAGCCCCGCCCTTGACCTGACTTGGCAGGTCGACAAGCTGCTGCCGGGAGAGACGCTGCGCACCCTGCCTGGTGACCATCGCGCAGGCGGGAAGGGCGTCAACGTCGCTCGGGTGGCCGCATCGATGGGGCATGCGACAGAGGTTGTCGCGCCCATCGGCGGCGAGACGGGTGACCGATTCCGCCGTGAGCTCGACGCGAGCGGGCTGGCCTCGTTCCTGCTTCCCGTGCAGTCCGAGACTCGGCAGACGGCCACCATCGTCGACCGGGCGCTTGGACAGGCCACCGTTATCTCTGAAGAAGCTCCCGCGCTGACAACCGAAGAGTGGGCCGACTTGATCGCGCTGGTCGAGTCCCGACTCGGCGGCGCCACAGTTCTCGTTGTTTCGGGTCGAATTTCACAGTCCGCCCCCGACGACCTGCTCACTAGGTTGGTGGATGCCGCGCGCGCCAGCGGAGTCCCAACCGTGGTGGATACGTCCGGTCCGCCGATGCTCGACGCGGCCCGCGCGGGCGCGACACTCCTGAAGCCGAACCGTGACGAGCTGGTCGCCGCCACGGGCCAGAGCTCCGTCGCCGCGGGCATTGATGCGCTGCTGCAGCTGGGCGCCGGAATGGTGTGTGTATCGCTCGGCGAGGACGGCCTTGCCGCAGCCACCCGGGGCGACGGAGCGGTGCTCCACCGGGCCGCGCTCCGACGTCCCGTTCACGGGAACGCGACCGGTGCCGGGGATGCCGCGGTCGCCGCGCTTGCGGTCGGACTCGCGGAGAGCCAATCGCTCGACCGGATGTTGCGCACTGCTGCGATCTGGGCGGGCAGTGCGGTTTCGATGCCGCTTGCCGGCGAGGTCGACGCGGCACGCCTCCGCGCCCTCGAGCTGGACCTGGTTCCCGCGAACGAATTGGTTTCGGAATGACGCTCGCCTGGGGAATGGAGCTCGTTGCAGAGAGCGACCGACGGGGACTCTGCGTTGGCGCATTCAATGTGATCCATCTGGAGACCGCCGAGGCTCTCGTGGCTGCCGCCGAAAGGGTTGGCCGGCCGATCATCCTGCAACTGTCAGAGAACTGCGTCGACTTTCATGGCGCCCTTGAACCGATCGGACTCGGCATGCTGGCGCTCGCAAGGGCGAGCCACGCCCCCGTCGCGGTGCACCTCGATCACGCCAAACGGACCGGCCTCATCTTCGATGCGATCGAGCTGGGCTTCACCTCGGTGATGTACGACGGCGCCGACCTGAGCTTCGACGAAAACATCGCCACGACACAGGCCGTCGTCGCCCGCGCCAGATCGGCGTCAGTCGGCGTCGAAGCCGAACTCGGCGCGATCGGCGGCAAGGGTGGCGCGCACACGCCGGGGGTGCGAACGGATCCGGCAGAGGCGGAGGTGTTCGTCCGTTCAACCGGTGTCGACGCTCTCGCGGTCGCTGTGGGATCCGAGCACGCGATGACCTCGCGCACCGCCACGATCGACATCGAGCTGGTCCGTCGACTGCGCGCCGCTGCCGGCATTCCGCTTGTTCTGCATGGGGCATCCGGAGTTTCCGACCTGGATCTTCTGGATGCTGCACGGGCCGGGTTGTCAAAGATCAATATCTCAACGCACCTCGCGGGAGAGTTCACGCGATCTGTACGAGCTTTTCTGGCTGACCATCCGAACGCGGTTGACTCCCGCCTGTATGTTGGCGACGGTCGACGCGCTGTCGAACTCGAGGCAGCTCGTCTTCTCTCCCTGTTCGGCGGGCTCGAACTGTCCTCGATTCGCAACTAGGTCGCTTGCGCAACAACCCCACCCGGGAAGCGCACGAAATTCGACGGGTCGTAGAGCGGCACGATGTGTTCGGCAGTCGCGCGCACGCGCGCGAAGGCGATGCGCGATTCCTCAATGCTCTCGGTGATCCCCATCGGATGATCCTCGAGCACGTTGCTGAGATGGAAGAAGGTATCGGAAATGGCGGCCACGCCCACCGCGGTGTCCACCTCGACGACGACCGACGCTCGGTGGTGACCCCCTGACCACCAGGTTCGAAGACCCGGTGCGAGTTCGTCTTCGTCGCCCAGAAGCCGCACCCGATCCCATTCTGTGGTCACCAGCGGAACCAGAATCTCGTCGGGAATGCTGGTGGCCCGAACATCGTGCGGGTGCTCGTGCGTGGTGTGGAAGTGGGTCCAGCCGCGCCTGGATATGCAGATCCGCGCGGTCGGGAACGACAGCACGTTACTGACCGAATACAGCTGCAGCGGCGTCAGGATGATGTGCGTCACGTCTGCGGGAGAGACTCCTCGCTGCTCGAGCTGAAGCAGCAGGTCCTCTGACTCCTCGCGGTGCATGCGTGCCCTCTCGCCGAGGAAGGCGGTCCACCCGTCATTCATCGGTGCAAGGTCCTTTGCCGGTCCGGTGTTCACCAGGGCGACGATGCCGTTGCCCCGGATCAGAACGACCTGGAAGCTCAACTCTTCCCACTCGTCCCAGTGGCTCATCCAGAAAAGCTCGGGGCCAGGGATGAGGCTGTGTCCAACTGCCAGCGTTTCGACCGAATACTGCGACATTGCAATCCTGTCTGATTGAAAGCGATGTTTATTACTATAATACAATCAAATTCATTCAATAATGTTACTGGAGAAGCTATGACGGGTCCTGTAGTCCTCATCACCGACAGCGATCTGGGTGACCGGCACGAGGATCGACGACTGCTCGAGGATGCTCTTTCTGCGCGCGTCGAGCTCGCCGATTGTCGAACCGAAGCCGACGTTCTCGCGGCAGTCGAAGCCCTCCAGCCGGACGCAATCGTCACGCAGTGGGCGCCGATCACCGAACGCGTCTTCGAAGCGGGTCGCGGAATTCGTGTCGTGAGCCGCTACGGCATCGGCATCGACAACGTCGACGCATCGGCTGCAACAGCTCGCGGCATCCCGGTCAAAAACGTCCCGCACTACTGCACCGAGGAGGTTGCAACGCATGCCGTCGCATTAGCCATGTCACTGTGGCGGCGACTCCCGCAGTTGGAGAGCGAGCTTCGAGCCGGACGATGGCGTGCGGCAGACCACGCGCCCGAGATCGGGCGGCTGTCGGACGCGACACTTGGCCTGATCGGCGCGGGCCGGATCGGCACACTGGTCGCGCGGGCGTTTGCGGCGTGGGGAACCCGCGTGCAGGTGGTGGACCCCGTCGCTGGCGCCGACCCGTATCCCCGGGTCTCAATCGAAGAACTCGCCGCCACAAGCGACATCATCAGTCTCCACGCTCCGCTTCTCGACTCGAACCATCACATGATCGATCATGCGTTCATCGCCATGGCGGCCAGGCGCCCGATCCTTGTGAACACTTCCCGGGGCGGGCTGGTCGATGCGGATGCGGTCGCCCACGGTCTGTCCGCGGGGCTACTTCGCGGAGCTGGATTGGATGTCTTCGAGCAAGAACCGCTGCCCAGGGATTCGCGTCTGCGAGATGCGCCGAACGCGATTCTTACGCCGCACGCTGCCTGGTGCTCGGATGCCGCCCTGCCCGATCTTCGCCGGGGAGCAATCTCCAACATCATCGACTTCTTCACTGAGCAGGGCAGCCATGGGTGACTTCGCCGGCAGAGTGGCGATAGTCACGGGCGCGGGCGGCGGCATCGGCGCGGCGTGCGCGGCCAGGTTCGCCTCGCTGGGAGCATCCGTTGTCCTTCTGGATCTGGATGGCGACGCACTCGATCGGGAGAGCCACCGCCTGCCCGACAGTGCGGAAACACACACCCTCGACATCACCGACCGGGATGCGGTCGACGAGATCGTGCGATCCGTCGCGGCCAGGTACGGCGCCATCAATCACCTGGTGAACAACGCGGCGAGTTTCATCGCGGCCGGGGCCGACGCGACGCAGGATGACTGGCAGCGCTCGCTGTCCGTGAACGTGATCGCCTCGGCGATGCTGACGGCAAAGGCCAGCGAGCATATGCCGCCCGGCTCCAGCGTCGTGAACATCTCCAGCATCTCAGCGCACGCGGCACAGACGAACCGGTGGACGTACAACGCGACGAAGGCGGCAATACTGGCGCTGACCAGGGGGCAGGCCCTGGACTTCGCCGACCGCGGCATCCGCGTCAATGCGGTCAGCCCCGGCTGGATCTGGACGAACGAGGTGCTGAAGGCGGCCGGCGACGACCCCGAGCGCTGGGGTGCCGTGTGGGGTGAGTTCCACATGCTGCGGCGCCTGGGAACTCCGGATGAAATCGCCGGCCCCGTCGTGTTTCTCAGCGGTCCAGAGGCGAGCTTCATCACGGGCGCCGAGCTGCTCGTCGACGGTGGATACTCCGCCATGGGTCCGGAGGGACTGGGCCAGCAGTCTCGATTCGCTGGCACCGACTAGCGCCTTCCCGGGAAACCAGGCGCCGCTGCACCCGCGCCACTTCACGCACAAGGGTGTGGGGCCGTTCCTCTCGGAACGACCCCACACCCTTATCTGGCTGGACTAATTATCTCCCGCTTTTATCGCTGCGTTTCCAGCGGTTGCCGCATCCTTCATGGCCTGGGCCGGCGTCTTTTCGCCCTCCATCATCTGCTGGAGGTTCTGCCAGAGGTCGACCACCACCTGGTTACTGCCTGGCACGGTCCCGAAGAAGTGCAGGATGTTGGCGTCCTTCGAATACAGGTCCGTGAACACGGAAGGGATCTCCGATTTCTGATCCTTATCGATCGGTGGCGCCTTCTCCAGCTTGTTGTTGAAGTCGGTCTCGACCTTCGCTGAGTCGACATAGTTGGTCAGTTTTGCGCACAATGAGTAGCTCGGGCACTCCTTGAACATGATCATCTCGCCATCGGCGACCAAGGTTCCCTGTTCCTTATCTTTGAGGGAATACTCGACGCCCAACTTGAAGCCGTTCTGGCTGAACGGCGCGTAGTTACTGTCGGACGAGACATAGAACGCTGCGCGGCCCGAGGTGAACTCTGTTTGTGCCTGAGCTGCGGTCAAGCTCGTGATCGAGGATGAGAGAGCGCCGGTCTTCTTGAGGTTGTAGAGGAACGTCGCTGCGGCAACACCGGCCTTGCTGTCGAAGGCCGTGGCCGTTCCCTTGCTGTTGAAGAGCGTGCCACCCGCCTGGAACAGGTACGGGTCGAAGACACTCGCGACCTCACCGATTGTCGGCTCGCCCCAGCCCCCGGTGAGAGGTTCGTAGCCCGCTGCAATAATCTTCTTGGAAGCCGCTTCGAACTGCGTCCAGGTCTTCGGTACCGAGGTCACACCGGCCTTGGCAAGGATGTCCTTGTTGTAGAACATCACGCGTGATGCGCCGACGAAGAAGGGAAGTTCGTACTGCTTCCCGTCGACCACGCCCTTGTCCAGGAAGGTGTAATTCGCCTTCTCCTTGGCAGTCAGGTACTGGTCGTACGGCACGAGCTGGTGCTTGGCGAGGTAGTCAACGATGAGAGCCGAGTATGAGTATGCGACATCCGGCCCATCGCCACTCGCGATGCCGGTGAGGAACTTCGTCTCGTAGTCAGCCCACGGCACGATCGTCGTCTTGACCTTGACGCCGGTCTCCTTCGTGAAGCCCTTCATTTCGCTGTCCCAGAACTGCTGGTCGGTGATCTTCCCAGTGGCCTGGGGCGGCATCCAGAGGTTCAGTGTCTTGACCTTGGGCGCAGCCGCAGGGCTGCTGCCCTGCGCGCAGCCGGCAAGTAAGGCGCCGAGGGCAAGCAGCGAGACCGCTGTTGCTGCGACTTTCCTAAGTTTCATTACGTGCTCCGGAATCTGTGCTCACGGCACGACTAGGGGTTGAATGGATGAACAGTTGGTGCTTTCGTGTCATTATGTTACGTCTTTCACCTTAAAACAAGCAAGAACAATCATTCTTTGATCACTTCGCTTCCATCGTGTTGAATTGTTCCACCAGAAAGTGAGCGTCTATGAGCACCAGCCGGCCCCCGTACGACCCCGAACTTGAACTGATTCTGGCAAATCGCCCTGCAGATCTGCTCCTTTCGCATGAGAGCCTTCCGACGATCCGGGCGGGCGCCGGTATCCCTCCGATCGAGACGATCGTCGCGGGACGAAACATCGCCATCGAGCACTTCGAAATACCCACCGCCGATGGTGCGTCCATCGGCCTCTCCATCCTTCGACCGACGGATGCTGCGCGGACGGCGCCCGCGGCGATCTTCTACATCCACGGCGGTGGAATGGTGGCAGGCGACCGATGGGGCGGCGGCGAAACCCTCGCGGGCTGGGTTGAGCGTTATCGAGTGATCATCGGGACGATCGAATACCGTCTCGCTCCGGAGTTTCCTGCTCCGACGCCCGTCGAGGATTGCTATGCGGGACTGCAGTGGTTCGCATCCCACGCGACCGAAATTGGCTTCGACCCCGAACGCCTTCTGGTCGCCGGCGCTAGCGCCGGAGGCGGACTCGCGGCAGGAACGGTCCTGTTGGCGCGCGACAGAAGAGGTCCAGCCATTCTCGCGCAGCTGTTGATGTGCCCGATGCTGGATGACCGGAACTCCACGATCTCCGCCCAGCAGTTCCATCACACAGGTCTCTGGGACTGGGAGTCGAACGACTTTGGCTGGCGGGCGCTGCTCGGTGCGCAATGGGGCACCGACGAGGTGTCGCAATACAGTGCACCGGCCAGGGCGCTCGACCTGTCCGGACTCCCGCCGGCATACATCGATGTCGGAAGTGCCGACATGTTTCGCGATGAAGACACCGCGTACGCCTCGAGGATCTGGGCGGCCGGCGGCGTAGCCGACCTGCACGTCTCGGCCGGTGGCTACCACGGGTTCGAATGGGCTGACGCGGCGGTGTCGAGGAACGCGGTCGCTACGCGGGAAGCATGGCTGTCACGTTACGTGGGATAGGCGATGAGTTGCGACGTCACTGAAAACGGTCGTCGCCGCCGACCGCGAACCCCAGTGTCTCAAGTTCGCCGCGCACCTGTCGAAGGTGGAGACGCATGGCCCTCTCAGAGTCCGCCGCGCTTCGCGACTTCAGCGCCGTCAGAATTTCGCCGTGCCAGTATTTCGCTCGTTCCACCGCTCCGGGCAGCTCCGCGCTACGAGCGCGCGTTCGCTGCGCCAGCGAGGAGATTAGGGTGTGCACGGCGACGAGGACGGGATTGCCCGACGCAGCCGCGATTGCTTCGTGGAATTCAATGTCTGCGCGGGCGTGCTCATCGGCGTCCTTCGCGAGATCGAATCGAGCATGCAGTTCCTCAAGGCGCTCAATGTCCAGGTCGGTGATGGTTTGGGCTGCCAGCGCCGCGATGGTCGGCTCGAGCAGCTCCCTGGCCTGCTGGAGATTGTCGAAGAAGTCTTCGCCCGAGTTGACCGCAAGAAAGGCAGGGTCGAGCACGTTCCAGGCTGTGCGCGGAGCCACCGTCGTCGCACTCCCCTGGCTCGCGATCACAAACCCCTTGGCGGCGAGAGTCCGAACTGCTTCGCGGACGACGCTCCTACTCACTCCGTATTGTGTGGACAGCGCCGACTCGGCCGGGACGTTCGCACCGGCGACGAGCTCGCCCGCGCCGATCGCGCTCAGGAAGTCCTCGACGATCTGGTCCGCCATCCGACGACGACCGCGACCGCCGTCCTCGGTGCCAAGGAGATCGCCGTCCATGTCCCGATGCTAACGCGTCTGACAAGTCCCGATCGGCTCAACCTTGCGCTTCGCGATGCCACATCAGTATGGTGAGAATAGCTTGTCAGACAAGTTTGACCGAACTAACGCGAAGGTGCCTTGATGAAATACGTGCGGGCAGCCCACCGATTCGAAGCCGGGTGGACCCGATGACGGAGTTGTCTGGCCAGATCGCACTCGGCGGAGCGACACTATCCATGGGGGACGTCCCCGAGGATCGGGCTCTCGACGTCATCCACGAGGCGTATGACTCGGGCGTGCGCTTCTATGACACCGCTCGGGTTTACACAAAAACCGGCGACGATTCGCACAACGAGCGCCTGTTGCAGCGCGCGCTCAGCGGTCGATCGGATGTCGTCGTCTCGACCAAGGGCGGGCACTGGCGAAGCGGCGAACGAACCTTCCCTGTCGACAATCGACCCGCGAGGTTACGCCTGGACGCCGAGCTCAGTCTTCGCACGCTCCAACTGGACCGACTACCCCTTTATTACGTGCACCGGGTCGACATGGATGAGGTTCCGATCGAGGACATCGTCGGCGAACTCGCGGCGCTGCAGGCCGAAGGCAAGATCGAGCGGATCGGGATCTCGAACGTGACGGAGGACCAGATTCGTCGCGCTGCGGCAACGGCTCGAATCTCGGCCGTGCAGAACCGCGTCTCGGTGCGAGCGGATCCGACCTGGGACCCGACCATCGGCGTGTGCGAAGAGCTGGGAATCACACTGTTCGGCTTTGCAATATTCAGCAGTCATCCCAATGACCCCGACAAGCGACCCCTCGCCGAGGTCCTGCCTGAGCTCGCGCGCGAAGCGCAGAGGCGCGACGTCCCCCTGCAACGGATGATCGTGCGCGCAATGCTCACGGCGTTTCCCAACCTTTCGCTGGTGATCGGTGCGACTCGGCCCGAAACGGCCCGCGAGGCCGGCGCGATGCTCACCGAGCCATGGGATGCCGCGCTCGGCGAGGCCTACGAAAGGGACCGGGCCGGCCTCGTCTATGGCGACTATCGCCAGCGCCCACTCGCTCTCTGAGCCCTTGGATCGGTCCGCGAGTTAGTCGGCCTCTTTCACATTCTCCGAATACCACGCATCAAAGGTGTTGGCTGCGTGCCAGCCCAATCGACGTTCGGCAGGTTCGGTGTCGAAGACCTGAGCCGGAATGTTCAATCCATCCTCGGGTCGGAATCCACGTGATTCGAACCACTCTCGCGAGCCGGGCCAATACCGTTCGACAAGACGAAGCTGGCCGTCGGGATATTCGAAGAGCGACTCGTCCTTTTCTGTGAACGGAAGAGGCTGGGCGGCGAACACGGCCTCGAAGCTCGGCGGCCCGCTCAGGATTCGTCCGTCGAAGGCAGCCGCTACTGCGGCGGCGTGTACTCCCACGACATCCTCGAGATCGAGAGCACCCATGGCCCGCAGGAATGCGTCGCGCACGGGATCGACGGAAACGAATGCCGGTGGTCGGATGGCGAGCGTCGATATCCCGCCCGTCAGCGCGAAGGACTGCGCGGTGTCCTCCTGAAAGCGCTTGGTGGTGCCATAAATTCCCACCGAAGAATAGCGATCGTCCAACCGAATTGTTGCCAGCCCCTCGGGGATGCGTCCAAGAACGCCCACTGTGCTTGTCAGGATGACCCGTCGCACGCCAGCAGCAGCGATCGCGTTGTAAAGGTGCCAGGTGCCGGCGACATTGAGGTCGAGATATGCCTTATCGGGCAGGCCACCCTGATCAATTGCAGCTCCGGAGAATCCGTGCATCGACGCCACATGCACGACAACGTCGTCTGAACGGAGAACTGCGGCGACCGATGGCTCGTCGGAAAGATCTGCCACCACCGTAGTTGTGCTCTCGTCGCCATCGGTCCGGTCGATGCCAAGAACGTCTAGGCCATTCGCGCGGAATCGCGCTGCCAGCGCTCGGCCCAGCCTGCCGGACGAGCCGGTAAGAACAATGCGATTTGTTGACACCTTTGACTCCTATTTTCAGGCCACGGGAGCCCGCGATAACGAGAGCGAACGGCACAGCTTCGCCGTCGCCCATTCGGGCCGATGAGTGATACCCGTGGCCACCCTATCGCACTTGTCCGACAAGTGTCGATCACGAAAGGCGCCGGCACTGTGCGTACAAGTGCGATCGCAGGCTCAAGCTCCTCGAGCGTGTACCCGGCCGACAAAAGGTGATGGTCAATCGCCGAAAGCACGGGTATCGAGCGCGAGCGTCTTCGCTTCAGGCCGCCGTTTTCGTGCCCTCCTGGATGCTCGGACGGGTCCGGTGCCGACGTCGTCGACTCGGATGCTGAGTCCGTGGTGGTGGACGGCGAGGGTTGCCCCGACGACGGCTCCGTGCGGGTCCCCGTCGAGCTGGATCTCTTGGGGCGCAGAAAAGCGGACGTCCATGGTTGTGGCCTGCGCCCACTGGATCGCGCGAGGTTTCGGCGTAACCGCGGCGACCAGGCGCCCAAATCCGGTGCGATGCAGCATGCGGTTGAAGGTGAGCCGGTACCCGATGTTCGTCCACCCCGAGCCCCGGCCAGGACGGAATACGACAGCATCCAGAAGTCCATCGTCCACGACCGCCGCCGGGAGAAGCAGGAGCCCCGCGGGAAGGCTGCCCGCGTTACCCACGATCACCGTATGGGCACGGGTGGCGACCTCGGGTCCGTCGTCGAGGCGGTAGGACATGTCGAATTGTCTGTTACCGAAAACGCTGCGGGCGATCGGGTCCGAGTAGGCGAGCCAGCCGATGCGTTTCTTGAGCTGTTCGTTGGTGTGGGCGGCCATGTGAGCGTCCACACCGATGCCTGCCATCACTAGGAACGCACGACGATCGTGCGTGCCGTCCTCACGTTCGAGGACGACCATCCCGACATCGATCGGCCGATCCTTCCCGGTCAGCGCGGTCGCAACTGCAGCACGCAGATCGTTGAGCGGGAGCCGTAGTTCGCGGGCGAAGAGGTTCCCGGTGCCTGTCGGGAGCAGGCTCAATGGGATTCCGGTGTCCACCATCGCTTCCGCGACGGTTCGTAGGGTTCCATCACCCCCGGCGACCAGGATCAGATCCGGGCGAGCGTTTATGGCGGCAACGGCCGCCGCGTGCCCGTCATCGGCTGCGCTCGTCTCGAACCACAGCGACCTCGCCCAACCAGCCCGGGTCTCCTCGAATGCTAAGGCAGAGCGAAGCGCCTCGACATCGGCCTTGGCGGGATTGAAAACGACGGCGGCATGGTGCGGGGCAACCGTTGGGTCCCGAGTTCCGCTCACCCAATACAGGCTAAACGACAAGCGAACCCGCGGTTTGTTCGTTTGAGACTGCGCAGTGGGTCCCACGTGATTGAGGCACGCGAGACCCACTGCGGTTTAGATGGCGAGGACCTCGTTGAACTCCGTTCGGAGCAACTCCGGGTCGCTCAGCCACATGCGGAGGAAGATCTCATCGACGGATCCGTCCCCCATCGTTGCTGTTTTCTTCACACCACCTCCTCAACCAGCTAGGCCATTACGACTGGGGTCGAACTGTTGGCGCTAGGCCGTGATGGTGTGCTGCGCAGACGCAGGCGCTGTGGCGACTTCGATCTTCCGTGGTTTCGCTTTCTCGCCCATGGGAATCACCACGCTGAGCACACCGTTGTCGTAGTGGGCGCTGATCGCGGCGGCGTCGACGCCTTCACCGAGGCTGAACTGGCGGAGGTACGATCCGTAGGGCCGCTCTTGGGAGAGCCACTTGACACCGTCGTGGGAACCGGCGGTGCGCTCGGCACGGATAGTGAGAAGCTGCCCGTCAACATCGATGTCGACCGATCCCGGGTCAACCCCGGGCAGGTCGGCGGTGAGGATGTACTGGTCGCGGTCGCGGTAAAGATCCACGGGCATGAACCGGGGTCCGCCAGACCGTGCGCCCATCAGCGCTCCGGTGAGGCGATCCAGTTCGCCGAAAGGATCAAAAGACATAGCCATATGAAAATTCCCCTTCCTTGTGGATGTGAGCCCCTGCGGCTCAACTTTCTGACACCAATGTTTTAACTCGTGGGTCACAAAATTTCAAGCTCAAGAATCCTCGAAATCTCCTGAGAATTGACGGCCCACGCGGGGCGGGAGACCGGCGGGGCTTTAGTGCAGTGCAGCCCGTTGTGACTCGATGACTTTTTGGATCGCCGGTTCCGCGTCTCGCGCGAATCGTGGAAAGTTCAAGAAGCCGTGCGGCATCGCCGGATAGTCGATCACCCGCGCTGGGACGCCTGCCGCCCGCAGCGCATCGGCGTACTGAACTCCGTCGTCGTGAAGCGGATCGTGGCCCGCGACGATGATCAGCGCCGGGGGCAGGTCGCGGAGGGATTCGGCCTTCAGCGGAGACACGCGCCAATCGTTTCGGTCTCCGCCATAGAGTGAATCGAATCGTGCCATATCGGCCGCAGTCAGAATGAATGCGTCCGCGTTCGCGCGCCGCGAGTCCGAGTCGTACGCCCCGGTCACTGGGTACAGAAGCGCCTGATGGTGGATGACGGGGCTCTTCCGGTCTCGAGCCATCAGGGCGACGACCGCGGCAAGGTTCCCTCCCGCGCTCTCCCCCATCACACCGAGCCGGCCGGGATCCGCACCCAAGTCGACCGCGTGGTCGGCCGCCCAGACAAGCGCCGCGTAGCAGTCGTCTACCCCGGCGGGAAACGGGTGCTTTGGTGATAGACGGTAGTCCACCGACACAACCACAGCATCAAGGCCTTCCGCGACAACACCGCACATCCAGTCGCCGCCACGCAGGTCGCCGAAAACAAATCCGCCACCGTGAAAGTACACGACGAGAGGCCGAGCGGAGCCGGCGCGCCTCGGCGTGTAGATCCGAATGGGTACGCCTTCAACGGTGCGATCCTCGGTCGCTACAGTCCGCGGACTCCTACCCATTAGGACCGACGCGATCGCCTCTGGCGCACTCGCTCCACTGTTCCGTTCGATTTGCGCAGGGGTCGCGCGGGCAACCGACGATCCTGGCATCCGTCGCATGATTTTGCCGATTCGCCGCATCCCCGGGGCAAGAGGTTCCATATGCGTGACCCTATCAACGTCCACCCATCGCACTGGCAGCGCACCACCCCGATGTCGAACCGGGCCTGGCGCGGTCCTCGCTCGATCAGGTGAACGAGGACCGCTGTGCCGACTACTGAATCGGTAACCAGTCAGAGCAGACGAACATCCCAACGCTCGCCCATGTCGCGATCACCCACGCACAGTTCGAGAATCGAGTGGGAAGAACCGCAACAACGCCGTCTCGCTGGTCGCGACGATGTGGTCCAGAGCGGCGCGCATGGTGGGGAAAGTCGACCAGATAAATTCGTCGAACTTCTGCATAACCTCAAAGGTGTCGTTGCGTTCTTCCACGAATCCCAGAAACCGATCGTGACCGGAAGGGATTCGGCTGTCGCAGACCCGCCACGAGCCCGGGCCCGCGGGTTCCAAGGCCAGTGCTTCATCCAATTGGATACGACGCTGCAGTTCGTGCAAACCCGACGACGCAGGCTCGCTAGCTGAAAGAGCGGAAACACTTTTCATGAAGGGGCCTCGGACCGCTAGAAGGAGACACCGAAGGCTGGAGTGTTAGCCAAAGCTTCCGCCCCACTGCGTGAGAAGTCAACGCGCCACCGTAAACATTCATCAGATCGACACAAACCCAGGACGCCGCTACCCGGGCGCGCGGGTCGCTTTCACGACTGTCGCTGGTCCGGTGGCCCCACTCTGGCAATGAGCGAACCAGAAAAATTGATGGTTTCGGTGAGATTCGGGGTACGGAGGTCTATGGTTACGGCAGACGCTCTTGACCTCGGTGGCTGCAGTTCCATTGTGTGCCGGGCGAGCTTTCTCCCCGAGAGCAGTCGGCCTCCCCGCTCGACCGCGTCCGGCGCACGATGTCCAACACGAGTGTCAAAAACTCGAGGGCATGTCGCTGACTCCCGATGTCTATTCGATATCGACGGCACCCTGGTCGACTCGAACTATCTGCACGTCGAAGCGTGGTCACGCGGGTCCGAATCCATTGGCGCTTCAGTCGCAGGATGGCGGGTGCATCGCAGCATCGGGATGGATGGGGACAAGCTTCTCGAATCGCTGCTCCCAGGCGCCGACCAGGCGATCAGGAAGCGCGCAAACGAACAGCATTCCGTCTTCCATTGAAGGATGAGCGGTCGACTTCGCCCATTCGAAGGCGCGCGAACTACTTCGCAAGCTGTCCGGTGCGGGGCAGACAGTCGTTTTGGCGACATCCGCTCCTCCAAACGAACTTGAGAGACCGCGAGATGTTCTGGGGGTTGAAGACGCAGTCGATGTGGTGCGCGGGGCCAGCTGCGAGCCCGGTCCTTGACGCGTGCCGGGTTGTCGACCGGCGGTTGGATGTCAGCTCCGAATGCACCTGAGAGATCTGTGGCGTCTGGGCGAAGGCACCACTCACCCGGGAACGCGCAGCTCATAGGGGCGCCGCGTGATGCGAACCCCTAACC
>FSXL01000163.1_pt1 | contig 28828 bp, 23 predicted proteins | sample 1638241 | NCBI WGS metagenome assembly FSXL01 (sample SAMEA3914788, study PRJEB12502) | metagenome | biome: forest; material: soil | place: Canada | collected 2011-07-03 | depth 0.1 m | reverse complement strand
GTGCGATGCTGCCGTGCCCGAGGAAGCTTCCCGCCCACGGGAGCGACTGGATCTTCCCTCCGTAGAAGCGCCGGTTGACAAGTTCCGCGAGGTCTTCGCCGCCTGCCCGGAAACTGCGGGTGAGCGAGAGTCCAGGCAGAACGCCGCCGAGCCGGGCGAGCGCCGAATCGGCGTGCCACTCGTCGGACTCTTCTGCCGTGCGCGCGCGACCCACCGACGAACCGGAGTGCGCGTCCTCGGGATCCAGCACGCTCGTCTCGAACGGCGCAGGACTCTGCGTCACCGGGTCGCCGAAGGCGACGACCTGCTTCGCCCGACGGATGGCGCCGGCGTTCTCGGCGATCGTGGTCGCGCCCGCGTCGACCAGGATCACGGTGTCGAAGACGAGGGTGTCGACGATCTCGTGCACCTCGTATGGCGACGCGAGCCACACCGGCGCGACCGTGCGCGAGAGATGCGGCGCGGTCGTCTGCAGGTCGAAGGAGGTGACGCGGCTGGAACGGAGCAGCTTCCTCAGCAGGCTGGCCTCGTCCGGCCAGTCGACGAGTCCGATCTTCCAGTTCTCGGCCAACTGCCACGCGAGGAGCTGGGCGGACCCCGCCGCGTGAGCTTCATCGACGAGACGGAAGTCCGCCTCGAGCCGGTCGAGTACTGCCGTGTTCGCCCCGAGCAGCGCGCGCTCGTTCGAGAGCAGAGACTCCAGGGCCGACTGCCACCACGCCTGCTCGAGCTCTGCCTCGACCTCGGTGTCGGGCACGTGGCGGGCGGCGAGGTCGGCGGTGAGAGGTTCGATCTGCAGGTCACGCAGCGTCGCCATGAGGGCGGACCGTTCCTGCAGGTTGTTCAGCACGTCCGACTCGGCCGCGAGCGCCTCAAGCTTCTCGAGCAGTGACCCGATGGAGATGTACTCGAGCTGGCTGTCGCGCACGACGAGCCCGAGGGGTTGATTCAGTTGCGCGAGATCCCGCGCGACCTCGGCGTAGGCGGCCTGAACATCCGCGATTCCGACCGGAACCTCCGGGGGAACACCCTCGGTGACAAAACGCTGCCAGAGGATTCTCTGCTGCTGGATTTTGACCAGCGACTCGTGCAGGTCGCCGACGTGCACGCCGGGACGGATGTATTCCTTCGCGAGCTTCTTGAGTCGACGACGGTTCGCGGACGACATGTCGTTGTCGCGGCGCGGCGCGGTCGCGATGATCAGCTCGGTGAGCGAGCGGTCGAATACATCCGGAAGGAAACGATCGAGCGTGTCCCGCAGCTCGATGAGAAGAGCGAGATAGGCGCCGAGCTCGGAGATGTTCTCGAACGGACGCATGTAGGTGGTACGGATCAGGTCCTGAGCGCGACCGAGCAGACGCGGAAGCAGCTCCTCGTGCAGCTGCTTCGCCAGACCGTGGGCCCGGGTCGCGGCCTCGCCATTGGGGAACTGTGCGCCGTACCAGGGCGAGTCGCCGGGTCCGTAACGGAACTCCCCCAGTGCGGCGGCCGTGACCATGGTCTCGGATGCGCGGTGCCGGTCCACACTGAGCGCCTCGACCGTCGCGCGGCTCAACCGGGCCGTGGTGCGCGGCGGTGTGGGAACCAGCGAAAGCCTGCTGAGTTCCTGCACGCAGTCGAGCACCGTGATCCCGAGTACCTCGTCGGGACGCGTCAGCGCGCTGCGGTAGTCGAGCATGACCTTTCGCAGCCTCACGAGGGCCTCGTCCACCTCGCTCACCAGGGGCTGCCGCGATTTCTCGATCCGCGAAATCGATCGAACCATGTCGCGCCGCAGGGTCGCCGGCGAGACGGCGAGACCGGTCAGGCCGACATCGCTGAGCCGCTGGTTGATGCCGTGCAGGGAGGAGCGGCGCGCACTGACGACGAGGACACGTTTGTTCTGGCCGACCAGGTTTCCGATCGCGTTGACGATCGTCTGTGTCCCGCCCGTTCCGGGCAGGGTCTTGACGACGAGGGAGTTGCCCGCGGCGATCTGGGTTACCACGTTCTCCTGTTCGGCATCCGCCTCGAGGAGGAGGGTGTCCGACTGGGGGGGACGCGTGTCCGAGCTGGTGACCGGGACGGGCGAGTATGCCTCCTCGACCTGCCACTTCGCGGTCGGGTTTCCGGCCAGTGCGTCGAGCACGGGATGCTCGAGCGTCGCAGCATCCGCCGCCATCGCGCTGCCCACCTCGACGAACGAGGAGACGATCAGGCGGGGGCTGACGTTGAACCACTCCAGGTGGCTGGTGAGTCCACGCAGCCGATCGATCACGGCGTTGGGTTTGAAGCTGCCGTCGTCGTCGGTGAGGGCGACGAACGCATCCTCATCGAGGTCGAGCTGGAACTGTTCGAGAAGAGCAGCGTGCAACTGCGGATTGAGAACCGCAGCACCACGAAGCTTGAGCTCGAAGTCGCGGCCCGCGCGACGGATCGCGAGGGGGCGCAGCAGCAGCGGGGCACAGAAGTCGACGTCCTCGTGCCGCCACTCCACGAGTCCGATGCCCAGGTGGATGCCGTCGATCCCGCGAGCGGTCGACAGCTCCAGCCCCTTTGCCGCGATCACGCCGGCGGCGATCTTGGCGGTGCGCAGGGCGACCTCGTCGCGGATCAGGTTCGACAACAGTGTCGTCTTGCCGGTGATGAACTGGGCGAGACCTCCCGGATGCGTCGAACTCAATTCGATGCGCGTCCGCGGCGTGTCAACGAAGTGGAGCAGTGGTGAGGTGCCGCCGACGGCGGCCAACTCGGCGCGCCACGCGTCCCAGGTCGGTTCCGCCACGTTCACCACCCTCATACCCGGATCGCCGATACTGATCCCGTGTGGCTGAGTGATCTGCACGGGCGCACGCAGGGGCTCCTCGTCACCGAGGTCCTCGTCGTCACGGTTACCGGCACGCCACACGAGGCAACTTTATGGTTGCATTCCTCTAATTTCGGGGACGTGAGCGGGGTTTCACCACACTCGTCCGCCGAACCGCGTCGAGAAGGATTGCTCCTAGGCGGGCGGCGGATAGAGGAAGTCACCTACCGAGGAGATCGGAATAGTGCGCTCGGCATACGCGCGGCTGGCCTCACCGTTGTATTCCTCGATGGTCACGTTCGACCCGGAGATCGAGTGCACATAGGCGACGTGATCGCCGACGAACCAGGCGACAGATCCCACGATGGGTGTCGCGGACACCGTCCAGCCGTGCCGCTGCCACGCCGACTTCCACTGTGAAGCGTCACCGCCCCACGGCGTGAGGTTCGACCAGGTCCACTTCCAGGGGGCGGATGTCACGCCCTGGTCGCGGTTGAGACGCCACGCGACGAAGTCGACGCACTGGCGGTAGTAGTAGCCGAGCGGCGAGAGGCCGTAGCCCGCATCACGCCATGGGTAGTCGTCTCCCGGCTGCCGGACGCCCGGATCATCCGCGAGTTCCGCGGCATTGATCTGCTCTGTCTTGAGCTCGGCTTCCGAGGTGGACGACATCGCGTCGCGGCTCACCTTCGACGTCTCGATGCTCGCGGACACCCGCACCGACTGGGCGTCCTTGTAGCTGGTGGCCACACCCTTGCCGTTGCTCAGGCCGTTGCCGGTTGCCGCGGCGGGAAGTGCGACCCCTCCGACAAACCCGGCGATGACCAGCAGTACGAAGAACACCTTGACCGGGTTCTGCTTCTTCTGCCGCGACGGTGACGTGGTCACGACGGGAGCCGGCTGGATGACGGGAGTCGCAGCCAGGCGCTTGATGGCCGCCTGGTCACGACGGGAAAGCTTCACGGTGGCGCGCGACTTCGGTGACGTCGACCCTGCTGCAGCGGAGTTCGCGGCCGCCGAAGTGCCTGCCTTGGGGTTGACGACCCTGGGCTTCCCTGCCTTGGGCTTGCCTGCCTTCGGCTTGCCCGCCTTGCGACCGGACGGATGCTGCGATGCGCCACCCGCATCCCGCGCCTCACGACGCGAAGTAAACTGCGGCTGGGCCGGAACGAGCGGTGCGCGATAGGCGGTATCGGCGACCGAATCCGTACCCGTTGTGGCCTCGAAACCTGCCGCCGGGGTATATCCCGTCTCGGTTGCCGAAGTGCCGAGGAGTTCGCTCAAGGGGTCAGGCAAAGCGCCATCGGACTCGGGCTCATCGGACACGGGTGTGTACCTCCGCGAATAGAAGAGTCGGACGCTTGCGGGCAATTCCCCACGCGGAAGCCGCCTAACTCCTTATTGAGGGTACCTGAGCCCCCCTGATCTGTCACCTTTAAGCAACGAATTGGTAACGGAATGCGCCTCGAAACGCGCCTCTGACCATGGGATATTCCGGAAAGAAATCGGCCAAGTCAATCCCCAATTCTCGGCTTCATCTCGCAGATGTCGACTACATAGAATGGCCGCACACAGTGGAGGGCCTCAGCCGTGTCAACACCAGACGCGAACAACCGAATTCTCGGCGAGCGGTACGCACTCGAGAAGGTCATCGGCAGTGGCGGAATGGCGACCGTGTACCTGGCTCGGGACGAGTCCCTCGGACGCCCCGTCGCCGTCAAGCTGTTCACCTCGTCGAGCCTCGTCGACACGGGTCGCCAAGAGTCCGAACTCGGTGTCCTCGCGAGCCTCAACCACCACGGCCTCGTCAACCTGTTCGATGCGGGCGCCGAGACCGGCCAGGACGGCCACACTCAGCGCTTCATCGTCATGGAGTACGTTCGCGGAACGGACCTCGCAACGCGGCTCAAGACCGGACCGATTTCGCCACGCCACATCGCTGAGATCGGATTCGACATCGCCGAAGCCCTCGAGTACGTGCACGCGAACGGCGTCATCCACCGAGACATCAAACCGTCGAACATTCTCCTGGTCGACTACGGCAACGGGGCGCCCCGTGCTCGGGCGAAGCTCAGCGACTTCGGGATCGCCCTCGGTGAGGACACCGAGAGGTTGACCAGGGAGGGCGCCACCACGGGTACGGCCGCGTATCTCTCGCCCGAGCAGGCCGCCGGCCTCGCCGTGACGCAGGCGAGCGACGTCTACGCGCTCGGACTCGTGCTGCTCGAGTGCTTCACGAGACACGTCGAGTTCCCGGGAACCATCGTCGAATCGGCTGTCGCCCGCGTCACCAGAAATCCGGTGATCCCGTCCGACCTTGCCGAGAACTGGCGCAGCCTGCTCTCGGCAATGACGGCGCGCAAGCCCACCAACCGTCCGCTGCCCCGCGATCTCGTGGCATCCCTTCGTCAGATCGTCATCGCGGAGAGCGCGCGGCACAAGGACCTCGACTCGGCACTGCTGCCGGCCACAGAGCCGATACAGGATGACGCGACCCGATCCGCCTACATGGACACCTTCCCGGACATGGCACTCGACCGCGTCACGAGTCTCGCCGCCCGTCTACTCGGCGCATCGATCGCCATCGTGAGTGTGCTCGACAGCGATCGTGTCTGGCTGAAGTCGCACTTCGGTCACGAGGTCGAGGCCATCATCCGTGAGATCGACCTGACGACCCCGGGTCCGCTTCCGCAGGAGACCCTCATCATCGAGGATGCCCGAGCGCATCCGGAGACTCAGAACAACCCGCTCGTGACGGGCGAGGTCGGTATCCGGTTCTTCGTCGGTGTGCCCCTCCACCGCGACGGCGGAACGGTCATCGGAACGCTCAGCGTGCTCGACACCAAGCCGCACACGCTGACCGAGGGCGAGATCGCGAATCTCGAAGACCTGGCCGCTCTGGTGGAGGCCCAATTGGATCTGCGTCGAGAAAGTAGAAGGCTCACGGGCGAGCATCCGACGGTGCCCGACAACGCGGCCTGACGGCTGTGCCTCTAGCGCGAGGCCGCCGCGGTCACCTTTTCGCGCTGCGGATCGAACTCGTCGTTCTTCTTGATCGTTGACGCGTAGACATCGATGTACTCCTGGTCGCCGAGCGCGAGGATGTTGAGCATCACCTCGTCGGTCACTGCACGCAGGATGAAGCGGTCGTTGTCGAGTCCGTGGAAACGCGAGAAGTCCAGCGGGTCGCCGATCGTGACCGTGATGCGTGGCAGACGAGGGAACTTCGCGCCCTTCGGCATGATCTGATTGGTTCCGCTGACCGAGAGCGGCACGACGGGAACACCGGCTGCGAGAACCATGCGCGCGATTCCGGTCTTGCCCCTGTACAGGTTTCCTGTCGGGCTGCGCGTGCCCTCCGGGTAGATGGCGAGCGCTCTGCCCTCGGACAGTGCGACGAGACCGCTATTGAGGGAGTCGCTGGATGCGGCCCCGCCGGAACGGTCGATCGGGATCTGTCCGACGGCGAGAAGAAAGTTTGCGACGAACCAGCCCACCGGACCCTTGCCGTGGAAGTAGGCCGCCTTCGCGAGGAACGTAAGTTTTCGCGGAAGCACGATCGGTATGAAGAAGGAGTCGATCGCGGAGAGATGGTTGCTCGCCACGATGACGGGACCATCTTTGGGCAGGTTCTGGAGGCCGGTGACCCGTATCCGGAAAAAGAGGTGCAGTATCGGTCCGACTACGAGGTACCTGAGCAACCAGTACAGCAACGTTGCGCTCCAAAACTCCGCGTGACTTGAGGCCATCCCGAAAGGTTCAGCTTACGCGCCAGACAAAGCTGTCTGGGTGATCTGCTGTCTGGGTGATCTAGCGGCCGACTCGACTCACGCGGCCTGCGAGATGCGCACCATGTTTCCGGATGGGTCGCGCAGCGCACAGTCGCGGACTCCCCAGAACTGTTCGATCGGTTCCTGGAGAACCTCCGCGCCCGTGGCGACCGCCTTCTCGTATGCGCTGTCCAGGTCGGTCGAGCTGAACACGAGTTGGAACGCTCCCTTTGTGACGAGCTCCTGGAGTGCGTCGCCATCCGCCTGTGACCGGCCCGCGTGGGGCTCCGACAGGACGATCTGTGCGCCGTCGTCGCCGGCGCGCAGGGTGACCCAGTGGAATCCGCCATTTTCGACGTTGTTGACGACATCGAATCCGAGTGCGTCGCGGTAGAACGCGATCGAGTCGTCCACGTCGTTGGCGACGATGTTGCAAAACTGAAGTGCGATTGTCATGCGACCAACACTAGGCAGCGACGTCGGCGGCTGCTTCTCGAATCCTGCTCGACCTTCTCGTGTCGCGCTGGGGTCTCAGCTGCACTTTTGCGACGCAGGTCGGCATGGCCAGCGTTGCCCCGTGTTCGCGTGCTCGGTACGCGCTCGGCGTCTCCCCCACCAGTTCGGTGAATCGGGTGCTGAACGAGCCGAGAGACGTACAGCCGACCGCCATGCAGGCATCCGTCACGCTGGATCCGGCTCGTAGCAGAGCCATCGCTCGTTCGATGCGGCGGGTCATCAGGTAGCTGTATGGCGTCTCGCCATACGCGGCACGGAACTGACGCGAGAAGTGCGACGGGGACATCAGTGCTCGCTGAGCCATGGTCGGCACGTCGAGGGGTCGTGCATAGTCACGGTCGATCAGGTCGTGGGCACGTCGCAGATGGGCGAGATTCGCTAGCTCCTCCGGCGTCATGCCACGAGGGTAACATCCGCGGCTCGGGCGATGACCCTTGACCCGGTCTGAAGAGCACGTGGGACGTCGTGTTTCCCTCCCATTCCCCTGCCCCGTCGATTAGCTCGCCTTGCCCCATAAAATTGGGGTGCGGAGGTTGTTGTGGGCGATCTGATCTATACCGGAAACACCTCCCTGGACGGGTACACGGTCGACGCGGACGGCAACTTCGACTGGACCACCCCCGATAACGAGGTTTTCCGCTACATCACCGACCTCGAGGCCCGCGTCGGCACGTATCTTTACGGGCGCCGGATGTACGAGACGATGGCGGTCTGGGACGGCCCGGAATTCGACGATCCGGGCGAGATCGTGGGTGCCGGCGGACAGGTGGTTCCCGTTGAACCGAGTGCATTGCGAAGGTTCGCGAAGGTCTGGCGTGGTGCCGACAAGGTGGTCTTTTCTCGCACCCTCGTTCCGGAGGCGATCTCCACTCCTCGAACCCGGCTGGTCAGCAACTTCGACGCCGAGAGCGTTCGCACTATGAAGGCGGAGTCGAACCAACCGGTGTCTGTTGGCGGTCCGGCGCTCGCAGCGGCGGCGATCCGTTCGGGCCTCGTGGACCAGCTGCACCGGTTCGTATTCCCCGTAGTGATCGGTGGCGGGACACCCTTCCTGCCGACGGGGGTTCTACTGGACCTGGAGCTGCTCGACGAGCACCGATTCGCGAGTGGAGTTGTTCACCTCCACTACCGCGTCCTCAATGGTGCGTCGGCGGCGGCGACCGGGGCCGTACCCGACGCCGCGAAGGCACCGGCCCTCGCGCAGGCAGCGGCTCCCGCCCCGGGAAAGAGACCGGCAGCAGCTCCCGCACCGAGAAAGAGCCCGGCACCGACACCGACACCATCACCATCAGCGACACCGATATCGGAACGAGCCGAAAGTTCGTGACCGATCCGGCAGAGTTCGAGGGACCATCGCCGTCGTCGGCTCCGGTCGAGGGTGAGCACCGCGCTGCACCGTCTCGTCCGATCTCGATCGAGAGGTCGGTGGACGAGGGGGTGCTGATCGCGCAGGCGGCGGTGACCATGGATGCGAAGAACTACATCATCGTTCGTGCGCTTCGAGACGGCGAACCGTTTGATGCGGATGCCGTTCGGGCCGCTGTGCGTCGGGAACTTCGGGACCTCGTTGCCGAGAACAACGACAACGCCTCCCGTCTTCAGAGTCTCGCTGTCGACGTGCAGTCGGCTCGTGGTGCGCCGGACAACTCCGAGGGATACCAGGTGGACGATCATCCGACCCTGACCAAGCGCGGCATCATCCACGCGCTTCTGGCGGCCGAACTCGAGCGCCTCAGCGATGACGACGAGTTCGTTTGGCAGCTCGCCGAGCGAGCCCGCCTTCAGGCGTGGGAAGAGGTCGGCAGTGCCCTGGAGTCGAGGCTCATCGCATCCGAGTCGGTAGACCTGGACCGCTTCTATGAGGAGGACCGGGACGCGCGGCTGCGGGCCTTTCTGAACATCAACCTTCGCGCCCTAGAGCGGCAGGCTAGGCGAGCCGCCCGTCATCAGTAGCGGAACCACGGGTCAGCTCGCCATTCGTTCGGTGGCCGCGGCGAGATCGCGGAGGTTGCGGGTCTTGAGCGGCATGGGAATGGGTGTCCGAGTCGGATCGACGGAAGCCGGAGGGATCTTCCAGTAGTCGCCGTTTCCGTCGAGTTCTATCTCGTATCCGCGGTTGTGGTAAAGGAGGTGGTGATGCTTGCAGAGCAGGATGCCGTTGTTGACGAGAGTCTTGCCCTTGTCGCGAACCCACTGCCGAATGTGGTGGGCCTCCGTCCAGGAGGGCGGGCGATCGCAGTCCGGGTCCATGCATCCGCCGAATTTTGCGGCGAGAATCTCGCGCTGCCGCTTGTTGTAGAGCCGGGAGTCGGAGTTGGACTCGAGATAGTGGCCATCCGGATCGAACGCGATGGTAAGCGTCTCGCCCGCGCACATCAGGCGCTCTGCGGTCTGCACCGACACCGCCTCGCGCTGGCCGTCGATGCGGGCGAGCCCGACTCCGGATTGGAGAGCGGCGGCGGCCACGGTCACCCGAACCATGGGCGCGCCCGATCCCAACATTTCTGAGTCGTCGACACTCGCTCCGGCGACGATGAGGTGCATGAAAGCATCGAGCGCAAGCTGTCGCGGGGTACGGACGTCGTTGTCGATGCGCTCCGCCTGAGCTGCCTTGAGCGGATCGATGAAGCGGACGCCGCCGAGCTTCGGTGAGGTCATGCGGTCGAAGGCGTTGACGAAGATCGCGTAGTTTTCGGGATCCAGATCCCAGATCGCCCGGCCACCGCCCGTCGGCTTGGCGAAGTGCGTGATACCCCGCTGATCGCGCAGCTCTTCTTCTCGCAGCGCGACGCCCGCGAGGTCGAGTTCCGTTCGCTCGTCGCGCGCATTGCGAAACAGAAGGTCGGCGTCGGCGCCGGCACGCGCCTGCGCGACAAGCCCTATTGCCGCAACCGCGAGTTGGATCGCTGTGACCGACGAGTTCGGTTGGCCCAGCCCTGACGCTATCGAGTTGGAGGCGGCCGTGGAGATCGATCCGGACGCAACCGCGACACCCACTTCGCGCAGCCACGGCTGCGACGCAGCGAACATCTCGCCAGTCGCCGCATCCACCGTGCCCTCGTCTGCGATCTCCACCAGGAGGGTGCCCGTCTTGAGAGCGGTGACCACGTGCTCTCTGGTGCCGCCCGTGGTCTTCTTCAGGAGGTTCTCGACCGTGCGGTGGCCCATCCTTCGAGCAAGACCATCTCCGCCGAGTTCGGGACGCGACCGATGCGCGAGGTCACCGGCGAGCACGGCCCCGGCCGCGCCGAGCCGCCGCTCGATCTGCGCGTGAAGGTCGTTGGCCCGAAGCGCCGTGGTCTCATCGAGAGCGCGCATCTCGAGGACATCGAGGTCGAGCGCGGCAACGGCAGCGAGAGCGGCTTCATAGCGCTCGATCACTGGGGTTGCGTTGGACATAGCACTATTTTAGAACACCAGTTCTAATGTGACCAGCGTTTTGGAAAATCTGTGGATAACCCGCATTTCGGTCCGACGCTGCCACGGAAGCAGCACTCGACCTGTTTCATCGATCCAACGCGGGCCGCGCGGCGCTGCACCCCCCCGCACCCACTCCGCGCTCGCAGCACGCCGCGCCCGCCCCACAGCACAGCCGTCGTGCACCACCCCTACTTCCCGTCGCTGGTCTCCCGGTCTTCGAGGCCCACGGCCGACCGCAGCTCCGCCGCATCCGCCTCGAGTCCGTTTTGGCGCATCTGGTCGCTCAGCGCATCCGCGATCGCGTTGAGTTTCGTCTGGATGGCGTTGTTGGCCCGTTCCTGGGTGTTCTGAAGCAGTGCGACGAGCAGGAACGTGATGATCGTGGTGATGGTGTTGATGATCAACTGCCAGATGCTGATGCTGTGGAACACCGCGAGCGACGGCGCCCAGACCACGACCAGCAGCACACAGAACGCGAAGAACCAGGCGCGACTCACGAACTTGGAGACGCCGTCCGCGAACCGGTCGAACCAGCCGACCCTCGCATCGACGTCCGCCGGCATCGACGCCTTCGGTGCAGGATGCGCCGGTCGCGTGGAGCGCGCTGAGCGCGCCGAGCCCGACGCGCTAGCCGTGCCCGAGGTCTTCTTGGTGTCCGCCATGGTCATCCTCCGTCAGGTGAGTGGTTGCTCTGACGGTAGCGACCACGGCGGAGGAGCCACAGGGGTTGCAAACGGCCCGCGGACTACCCCTTCGCCCAGTCGAGGAGCTTGTCGACCGGCCAGGTCGTGACGATGCGATCGGCCGGAATGCCGTGCGCTTCGGCACGCGCTGCGCCGTAGTCGAGCAATCCCAGCTGACCCGGAGCGTGCGCATCCGTGTCGATGCTGAACAGGCACCCGGCCGCGAGCGCCAGGTCGATGAGCGGGCCGGGCGGATCACGCCGCTCCGGTCGCGAGTTGATCTCGACCGCGACGTCGTTCGCAGCGCAGGCCGCGAACACCGCCTTCGCATCGAAGACGGACGGCGGGCGGGTCCCCCGGCTGCCCTCGACGAGTCGACCGGTGACGTGCCCGAGCACGGTGGTGTGCGGATCGGCGATCGCCGCGAGCATCCGCTCGGTCATGGCCGCGGACTCCAGCCGCAGCGTGGAGTGCACGCTCGCGACCACGATGTCGAGGCGGTCGAGCATCGCCGGCGTCTGGTCCAGCGCGCCGTCGTCGAGGATGTCCACCTCGATTCCCGTGAGCAGCCGAAATCCCTGCGCCCCCGCGTTGATGTCCGCGACGACGCCCAACTGCGTGCGGAGCCGCTCGGCCGTGAGCCCGTTCGCCACCTTCAGCCTCGGCGAGTGGTCGGTGAGTGCGAGGTACTCCCGCCCGAGCCACTGTGCGGTCGAGGCCATGAGTTCGATCGACGTTGAGCCGTCCGACCAGTTGCTGTGCGCGTGCAGGTCTCCGCGGAGGAGCGGACGGATGCTCGCACCTCCGCTGGTCAACGGCCCGCCGGCCCGCTCGCGGGCATCCGTCAGATAGGTCGGCACGGCTCCGCCCAGCGCCTCGACGATCACCTCGTAGGTCGTGGCGCCGATGCCCTTGGTCTTCTTGAGCTCGCCGCTCTCGACCATCGCCTCTCGTGCGCCAGCCGGGATCCCGGCCAGGACATCCGCCGCCGAACGAAACGCTCTTGTCTTGAATTCGGATGCGCGCTCCCGCTCGAGCAGGTAGGCGATCTCATTGAGCGCGTCGACAGGGTCCACACCCCACGGTATAACGCCCCGCCGTCGCCGAAGACGGAACGGCGGGCGAAAATACTGAGGCCCCCGAGGGTTTCGACTGGGATCGATATCTCGGGAGCCTCACGGATCGCACTCTTGACGTCGACGCGACCCGTTACAACCACCGCGGCCCTTGGGAAACCGCTGCGGCTTTTGGGGGTAACTCCTAGGTGGATCCCTTCGCCGCCTTGGCTGCCGCCGCGTTGATCGCATTGATCTGCGCGACGGTGAGCGGAACCCACGGCGAACCGTCCGGGTCCGAGGATGCGGCCGCCGGGCTGTTGCCCTGCGTCCACCACTTTGCCGAGTAGGGAGTGCCATCGAACATGACGCGGTCCCCGACGTTGTAGATCGCGGTCCCCGACCAGGTCGGGAATGTGCCCGCCGCGACGGTCGGCTGCTTGATCGGATGCTCGCCCTTCAGCACTGGCCCGATCAGGGTCCACGGCGTCTGGTACGCGTTGAGCACCGGGTTGTCGGGAAGGTCGCCCTGCGTCCACCACTTCGCGATGTACACGTTGTGGTGCCAGACCACCTTGGTTCCCTCGAGGTAGGACGCCGTGCTCGACCAGATCTGGTACGGGCTGGTCTTCGGGTTGTCCTTGAGCGACTTGGCCGAAACCACCTGCGACTTCGTGACCTTCTTCGAGGCGAAGTCGGTCGAGCCGACGAAATGCTTCGCGAGCACATCCGAGAACTTGACGCCGCCCTGCTTGACGCCGCTGCACGAGTCGGACACGACGCCGAGGTTCACGTAATTGGATCCACACGACACGTCGCGGTTGAGCGACCACATCGACATCCGTCCGACGCCCTGCGACACGGCGAAGGCGTTGAGCGCCTTGGCGTCCGCGAGAGTGAAGATCTCGCCCTTGGAGTCGTTTTGTCCGATCATCGGCGTCGCGCCGATCTTCGACCAGAGCGTGCGCGAGTTGAGTGTGATGCCCGCCTGCTTGTACATGATCCCGAGCTGGCGTTGGGTCTCTGTGAGCGCGGTTTCGGATGCGGTGAGCATGGTCTGCCCGTTGCTGAGCGTTCCGTAGTCCATGGTCATGGCGTTGACCCCGGCGATGTCTACCTTGCCGGCGAGCGTCGCCTGGACGACATCCTGTCCGCCGATCTGCAGACCGGTGGGCGCGACCGGCAGCGTGAGCCAGATCGCCAGCGGCTTGCCCTCGGACCGAAGCTTCTTCTGCACGATCTCGAGCGCCTGCGCCCGACGCTGGTTGGCGGCGGCGTTGGTGAGCGCCGCGCCTTCGACATCCATGTCGATCGTGGTGATGTGATACCGCTCGATCACCGACTCATACGCCGCGGCGAGATCGGCGACGTTGTCACAGGTGACGGCGAGTTCCTGGTTGTCGAGGCCGCCGAAGGAGATGGCGATGTCGCCGCCCTGCTGTTGGAGGCGCGCGATGCGGCGGTCGAGGTCGAGCGACGCGGAGGCCTCGTCCAGCGTGTACGCGCCGCCCCAGCTCGGAGTGCATCCCGAGCCGTTGTTCGCGGCGACGACGAAGGAGAGGACGACCTGCTTGTCGGCGTTGGTGGTCGGGTTCTCGAACGCGTACTCCGGCGACGCGGTGACGTCGACGTAGCTCGCGAACCAGGCACCAGATTTGCCGACGAATGCCTGCGCCGAGTACAACTGCCAGCCGACGATGCCCGACGCCACGAGACCACCGGTGACGATGATGGCGATGAAGAGCCGCAGGATAGACAGCCGGCGTACGGGCTGCATGGGTGGTGTGCTGATCGTGGTCATCAGGTCAGGCCGCAAACTCTGAGGATCCGGACCGCTCGGTCACGCTCTCGGTGGGACGGGACGAGTCTGAGTCGACGTGGTCCCCGTCGCTACCGTTGTAGAGCACCGTGCGCCAGTCGGGAGCGATCTCGGCCGATGCCGCACGACGAGCGCCCTTCGGCATCTTCTCAACGAACAGCCAGTTGATGGCGCCGAGCCACACGTCCACGATCGAGTTGATGATCCCGATGTAGGCGAGGATGGCCCAACTGGCGAGGATGGCGTTGAACAGCGCGAACGCCGCGTTGCCCCAGTTCTGGTCGAGGTAGGAGCGGTACAGCGTGAACAGCGAGAAGATCACGATGAGGTACGGCACCACGACATAGACGAGCGGCGCCTGCGTGCGGTCCTTGACCTTCGGTGTGCGCGCGAACGGGATCTTCTTACCGGTGATCGCCTGCTGGATGGACTTGAGCACGCCGGCCAGGTTGACGGGCAGCAGGATGATGTTGAATCCGTAGATTCGCAAAACATCCGACCGCTTGTATCCCGTGACGTGGAGGTCGCTCGCCATGCACAGGAAGTACGGCAGTGCTGCACCCAGAACGAGCGGGCTCAGCAGACGCGAGTCATACGGGAACGCGAGCAGGAAGACCAGGCCGAAGCTCGCCCACGCGATCGATGCCATGTAGTTGATCCGCAGCGCGAGCTCGGTGCGGGATGCGCGGTGCCCGGCCCGGCGACGCTCGCTCATCTGGCGCCAGAGCTTCGGCAGGATGAGCAGGCCACCGTTCGCCCAGCGCCGCCGCTGCACGATGAGGGATCCGAAGTCGGGTGGCGTGGCGGAGTAGCTGAGGCGCTCCGGGTAGTTCACGAGGGTCCAGCCGTGCGTTCCGAGGTCGATCGACGACTCGGTGTCTTCGATGACCGTGCGGTCCTGCACATAGCGCTTGATCTCGAACCCGCCGATCATCTCGGTCTCTTCGATGTCTTCGAGCGCACGCTTCCGGATGACCGCGTTCGCGCCCACCCAGAACGCGGCACCGTAGTACGACATGCCCTGATGCAGGATGTGCTGCAGGTCGGTGGTGGCACCGGCGAGACGCTCGATGCGCGAGCCCGCGCCGCGGAACGACGAATACGGCGTCTGCGTGACGGCGACTCGCTCGTTCTCCGGCTGCTCCAGCAGGTAGACCAGGCGCAGGCAGTAGTCGCGAAGCAGGATCGAGTCGGCGTCGAGCGTCAGCAGGTACTCGGAGTCCGGCACGACAAGGTCACCGGGCTCGGCCTCGGCGACGGGTCGCAGGTAGATGCCCGCCGGCGTCTCCTGCTGCTGGTAGCTTCCGCCCATGAGACCGATGTACGAGTTGAGGTTCATGGCCTTGTTGGCTTCGTCCGAGAGGTTCGCGTAGCGCTTGCGCTCGAACACGTCCACCTCGGCATCGAACGTCCAGGCCAGACGGCGGTAGAGCTCGTCCATGCGCGTGCGGTTCGGCGTCGCGTTCTCACGGATGGCGTCGAACAGCGCCTTCGATGTCGTCTCGAATTCCTCGGCGAGCGCGCGCAGCACCTGGTCGGAGAAGAAGAGGTCGACGTGGTCGACGTGCGGCTCGTTGTCGGCCATGGTGTTCAGCCAGTTGGCGGCCCAGACATAGTGTTCGGCGAGTTCGATGACGGCCATGCTGCTCACGTCGTAGCGCGACTCGCCGGTGAATTCGAAGCCGGCCGCCGCCTGCCAGAAACGCTCGCGCGGTTCCGTGAGCGCCTCGTTGATCTGATCTTTGAGGGCCCGGGTCGCGTTCAGCTTCTCGAGCTTTGCCGGATCGGTCGGGAAGGGCGGGTCATCGAGCAGAAGTACGACGCGCACGGAGGGGTACTCCTGCAGGGCCGCCGACCACAGGGTTGAGCGCACGACCGCGGGCTCCTCGGCGTATGAGGGCACGAGCACGGTGATGGACGACGAGCTGTCGCGGAAGTGGCGATCCAGTTCGGCGCGGGGAACGCGCAGGTGAGTCTTGAACCGCATGAGTGCGCCCTGACGTGCGACGAGATACATGAGAGCGGAGAAGCTCAGGAAGGTCACGATGATGACGTAGGAGACGGCCTCCATCGTGAACTCGAAGTTGGTGGTCGTGTCGAGGAACTCGCGCAGCACCGTCGAGATGACGTAGGCGACCCAGAACAGGATGGTCAGGATGATCGCGAGTCGGCCAACCGCGATCTTGCGATCGCTGGGCTTCTCATGAATGGTCGGCAGCGGCTGGGTGCGACGTTCGGCGCCCCACTGGCGCTTGCGTGCTTTGGGCTCGTTCGCGTTCTTGTTGGCTTTTTTCTCTGAGCGCTTTTGGGCGCGCTCTAGAGCAGTCGAGCTCGACATTGGGATCCCTCGGGTGGAGCAGTTTGGGCGCGGTTCGGGTCACGCTCGGATGCCCAGCGGCGACTCACCGTGTTCGGGCAGACAAAACGTTACAGTCCCCCAATGTGCCGACAAGTCCCCCGATTGGGGTCCTTAGGGATTTGTCACCGAATCCGCAGCCAATTGACCCCCAGAGGTGGGCCAATTTCGGCCGCGACCGATCTGTTCACTCCCGTTTTGGGGTCAGGTCGGTTTCGCCGTCTGGCACGGTTCGGCGCCGCCGTCCGACGGCAGCGACACCCAACACGGCGACGACTCCGAGAGCGAGGACCGACGCCCCGAGTTCGAGCGGAACACTCGGGTCGACGCCTGTCGTCGCGAGCACCGGCACGTACCGGAACCCGGCCGTCGCCGTACCGCCGATGGTCGTCACCGCGAGGGTGACGGATCCGACGCCGTGGCGGCTCGTGACGAACGAGAGGGTTGTCGTGGATTCCGACGTCGGTGTCACAGGGACACCGTCGATCGTCAGCTGGGCCGTCGATCCGAACCCGGTGCCGCTGATCGTCACCGGCGCTCCGCCGTTCACGGAACCGGATGCCGGGCTGACTGATGTGATGGTCGGTACCGGCGCGAACTCCAGGGCGGCGAGTGTCGTCGAACTCACGACGTAAAGGTCATCCGCCCGATCGACGAAAAGTCCGGCCGGTCCGTCGATGCCGGTCGCCGCACCCGTGAGGGTCGTGAGCGGATCCGCGTTGCCGGTCGCCAGCGCCGCGTATTCGGTGACCGAGTCGACGTTGTAGTCGGCGACATCCACCTGACCGCTCGGGGCGACGCCCACCGCCATGGGGCCCGAGAGTCCCGTATCCATCCCTTGGATGTTGCGGATGGGCGCCTGGTCACCGCCGACGCTCGCGTCGTACTCGGTCACCGAGTTGCCGGTGAGGTCGGTCACGTAGAGCACGCCGGATGCGAAGGCGATGCCGTACGGCCCGTCGAGGTCTGTTGATCCACCGACGATCGAACGCGTCGGGGTTTGGTCGCCGTTCGCGCCGCTCGGATACTCCGCGATGGTGTCGGAGCCGTAGATCGTCGCATACACGTTTCCAGTCGAGTCGACGGCGACACCCCGCACGCCGGTCAGCTGGGTGTCGGCGCCCTTGATCCAGCGAGTCGGCACCGCATCGTTGCGAGCGGATGTCGAATACACCGTGATCGTGCCGGAGTTCTGGTTGGCGACATAGAGGTATCCGAAGGAGTCGAGCGCGAGTCCGGTCGGGCCGGCAAGCTGGGTGTTGCCCCCGTAGATGTCGCCGATGTAGTCACCTGTCGAGCTGTAGATGTCGATCAGGTTGTTCGGGGCGTCCGCGACCCAGGTGGTGCCGTTGGCGGCCACTGCGATGCCCGCGTTCCCCGCCGCCGAAAAGGTGAGGCTCGGCGAGGGGTTCTCGGTTGCCGCGAACGCGGGTGACGCGGCACCCGCCATCGCCGTGACCAGCGCGATCCCAACGACGAGCGCGCCCGTGCCGAGCACGTGTCGACGAGAACGAGAGCGCATCGAATTCCGGGGGAGGCTGAGTCGGGCGAGTGTCGCCAGTCTATAAGTGCTCCGCCGCGGCTAGCCCGGCGGCGGGGGCGTCGACACCGGTGGCGGTGTGGACACCGGTGGGGTCGGAGCGCTGCTCTTCGAGGGAGGCGGCGGTGCGTAGTAGCCGGTCGGGCTATCGATCATGAGCGCGGGATCGGGCGGCGGGAAGGCCGCGCCCCTACCGAGAACGTGATCGACGTAGGACATGATCGTTCGGAACACCACGTGCCGGAGCAGGGCCGCCTGGATGCCGCCGACGTAAACCCGGCGCAACTGCTGCGAGCCGGAGATGTTGCCGATCCAGACCGCCGAGGTCGCCTTGGTGGACGTGGCGACGATCCATGTCTGCAGCGAATTGTTGGTCGTTCCGGTCTTGCCGAGGAACGGTGTGCCGTCATCCGGGTTCGCCGTCACGCCCGTGCCATCCGGCCCCATGACGCCCTGGAGTGCCGTGGCCGCCGTGTTCGCGATGTTCGCCGGGATCGCCTGGTGGCAGTCGGCATTCTCGCCACCCAGGTTCTTGCCACCGGGTCCGATGACCTTGGAGACGGCCACCGGCGAGCAATAGATGCCGTGATCGGCGATGGCGGCGTACGCGGCGGCCATGGTGAGCGGCGCGATCGTGTTGTTGCATCCGCCGATGATGCACGAGGGCAGAGTGCTGAGCGGCGAACCGTTGGCGTTGTGAACGCCGAGTTCTTCCGCGATCTTCTTGATGCCGCACAGGTCCATCGACTCAGCCATCTGAATGAAGATCGAGTTGATGGACTGGGCGGTCGCGTGCATGATCGTCGTCGGCCCCTGCTCGTTCTCGTCGTTCGTGAACGTGTAGGGCGGACCACCCAGCGCACCGCAGGTGTCCGTGAACTTACTCATCGGGATCGAACGAACGCTCGCGTTGAAGATCGAGTAGAGGCCCTTGCCGTGTTCGAGCCAGTCGATCAGCGTGAACAGCTTGTATGACGACCCCGGCTGGAATCCGATCGCGCCGCCGTCGGCTTCGTCCACGTTGAAGTTGACCGCCGTCGTGGTGGAGCCGCCGCCCGCGAGGGTGTCGTTGTAGTCCTTGTTCTCGGCCATCACGAGGATGTCGCCCGTACCCGGCTGCACGGTCGAGACCGCTCCGCCCAACTGGAACGCGGTCTCCGTGTTGGGCACGTAGTGGTGCAGGGTGTTTGTCGCGACCGTCTGCATACCCATGTTGAGCGTGGTGTAGACGTCGTAGCCGCCGAGCTTCCAGTTTGCTTCCCGCTGTTTCTTCGTGGCGCCGAGCGCGACATCGTTGGGGACGTCGTGAACAACGTAATCGCACATCCAGCGGTACTGAACCGCGGCCTCGAGGCAGCTGTCCGCAACGGTCGATGGGTGCACGTAGGTCGCGTCGACCTTTGTGGCGAGAGCGACCTTCTCCTGATGCTTCGTTATGTCGCCGTCGTCATACATCTGCTTGAGGATGAAGTTACGGCGCACCTCGTTCGCCGCGTAATTCTTGGGATTACCGAGATTCCGCGCTGTCGGCGACTGCACGATCGCGATAATGCTCGCCGCCTGGGCGGGTGTCACATCTGCCGCGTTGGTGGAGAAGTAGGCCTGCGCGGCGGCCTCGACGCCGTAGTTGGCCATGCCGAAGTTGGCGATGTTCAGGTAGGCGAGTAGGACGTCCTGCTTGGAGTAGGTCTTGTCGAGCCCTATGGCGAGGGTCATCTCCTTGAGCTTGCGGCTGAGGGTGTCTGAGGTCGCATCCTTGTAGGCCGCCTGCTGCTCCGCCGTCGTCTTCAGCTGGAGCGCATCCTGCACCTCGACGTTGCGCACGACCTGCATCGCGATCGTCGACGCGCCGCTCTGGATCGATCCGGCGCTGACGTTGGAGAGCGCCGCGCGTACCAGCGACGGGAAATCGACGCCGCCGTGCTCGTAGTAGTCCTTGTCCTCGCCGTCGATAGCGGCATCCTTCAGATACTTGGAGATCTGGTCCCAGGACGCCTCTTGCCTGTTCTCGTTGTAGACCGTCGCGATCTGCACGGGCGTGCCGGCGTCGTTGGCGAAGATCCGGTTGCGCTGCGGCAGGCGCCCGACATCGATGTACGAGGGAAGGCTCTTGAACAGGGCCGTCGAGGCCGCTGTGGTCATTTGGACAACAGCAATACCCGGCGTGATCGACAGCGCGACAATCAGGCCAGCGATGACGCTGAACGCGATGAAGCCGAAGATCGCGGATGCTGCGCCGCCGAACCGACCCTGGTCCGAAACCGTCAGGACGGGTCGAGGCTCGTCAAAATACACGAAGGGCGGTTCACCCACACCATCGCGACCTGCTCCAGGAAATTTCGGCAGTTGTGCGGACACTTACTCCACGGTAGGCACCAAACCTGAAAAGAGAAGGCCTTGCGCTCCACGCGATCGTCGCGTAGACAGCTTGGACCACCCTGTGGACTACCTCTCGATCGCACAAGGACCGATACGGCGTGGTCGTGAGCGTGACGGGGTCTCCGGGTCCGGGTCGCCGGGTCGGGGCTCCGGGTCGGGTCGAGCCTCCGGGCCGCCGGGTGGCGGGTCTGGGTGGCGCCTAATCCAGTGGGCGCAGCCGGTATTTCAGCACTACGTTGCCCTTGCTCGTCGTCGGCGCATCCACCAGTTCCAGGCGAGTCGTCGGATCCGTCGGCTCGAACAGATGCCGCCCCGACCCCGCGACGACCGGATGCGTCATGAGGGTGAGTTCATCGAGATCGCCCGAGAACAGCAGCTGGCGCACCAGGGAGATTCCGCCGAGCAGCGAGATCTCGCCACCCTCGGTCGTCTTCAACTCCCGGACGAACTCGAAGAGGTCGCCCTCGATCAACTGCGAGTTCTCCCAGGTCAGATCAGGGCCGAGCGTGGTCGACGCGACATACTTCGTCAGCGGATTGATGAACCCTGCGAACGGATCGCCGATGCCGGCGTTGGGCCAATGCTGCGACCAGTCGGAGTATCCGACGCGCCCCAGAATCGCCGCGTCGACGCGCGAGAACAGCCCGCCCATCTCCGCGCCGAGCTCGTCGTCGAAGCGATCGAACTGCCAGAGATTGGGCGACTCGACCACCCCATCGACCGACATGAACAGGCCAGCAGTCAGTTTGCGCATTGGTCCTCCTACCAAGCGGGATCCGCGGCCACGCGAGCGCCGAGGAATGGCTACGACTGTATTACGTGTTGGGCTCGCTCGCGAGCGCGATTCCGGATGCTCCCAACTCGGTGCAGGTGGGATTGCGTTGGGGTTGGAGCGCATCGCGGTCGAGCGTTCCGGTCTGGCGTTCTGGTCGAGGGTCCCGACCGAGGGTCCCGACCGAACGCACTAGTCGAACGTCCCGGTCGAACGCACTAGTCGAACGTCCCGGTCGAACGCACTAGTCGAGTGTTCCGGTCGAGCGCCGCGGTCAGGCGCCCGCGGTCACCAGCTTCAGCGCGGCGAGCGACTGCTGCGCGAGCTCCGCGAAGGTTCGCGAATTGCCCTCCTGCGTCCAGTCGCGGAACGTGATGTGGAACACCGAGACCGCGGTCTCGGCAGTCAGGCTGGCCGCCGGTTCCTCCATCCCGCGTTCGCGAAGCGTCGTCGCGATGGAGACCTTGAGGTTCGCGAGTTTGATGAGCTCCCGCTCGAGCAGCGCCGGATTGGAGTTGATCACGCCCGCGCGCTGCATCGACCAGGACCGGCTCGGCTCGAAGAACGCGGCAACCGCGCTCAGGGTGACCTCGATGGTCTCGAGCGGGGTGGCGCCGGTCGGCGCGCTCTCGATGACCCGAACGAACATCCCCTGAAACTCGTCCTGGCCGGCGAACAGCACCTCGCGCTTGTCGACGAAGTGGCGAAAGAAAGTGCGCTCGGTGAGGCCGGCCCGCTCGGCGATATCGGCGACGGTCGTCTGTTCGAAGCCGCGCTCGACGTAGAGCTCCATGGCGGCCTGCCCGAGGCGACCCTTGGCATCCGGCTCCCAGCGGCTCATGCAACGATGATACCTGATGACAGTTTCTGACATCGTGTGTTAGCTTTGATGTCAGTAACTGACATCGCAGAACTCACACACGGGGTGTGAGCGCGGACGGTGTCGTGAGGAGCACTCCCATGAAGGTTTTCGTCACCGGAGCATCCGGCTGGGTCGGGTCGGCCGTCACCGCCGAACTCATCCAGAGCGGGCACGAGGTCGTCGGGCTCGCCCGATCGGACGAGTCGGCCGCCAAGATCGAGGCGGCGGGCGCCACCGTGCAGCGCGGCGACATCACCGATCTCGACAGCCTGCGTGCCGGAGCCGAAGGCGTCGACGGAATCGTCCACACGGCGTTCATCCACGACTTCAGCGCGCACGAGGCCGCCGCCGTCATCGACTTCGAGGCGGTCAAGCTGTTCGGCGACCTGCTCGAGGGCAGCGGCAAACCGATCGTGATCGCGTCGGGAATTCTCGGCGCTGGATACACGGAGGATGTTCGTCCCGACCCGTCGACATCGTGGTCGCCGCGCGTGCAGACCGAGCTGACACTGCTCGAGTTCGCCGACCGCGGCATCCGTTCCTCGGCGATCCGCCTCGCGCCTACCGTTCACGGCCAGGGAGACCACGGGTTCATCGCCGCGCTGGTCGGAATGGATCGTGCGCACGGCTCGTCGGGCTACGTCGGCGATGGCACGGGTACCTGGCCGGCGGTTCACCGTTTGGATGCTGCGCACCTGTTCTGCCTCGCGCTCGAGAACGCGCCAGCGGGAACGGCGTGGCACGCCGTCGCCGAGGAGGCCGTCTCGCTGAAGGCCGTCGCTGAGGTCATCGGTCGGAAGCTCGACCTGCCGGTCGCCTCGGTTCCCGAAGACGATGCGGTGGACCGCTTCCAGTGGCTGGGGCGTTTCCTCGGAATCAGCGTCAAGGCGTCGAGCGCGATCACTCGTGAAAAGCTCGGCTGGACGCCGATCCACCCCACCCTCCTGGAGGACCTCGAGGCCGGCTACTACACCGCCTGATCACCTCGCCCCGCCCGAGCCCGAGCCGCCCAGGCCCGAGCCCGACCACGACCACGACCACGAGTCCGAGCCTTCACCCGCTTTGTGTGATGCATAACTCAGGCAGTACTTGTGTGATGGCCAGCAGACCCGTGCAACTACGCGGCGGTCGACGTCGCCCACCCAGCACTGCCTGAGTTATGCGCACACACCCCTGCACTTTCACCGGGTGGCCACCAACCGGCACGACCCGCCAGCCAACCGACCTCACCGGCACAACCGACCGGCCAGACGAGCCACCTCGCCCCTCGAGACTGGGGCGGCGCATAACTCAGGCAGTGGTTGCGCGATGAGTGGCAGAGCCGCGGTAGCTGGCGGCGGTGAAGTGGGCCCGGCAAACACTGCCTGAGTTATGCGCAAGCACTCCGGGGGGGGCGGGCGGACGGACGCGGTCGGCTGGACGGACGAAGCTGGGCGGACGGACCGGGAACGGGCTGGGCGGACGAAGCGGGGCGGACGGAAGCGGACGGAAGCGGACGGACGGGCAGCGGGGGCGGGCGGTAGCGTTGGAGCGTGAACACCGTCGAAAGGGCTGAAACCCTCCGCGCCCTGTACAAGGCTCCCGAGATCGTTCGCGTCGTGAACGTGTGGGACGCCATCTCCACCAAAGTCGTGGCCGGACTCCCCGAGACCAAGGCCATCGCGACCGCCGGCCACTCCATCGCCGCGAGCCACGGGTATCCGGACGGCGGCATGCCGCTCGACGTCGCCCTTGCCGCGGTCGAGGAGATCGTGAAGGCCACCGAGCTTCCCGTCACCGCCGACCTCGACGACGGATACGACGAGCCCGGCGAGACCATCCGCCGCGCCATCGCGATCGGCGCGGTCGGCGCAAACGTCGAGGATCGGCTGAAGCCCTTCGAGGAGTCTGTCGCTCGTGTCCGCTCGATCATCGCCGCCGCCGAGTCCGAGGGCGTGCCGTTCCAGTTGAACGCGCGAACGGATGCCATCGCTCGCGGTACCGGCCCGCTCGACGAGCGCCTCACCGAGTCGATCAAGCGTGGTCGCGCGTTCCTCGACGAGGGCGCGGCGCTGGTATTCATCCCGGGTCTCGTCGATCGCGAGTCCGTTGAGCGCGTCGTCTCCGAGTTGGGCCGCAACACCATCAGCCTCATCGGTGTGCCGATTCCGGGCGTGCTCACCGCGAAGGAGTACGAGTCGCTCGGCGTCGGCCGCATCTCGTACGGACCGCTCCCCCAGCGCGCGAGCCTGCTCGCCCTGCAGAGCCTCGCCACGGATCTGTACGGCAACGGCGTGATCCCCACCGATCTGCCCGCACTCAATTAGTAGAGCGAACGCCGGCATCCCGGTCGACTCGCGGCGGTCGGTCGTGCCGCGGAGGGGCTAGCGTCGAAGCATGACAACGAGCGCCGAGATCCTCGCAGACGGCTTCGAGCGGATCAAGGGCGTGACCCGCAGCGCGGGCGGCGGCCTTCCGCAGACGATTCTGGAGGCGCGGATCGATCCGGACACCAACACCATCGCCTGGCTCCTCTGGCATCTGGCGCGCGGCCAGGACGCGCAGGTCTCGGATGCGATGGGCGTCGAGCAGCTGTGGACGTCCGACGGGTGGTCGGGTCGGTTCGCTCTGTCACTTCCCGACACCTCGACCGGGTACGCGCACACCACGGAGGACGTCGCGAAGGTGCGCGGCGTCGGCGCCGACCTGCTGCTCGACTACATCGACGCGGTCTGCGACCGCAGCGTCGGCTGGGTCAGGGGTCTCGACGATTCCGACCTCGATCGGGTCGTCGACACGCGGTTCTCTCCGCCGGTCACGCTGGGGGTCCGGCTGGTGAGCGTGATCAGTGATGACCTGCAGCACGCCGGCCAGGCGGCGTATGCGCGCGGAATCCTCGAGCGTCGCGGTGAGGTTCGCTGACCCTCCGCTTGCCGCCGAAAGAACAGGTCAGTCGAGTCCGACCATCGCCCGATAGACCGGCGTCAGTTCCTGCCAGCGCGCATGCCAGTCCGCCGGCTCGCCCGCGAGGTAGTGTCCGAGGTCTTCGATGTGTGCCTGCCACCCGGAACCGTGGGCGAAGTAGACGTCGAGCGGGAGCCCGGTCTCCTCGACGATGAGGCGAGTTCCGCCCGCCTCTTCGACGAGGGTCGCCTCGATCACACCGGGCGCGTCCTCCTCCGACCAGGTCGTCACGACGAGGTGCCGCGGCGCCTCGCAGACGTCGACTCGACCGAATCCGGTCCACGTGCTGGTGAACTCCAGCCCGAAGTCGCCGCCGTGCCCGGGGTCGCCGTCGACCTTCACGATCCAGCGGGCGAGCCGATCCGGTTCGGTGATGGCCGACCACAGATCCTGGATGTCGGTGTCGTAGACGTCCTCGACGTGGACGACCCCCGCGCCATCCTGTTCACGGAGGCTGCCGAGGATGCGCGTCGCTCCGGTTGTCTCAGTCATCTTTTTCCCCTTGTCTCGGTTGATCTGTGTCTGTGCTGGTTTTGGCGCGCTGGAGCCTGCCCCGCGCGATTTCGGTGTGGAGTGCGTCGAGGCGGTGCTCCCAGAGGGCTCGGTACGAGCCGAGCCAGTCGTCGAGTTCCCTCAGCGGTTCGGGGCGCAGCGAGTAGATGCGGCGCTGCGCCTCGCTGCGAACCTCGACGAGTCCCACCTCGCGAAGCACCCTGAGGTGCCGCGAGACTCCCGGCCGCGCGATCGGCAGCCGGGCGGCCAGCTCGTTCACCGTCGCCGGACCTTCCCGCAGCTGAGCCAGCATGAGGCGTCGGCTCTCGTCCGAAATCGCCTGAAGTACCGTGTCCACGCCGCTAATGTACCACCGAGTGTACGTACACGGCAAGGTACATATACCTGACCGTGATCGACGCCTTAGCTGGCGGCCTTTCTCGTGCGCGGCCGCTTTGGTGGGAGCGAGCGAGCATTCGCGGCCGCCCGCGCGATCCACTCCTCCACCTCTGCGGACTCGAACAGGTCGTCGGGCAGCACGACGTACTCCCTCATCGCGCGGCCCGGCATGGGCTCGAACAGCGTGACCGGTCGGATGGCCTCGTAGCGCTCGCGGTCCGCCGTCGGCAGGCGCAGGATGCCGCTCGCGCGATAGAGCGAGAAGAACAGGTTGCCGCCCAGGAAGAGCGCGGGATACCCGAACATGGGCTTGCGGACGGCATCCGGAACCACCTCCGCGAGTTCGTCGAAGCGCGCGACCACCCGCGGTGGTGACTTCTCGAAGCTCGTCATTGTTCCGCTCCCGTCGTCGCTCGTGCAGCATCCGTTCGCATCCGTTCGCATCATTCTGCCGTCGCGCCCCCGCCGACGCCAACGGCGGGTAGGGTTCGGGGATGAACGCTTTCGCCGTTGAACGCGACGGAGACATCGCCATCGTCACCATGCTTGTGCCATCCATGGGTTTCGAATTCTTCACCGAGCTGCCCCTGTTGTTCCGCGAGCTCGACGCCGACCCCGACATCCGCGTCATCGTGATCGGCGGCAACGGTCCGAACTTCTCGTTCGGTCTCGACCTGAAGGATGTCGCTCCGATGTTCACCGCGCTCACCACGGGCGATGCAGGGGCAGCTGCGCGAACGAGAGTGCACGAACAGGTGCGTGCGTGGCAGGCATCCCTCACCGCCGTCTCAGACTGCCGAACTCCGGTCATCGCGGCGATCGACGGCTGGTGCATCGGCGGAGGCATCGACCTGATCTCGGCCACGGACATCCGGCTTGCGACGGCGAGCGCGAAGTTCAGCGTGCGGGAAACCAAGATGGCCATCGTCGCCGACCTCGGCAGTCTGCAGCGCCTGGTCGGCATCATCGGCGACGGCCACCTCCGGGAACTCGCCCTGACGGGCGGCGACATCGACAGCGACCGCGCCGAGCGCATCGGACTCGTCAACGCCGTCTATCCGGATGCCGCCGCGCTGCGGGACGCGGCGCTCGACCTGGCTCGCACCATCGCCGCCAATCCGCCCCTCGTGGTCCGCGGGGTCAAGGATGTCTTGGACGCCGAGCGCGCTCCCCGCGTCGAGGCGGGCCTGCGCTACGTTGCCGCGTGGAATTCTGCGTTTCTGCCCAGCCGCGACCTGGGCGAAGCGTTCACCGCGTTTGCGGAGAGGCGCCCGCCGGAGTTCAGCGGCGAGTAGAACGCGGGGCTCGACGCGCCGTCCGATTGCGAGCAAGCTGAACCCATGCCGCACGCTACCCCGTTCCTTCTGTTCGATGGCAACTGTGCCGAAGCGATGACCTTCTACCATCGGTGCCTCGGCGGCGAGTTGACGATGACGCCACTCGGCACGACCCCGATGAAGGAGAGCTTTCCGTCGGTCATGCACGATCGGCTCATCAACGCTCACCTGACGAGCGGGGAGATCGAGATCTCCGCGGCGGATTGGATGGCCGCGGACTTCGAGCCGGTACGCGGCAATATGTCGGCGATCTACGTCACCGGTCCGTCAGCCGATGACCTGCGTCCGGCGTTCGACGCGCTGAGAGACGGCGATCACAACTCGCGTTTGCAAGAGCTGCACGAAATGCCGTTCGGCACGTACGGCCAGTTCTACGACAAGTTCGACGTGCAGTGGATCTTCGTGGGCCAGGGCCAGGGCGACGGTGATCGCGAGACCGCCTGAGCCACGATCACGTCGGCGACGTTATCCGCCGGGCGCCGATCAGCCAGGCCGCGGGCTGCACGGAAACCTTCGCGGCGTGCTCGGCGGCGGGCAGCAGGGTTCGATCGAGCCAGAGCAGCGACTGGATGTAGTCGAGCGTCCAGACCAGTCGCACTGTCTCGGCGCGTCCGCCGGCCTCGCCCATTCCCGCCTGCGACCAGATCGCGTCCACGGCGTCGTCGCCGTTGAGCTCGGGATCGCTCGCTGGGAGCGGCACCTCGGCCCGGCCCTGGAGCGCGGCCGCGACCTGCTCGTAGCGGCTCACCATCAGCGCCCCGCGCGAGAGCAGTTGGGCTCGCGCGTTCTCGCTCACGGGAGCCGGCGTTTCGGCGCGTTGCCAGAGCGCGCGGATCTCGTCGGCCGTCCGTCGTATTGCGGCCGTCGTGTTGACCATGCAGGCGACCTCGTCGAACGACAGCAGTTTTGACCCGCGTTCGACGAGGAACTGTCGGAAGCTGTCGTCGAGCCGTCGGGCGCTGTCCGCGGCAATCAGCAGGTCCTGGTCTGCGGTGACCCGGGAGGGTCCCAGCGCGCTTCCGCAGCGCTGCAGCGCGTAGTCGATGGATGCCTGCAGGTAGCGGGCCGACGACTCGAACGTGTTCGACAGGGCGGTCGCGAGCGCCGCCCCCGCTCCCCGTGGCCAGAGCAGGAAGCTCACCACCACGCTGACGGCGCAGCCGAGCGCGACATCCTCGATGCGGACGATGCCGATGGTCCAGCCGATCGGCGAGATCAGATTGAACAGCAGGATGAGGACAAGGCTGAACCCGGCCTGACCGGCGATGAACGAGAACGCGGGCGCCAGACCGGTGAACGCGACGGCGATGGGCAGAAGGATCCAGCAGACGAGCGGGTCCGACCCGATGAGCACGAGCAGGATCCCGCCGACGACAATCCCGACCAGGGTCCCGAGGATCGCTTTGATGGCCGACTGCCCGGTTGCCGACGCGTTCGATCGCAGCACGGCGAGCGTGCCGAAGGCGACCCAGAACGCGTGTTGCACACCGATCGCGTTGGCCAGGAATACGGTGAGGCCGAAGCCTACCGAGCCGCGCAGCGCGTTATGTAGCCACACCGAACCCCAGTCGAGGTGGGCGGAGAGTCGGTCACGTGCGGAGCTGATGGCGGCGCCGATGAGTTCGGCTCGCAGCCCGACGAGGTGCTGGACCCAGGTTCGATTTCGCGCCAGCGAACTCAGGATCGTGTGCTCGACGATC
>FSXL01000521.1_pt1 | contig 31465 bp, 31 predicted proteins | sample 1638241 | NCBI WGS metagenome assembly FSXL01 (sample SAMEA3914788, study PRJEB12502) | metagenome | biome: forest; material: soil | place: Canada | collected 2011-07-03 | depth 0.1 m | reverse complement strand
CGGCGCCTCCTCGCGGATCGGGGCGTAGGGTTGTGGCAGCGAGTCCGCGCTGGCTCACCTCCGCAGTCCTTCAGTTACGGCCGCCGTAATCCACCCGCTGGGGGGCGAAAATGGACTCCACGGAATCCGTGTCGGCCTCCTCTGCAGACTCCGGTGATGTCGCCGCGGCGCTGTGCGCTCCGTTCGTCGAGTCTCTTCCGGTGACCGGTGCCTCGATCTGCGTGTTCGGGCCCGGCGGGAGTCAGTCCGTGATCTGTGCGAGCGACGATGTCGCGAGTCGCCTCGAGGAACTCCAGTTCGATCTCGGAGAGGGCCCGCACTGGGAGCTGATGCTCAACGGGCAGCAGGACGTCGCCATCGAAGATCTCGAACGGGACGGCGCTGAACGATGGCCGGTCTTCGCGCATGCGGCCGTCGCGCTGGGCGCATCGGCATTGTTCGCCCTTCCGGTGAGAATGGGTGCCGTACTCGTCGGCGTCGTGGACCTGTACCGGACGTCACCCGGTGCTCTCGACGATCCCGCCATGGCGCTCGCGCACGAACTGGCGCGGTCGATCGCCTCACCCGCGGTGAAGGCCGCAATCAGGTCGGCCGGCGAGGACGCCCCGGCCGAGAGCATCGCGACTCCGGCGATGCGGCGTGAAGTACACCAGGCGGTGGGCATGATCCTGGTCCAACTCGAGATCGATGCGACGAGCGCATTCTCGCAATTGCGAGCGCACGCCTTCTCGAGCGGCCGGACCGTTCAGGATGTCGCCCACGACGTCGTCCTCCGGACCATCGATTTCGCAAATCTGCCCGATTGACCCGAGCCGGAGCGATTCGCCTAACGACCGCCGCTGCCGACGAGACGTACCAGGCGGGCAGTGCTGCTCTCGTCGAGATCGGCGATGGCCTCCCGGGACTTCACGAAATCCGAGAAGGAGCGATAGCCGAGAGCCTTCTCGCTGAAGGACGGATCCATCCTCTTCATCTGGGTCTTCACGGCCGAACTGTGCAGCCAGTCCGTGTCCTCTTTCTCGTGGCCGAGCCGAAGTGCGCGTTCGAGGAGGCGGGTCGCGACCTGCTGCGGGTCCTCCGACACCTCTTCCTCGACCTCCTCGACGACCGGAACGGGAGACTTCGCACGGCGAGATCCCCGCTTCGGCGCGCTCACAGCCTGTTCCGGTTCGGACTCGTCCTCTGCGACGACGACGGGCTTGGAGACGGGCAGGGGCGCCTCGGGTTCCGGCTCGGTGACACCCGGGAGCGCGTCGTAGGTGACGAAGTCGTCACACGCGGCAGCCAGTGATCTGCTCGTGGACCCTGCCACACCGATGCCGACGACATAGCGCCCGAGGCGTTTGCAGCGCTGGGCGAGAGCAATGTAGTCCGAATCGCCTGCGACGATCACGACGTGGGTGAGATCCGGGAGCCGGAACATGTCCTCGACGGCGTCCACGGCCAGACGGATGTCGGCGCCGTTCTTCGCGTAAGCGGCCGCTGGAAACAACTGGACCAGATCGACCGCCCGGCCGACCAGCTGGCCGCGGTAGTCGGCATTCACGGCCGCCGACCAGTCCGCGTAGGCACGGGTCAGGACGAGGGTCCCGAACGACGAAGCGAAATCGATGATCGCACCGACATCCACCGTGGCGCGCCGGAGCCGGTCCGCGATCTCCGGGTCTGCGGCTCTCTCGGCCGGACCGAATCCGCGCGCCCGATCCCGCTGGAACTGGTTACGGCCGTGAACCTGGTCGTACCTCGAGATCACGATGTTGTCGAAGTCGATGTAGACGGCGACTCGCGTATCGGTCGGATCGGTCATGGTTGCTCGCCTTCGTCAGTGCACATCGGTGTTCCCGAATGCGAGAGGGTGCTCCGGGCTGCCTGTTTCAGTCCGACGACGTCCAGGTGACTCGGACGATCACGCCGTCTCCGTCGCGGGTGAACCGGAGCGCGATGTCCTTGTCGACCAGACCGTCGCCCAGCTCCAGCCCGTCGACATCGCCGAATTCGGAGACGAGATCGGACAGCGCAGCCACCACGGCACGCCCCCAGTCCTGCGGATTTCCGCTGGAAGCATAAGCCTCACCGGCGTATTCAGTCGCCATATCACTCAGCTCTCGTGTGCTTCCGACCAGTCAACCACACTCCACGCACGGGATCTCGTGCGCGCGAGCCGGAGAGGACCGTGCAGATCGGTCCTGGCGCCTCACGAGGATTCGCACCCGACTGCCGGCGAGCTGGGCTGCCGGTAGTCGGGTGCTGAACCACACTGAGATGAGCGAGGACGGTTCGCCGAACGATCGGCTAGTGGACCGCCACCGGTCGTTCGTCGCTCTTGTCGCTGGATGCCGCAGAACCGGTCGGGTTCGAAAGCGAGATGCCCTGGCCGCGGCGCCGGAACAACAGGGCCGACAGGATCGCCCCGAAGGCGAAGAACCCGGCGCCCCACCAGTAGGCGACAGCGTAGCTGTGCACCGCGGCTTCCGCCGCGATGGCCGCCGTCGCAGGTGCGTGGGCCGCGATGTAGCTCGTGGCTGCCGTGGCTGCGAGCGTGTTGAGCAAGGCCGTGCCGATGGACCCGCCGACCTGCTGGCTGGTGTTGACCGTGGCGGACGCCACACCGGCGAACTGGCGGTCGACGCCCAAGGTCGCGGACTGCATCGATGCCGGCATGATCGATCCCATGCCGAAACCGATGATCAGAAGGGGCGGAAGGACATCAGCCGCATACGTGCTGCTCAGGCTGAGGTGGGTCAGGTAGACCATACCGACAGCCGCCAGGATCATCCCGAACGGGACCATGACCTTCGGACCGAACCGTGGCACGAGAAGGTTCGTCGAGAGCTGCGCGGCGATGATCAGCATCGTGATCATCGGGAGGAACGCGAGGCCGGTCTGAATGGGCGAGTACAGCAGAGACGTCTGCAGGAAATAGGTGACGAAGAGGAAGATGCCGAACATGCCGGCTCCGGCGATCGTCACCGAGCTGAACGCGGCCCCGCGGTTGCGATCGAGCACGATCGACAGCGGGAGGAGCGGATGCACGGCCCGCCGCTGCCAGAGGACGAACCCGATCAGAAGCACGCCGGACGCGACGAGGAATCCCCAGGTGAGCGGCGAGCCCCAACCGTCCGTCTCCGCATTCGAGAACCCGTACACCAGGCTGAAGAGGGCACCGGAGACCATGAGCGTCCCCGGGATGTCGAGCTTCGGTCGCGGCCCGACCCTCTTTGCTGAGGTCACGAAAATGGATGCGCCGATGATCGCGAAGATCGCGATGAACACGTTGATGTAGAGGTTCCAGCGCCAGTTCAGGTCCTGGGTCAGGAAGCCGCCCAGCAACAGGCCGACGGCGCCGCCCGCCCCGGCGATCGCGCCGAACACGCCGAACGCCCGGGCCCGTTCCTTCGGAATCGTGAAGGTCGTCGTCAAGACGGCGAGTGCCGTCGGAGCCAGCAACGCACCGAATGCGCCCTGCACCGCCCGCGCAGCGACGAGCATCCCGAAGGATCCTGCCGCGCCTCCGATAGCGGAAGCGGTGGCGAATCCGATCAGTCCGATGATGAAGGTCCGCTTGCGGCCGATCAGGTCGGAGAGCCGGCCGCCGAGGAGCAGCAGGCTGCCGAAGGCGAGCGAGTAAGCAGTGATGATCCACTGTCGATCGCCGTTGGTGAAGCCGAGGTCGCGTTGAGCCGACGGCAGTGCGATGTTCACCACGGTCGAGTCGAGCACGACCATGAGCTGCGCCAGCGCCACGGTCGTCAGGGTCCACCAACGCCGCGAAGAAGTGTGGGCGCCGGATGCGCCCGAAAGTGACGAGGAAGTCTGTGACATGTTCGCAACTATATACGGTAATGTTGAGTTTCGGATATACACAGTTCTTGAAGTAACATGGTTGAAACACTGCGCGACCAACCGACTGAGACCGACGACAACTGAGACCAACGACAGACGAGAAAACGACAGACGAGAAAGGGAGAATGCCGCAATGACGCAGCTCGACTCCGCAACGACGCAGATCGACTCCTTGGAAGATACGGCTGAGCAACCGTCCAGGCTCGGCCGCAAACGCGACCACACCCGTGACCCCGAGATCCTCGACGCCGCACTCGAAGTCCTTGCCGAGACCGGCTACGACGGTATGACCATCGACATGGTCGCCGCACGCGCGAAGGCCGGCAAGGCCACCTTGTACCGTCGCTGGTCGTCGAAAGGCGAACTCGTCATCGATGCGGTCGCCTGCATGAAGAAGAGCGCCATCGATGACATCGAGCTCCCCGACACCGGGACATTGCGCGGCGACCTCATGGCGATGATCCGACCGCACTCGATCCAGGACGGCGAGAAGAAGCTGCAGATCATGGCGGGCCTCATGTCGATGCTGTCGCGAGCCCCCGAACTCGCCGAGGCGGCCAACGCGGCGATCGTCGAGCCTCGCGCCGAGGTGAATCGGCTCTTGTTGCGGAGGGCCGTCGAACGAGGCGAGATCTCCGCGGACTGCGACATCGAAACGCTCGCTCTGATCAGCCCCTCGATGGTCGCCTACCGCCTGCTGATCCTGCAGAAGCCGGTCGATCGCGCATTCCTCGTATCGCTCATCGACGGCGTGCTGATGCCGGCGGTCGGTCTCGCTCCGCCCAAACCCTGAGTTGAGCCTGATCCTGATCCCGATCCCGATCCTGACTCCGATTCTGACTCGACGACGCGCGGTCTGCCGTACGATAGCGACGCAGTGATGTCGCTGCAGAGGGGGTCCTCGTGCTCTTTCGACAACTCGAATACTTCGTCGCGGTGGCGCGCGAGCGTCATTTCGCCCGGGCGGCTGAGGTGTGCTTCGTGTCTCAGCCGGCACTCTCCGCCGCGATCGCGAAGCTCGAGCAGGAACTCAACGTCACCCTCATCAATCGCGGTCACAGTTTCGAAGGACTGACGCCTGAAGGCGAACGACTGGTCGTCTGGGCGAAGCGGATCCTCGCAGAGCACGACGCCTTCAAGGCCGAGGCTCTCGCCGTCCAGTCCGGCCTCACGGGTACCCTTCGGCTGGGAGTCGGTCCGACGATCTCGACCACCGTCTCCTTGCCCGTGGAAGCGTTCTGCGATGCGCACCCCCTCGCAAAGGTCCGGATCACCACGCGTCTGACCGCGCCGGAGATCCACCGCGGGCTGAGGGACTTCGAGCTCGACGCCGGGATCGGCTATCTGCCTCCCCAAGACGAAGAAGGACTCCACGTACGGCCTCTCTACGAGGAGAGATACGTCCTGATCGCGCCGCCGGGGCTCCTCTCAGGGGAGCCGGTGACGATGGGCTGGGCGGAAGCAGCGCAGCTTCCACTGGCGCTCCTGCCATCGGACGTGCGGATCCGACGGATCATCGACGATGCCTTTGCCGAGAACGGCGTAGAGATCAGCCCGCAGGTCGAAACCGATTCCATCGCCTCATTGCACGCGCATGTCGCCACCGGCAAATGGGCGAGCATCGTGCCGCACACGTGGTTGCGCGACCTGAGCACGACAGGGAAAGCCAGGAAGATCGACCTCGTCGGCCCGGTTCTCTCCGCGCCGATCGTGATTGCGGTGAACGCGGCCGAGCCGGGCTCGGCGATCGCACGCGCGTTCCTCGAAGCGGCCGCAGGACTGTCACTCACGGAGGTATTCGAGAAGCTGCCGAGCACGTCTCAGCAGTGAGCCTCATCTCTCGATAGGCCTTGCTTATCAGCCCTTCGACAAAGGGTCTTGGACAGCGCATGCCCAAGGGACGGATCGTTGATGTAGCGCTGAACGGCGCAATGGAAACGAAAGGATCGGCATCATGACCACCGCAACGGTCTCGCAGAACAGGACCACCACCACCATCGATCTGGAGCCCGCACAGGAGTCGAGCACCGTACTGCACATCGTGGCTGGGGACCTCGAATCCCACCCCGTGCCGCCCGAGGACCCGCGCGGGTATGTCGCCGCACTGAGCGCGGCCGGCCTGGGCACTCCCCGCTACGTGAACGTCCGTCGAGTGAATGGCAAGCCCGCCGACCGCATCGTTCTCGACTACGAGAACTCCGGATCGCTGTTCGAGCGCGTCTGGGTCGCCCAGCGGTCCGGATCGCGCATCGTCGACTACAGCCTGCAGCACGACACCTCCTCCACCGGCTACGTCAGCGCCTGACCTGACTGACCGTCCTGACCTGACCTGACCTGACCGTCGTCTCGCGCCGGCTCACGAGCGCCACACGCGGACCGAATGTCGGTCTCGCAGAGTAGCGTCGCCCCATGGATATCGTCATGGTTCCCGGCTTCTGGCTGGACGCTTCGTCGTGGGCCGATGTGACTCCACCGCTGGTCGCGGCCGGGCATCGGGTCCACCCCCTGACTCTCCCCGGGCTGGAGTCGATCGACGCACCGCGCGCCGGCATCGGGCTCAAAGACCACATCGATGCCGTCACCGCCGAGGTCGATTCGATCGACGGACCCGTAGTGCTCGTCGGGCACTCGGGGGGCGGGGGTATCATCCACGGCGTCGTCGACGCGCGTCCGGATCGAGTCGTCCGCTCGATCTACGTGGACAGCGGCCCGCTCGGCGAAGGCGACTCCATCAACGACCAGCTGCCGGCGGACGGCGACGAGATTCCGCTTCCCCCGTGGGATGGCTTCGAAGCCGAGGATCTGATCGACCTGGAGCCCGAGCTTCGGACGGCCTTCCAGGCACACGCCGTTCCCGAGCCGCGGGGAGTGGCGTACGACCAGCAGCACCTTCACGACGAGCGCCGGTACGACGTGCCGGCCACGATCATCGCGTGCGAGTTCCCCTCATCGCTCCTCACCGAATGGATCGCGGCTGGCGAGCCGTTCGTCGCCGAGCTGGCGCGAATCCACGACGTCGATTATGTGGATCTACCGACAGGCCATTGGCCGCAGTTCACCAAACCGGCCGAGCTCGCCGCGATCATTCTCGCCGCCGTCGAGAGGTAGCGTGGCTATGATGGTTTTGTGGCAAAACTATCTAGCGAGAACATCCAGACACCTGCGGCGGACGCCGGACGCCGCCGCGATCGGCCCCAACACGTCTTCGAGGTGACGGCCGTCGAGCGCTTGACACCGCACCTGGTCCGAGTGCACTTGGGCGGACCCGCGTTCGCATCGTTCATCGCGGCGGCCGATCCGGACCGCCTCGGCATGACTGACAAATACGTGAAGCTGCTCTTCGCCCGGCCCGAACTCGGTCTCATTCCTCCTTACGACTTCGACGAGCTGCGTTCCCGGCTGGCACTCGAGGATCTGCCGGTCCGCCGGACCTACACCGTGCGTTCGATCGACGCGGACAACGAGACGATTGCGATCGATTTCGTGGTCCACGGAGATGAGGGCATCGCGGGCCCCTGGGCCGACTCGGCACGACCCGGCGACGTGCTCGCGCTGTCCGGTCCCGGCGGCGGCTACGCGCCGGCTCAGGACGGCGGCTTCGAATACCTGCTGATCGGCGACGAGTCCGCGGTGCCGGCGATCGCGGCAGCGCTCGAGGCGATGCCGCAGACAGCACAAGGACGCGCACTCATCGAAGTCGAATCCCCCGCCGACGAACTGCCGCTGAGCAGCCCGCCCGGAATCGAAGTCGAATGGGTTCATCGGGACAGCGCGCTGCCCGACGGCCGGCGTGCGGAGCCCGGGACAGCTCTGAGTGACGCCGTTCGCGCCCTCACACCGCCCGGTGGACCGGTGAGCGTCTTCGCCCACGGCGAGCGGTCGGCGATGAAGAACATCCGGGAAGTCCTTCAGGGCCGATGGGGCCTCGAACGGCGCGCACTCTCTCTTTCCGCCTACTGGGCGCTCGGCCGCGCCGAAGATCGCTTCCAAGCTGAGAAACGCGAACCCGTCGGTGCGATCTTCCTTGATTGATCTCTGCAGATGAACGGCAACCTTCCTGAAGCCCGCGAACAGAATGTCCCACAAGACGAATTGACGCGACTGCTTCCCGGACTTTCGCGTGCGATAGTGGCGGCCACTCGTTCGGTGCGGCACCTTCCGACCCTCACCGAGTCTCAGGTCGCCCTGATCCGCGAGCTCGTCGAGTGCGGTCCGCTCACCCCCGCGCAGGTCGCCTCTCAGCTGCGGTTGTCGAGGCCGACGATCAGCAATCTGGTTCGCGAAGCGGAGTCGAAAGACCTGGTCGAGCGGCACCCCGCAACGCTCGACCGAAGGTCGGTGTTCATTCTGCCGACGGCGCGCGCTCGTGCTCTGCTCGAATCCTTCGGGGTCGGACGCGCAGAGGTGGTCGCAAGGGCACTCGATGAAGCGTCCGCCGACGATCGCACGAAGTTGATCGCGGCGCTTCCCGCGCTGAGTCGCCTCGAGGACCGTCTTCTGAGCATCGCGCAAGAGGGTGCGGCCAAGACCTAGCCGGCCTGAGGACCGGCCGAACCGGTCGACCTCATCGCCGAGCGTAGGCGCGAAGGAACGCCCGCACTCCTTCGAGGATCGTCGACTCCCGGTCCGGTGTGTCGCGTCCGCTCAGCGCAGCAGCATTGTCGAAGGCCAGATGGAAGGTCAGCGCACCGAAGTGGTCCGCGGCCAGCCGAGGGTTCGGCGCGTCCAGGATGCCTGCCGCGGCGAAGTGCCCGATGCGTTCTGCGATCGCGTTCTCAGGTGCGTTCGCCAAAGGATGATCTTGCAGCTCGGGCAAGCGCTCGCCGTCCATCATCACGAGTTTGACGATCGCGGCGTAGTCCGACGAGCCGATGGTCGAATTCATGATCTGTTCGGCGAAGGCGACGAGTGCGCTTTCGAGCTCGTCGATGGTGCTCACGTGCGCGGAATTCGAGAGGTGGTCCTCGATCGCGTGTACGAACGACTCGAGGAGCGATTCACCGGCGTCGACCACGACGGAGAGCAGAAGAGTGCGCTTGTCGCCGTAGTAGTCGTAGACGGTCCGCTTGGAAACGCGGGCACGAATCGCCACCGCGTCGACACTGGTGCGGTCGAATCCGTCGGCGACGAACAGATCGCGTGCGGCCCGGAGGATTGCTGAGCGCTTCTGCGCGGATCCCTCGCGAACGCCCTTGCCCGCCGGCGCCGTCGTCCCTGCCGCTGTCTCCACCAGACCTACCTCCTCCGCTCTCAGAATCTTACTCTCCGGTGTACTTAACGCACTGCACCGTGTAGTGTAGCTCGCATGTCATCGACTTCCGCTCCCGAGCTGGTCGGCACTCGCCGACTGAATCTGATCAGCTTCGTGCTCGTCCTGGGTTCGATCACGACGATCCTGGACACGACCATCGTGAACATCGCGCTGGACCAGCTGCACACGGTCTTCCACGCCTCCGTCGCAGACACGCAATGGATCGTGACGGGCTACCTGCTCGCATACGTCGCCGTTATCCCGCTGACCGGCTGGGCTTCCGAACGATTCGGCACTCGCCGCGTGTGGATGTTCGCCGTTGCCCTGTTTCTCGCCGGGTCCGTGCTCTGCGGTGTCGCATGGTCGCTGCCGTCCCTGATCGGCTTCCGTGCACTCCAGGGCGTCGGAGGCGGCATGGTGCTCCCCATCACGATCACGATGCTCACGCGCGCAGCGGGCAAAGAGCGGATCGGCCGCGCAATCGCCGCGATCGCACTTCCGGGCCAGCTCGCGCCCATCCTCGGACCCGTCATCGGAGGCGCCATCCTCGGCTCGATCAGCTGGCATTGGCTGTTCTTCGTCAACGTCCCGATCTGCCTGACCGCGCTCATTCTGGCACCGTTCTTCCTGCCGAGCGGCAGCAGTGACCAGGCGCACCGGCTCGATCTGACCGGGTTCGCGCTCCTCACGCCGGGAGTGATCGCAATGGCGTACGGGATCAGCCAGGCGGCCGGCGCACTCGGGTTCGCCGCACTCGACGCCTGGCTCCCGCTGGTGCTCGGCGCACTCTTCGTCGCCTCGTTCGCGCTCTATTCGCTTCGCGCAAAACGGCCCGCGCTTCTCGACGTGCGTGTCTTCGCGCGCCGCAGTTTCGGGCTCAGCAGCGTGATCACATTCGTCGGCGGCTTCTCCACCTACGCATTGATGTTCATGCTTCCGCTGTTCTATCAGCAGGTCCGTGGCAACTCCGCCTTCGAGACGGGGCTGCTGCTGATTCCGCAGGGCTTGGGCACGATGTGCTTCATCCTTCTCAACCGGCGCCTCACCGGACGCGTCGACACCAAGTGGATCATCGCCGGCGGGGTGGTACTGACCATGATCGGCATCCTGCCGTTCACATTCGCGGCCGCGTCCGGAGGCGAAATCCTGCTCCTCGGCGCGCAGTTCATCCAGGGGTTCGGCATGGGCGCCACCGTCCTGCCCGTCATGACCATCGCCTTCGCGGGGCTGAGTCCGGCCGAGACTCCCCGCGGCAGTGCTGCGTTCAGCGTCGTGCAGCGCGTCGGTGCGCCTTTCGGCGTGACCGTGATCGCGGTCTTCCTTCAGAGCTACCTGGCAGGTGCCGCAAACGCACAGCAGGTCGGCTCGGCATTCGATCAGACCTTCTGGTGGATCTTCGCATTCTGTGCGGTCCCGCTCGTCCTGGCATTCCTCGTCCCGTCCGCCAGAAGATCCGTCGACAGATCCGCCAAGGAAAAAGTTGGCAGGAACGCAGGGACAGTGAGCACGCACGCGATGACCGCAGGGCCCGACTCAAACACGACGGGACCCGGCGCAAAGGACGCGCGCCCCGGCTCAAAGACGGCGCGCACCGACGCAGCTTAAGGTGCTGCCGTCCCGCTCACGCGATCAGTGCAGCAACCGCGTCGACGACCGCTTCGCGCCGCCTGCGCGTCGATTCCTCGCTGACGGCGGCATCGAACTCGGGAACGTTCGAGTGCCAGAACCCGGAGATGTGGAGGACGAGACCAAGGAGTTCGACCGCCGTGAACCGCGTGGGCAGGATGCCGGCATTCTGCGCATCGGCGATTGCACGCACCTTGGCGGCGTTGCTGTCCATCACTATCGGAAGCAGCACCCCCGAGCCGGCGCGCTCGAGCTGGTACCACTTGGACAGCCTCTGCACCCAAGGCCGTTCCTCGTACGAGTCGAAGAGGCGACCGGCGTATTCCGGGAGGTCAGCGGCATCGATGGGGACCGCATCGACGGTCTCGCGGCACATGTCATCGAAGACCGCGTCGAAGAGGCCCTCCTTGTTTTCGAAGTAGTGATAGATCTGGGCTTTGTTACTGCGTGCCGCAGCGGCAATCCGGTCCACCCGCGCGCCGGCTATTCCGAACGCGGCGAATTCGGCCGTCGCGGCATCCAATAGTCGGCGCCGAGTGGCGGCAGCATCTCGGTCCATGGCACAACTTTATCAACTAACTAAATAGTTGACATCTGTTTCGCGGGGGTGTTGGATGGTGAACGAACTTATCAACCAGTTAGTTAACAGCTGACCAACCTCTTTGGAGTAGCAATGTCCCCCGTGATTCTCATCAGCGGCGCGTCCCGCGGACTCGGTCGTGAGATCGTCCGCGCAGCGCTCGAGGCGGGCCACAACGTCGTCGCCGGCGTGCGGAACCTGTCGTCGATGGACGAGCTGAGCACGCACTTCGGCGACCGGCTCGAAGTCGTCGAACTCGACGTGACCGATGGCGCCGCCGCGAAGGCCGCCGTGCAGACCACGGTCGATCGGTTCGGCAGATTGGACGTACTGATCAACAACGCCGGCTATGCGAATGTCGCGGCTGTCGAAGACGTCGACTTCGAGGACTTCCAAGCTCAGATCGACACGAACCTACTCGGAGTGGTGCGACTGACCCAGGCTGCCTTGCCGATCATGCGGACGCAGGGCTCCGGACACATCATCCAGATCTCTTCCGTCGGCGGTCGCATGGCGACGCCGGGTCTCGCCGCGTACCAGTCGGCGAAATGGGCGGTCGGTGGATACTCCTCGGTTCTCGCACGGGAGGTGGCGCCGCTCGGCATAAAGGTGACCGTGCTCGAGCCGGGCGGGATGCGCACCGATTGGGCTGGGTCATCGATGCGAGTCGATCCCGTCCGCCCCGAATATGAGGGCACGGTGGGTGCGATGGCCGCCATGCACACCGCTGGTTCGACCGCGGCGAGCGACCCGGCGAAAGTCGCAACGCTCGTCCTCGAGGTGATGGGGTTGGAAGAGCCTCCGCTACGCCTGCTGGTCGGCGCAGACGCGTTCGCCTATGCGACCGCGGCCGGTCGAGCACTTCTGGCCGAAGACGAACGGTGGCGTGCGCTCAGCGAGTCGACGACCGCGGACGACGCGACGGCGGCGCAGATCGACCCGCTCGGCGCCCACCCCGCTCAGTCGTCCTGATCGAGGATCTGACGCACACGGCGGAGCATGGCTTCGTCGATGAGTTCGTCGTCGACACGGATCGCGCCTCTGCCGGAGTTGCCCGGCGCCGACCACGCGGCGAGTACTCGTTCCGCCCACGCCCGTTCATCGTCATCGAGAGCGAACTCCTGGTTCAGGATCGCGATCTGCTTGGGGTGGACGCACAGGGCGCCACCGAATCCGAGATCGCGGGCGTTGTGTGCGCGCACTGCCAGCCCTTCGTCGTCGTCCAGCGCGAAGTGCGGGGAATCCAGCGGGGAGGAAAGGCCGGCCGCCGCGCTTGCGACGACAAGAGCGGCCATCGCAAGGTCTGTATAGACGCCGGACGTCCGGTACGCGATCCGGAGGTCTGCGTAGAAATCCGCTGCCCCGAACGCCAGCCGCCGAAACCGCGGTGGCAATTTCTGTTCGCCGGAGATCCCGTGCAGCCCCTGGAGGCCCGCCGCCGACTCGATCAGGCCGACCACCGGCAGAGCGCCTGCAGTTCCCAGCCGGGCTTCGATCGCCGACATCGCCTCATCCGCGCGACCGGCTTCTGGGCCGGGCACGAACTTCGGCAGCATGATGCCGTGGGCGCCCGCACGGATCGCGGCTTCCACGTCGTCCGTGAAGTCCGCCGACCGGAACGGATTCACCCTGACCAGGAAGACGGCGCTCGACGCGAGCGGGCCCTCCCCGAAGCTCGCGACGACCGAACGCGCGACCTGTTTGTTCTCCGGCCGGACAGCATCCTCCAAGTCGACGATGACGGCATCCGCAGCCGATGCGAACGCCTTGCCGACGCGATCTGGCCGATCCCCGGGGACGAAGAGCAACGACCGCGCTGACAGGATGCTATTCGGTCGCATTCCGTGGGGTCCCGGAGTCGGCGCTCTGCTGAGGGCCGGAGATCGGCCCGAAACCGCGACGGTAGACCATCACGGTCCGATTGAACGTGATCACGGGCACACCGTTCTGATTCGTGCCGATCGTGTGAACGGTCACCAGGCCGACTTGCGGCCGGGACTTCGATTCGCGCATGCTCAGCACTTCGGACGACGAATACACGGTGTCGCCCTCGAACAGAGGATTCGGCAGCCGTACCTCGTCCCAGCCGAGATTGGCCATCACGTTGTACGAGACATCGTTCACGGACTGCCCGGTGACCAGCGCGATCGTGAAGGCCGAGTTGACGAGCGGACGGCCGAACTCGGTCTGCTCCGCATAGTGCGCATCGAAGTGGACTCTGGCCGTGTTCTGGGTGAGCAGCGTGAACCAGATGTTGTCGGCCTGGGTGACGGTTCGTCCCAATCCGTGCCGGTAGACGTCGCCGACCTCGAAGTCCTCGTAGAATCGGCCGTTCCAGCCCTCACGAATCGTCACTGGGCCACTCCCTCGTTCTCGCTGCGAGACTCGTTCCCGACGTAGTCCACGCCGAGCCGGCTCGCCCGCTCGGCGTCGTATCCGAGGATCTCCGAGTACACGTAACCGGCGTCTTCGTTGCGGCGCGGCGCGCGACGATAGTCGACGGGCTCCGATCCGACGCTGACCGGGCTCCGGACCTGGCGGACTGTCCCGAATTCCGGATGCTCGGTCTCGACGACCATTCCTCGGGCAAGTGTGTGCTCGTCGGCGAGCGCTTGCGAAACCGAGTTCACCGGCCCGCACGGCACACCGGCGGCCCGAAGTATCTCGAGCCACTCCCGTTCGGTGCGCGAGGCGAACACGGCGTCGAGGATCGGCAGGAGCTCACCCGCGTTCTTGCGACGAGCGGAGAAGGTCGCGAACCGTTCGTCCGTTGCGAGTTCGGGGCGTTCGACGGCGGCGGCGAGCCGTTGCCAGAACTTCTCCTTAGGACACGCGATGACGATCCACCCGTCGCTGGCCTGGAAGGCCTGGAACGGCACGAGCGAAGGATGCGCCGAGTTATGGGTTCGAGTCGGTTCGAAATCTCCGTTGAGGTTCCAGATGGCCGGGTAGGTCAGCATTGAGACGGCCGTGTCGAACAGACTCACGTCGCAGTCCATCCCCACACCGTCCCTGCGAGCCGCATGGACACCGGCGAGGATGGAGATCGCTGCGACAAGACCGCCGGAGTAGTCGACGAGCGATAGACCGGACTTCGTGGGCGGCCCGCTCGGCTCGCCTGTGATGTCCATCCATCCGGCGATTCCCTGCAGGATGTAGTCGTAGCCCGGCTCCTTCGAGCGCGGACCCGTCATGCCGAAGCCAGTCAGCGAACAGCAGACGATTTTCGGGTTCACATCCTTCAGATCGTCGTAGGTGATGCCGATCTTCGCGGGCACGTCCCCGCGCAGATTGGAGTACACGACGTCGCTGACCCTGACGAGATCCTCGAAGACCTGGCGTCCTTCGACGGTCGACAGATCGAGGCTGAGGCTGCGCTTGTTGCGGTTGAACACCTCGAAGAAGAGACTGTCCTCGCCGTTCTGATACGGGGGCACGTAACGTCCGACGTCGCCGCCGCTGCCGGGCTCCTCGATCTTGATGACCTCCGCGCCGAGATCCGCCAGGTGCACGCTGCCGAACGGGCCTGCGCCGTACTGCTCGACGGCGATGATCCGAAGATCCGCGAGCGGTTTCATGCGACACCCTCGGCGCTCTGACGGTCAGTCTTTCCCACGATCATCATCCCTTCGTCGACGCCCGGTCAGGTCGCGTCGGCCCGGGATGCACCACAGGCCATGGCGAGCTGCGCGCCCAGTTGCGCGGAGCGGTCCGTTTCATTGCGGTTCGGGCGCACGTGTGGGCCAGCCCGCCTCGCGAGGATAGCAGCAGCGCATTTCACGATTCTGCAGGCGAGAGCGACAGGATCTGCGCCAGTCGCGCGTATTCGACCGCGGCGTCGTCGTCGTCAGCGAGCAACAGCTGTATCGCGACATGATCCGCTCCGGCATCGAACCGGCTGCCCAATCGCGACGCGATCGTCGCGGGGTCGCCATAGACGACGAGCTCGTCGATCAGATGGTCGCTGCCCGTCCCGGAGAGGTCGTCGTCGGAGAACCCCAGCCTCCGAAGATTGTTCGTGTAGTTCACCAGGCCCAGATACGGTTTCGCGACCGTCGGGCGGCCGATCGCCCGAGCCTCCTCGGGGTCCTCCCGCAACACGACGCGCTGCTCGGGCGCCAGCAGCAGTTCGTCGCCGAGAATCTCCCGCGCGCGCCGGTCGTGCTCGGGGGTCACGAGATAGGGATGGGCGCCAGCGGTTCGTTCCCTCGCGAGCCGCAGCATCCGAGGACCCAACGCGGCCAGCATGACATCGCTCCGTGCCACGCCACCGTCGTCGAGGGCGTCGAGGTAGCCGACCACCGCATCGAACGGCTTTTCGGCAGCCGAACCGGACGTCTCGGGGTGGCCCGCGCCGACTCCGAGGATGAACCGGCCGGGGAACCGTGCTGCGATCCGCGCGTACGACTCTGCGATGCGGGTGGCATCCGTGGTCCAGATGTTGACGATCCCGGTCGCCACGGTCAGGGACGATGTCGCCGCGAGCAGGTCTTCGGCGAGGCCGAGGTCGTCCGACGGCGAGCCGCCGATCCAGATCGTGCTGAAACCCAGCCGTTCGATCGTCGAGGCGAGATCCGGCGTCAGCCGGTTGCCGCGTGCCCAGATACCGTACCGTCCGATTCTCGTCGTCATAGTCCCATTCTCACTCCATGATCCGGACCGCTCCTCATCCGGTGTTCCTGACCGCCCCTCGTCCGGTGTTCCGGACCGCTCCTCATCCGGGTTCCGGATCCCCGATTGAACGATCGGGTGTCCGCCTTCGTGTTCCTAGTGAAGTGCCGGCGCATCCGAGTCGTCGGCGCAGATGGAGGCACGTCCGATGTCAACCGCAACTCCGATCGCACGAGAGCTTCCGAAGGTTCGAAGCGCACTGCGAAATCTCTATTTCGTTCGCGCAGCATTCTCGGTCGTGTGGGTGGTGCTCGTCTTCACTCTTGCGACCTCCGTGACCGTCGGCGCGGGGACGACCGTCGCGGCAAGCGTTCTGCTCGTCGTCTACCCGCTGTGGGACGTCGTCGCCACCGTCGTCGACATCCGCACGAATCGTTCCATCGCGCGAACACTGTTGCCCCAGTACCTGAACATCGCGTTCGGCGTCGCGGCGACCATCGCGATGATCATCTCGCTGACGGCCGGTCTGACCCCGGCGATCATCGTCTTCGGGATCTGGGCGACACTCACAGGCGCGGTCCAGCTTTTTCTCGCGATCCGGCGGCGTCGGGCGCTCGGCGGCCAATGGCCGATGATCATCAGCGGCGGTCTGTCGTTCCTCGCCGGTTTCAGCTTCATCCTCACGTCCGGCACACCGAGCACCGGCCTCCTCACGCTGGGCGGTTACTCGGCTTTCGGCGCTTTCTGGTACCTCGTCGGCGCGATCTGGCTGTCGGTCGCACGCACACGAATTCCGAAGTGAACTTGTCCTGACGGGGTAGGTGAGGCTAGCCTAAGCTCAACGAAATATTAGGTATGCCTTACCTAATTCTTCTTGTCCTCTCAACTTCCCCGTCCGGAGACGCGTCATGATCCCCACCCTTGTGATCGGCCTGCGAGAGGGACTGGAGGCTTCCCTGATCGTCGGGATCGTCGCCGCGTTCCTGAACCGGCAGGGCCGACGCGACGCGTTACGCCAGGTGTGGATCGGCGTCGCATTGGCGATCCTGATCTGCTTTGGGATCGGCGTCGCCCTCCACGTGACGGAGACCGAGCTGCCCCAAGCGCAGCAGGAGGGGCTCGAAACCGTCGTCGGCCTCTTCGCGGTCGCGATGGTCACCTACATGATCTTGTGGATGCGCAAGCATTCGCGGGACATGAAGGGCGAGCTGGAAGGCGCGGCGTCAGCCGCCCTGGCGAACGGTTCCGCACGAGCACTGGTGGCGATGGCCTTCCTCGCCGTGCTCCGTGAGGGCTTCGAAACAGTGGTTTTCCTGCTTGCCGCATTCAACGCGAGCGGAAACGCATTGGCCAGCGGCGTCGGCGCGCTGATCGGGATCGTCATCGCGATCGGCCTCGGCTACGGAATCTACCGTGGCGGTGTGAAGATCAATCTGGCCAAATTCTTCCGGGTCACCGGAGTCGTGCTGGCGGTCATTGCAGCGGGACTGGTGATGACCGCGGCCCACACCGCGAACGAGGCAGGCTGGCTCACGATCGGGCAGCAACAGGCGTTCGATCTCTCCTGGCTGGTCCAGCCGGGAACGCCGCTGTCGGCGATTCTGACCGGGGTGCTCGGCCTGCAGCCGTACCCGGTGTGGATCGAAGTGGTCGTCTATCTGGTCTACCTGATCCCGATGCTCGCGATCCTGCTCTGGCCGCGCCGGGGCAAACCCGCATCGGCAGCCGCCGCCGCGCGCGCAGAGCCGATACCGGATCCCGTCACGCTCGCGCCGACGACCCGTTCGAGCGTCGCGGCAGGATCCGGGCACAAGCCCTGACCACGTAATCGTCCGGAACGGCTCGTCGCGATCGACGCCGCGAGCCGAGCCGCGCCCAACTCACACTCAGCACCCGCACGGCCTCACCTCGCACCCCCGCATGACCTCACCTCGAAGGAGCACCCGCATGCATCACAGCCCATCGTCGACGTCGAGACCCAGCCACCGGAAGCATTATCTGGTCGCCGCGGCGGCCCTGCTGGCCGTCGCCGGGATGCTGGCAGGGTGCACGAGCACGAGTGGCGCGACCAACGCGAAGTCCGCCGGGGACACCTCGAAAGAGGTCGACATCAAGGTGACGCTCACTCCGGGCGGTTGCGAGCCCGTGCCCGCGAAGATCACAGCCGGGCACGTGAACTTCACGGTTGCCAACAAGAATGCGAACGCGGTGTCCGAAGCCGAACTGCGGACCAAGGATCTCTCCCACATCTTGGGCGAACAGGAGAACCTGACCCCCGGACTCTCCGGCGGCTTCTCCCTGAACATCCAGCCCGGCAGCTACATCGTCAACTGCCCCGGTGCATCGCAGCAGCACTGGACCTTCACGGTGACCGGGAAGCAGCAAGGCGCCGCCTGGCAGTCCAACCCGCAGCTCGCCTCCGCCGTCTCCTCATACGCCGCCTACATCGATCAGAACGCAGCGGACCTCGTCTCCTCGACTCAGACGTTCTGCGATGCGCTCGACGCCGGCAACCAGCAGCAGGCAGAGCTTCTCTACTCGCCCGCGCGCATCTACTACGAACGGATCGAACCGGTCGCGGAGATCTGGGGCAACCTCGATACGGACATCGACGGTCGCTGGCAGAACCCAGTCACGGTCGCGAGCCAGTTCATCGGGTTCCACAAGATCGAGCAGCTTCTCTGGGAGGACAACACCCTCGCCGGCACACCCGCACTGTGCGCGGGTCTCGTGAAGAACGAGCAGCAGCTTCAGTCCCTGGTGAAGACCGCTCAGTACAGCCCGCTCGAGATGGCGGCCGGAGCGACAGACCTGATCAACGAGGCGGCCACGGCGAAGATCACCGGGGAAGAGGAGCGCTACTCCAACGTCGACCTGCCGACCCTCAAGGCCAACGTCGACGGCGCCATGGAGGTGTTCACGCTGCTCAAGCCGTACCTGCAGAAGCATGACCCTTCGACGGTCACCGAAGTCAACGGCCGATACAACGCGGTCCTTACAGAGCTGGCGAAATACCAATCGAGCCCGGGATACCTGAACACCGGATACGTCGAGTACTCCGCCGTCACCAGCGATCAGCGCAAATCGTTCTCCGGCGTCGTGAACGCCTTTGCAGAGTCGCTGTCCAAGATCTCGAGCGAAGTGAGCTAATTGAGCCGCACAACCGACAACTCGGCGACCCCGGGAACGCCCGAGCCCGATAACGGCTCCGGCGCCGCGGGTCAGCCGGATGCAACTCAGCGCCGGGTCTCCAGGCGTGCTCTGCTCGGCGGGGCCGGAATCGGACTCGGAGTGGCGGCGGCCGGGTTCGCCGGCGGTTTCGCGACCGCGGCGGCGGTCGAGCCGCCCTCGACGAACGGGACGGTGGACTTCTACGGCCAGAGGCAGGCCGGGATCGTCACGCCCGCCCAGGATCGTCTCGCGTTCGCCTCGATGAACCTCGTCGACGGCGTGAGCCGTGCGGAGGTGCGCGACGTGCTTCGCGAGTGGACGACAGCAGCGGCCCGGATGACCGCCGGCCAACTCGTAGGAGACAGCTCCAAGCCGACCGCTCCCCCGCTGGACACCGGCGAGGCGGTCGGGATAAATCCGTCCAACCTGACGATAACGATCGGTTACGGCCCGTCGTTCTTCGACCATCGGCTCGGCCTCCAGCACAAGCGCCCCGGGATGCTCAAGACATTGCCCGCGCTCCCCAACGAAGAGCTCGACCCGTCGTACACCGGCGGCGATCTGTGCATCCAGGCGTGCGCCGATGACCCGGTCGTGGCCTTTCACGCCGTCCGCAATCTGGCGCGACTGGGCATGGGCGTCGTGGTGAACAACTGGATGGAACTCGGCTTCGGACGCGCCTCCACGACGAACGCCAGTGAGTCCACCCCGCGCAATCTGCAGGGCTTCAAGGACGGCACCAGAAACATCAAATCCGACGACACCGAGACGCTCGGCAAATACGTCTGGGTGGGAGACGAGACGGACCAGCCGTGGATGAAGGGCGGCAGCTACCTGGTCGCGCGGCGCATCCGGATGTTCATCGAGAACTGGGATCGCGACTACCTGCAGGATCAAGAGAACGTGATCGGTCGCGCCAAGTCCTCCGGTGCCCCCCTCAGCGGGGGAAGCGAGTTCACCACGCCCAACCTTCATGCAAGGGACGCCCAGGGAACCCCGCTCATCCCGGTCAACGCCCACATCCGGCTGGCCAGCCGCGAAACGAACGACGGAATCCAGATCCTTCGCAGAAGTTACTCGTACACCGACGGCATCGATCCCGAACTCGGCACCCTCCTCAGCGGCCTCTTCTTCATCGCCTTCATGAAGAACCCCGACCAGTTCATCACCCTGCAGAATCGGCTCGGCGCCCACGACGCCCTCAACGAATACATCCAGCACACGGGCAGCGGGCTCTTCGCGTGCCCACCCGGGCTGAGCAACGGCGAGCACTGGGGCGACGCGCTCCTCGGATGACCCGGCCGGATGTCTAGGCTGGTGGGCATGGCCACAGTCATCCTCGTACGGCACGGTCGCACGACTGCTAATGCCGCCGGCGTGCTCGCCGGGCGGTCCGGCGGGATCAGACTCGACAAAGTCGGACGCGACCAGGCGGCGCGCACGGGCGAGCGCCTGGCCGTCGTTCCGCTGGTCGCGGTGGTTTCGAGTCCCATGGAGCGCTGTCGGCAGACGGCGCGGATAATCCTCGACCACCAGTCCGGAGCACCGGTGATGCCGATCGAACGAGGCATCACGGAGTGCGACTACGGCGAATGGCAAGGCCGAGCTCTCAGTGAGCTCGCCAAGGAGAAGCTCTGGTCGGTCGTGCAGACGCAACCGTCCGCGGCCGCGTTCCCGGGCGGCGAATCGTTGGCAGCGATGCAGGCCAGGTCTGTCGCGGCGATTCGGCAACACGACGCAGCGTTCGAATCGCAGCACGGCCCTGGCGCCGTATGGGTCGCGGTCACTCACGGCGACATCATCAAGTCGATCCTGGCCGACGCGCTCGGAATGCATCTCGACCTGTTCCAGCGCATCAATGTCAGTCCCGCATCGGTATCGATCGTGCGTTACGGTGCCAGCCGTCCCGACGTCATCTCCACCAACACGGACTCTGGCGATCTCTCCTGGCTGCGCACCGCCGGCCCCGTCGCCGACGCACAGGTCGGTGGCGGACAAGGAAACTCTGAGCCTCCCGCTATCGCCCGCTCCTAAAATATCCACATGCCTACCATCGTTCACGGGTTCGACTGGCCCGACCGGGTCGTCGTCGGCACCGTCGGTCAGCCGGGATCGCGCACGTTCTATCTGCAGGCGCGCGCGCGAGCCAGAATCATCAGCGTCGCCCTCGAGAAACAACAGTCGGCCGTGCTCGCCGAGAAGATCGAGGAGATCCTCGACGAGCTGATGGCCGAGAAGGGCAATCCGTTCAGCGTCCCGGAAGTCACTCCGCTCGAGCTCGTCGACAACGACCCGCTCGATCAGCCCGTCGACGAGCAGTTCCGGACAGGCGCCATCGGCCTGGGCTGGGATCCCTCGACAGCTCAGGTCGTGATCGAGGCGTATCCGTACGTCGAGACGGACGATGACGCGGACGATCCGGTCATGGTGGAGCCGCCAGAACTTCTGCTGGTTCGGATCCCGGTCGGCACCGCTCGGGCGTTCGCGAAGCGCACCCGCGAGATCGTGGGGGCCGGTCGGCCCATCTGCCCGCTCTGCGGAACCCCCATGGACGCCGACGGTCACGTCTGCGCATCGACAGACGGAATCTGATGGCTCCGGAGGCGGACCTGGACCACGGTGAGCTCGAGCTCATGGGCCGCATCACGTCAGCCTCGAACGCGACGTTCCTCGGAAGCATCGACGGGGTCATGGTCGTCTACAAGCCCGTCGCGGGAGAGCGCCCGCTGTGGGATTTCCCCGACGGCGACCTCGCCTCGCGGGAGGCCGCCGCGTACCTGGTCTCGGAATCGTTCGGCTGGAACGTCGTGCCACGCACCTGGCTGCGTGACGGTCCGCTGGGCACGGGGATGGTTCAGTTGTGGAAGGAGCCCGATCCCGAACAGGACGCCGTCGACGTCGTTTCGGCGGACGCCGTGCCCGATGAGGGCTGGCGTGCTGTCTTCGAAAGCAGCGACGAGCAGGATCGTCCCGTCACGCTCATCCACGAGGACTCGCTCGAGCTTCGGCGGATGGCCGTCTTCGACATCGTCGTGAACAACGCCGATCGCAAGGGCGGCCATATCCTGCCCATGCCGGACGGACACCGTCACGGAGTCGACCACGGGCTCACCTTCCACGTCGAGCACAAACTGCGCACGATCCTGTGGGGCTGGCTGGGCGAGGAGCTGAACGCCGACGAACTCGCGGGGATCCAGCGGGTACGCTCATGCCTCGCCGGCGAGCTGGGACGCAGCCTCGCGGGGCTCCTCAGCGATTTCGAGATCGCCGCGTTCGCGGCGCGCTGCGACCGGTTGCGGTCGAATGGCCGGTTCCCGGCCCCTCACGGCGAGATGCCCGCGGTCCCGTGGCCGCTGTTCTGACGGACGCTGAACCTCCAGCCGCTGTTCTCACAGCCGCTGTTCTCGCGATGGCCTCGCCGTGCGGCCCGGCACGGTCAGCCGGTCCAGGAGCCCCATCCGCGGCCGAACAGTCCGTCGACGCCGCCGCCGAACCCGCCGAACCCGCCGAAGACTCCATCCCCGCGTCGCGAGCCGAGGTATGAGCCGACAACCGCGGCGCCGAGGTCGTCGGCCTCGGGAGCGACGACATTGCCACCCACCCGCTTGGCCATGGAGTCGATGAACCGGGCGAGTCCGGGGTCCTCACCGAGGCGGAAGAATGTCGTGTGTGCCCCGAGGCGCATCGAGTTGTCGAGTTCACGGATGGCGTAGGCGATGGTCAGCGGATCGGGCGGGTAGCTGAAGTAGACCTCGCCATCCGGCTCGAGGTGGGAGGTGGGCTCGCCGTCGGTGACGATGAGCAGCACGGGCTGCGCATTCGGATGCTTGCGGAAGTGGCGGTTCGCGAGGAGCAGGGCGTGGTGCAGGTTGGTGCCTTTGTCCCACATCGCATCGAGCGCGACGAGCTGCTCGATGTCCATCACCTCGGCGTGACGACCGAAGCCGATGAGCTGTAGGTCGTCGCCCCGGAAACGGCTCGTGATCAGTGTGTGGAGCGCCAAGGCGGTGCGCTTCATCGGCACCCAGCGATCGTCGAGCGCCATCGAGAAGGACGTGTCGACGAGCAGCGCGACGCAGGCTTGAGTGCGCGCCTCCGTCTCTTGGACCTCGACGTCTCCGATCTCGATCCGGACGCCCGGACCCGAAGTCCGGCCTTCTCCCGCCGCGCGCGTGATGGCATTGGTGATGGTGCGCGTCACATCCCACGGTTCGGTGTCGCCGAACGCCCACTCACGGGTGGCCCCGGAGAGCTCGCCTGCGGCGCCCGCCCGTTGCAGGTCGCGGGCGCCCTGCCTGCCGGACATCTTCTCGGCGACGTCCCGCAGCAGAGCCTTGCCGAGCTGGCGCATCGCCTTCGGGCTCAATCTGAATTCACCGTCGGAGCCGCGTTTCATGGCGCCCGACTCGCGCAACGCCTTCGCGAGCTGCTGCAGCGTGCGGGCGTCGACCGCCGCGCTGTCACCGAGCTGACGAGTGAGCTTGTCGAGGTCGAGATCGTCCAGCTCGGAACCGCTGTACGACTGCGAGAGCTGTTCGGACAGCTCGTCGAGATCCGCGAGATCCTGGAAGACGCCGGTACCGTCGCCGAGACCGAGGCCCTCACTCCCCTCCATCCGTTCGGAGCCACCCCAGTCCTCACCAGGCCGCAACGAGCGCAGGCTGCCGTCGAGCCGGGCAAGCGATTCCATCAGCTCCGGTGAGCCGAACGCCTGCTGAGCGAGCGCGTCGAGCTCATCGCGTTGCTCCTGGCTCATCGAGTTGCGCATCCGCTGGGCGGCCGCCGCGCGCGAAGCCAGCGCGTCGAGAAGCTCGTCGATGTTGCCCGGCCGCTCCGGAAAGAAGTCACCGTGCTTCGCCATGAACTCGTCGAACTGCTCCTGGCTGTCCTCCCCGCGCCGGTGGGCCTCGAGCAACTCGTTGAGGTCGTTCAGCATGTCGTTGATCGCGGCCCGGTCCGCATCGGTCGCGTTCTCGAGCGCCTTCTTCATGCCCGCGAAACGTTGGTCGAGCATCTCGCGACCGAGGAGATCCTTGATCTTCTCGAAATCCTGCCGGGCCTCGCGGCTCTGCCACTGGTAATCGCTCAGCTCGCTGACCGCCGCCGCCGTCGATGAAGGGAGGTTGTCGAGCTGCATCTCGGCCAGGGCGCGGTCGCCGTCATCGAGCTCGACGTCACGAGCGAGCTGCTTGCGCTCCTCGAGAAGAGCCTTGTCGAGGAGTTCCCTGATCTCTTGCATGGTGCCGTCGAGGTTGTGCTTCTGGGACAGTTCACGTCGGCGATCGGCGACGCGGCGTGCCAGTTCGTCGAGTCCGGTCTGGCTCTTGCCACCTCGGCGGAAGAACTCGCGCATCGCGTGCTCCGGCGAATAGCCGGCCATCACATCCTTGCCGATCGCGTCGAGCGCCTCGGCCAGGTCGACGGGCGGGGCGAGCGGGTCCGGCCCTTCGACATACTTCTTGTACCGCGAGGCGCGCGTGAGCCGACGGTTGACCCTAGCCATAGATGGCCTCTCCTCCGCCACTCTCCTTGCTGATCCTGCGGGCGAGGTAGAGCGCCTCGAGGGCCAGCTCGATCGCACCGGCGCGCTGGCCATCGGTGGTCGCGTCGAGGCGATCGCAGATCTCGTCGTACAGCTCCGACTCACCCAACGACGGCAGGCCGGCCAGGAAATCCCGGGCGGCGACCTGCTCCCCCGTCGTGACCATGATTCCGCTCTCCAGCGCATCCACCAGGACTGCGAAGTCCAGGCCTCCGAAATGGGCTCTTGCCGTCTCGGCGGTGGCCGTGCGGAGCAGGTGATCGAGGATCTCGTCCTCGCGCCCCTCCTCGCCGGACTCGAACTCGATCTTCCCGCCGAGCACGTCGACGGCCGTCTCCAGGTCGATCGGACGGGCAACGGCTTCGCCCTCGCCCTGGCGGGTCGCCCGGTGGATGGCAGCGGCCGCGATGGTCTCCGCGCCGGCGATCGCGAAACGGGCGCTCACGCCGCTCCGCTGGTCGACTGCGCTCGAGTCGCGGAGGCCGCGTGTGAAACGGGCCAGGATCTCCACGAGATAGTCGGGCACGTCGGCGACCAGGTCCGCCTCCTGGCGGATGACTGCGATCTCATCGGCCAGCTCCGTGGGGTAGTGGGTGCGGATCTCGGCGCCGAACCGATCCTTGAGCGGGGTGATGATCCGGCCGCGGTTGGTGTAATCCTCGGGGTTCGCGCTGGCGACGACGAGGACGTCGAGCGGGAGCCGCAAGACGTACCCGCGGATCTGGATGTCTCGCTCCTCCATCACGTTCAGCATGGCCACCTGGATGCGCTCGGCAAGGTCCGGGAGCTCGTTGATGGCGACGATGCCGCGATGACTGCGCGGGATGAGACCGAAGTGGATCGTCTCGGGGTCACCCAGGCTGCGGCCCTCCGCGACCTTCATCGGGTCGACGTCGCCGATCAGGTCGGCGACGCTCGTGTCAGGCGTGGCGAGCTTCTCGAAATATCTTTCGTCGCGTCCGCGCCACGAGATCGGCAGGCTGTCGCCCAATTGGGCAGCGCGACGCAGGCTCACCGCGGTGATGGGTTCGAAGGGGTGCTCGCCGAGCTCGGAGCCTTCGATGACCGGAGACCATTCGTCGAGCAGGCCGGCCAAGGTGCGCAGCAGACGGGTCTTGCCCTGCCCGCGCTCGCCGAGCAGCACGACGTCGTGCCCGGCTATCAGGGCTCGCTCCAACTGCGGGATGACGGTGGACTCGAAGCCGTGGAGCCCGGGCCACGGATCACGACCCTCGCGCAGGGCGGATAGCAGGTTGTCGCGGATCTCGGCACGTAAAGTCTTCTGGACGTGCCCCGAGGCTCGGAGCTCGCCGACCGTTGCCGCTGTTGGACGAATCACCTATACAACGCTACCCCCGTAGGGTCACCTGTTCGCGAGCAGCAAAGAGCACGGCCGCGGGTCGGCAGTCGCGTCGTCGGTCAGTTGGTGATCTGTGCGACGTATCGTGCGAGGGCTTCGGCGGCCGCCTCATGGTCCGCGACATCCGACTCGCCCGAGGTCGCCACGCTTGCGACGAGTTCCCCGCCCACGAAGATCGGGATGCAGCCGCCCCAGAACTTGTAGCTGTCGTCGAGGCCTTCGGCGAGGGACGGATCGGCGTCCTTCTTCAACCTCGCCAGAAGTGAGCTGTGCCCGAATCTCTTCGCTACCAGGATCTTGCCCTGGATGACGTCGGCGTTGCGTTGACCGGTGCTGCCCAGCTGGGCCCGGTATGCCAACTCGTCGCCGATGTGCACATCGACGGCCAGGTTCCGTTCCCATTCGCGGATGACGCCGACCGCGATCTCGCCCAGCCTCACCGCGTCGTTTCGAGTGAATTCATCGAATTCGGCGACCGGCGCGCCTTCGAGCGATTCGATCGTGTAGACGGGTTCGGGCCGAGGAGACATGACTGATCCTTCGATAGACGGCGGGGAGTGACGAATCGGGACTCATCGACATATTAGAACGCCCCCCTATGCGCTGCCGGGCGGGGGCTCAAGCGCTATCGGCCGGAGGCTCAAGCGCTATCGGCCGGGCTCAAGTGCTATCGGGCGGAGGGCCTGTGCGCTTCCACTGAGGAGCGCAGACGCAGAATTTCACAATTCGTCATGCAATTCGCCGGTACACGGATGTTGGAGCAAGGTCTATTGGGTAGGAGTGTCACATATCGCGTCTCGGCGCCCTGCAGCCAAGCGCACCGCAAGCGCCAGAGAGCTTGCGGCTTTGTACCGAGGAGACCATATTGCACAGCGCCCGATCACATGATTCCAGCGAAAACCAACGCACCGCACCCCGCTTCACCGAAAGGCCGGCCCGATGACGATGAAATTCCGCGCGCTGAAACTTGCCGCGATAACGGCAGCGGCCCTCGTCGTGCTCTCCGGTTGTTCCGTCACCTCGGCGGCGACATCCGCGTCGCTCTCGTCGGCTGGCGCGAAGACGTCGAAGAACAGCCCGGTGACGCTGACCTTCTGGGAGTATTACACCGGCACGCAGCTGACCTGGCTGCAGAATCAGGTCAAGAAATTCGAGGCATCCAACCCGAACGTCACAGTGAAGCTCGTTCAGGTCAACGGCACCGAACAGGACCAGAAGCTTCTCGCGTCGACAGCCACCCACACGGGTCCAGATCTGTTCATCAACAACATCGTCGTCGACTACCCGACTCTCGTGGCCGGCAAGGTGATGAAGAACCTGACTCCTTACTGGAACTCCTATGCGGACAAGAGCCAGTTCCCGCCGTCGGCCGTATGGAAGACCAAGGGCAAGATCTACAACCTGATGTCGTACACGAACCTGGTCGGTCTCTACTACAACAAGACGATCCTCAGCCAGTACGGCATCACGAAGCCGCCGACGACGCTCAACCAGCTTCAGGCCGACATGGCCAAGGTCAAGGCCGGCGGCAAGTATCAGGCGCTCGCCGAGTCGGGTGCTCCGACCGTCGAGGGAGCTTGGCTCTTCGCGCCGCAGCTCCTCGGTCAGGGCGTCAACTACTGCAACATCGGAAGCAGCAGCACCCAGTCGAAGGTCACGGCCGCGTTCAACCGCGTCGCGCTGTGGGCGAAGGACGGCTACACGCCGCAAGCCACGGCGACCTGGTCGCAGAACGACTCGTGGGCGCAGTTCAGCACCGGTAAATACGCGTTCGGTCTGCTCGGAAACTGGGAACTGGGCAACGCCAAGAGCGCTTCGTTCAAGTACGGCACTGCGCAGTTCCCCGCTCCGACTTCGGGCAAGAGCGTGGTGTATCCGGGAGGCGAAGGCTTCGGGATCGGCGCGGACTCCAAGCACCCGGCGCTCGCGTGGAAGTTCCTCGAGAGCGAGATCCTCTCGAAGCAGGGCGGTCAGTCCGTCTACGCCGCTGCGGGATCGATTCCGGTGCGCGCGGATCTGGCCAGCATCCCGGCGATCAAGAGCAATCCGCTGGTCCAGCCGTTCGTCGCTGCAGCACAGACCTCAGCTGCGTGGCCGAATAACACGAACACGGCGAACATGCAGACCGCCCTCGGCACTGCGGTGAGTTCGGTGCTCTCCGGTCAGTCGACGGCCGCGCAAGGCAAGGCAAGCGCGATCAAGACGATCAACGCGGCCAAGAAGACCGGTGGCGGTAGCTGCTAGTGACGCTTCTCGAAGAAGAAGAGACGACCACCGTGGGGCCTGCTCGTCAGCAGCGCCCCACGGCGCGTCGTTTCTTCCGGAGGGCGCCGATCCTTTTCGTCGTCCCCGCGGTGGTCCTCCTTCTGGGGTTCGCGGTCTACCCGCTGTTCGTCCTGTTCCGGATGGCCTTCAGCAACGTCGGCCCGACCAATATCGTCGGCAACTGGGACTGGGTTGGGATATCCAACTTCGTCACGGTTCTGACGACCTCGACGTTCCTGCAGGCGATCCTGAGGACTCTGGGGATCACGGTCGTGCTCCTCGCGTCCAATCTCATCATCGGCTTTCTCGTGGCCTCGATCCTCTCCGTCAAGGGGCGGACCACGAACGTCGTCCTCAGCATCATGGTCTTCGTCTGGGCGCTGCCCCCGATCGTCAGCGGCAGCGTCTGGAAATTCCTGCTCGATGATTCGGGGACGATCAACGCAATCCTCAACTCCATCGGATTGCCGTCCGTACACTGGCTGAGTTCACCAGGTCTCGCCCTGTGGTCCGTCGGCTTCGTGGTGGCGTGGGCGGCCTTGCCGTTCTCCGCTCTGATCCTTCGAGGCGGTCTTCTGGGGATTCCGGCCGACGTGATCGAGGCTGCGGCCATCGACGGCGCCGGGTATTGGAGAACACAGATTCAGATCGTGCTCCCGCTGCTCAGGTCGACCATGTGGATCCTGGCGATCCTCACCGTTCTCTACGCCTTCAAGAGCTTCGACTTCTTCTACGTTCTCACTCAGGGTGGACCAGGCACTTCCACGAACACGCTCCCGGTCCTCTCCTACTACACCGCGTTCACGAACTTCGACATGAGCACGGGTGCGACGATCGCCGTCATCTCGATGCTCATCGTCGGATTGTTCGCGATCCCCTACGTCCGGAGCATCCGTTCGGAGACGGAGACGACCGAATGATCGGAAAACCGACCAGACGCGTGTTCGCGGTCCTGAGGGTCCTGCTCGGACTCGTCTATCTGCTCCCCCTGCTGTGGATCCTCATCACGTCGCTCAAGACGAACAACCAGATTCTTCAGGATCCGAACTCACTCTTCTTCACCCCGACCTTCTCCACCTACGCGAGCGCGATCGGCTCCGGGCTTCCGGCGATCCTGACTTCGGTGGAGATCGCCGTCTCGGTCACCGTGGTGGTCCTGCTGATCGGCGTCCCCGCCGCGTTCGCTCTGGCGCGGCGCATCTCCCCCTTGTGGAACCGCATCATCGCCGTCATCCTCGCCGCGCTTCTGGTACTGCAGATGGTGCCTCAGCCGATGACCGTCATCCCGCTCTACAGCGTCCTCGCCAATTGGAAGATCCTGGGAACGCTCCCGGGCCTCATCCTCGCGGATATCGCGCTGCTCCTGCCCTTCGCGATCATGCTGCTGCGGCCGTTCGTCCTCTCGATTCCGTCGACGATCTACGAAGCGGCGGAACTCGACGGCGCCGGCACCTTCGGTTCGTTCCGGCACATCACCGTCCCGCTGCTCTCGAACGGGATCATCACCGTGCTGAGCGTGATCTTCATCTCGGCGTGGGGTGAGTTCGTCTACGCGATCAACTTCCTTCCGGAAGGCGCGGTGCTGCCGGTCAGCGCATTGCTGGCCGAACAGAACTCCCAGTATTCGACGAACTGGAACACGCTCATGGCGCTCGCCGTGATCACATCGCTACCGCTGCTGATCGTCTTCATCTTCTCGCAAAGACGATTGATCAACGGACTCTCGCTTGGCGCCGTCAAGTAGGCGAAGCGTCCGACCGGCGGCGTTCGAGCGGACCTGGCGTCGCTGTCGACAGCCCGGTCCGTCGAGGCTTCAGTCGAGGTTGCGGCCGCCACGGAATCGGGCCGCGTAGTGGCGTTCGGGAAGAAGCGGGCCATCCCCGAAGATTCGCTCGCGCAGCGTCTCGCCTTCGACGTATGCCTGCCTCATCCGCCCACGTCGCCGTAGCTCAGGCGCGACCAGCTCGGCGAAATCCTTCGCCGTCTCGAACGAATGGTACTGACGCAGGTTGATCCCGTCGACGCCGACCTCGTCGAGCCAGCGTTCGATCTCGTCCGCGACCACATCCGGCGTTCCCGCGACGAAGAACTGCCGTTCGTCCCACGATTCATCGACGCTGACGCTCAGCTGTCCGACAGTGAGGTGCAAAGGCAGTCCGCCTGCCTCGATGAGGTCGAAGCGGCCCTCGCGCTCGAGTGCCTCCCGAACAGTGATCTCGGCGGGGTGGTCCAACGGGCTGAACGGGATGCTCATGTGGATGAATTTGCCCTCGGCACTCGTGAACCGGCGGTAGCGGGCGAGTTTCTCCGCGACCTCCTCGTCCGTTCTGCCGGTGATGACGGTCGCCATGACGAGAAAACGAAGATCGTGGGCTCGGCGGCCGAGGTTGATCGCCTCGTCGCGGATCGTCGCGATGTTGGAGCCGAGCGCACCCGGTGGCCGATCGGCGGTGAACAGGACTTCGGCGTGCTTCGAGGCGAACGCGACACCCGCTTTCGATGCGCTTGCCTGAAAGAGGAGCGGCGTGCGCTGCGGCGAGGGCTCCGACAGATGCGGTCCCGCGACTTTGAAATGGCGGCCGACATGGTTGATCGGCCGCACTTTCGACGGATCGGTATAGACGCCGTTCTCCCGGTCGACGAGAACGGCACCGTCGTCCCACGAGCCTTCCCAGAGCTTGTAGACCACGTCCATGTACTCGTCGGCTATCTCGTACCGGGTGTCATGGGGGATCTGGTCTTCCAGGCCGAAGTTTCGCGCCGCGTTCGGGAGGTATGACGTGACGATGTTCCAGCCGATCCGGCCGGCCGTCAAGTGGTCCAGCGTGCTCATCCGCCGTGCGAAAGCGAACGGAGGTTCGTAGCTGGTCGAGAAGGTCACACCGAACCCGATGTGTTCGGTGACGGCGGCCATCGCCGGGATGACGAGCAGAGGGTCGTTGTTGGGGATCTGCATCCCTTCGCGAAGCGCCGGCTCGAGACTGTTCTTATAGACGTCATACGCGCCGATCACATCCGCGATGAAGATCGAGTCGAATCCTCCGGATTCCGCGATTCGTGCCAGTTCGAGCCAATACCGCATGTCCTTGTAGTGCTCGCGGTTGTTGCCCGGCTGGCGCCACATCCCATGTGTGATGTGGCCGGGAGTGTTCATCTCGAAGAGGTTGACGATCAGCTTCTTCGGCTCGCTTGCGCTCTTAGGCTCGCTCGGGCTCT
>FSXL01000337.1_pt1 | contig 31696 bp, 30 predicted proteins | sample 1638241 | NCBI WGS metagenome assembly FSXL01 (sample SAMEA3914788, study PRJEB12502) | metagenome | biome: forest; material: soil | place: Canada | collected 2011-07-03 | depth 0.1 m | reverse complement strand
GGCGTCGTAGGCGAGCACGGCAACAGCGGGTGCCGCAAGAGTCTTGGCCCTGTTGCCCTCGTTCATGGCGGCGACCAGCCGCTCGCGGGCGTCCGGCGACTGCACGTAAATCACGCGCATGGGCTGGAAATTCGCAGCCGTCGGGGGCCACTTGGCGAGGTTCCAGATGGAGACGAGCTCCTCATCCGTTACCGGAACGGGCGCAAAACTGTTCGCGGTCTTGGCGCCGGTGAAGAGGGCTGCCTTGCTTTCGTCGTCGAGGCGGTGCAGGTGATCGCGCGGGGCATCCGCGAGGAGGTTCGACATATACTTCCATTCCCAAGGTAACTACTAAAAAGCAAGTAACACGTTCGAGACTAGCACCTGTTAGGCTTGCGGTGTGACAACGAAGCCAGCGGCCGAGCATGAGGAACGAGCGTGCAATGGCGCGCTCGTTCGCGCCTTCGGTTTTCTCGGCAAGCGCTGGAACGGCGTCATCCTTGGAACGCTCATGGATGGCCCTGCATCGTTCTCCGAACTACGACGCGGCGTCGCCGGCATCAGCGACTCGGTCTTGTCCGAGCGACTGACCGAGCTCGCGACAGCCGGCCTGGTCACGCGAACCGTGGATGCCGGTCCCCCCGTTGCCGTCGCTTACGCGCTGACCACGACGGGCGAGGCCCTCATGCCAGCCCTCCGCGAACTCACGACGTGGTCGGCGCAGAACCTATCGGCCTAGGGTCCGGTCGATCCGATACCGGGCCGCGCGACGACGTCGTGCGATGAGCGCGAATCCGCCAATGATCAGGCCGACCAGCGACAGCGCCAACCCGATCGAGAACGGCACCGCGGCATCGACGCCGCTCGTCCCGAGGTGAGGGGGAGTCGAGGCGGCGGTGAAGGTGAACTGGTCTGCCGCGCTCGTGGCGCTTCCACCGTTCCCCGTGGTGACGGTGATGTTGACCATGCCCTTTGACGAGACGGGCGTCACCGCTGTGATCGACGTGCCCGAGTTCACCGTGAAGCTCGCGGAAACGGTGCCGAAGTCGACCGCCGATGCGCCGGTAAGGCCGGTCCCGGTGATCAACAGTGGATACATCGACGGGCAGCGCGCCGCCGGGAACGGGTGCCGATCAGGCCGACCGCCTGTGAGATGGAGGTGAGCCCGAGTAGTACTAGATCGTGATGAAGCCATTGCCACCGGCAGGGTTAGCGATTGCGCCGGTGAGGTCACCCGCAAAGTAGGAGCCACCACCACCACCGTTGTTGCCGTTGTAGTGGCCGCCGCCACCACCGCTGTAGCCACCAGCGCCACCACCCGGCTCGTTCTGCGAGCCGCCACCGGCACCGAATGCACCACAGCCAGCTGCTGCAAGAACGCCACTGAGATCCGCGGTCGTGTAGATGAAAGATCCTCCGCCACCACCCGCTCCCAAGCCGCACTCCGTGCCGTTGCCCCCGTAGCCACCGACCACCAGGTTGAGCGTCTCGCCGGGCGTTACCGGGAGAGTGCCGGTCAACTCGGTTCCCAGGCCGCCTCCGTACGACGCTCCGCCGTGGCCACCGGTCAGGTCGACATGGATTTGGGTGACGCCGACCGGTACTGTCCAGGTCTGAACCGAATCCGTGACATCACTGTTTCGGTCGAACTGACCCCCGAAACGCTTCCAAATTGAACGATCCGTCGATCTGCGCTACAAATGTGCTCGAACGAGCGCTATTTCTGCACTGGCGCGCGACGCCGAGTGACGAGCAGAACGCCCAAGAGCAATGCCGCGCATCCGACCACTAACAGCCACCAGGGAAATGCCGCTCCAGTAACCGGAAGGCCGCCAACAAAGGTGAACGCGGCGGGGATAGTGCGACTTGTCGCCACCCCGGAGGTAACGCCGCCCTTCATGGTGCCGGACACCACGACGGCCACGGCGCCGCCAGCATGGGGTGGGGTGACGACGGTGGTGACCCCCGGCGGATCGATGACATCGGTGCCGGCCACGCCTCCGAACGTGACCCGGGTCACGACCGCGTTCGCACCGAGCACGGGAGTCTCGCGTTGGGTGGTTGTTCCGTCGGCGAGATCTCCGCTGTTGTCGTCGCCCCATCCGTAGACCCTGTCGTCGCTGCCGAGGGCGATGGCGGAGTGGTAACCGCCCGATACGCTCGTGAGAGTGACGCCGGATGGGATCTCGCCCTCGCTCACCAGCACCGGTGTGTTGCTTTCCGCGCCCGATCCGTTGCCGAGCTGGCCGTTACCTCCGTTGCCCCACGAAAAGATGTGGCCATCGCTCCCGACCGCATAGGCGCTCGAACTTCCTGCGGCGATCGCCGTGATCGTGACACCCCCGGGGATGTCTCCGGCAACCACTGCGACGGGGACATCCTGGTCGGTGCTCCCTCCGTCGCCGAGGTCGCCAAACAGGTCCGAACCCCACGCGTACACCTTCCCGTCGTCGCCGAGCGCGTATCCGCCTTCCTGTCCTGAGGCGACCCGCGTGATCTCCACACCGACCGGGATGGCCCCGGCGGAGAGCGCGGTCGGTACGTCCTGATTCATCAGATCGCCGGTTCCGAGCGCACCCGTGACATTCCAGCCCCAGGAGTAGACCTGCCCGTCCGTGCCGATCCCGAACGCCATCCCGTCGCCCGCCGCCACCTGGGTGAAGCCGACACCAGCCGGTCGCGCGCCCTCGGCAACCACGACCGGTGTGGTGCTCAGGGCGGTGCCGCCGTCGCCGAGCTCACCATCAAAGCCGTAGCCCCATGAGTAGATGTTGCCGTCGCTGCCGATCGCGTAGGCGTCCATGGCGCCCGCTGCGATGCGGAGCACCGTGACGCCAGCCGGGAGCCCGCTGAGCACGACGGCGACGGGTTCGTTTCGTGTCGCCTTGCTTCCATCTCCGAGCTGTCCGTCGTCGTTGGCGCCCCACGCGTACACCGCACCGTTACTCCCCAGCGCGTAGCCGCTCGCCGAGCCCGCCGCGATCTGCGTGATCGTCACGCCGACCGGGATCGCCCCGCGGAGAACTCTCACGGGTGTGCTGCTCGGAGCGGTGCTGCCGTCACCGAGCTCCGCGCTGCCGTTGTCACCCCAGGCGTAGATGTGCCCGTCGCCGCTCAGGCCGTAGCCCGTGTTGCCGCCCTGTGCGATCTGGGTGAAGCCCAGTGTCGCGGCCCCGAGCGATACCGTGGTTCCGCCCGCAACAGGTCCGGAAGACGGAGTGGCCAGGGGCCCCGCGAAAGCCGGCGTTGCAGCGCCGAACACCAGCACCGCCGACAGTCCAAGCCCGACGGCCAACCCAATCGTGCGATTTCGAACAGGACGGGAAACAGTCACGGAGAGCCTCTCGTAAGACGTGCGCGACACGACGGGATGAGTCGAAGCATATCTCCCGGGTGGACCGCTCGTTCCGCCCCACCCTCAATAGACGCGCGGAATGATCCTGTACTTCACTTTGGCGGTGTACTCATCCCACAGTTCGCCGTACTTCGCCCGGCAAACCCTGTCGTCATCGGCTTGGCGGCTGACGAAGAGAGCGACGTAGTAGGCCGGGTACAGCCACACCATCCAGACCCCGAAGTACCCCGCGGCGAGGGCGATGGCGACCGCCTGGATGGTTTCGCCGAGGTAGTTGATGTGACGACTGGTTCCCCAGAAGCCATTGACAAGGAGAGTGTGCTTGCCGTCGGTCAGCACGCGGGGCGTGATCCAGAGGAACTTCCGATCGGGCGCAGTCTTGAAGAAGTACTTCTGCATGTTGGCGCCGCGGGTGAGCACCCAACCGCACAGGAAGATCGCGCCGAAAAGAATCGTCAGCCAGACCGGAAGACGGGGATTCGGCAACGGAGCCGTGAACCAGAGCGAGACGGCATAGAAGTACGGGTAGAACGCGAGGCAGCCGAATCCGAGTTTGAAGCCGACGCGCTCGGCGATGAAGTCGTACGTCCACAGGTGGACTCTCTCGAATATCAGGTAGTCGAAGCAGAACCAGGTCAACATCGCACAGGCAAGAAGAAAACCGGGGTTGACGCTCGTTGCGTTCGCGAGGTGGAACGCCGCGAAGGAGAGGACATTCAACTGGAGCATGACGGCGCCGACGAGGTAGAACCAGACCTTCGCGTCGATCAGGCCGTCTCTGACCTGAACGTCCTTCGCCCTGCCGAACCACAGGTCCGCGAAGAACGACCCACCGGTCGACGGATACCTCAGGACGATGAACAGCGAGAAGGCCAACCCGATGACGCACGCGCCGATCAGTCCCCACCAGCGCGTTTCGTACAGCCACACGTAGGGAACGAGATGCACGTATCCGAGCACATACCAGAGGAGGATGCTCGCGGCGAGGACGAATCGTCCATTGGTTCGGTACTTCAAGACCTCGCCGGTCACGTCACTCTTCACGTAGCCGCTGCGTCGTCTCGCCGGGATGGCCACGTGCAGGAGAGTGATCACCGCGTAGGCGATGAGCGGGGTGATCAACCCTAAGAAGATCGTCACGACAGGCCTCCGGTGTTCTTGGCCATGATGGCGATTGCGGTTCGTCTGCTCACCAGTCGGGTGAGGAGAAAGCGGGCGACCTTGTTCACGGCTCCGGGAATCACGATCGGACCCTTTCCCAATGAGTTCAACGTCTGTTCGGCAACGTCTTTGGCCTCGAGGGTGCCGGGAGCGGGTTTGGCGCTCTCGGCCTCCCGATAGCCAGGGGTGAGAATCGCACCGGCCATACAGGCGAGCACATCGACCCCGAGCGGCTTCAGTTCCTTCCAGAGCCCCTCGGCCAGGATGGCGTTGAACGACTTCGTCGCCGCGTATGCCGCGAGGTTCGGGCTGCCCTGCGACCCGGCAAGCGACGACATCAGCACGATGCCCCCTCGCCCTCGGGCGATCATCGACGCCGAGAGGAATTTCGCGAGAAGCAGTGGTGCTCGTACGTTGACTTCCGTGGCACGAAGCAGTTGATCCTCACTCACGTCTTCGAATCGACCGATGGGGGCGTATGCGGCGTCGTAGACGAGGAGGCCGATCGGAACGTTCAGGTCGCTCAGCCGTTCTTTCACGCTCTCGTAGTCGGCCACATCCGCCGCGAACGCAATGACCTCGACATCGTAGGTTTCCCTCAGTCGGGCCGCAGTCGCCATCAGGCGATCCTCTTGCCGCGCAACGAGAATCACGTTCACTCCCCGCCGCGCAATCGCTTCCCCGAAGGCGGCGCCCAGGCCGTAGGAACCCCCGATGACAAGGGCGTACTGCCCGTACTTTTCCCTGAATAGGGCTGTTCTCACGAGGATGGCCCTTCAGCTCGCGGTGTTTCGCGCCATGTACTCGGTGAGACGGTTGGTCGCGTCCTCAAGAACCCGGATCGCTATGGCGGTGTCCGCGTCGCTCGTCGGCCCGAACGCGATCGCACGGATCTCGGCTATCGGGTCCGGCAGCTTCGCCCAGAGCTCGCTGCCCGCCGGGGTCAGCTCGAGAATCCTCTGCCGCCGGTCTCCAGCGCCTTCGGCCTGATCGATCAGGCCTTTGCGCACGAGAGTGGCGACCACGCCGCTGAGCGTGGGGCGCTCGAGGTGCAGAATCTGCCCCAGATCTCGCTGCATCGTCGGGCCGTCGTTGGCGAGTTGATAGAGGATGTACCACTGTGTCGATCCCAGCCCGAACGGGCGCAGCGCAGACTCGAGCACCTCACGGTTGGTGAAGTAGTAGCGCTTCGCCCAAGCACCAACGCCCTCATGCACGGTCTCTTGCTGGCCCTTGCTCACCTGACACAGTTAGCTAGGTTCCGAACGATCTGTCAAGCTGGCCGGTCACCACGGAATTGGCGTGTTCTCCCAGCGGGTGAAGGTTCCGGTCGGGCCGTCCGGTCCGAGGAGTGCGACGCGGATGACTTCGCGCGAGCCATCCTCGACCGTCTCCGTGCCGGCAAAGTTGTTGAGGTTCGTGGCGGTGAACGCGGGCGAGACCAGGTTGACCTTGATGTCGGTGTCCTCGAGCTCGATCATGATCGCGAGCGTGACCGCATTCTCCGCCGCTTTCGATGCCGGGTAGATCGGGCCGAACATCGAGTGATAGGGGTAGCCCGGGTCGGCGTTGGTCGTGAGGGAGCCGACTCCGCTCGACACGTTGACTATGCGGGCATCCACTCCCTCGCGCAACAGGGGCACCATCGCTTGGTACACCGCGAGGGTGCCGAACACGTTGACGTCCCAGACGGCACGCATCTCGTCGAGGGACGCGGTGCTCGCCCGGCTGGAGCGAGCGTACTCGGCGAGCCAATTCGGGTCGGCGAGCTGGTCTTTGGATGCCGCGGCTCGACGGGTGTTCGAGATTCCGGCGTTGTTCACGAGTAGATCCAGGCGGCCCTGTTCAGCCCGGATGCGCTCAGCCGCAGCAGCGATGGATGGGGCATCCGTAATGTCGAGCTGGATGGGAATCGCGTTCAATTCTTCGGCAGCGGCCACGCCACGGTCGCGGTCGCGGGAACCGAGGTAGACCGTCGCACCGTTCTCGACGAGGGCCTTGGCTACCTGATAGCCGACACCCTGGTTGGCTCCTGTGACGAGTGCAATGCGTGACATGGTGCGGCTCCTTGCCGGTTGTTCGTTGCCTAACAATTATTGTTTGGTGGCTAACGAAATGCAAGTGCCAGAGGCTCGCGCACGAGGTCAGGTGAGAATAGTCGGAAACAACGTCGACGCGTGGTCACGCGGCGGAACGCTGGGCGGTCGGACGACGGCGCATCGTCGGATCGCCGACCTCCGGCCCGCGGTAGAGCATGTCCATCGCGCCGATGTTCTCGCCGGGCGGGACGATCTGGTCGATGCGGTCGAGAATCTCGTCCGACAGCGCGACATCGACTCCGGCGAGAGTGTCCTCCAGTTGCTCGATCGTCCGCGGACCGGCGATCGCGGATGTGACTCCTGGGTGGGCAATGACGAACGCCATGGCGAGGTGGGTCAGCGTGACGCCGACCTCCTCCGAGAGAGCGACGAGTTGCTCGACGGCCGCCAGGCGTCTCTCGTCCCGGAAGTGACGCATGCCGGTCTTCGTCGATCGGAAGTTGTCGTTCTCCTGGCCCGCCCGGTAACGACCCGTCAGCGTGCCACCCGCGAGCGGACTGTAGACCAGCGTCCCCATGCCGTACCGCTCCGTGACGGGCAGGATCTCGCGCTCGATCTCCCGGTCGAGGATCGAGTAGTTCGGCTGCTCGGTGCGGAATCTCTCGAATCCGCGTCGCTCCGACATCCACTGCGCCTCGACAATTTCGGAGCCGCGCATCGACGACGTGCCGATCGCGCGAACCTTGCCCTGGCGCACGAGGTCGGTGAGTGCGGAGAGCGTCTCGTCGATGTCCGTGTCGGGATCGGGGCGGTGAAGCTGGTACAGATCGATGTGGTCGGTCTGCAGGTTGCGAAGCGAGCGCTCGACCGCCCGGACGATCCAACGGCGAGAGCCTCCGCGATGATTGATGTCGTCGTCGACGGGACCCCAGAACTTGGTGGCGAGGACGACTTCGTCACGGCGGCCCTTGAGTGCCTCGCCGACGACTTCTTCGGAATCTCCGTAACGATCAGCGGTGTCCACGAAGTTGATCCCGGCGTCGAGTGCGCGGTGGATGATGCGGATTCCCTCCTGCCGGTCGGGGTTGCCGAGAGACCCGAGCATCATGGCGCCGAGCGCGTAGGGGGTGACCTTGATTCCGGTCTTGCCGAGCGTTCGATACTGCATGCGATATCTCCTTTGTGTGGTTGTCGGGGGAATCGCGCTTGATGCCGTAATCTGGAAAGTAAGTGGAACCCTCGTCCGTTACTATACGGACGAAGGTTCCGGAAAAGCAAGCCAAGGAGAGAAATGTCTGACATCGCGGTGTCGCGCCCCCTGCGCGTGGACGCCCAACGCAACATCGACTCCCTGGTCGAGGCAGCCAAAGCGCTTTTCATGGCATCCGGGGTGGACGTCCCCATGAAAGAGATCGCCGACCGCGCCGGTGTTGGCGTCGGCACGCTGTATCGACACTTTCCCCTGCGCTCAGACCTGATCTCTGCGGTGTTCAAGCGCGAGATCGACGCCTGCGCCGCGGAGGCACCGGTACTCGCGGCATCCCATCCGCCCGATGTCGCACTGGAGCTATGGCTGCAGAGATACACCGGCTTTGTGGCGACAAAACACGGCCTCGCGGCCGCGCTGCACTCCGGCGATCCGGCGTATTCCACGCTGAGGGTGCGTTTCGAAGAGCACGTCGGTCCAGCGATGCGAATGCTCCTCGACAACGCCGTCGCGGCGGGTTTGGTCCATGACGGCGAAGACCCCTTGGAGCTACTGGGTGCGGTCGCCAACCTCTGCATCCCAGCGCCCGGGTCCACCGACAACTCGCGCGCCTATCGAATGGTCGCCCTCCTGATGAACGGCCTGAGATACGACGCAGGGGCGTAGCGCCTGGTAGGCGGACCACCCCGACTCGAAGTTCAATTCTCGAGACCCTGGCCGCGATCCGTGTCACCGGAGGCCGCGAGCGCGTCGCCGAGCGGGCTGCGCCAGTAGAGCACCGACCGTCCCGAACGACGACGGATGACGGCGCCCGCACGCAGCAGGACCGCGAGATGATTTCCGACCGCGCCCAGGGGCATCCCGGATCGCGCGACGAGCGCCGTCGTGCTCGCGGGCTCGTCGAGCAGGCGCAGGATGTTGGCGCGGTTGCGTCCGATGAGGCGGTCGAGACCATCCGAGCGTTCCGCGGACGGCGACGCGAGGCGGCCCGAGATCGGATAGAACACCGCGTAGCGGTTCTCGTCGTCCCACCCCGACCAGTTTCCCGATCCGAAGGTCGGCACGAAACTCAGCTCGGCGTGCTGCGGAAGAACGCGGTCGGGCAGGTCGTAGGCGTTGATGCGCAGCCGCCCGTCGGCGAGCCACTCGCGCTGCCTGCCGAGGCCCGCAACGGTCGCCGCCCATCCCTTGCCCGCGAGAACCGCGGTTCGCGCGACGATGTCGGCGTCAAGCAGGCGAGCGCGACGCGGCCAGTCGCTCGCTACCGTACGGGTCCAGATCCAGTCGAGCAGGCCGGTCGCCACCGCGACGGTGTCGATGTCATCGAAGGCCGAGGGTAGCGACCGGCCCGTGGTCTCGACCAGGTATTCGCGCATCCGCTCCTCGGGCAGCGCGGCAACCCGGGCGAGCTCGTCGTCGAACGTCTCGGTCGCGGAGCGCGGAGGGAACCCGAGATAGTCGGCCGCCCACCCCGGCGCGTCCCTCGTGCGCTCGCGATAGCTCGCCTCGAGCACGGCGGCCCGGTCGGGATGGAGCGCAAGCATCGACGAGAAAGCCTCGCCATGCGCCGCTCGAAACCCGCGTTCGATCGGATCGACGGGTCGACGCAGCGCCTGGAGCGCACCGACCACCTCGGCCATCGGCGAGCGTCGAAAACTGGCGCGCGCCAAAAGGTCGACCGGTACCTGCCACATGCCCACGTTTCGCCTCCTCGCGAAACATTAGGTTAGCGCGAGCGGGTCCCCGCAGCATGGACTCGTGCACACCTACCGGCAACTCTTCGCCGTCCCGGAGTTCCGTGCGCTCTTCGTCGCGCAGTGCCTCAGCATGGCAGCCTCATCCGTCGGCAACCTCGCCCTCGGCACCATCACCTACGCCGGCACGGGCTCCGCGCTGCTCACCAGCCTCGCGCTGTTCGGCGGTCCGCTGATTCGGCTCGTCGCATCCTGGTTTCTCGCGTCGCTCTCGGATCTGCTCCGGCCGCGCACCGCCCTGCTCACGGTCGCCCTGGTCACGGCAGCCGCGAACGGGGTGCAGGCGATCCCGTCCCTGCCCTGGTGGGTGCGCGTGATCCTGCTGGCACTCCCCTGGATCACCATGTCGGCGACCGGCGGGAGCATGCTCGCACTCGTCTCGGACATCCTGCCCGCCGGATCGTACGTGTTCGGCAGGGCGACTCTGAATATCGCGGTCGGGGTCATGCAGATCGCCGGCTACGGACTCGGCGGCATCCTGCTGCTCGCACTCTCGACGAGCGGCCTGTTCATCGTCGCTGCTGTCGCGTCGGCCATCGGTGCGGTGGTCGTGCTGTTCCGGGTTGGCGATCACCCGCCGCGGGCGACCAGCTCGAACCTCTTCCTGCGCAGCCACCGGATCAACGCACGCTTGATGTCGTCGGGTCTGCTCCGACCGGTGCTGTTCGCGCTGTGGATCCCGAACGGGCTCGTCGTCGGATGCGAGTCGCTGTTCATCCCCTACGCGGGGGCGTCCGCGGGTCTCCTCTATGCCGCGACCGCGGCGGGAATGCTGCTCGGCGACGTGAGCATCGGGCGCTTCATCCCCGACTCGCTCCGCGTGCGCATGGTCGAGCCCCTGCGAATCCTGCTCGCAGCGCCCTACCTGCTGTTCCTACTCCACCCGCCGCTGGCCGCTGCGCTGGCCATAGGATTCACGGCGTCCATCGGATACGCGGCCAGCCTTCCCCTCCAGGAACGGCTCATCACCAACACGGACGAAGACATCCGCGGCCAGGTCCTCGGTCTGAACAGCACGGGTCTGCTGGGGATGCAGGGCATCGGCGCTGCGATCGCGGGTGGTCTCGCTCAACTGCTCGGGCTGCAGGGAGACGCGGTGGGAACGGCGATCGGGATCATGGCGATCGCCTCACTCGCCGTCACGTTCGTGCTCATTCCCGGGCTGAGGCGCTCCAGGCCGGGCGTCCCGTCACCCTCGAGAATCGAGCACTCCATCTGACGACGGAGGACGTGCGTTCTCACGCGGTTGTCCAAAACCCTCGCCGCGTAGTGTCTCGACCGAATCGCGCAAGGCTGTCGTGCCGCCCACGTTGCCGGCAAAGATTACGTACGGCATGCCGATCACTGCTTCCGGCGCACTGGTCAGCCTCAGGACTGACACCATGCCGGGAAAGAGCTGGCCAAGTACGACGGCGGAACGCATGCCGACGGCATGCACGGCGATGTCGTGCGACGTAATCCCCCCTTTTGCAATGATCCACGCGGGCTTCGCACCGACCGCATCCTTGACCAACTCGACGAGCGCCGAGGAAACCTCGCGCGCTACCCGCAAGCTGTCTCGAGCATTGCCACCTCGCACCACCTCCCTCGAGGTGTACAGAACGACATCCATCGTCGCGAGCGAGGCGATAACCTGCTTGCTCAACGACGCAAGATAGCCCTCCCTTCGAACGGGGTCAATGACATCGGCGACCGAAACCTCTAGCTCCGCCAGGTCGTCGAGCGAACGCAATGCATCGATTTGATGCGCGGTTTGGCCGACATGAGATCCGACGACGACGATCCCGTGACCTGGACGACGCTGGGTGCCCCAGATCTCGGGAGAAGTGAGCGCGGGGTGGCCCTCCTGCCCTATGAGCGATCGGACGAACGATGGGCCCGTTCGGTACAAAAAGCGCCGCCCTTCTTGCTCCAGGGCATGGACGGCGAGGACGACGGTATCGAGGTCCGAATACTCGGTGCAGTTGACGACCACAAATTGGCATCCGTGAGCATGGCGAAGAAGGTCGGAAACCCTCGGAACCCCGCCCTTCCTGATGTCCTCGAGGGAGATGCTGAGCACGTCAGGCACGCCTATCGCGCCCGCACTTTTCTCGGCGACGAAATCGCGGAGGTTGGACGCGCTGTACCCGAACGTCAGGTCCCGTGCGAATTCGGTTTCTCCCATCGGCACCGTCGAATCTCCGACCCGTACCCACTGGATGTCACCCGACGTCGAGCGCCCGGCCTCGAAAAATGCCGGCACAAGGAGAACGCCGTCATATCCCGAACCGTACGCTGCCCGGCGTGCCCCATTTATGGCCTGGACCTCCGCGATGACGTGACCGCGCAATGTGGAGTCGCCGCGACTCACGATCTCGACCGCTTGATCGTTCTCGATGGCCCAACCGAACAAGGCACCGGCAAGGTCCGTGGTGAGTCGCACCGCCTCTGGCTCGTCCAGACTGCGGGTATTTGTCAGCACGAAACACGTCGACGCCGGTAAGCGCAGGGCCTCTTCGATGGCGCGAATGTCGATGACCGGTGCGATTGCAACATCGTGTACGGCCTGCGAGCCGGTCGGATCGTCATCGAAGACAATCGTGCGCACCCGGTTACGCTCCCGGTATTCACGGATCTCCGTTCGATGCGCTCCGTCTGGCGCACCACGAGGGTCGTCGGTCGCATTCACGATATCTGGAGACCCCCGTTGACGTCGTACGTCGCCGCCGTGATGTACCCGGCGCTCTCCCCGAATAGGAAGCAAACGAGGGCGGCAACGTCGAACGGTGTGCCGATCCTCCCCATGATCGTTCCCTCGGAAAGTTCTGCTTTCCGAGACGCCGTGAGAGTACCGCCCATGATGTCGGTGTCGATCGGACCCGGGGCGACCGCGTTCACAGTAACGCCGAATTCGCCCACCTCTCGCGCGAGCGCGCGGGTGAAGCCAAGAAGGCCGGCCTTGGACGCGCTGTAGGCGACTTTGGAGTAAGTGCCGCCGCCGCGTTGGGCGGAGATCGATGAGATGTTCACGATCCTGCCGTAACGCCGGTCAATCATTCCCCGCACAACGCGCTGCGAGACGAAGAAGGCACCCGTCAGGTTGACGGCCAACACTCTGTCCCACTCCTTTGACGAAATCTCGAGAAAGGATGTCGGGGAGCTTATTCCGGCGAGATTCGCCAGTGCGGTGATCGGCGGCAATGCATGCTCCACCTCGGCCACCGCATCGTCGACCGACGTCGGGTCGGAGACGTCGACTCGAACACCGACCACCTTGTTATCGTTGGGCGCCTGCGACTGTAACTCGTCAGCGGCCCGTTGCGCCGCCTCGCCGTCGATGTCGAGTATTGCGACGTTCCAGCCGTCCCGCACCAACTGGTCCGCGGTCGCCCTGCCGATCCCGCGGGGCGAACCCGCACCGGTCAGTAGCGCTACTCGGGCATTCTCGGTGGGTGATATTCCGCTCATCCTTTCGATCCTCTCGTGCTTCTTTGTGTGCGACGTCCTCACGCAGCGACCTCTGCCTTCAACTGGCGCGCTCGAACGGGGCATCGATGACAGTCCTGCCGGGGGAGATCTGGAGAACCGTTCTGCCGTCCGGGTTCAGGGTGGCTTCGGCGACACCAGGCGATCCGCCCACCGTCAGCATGATCCTCTCGGAAACCCCCGTCGGGAGAACGACTCGCGCGACGCTACCAGGGGGAATGACCACCTCGAGCGTGAAACGATCGCCGGCGATCTCCCAGTTGCTGGCGATCAGCCCCCTGACGGATTCGAAGGTGGATTGCACTCGCGTAAGGCCGCCGCCGACCGCCGGCGCGATGACCACGCGCTCGAATCCCGCGGAGTCCTCGTCCTGATCAATACCGGCCACCGTGCGGTACAGCCACTCACCCACGGACCCCAGGGCATAGTGGTTGAAGGAATTCATCCTTGGTGCCTGGAAACCGGACTCCTCAGTCCAGCCGTCCCAACGCTCCCAGATGGTGGTGGCACCGCATTGGATCGAGTACTGCCACGACGGATACTCGGTGCGCTGCACGAGGGCGTAGGCGAGATCGCTCCTGCCGATCCGGGACAGGACAGGGCACAGCAGAGGCACGCCGATGAACCCGGTCGTCAGACTCGTGCCGCGTTCTTCGATCGTCCGCACCAGATGGGCTGACAAAACCGGCGTCGCTGTCTCGGGATAGAGATCGAACGCCAGGGCAAGAAGGTAAACCGTCTGCGTGTCGCCCTCGATCCGCCCATCTGGGCGGCCAAACTCCTCCACAAAGGCCCGCCGAATGCGCGCCGCCAATTCCTCGTACTCGACCCGGGCGGTGTGCTGGCCGAGCACCCCGGCGATTTTTGCGGCCAGCGACGTGCTACGGGCGAAGTACGCTGTCGCCAGAACGTCGCGAGGGGTCTCAACGCCGATCTGCAGCCAATCCCCGTAATTGCTGCCCACCCTGCGTCTCCAGATGAGGTTCGGGTTGTTGCGCGCGACGAACGCTATCCAGCGACGCACCGAGTCCCACGATCGTTCCAGGATGCGCACGTCCCCGTAGACACGGTAAAGCTCCCACGGGATGATCACTCCGCCGTCGGCCCAGGCCGGGCCGCCTTCACTGAGAATCGTCGCCTTCGGCGCGACGTCCGGAAAGGCACCTTCCTCGGTCTGGGCATAGCGGAGGTCGCGCAGCCATCGTTCGAAGAACGACAGCACATCCGCGTTGTATGCCGCGGTTGGGAGGAATACCTGGGCATCGGCCGTCCAGCCGAGTCGTTCGTCGCGTTGCGGACAGTCGGTGGGTACCGCAACAAAGTTGCCCCGCTGCCCCCAGCGGACATTGCTCTCGAGTTGGTTGATGCCAGCGTCGGAGGTGACGAGCCGCCCACTCCACGGGATGTCGTTGCGGAGCGCCACCGCGATCATCGACTCAGCATCGGGTGCGGCGCTCACGCCGTGCAGTTCGACGTAGCGGAAGCCATGTGAGGTGAAGCGAGGCTCGAATACCTCCGTGCCGTTGCCCGCCGAGATATAGACATCCGTCGCCTCAGCGGTGCGGAGGTTCTCGGTGTATAACGCGCCGTCCTTGTCGAGGGCCTCGCCGTAGCGGATGCGGATCACGGTTCCTTCCGGTTCCGTGAACGAGAACCGGACGCGTCCGGAGAGGTTCTGCCCGAAGTCGATGATCCAGCTGTCGCTCCACGCCACGACCGCGCGGGCCGGGAGTTGCTCGATGGCCCTGATCGGTTCATCCTCCATGCCGATCAGGGTCCGGGCGTCATCGTCGCGGTACTCGACCGGCAGCCAGCTCTCCGCGTCGTACCCCGCCGATGACCAGTCGCCGAGGTCCCGCCTCGCATCCACATACTCGCCCATGAGCAGGTCGCTGTACTGGATCGGGCCGTAGGCATAAGACCAGGTCTCGTCAGTTTCGTGGACCTCGGTGCGACCGTTCGCGTATTGGATCACCACTCGCATCCACAGCTCGGGAAAGCGGCCCCAGAGGTATCCCTGCTGCCGGCGATCGGCACCGTAGTAGCCGCTCCACCAACCCTCGCCGAGAATAGCGCCAGCGACATTGCGCCCAGGGGAAATCTCCTCGGTGATGTCGAAGGTCTGGTACATGACGCGATCCCTGTAGTCCGTCCAGCCAGGGGCGAGTTCGTGGTCCCCGACGCGAAGTCCGTTCAGGTACGGCTCATAGAGGCCGTGAGCGGTGGCATACAGCCGCGCGCGCACAACACCTTCTCCCACGTCGAACGTCCCACGGAAATACCCAGCCGGCAACAGCTTGCGAACCGCGTCGCTCGGCGTCCTGAGCGAGGGAGGATCGACCGCCCGATCGGGCTTCAGGATCCTCCGAACCCAGCGGACGCCGCGCACCCCGAGGAGGCCGGTTTCGAACCAGGACTCGCCGGCGTCGAGTTCAGCCCCGGACTGATCGCGAAGAGTGAGCGACCAGCGATAGCGGGTCGTCGGAACGAGCGGCACCCCGTCGTATTCCACCCCCACGCCGGCCGTGGCCTCCACCCAACCGGAGTCCCAGACCAAGCCACCGGAATCGGCGACCGACGACAGGGCCTCCACCCGGATGCGCCGAGCGGTCTGGGCAGCGCCATCCGGCCCTGATGAGAGTCTCCAGGAGAATCGCGGTCGCTCCTCATCGATTCCTAGCGGTGCGACTCGGTATTCGGTCCTCAGGTCGTACGCCCTCAGCACACCGGTCATCGGATCACTGGCGGCCGGCCGGGCGCAACCGGGGCACCGCAAGGAGTCCCGACGAGACACCGTTCAGAGCGATATCGAGGTCCTGCATCCGGAAGCGCCGACCGTAGCGGGCCGTGCTGTCCTCGACTGCGTGGAGTATTGCGCTGTCCTCGGCCAGCGCATTCGCCCCAGTGTTCGACACGACGATCCGAAGACGGTTGGAACCGGGAACGACCGCCTGAGAGATGTCCACCTCGTACGGTGGTGCCCAGGCAATGCCGCATGGAACGTCGTTGACCGTTACTTCTGCGACTTCCCGCACCGGACTCCAGAGGTAGCTGCGATAGGACTTGCCGCGCACACCCTGGCGAGACGAGGACCCGAGATCATCGGGACGGGTCTCACCGAAGTCGAGCACCAGACCGCCACCGTGGCCGTCCCATTGGAATTCGGTCTCGTAGCTGACCGACCCGGAATAGCCGTGACGGTCGTCCTCCCAGCGGTGGGGCAGTGTCACCGCGCGAGGAGCGGATCCTGGATCGCCGAGGAACTGCGCGGTCCAGGAGCCGTCGATTTCTCGTGCAGCCCCACGGCCACCGGCAGGACCGGACAGCGGATCCGGACGCCCATCGACCGCGACCACTACGACCGCGCAGTACGGCTCGAGCTCGAGCGAAACCCCACCCGCAATGGGCCCCGCCGAAGTGATGCCCCCCGTCGAGGGATCCCAGACCTCGAAACCGGCGCGCTCGGTGCGCGGAGTGAAAACCGTGGAAACGTGGTCGTTGCCCGTGTTCACCACGAGGAACACGTCGGCGTCGTCGGTTCGTCGGTGGACGACGCCCAGCGCGGATGACGGGGGAGCGAACAGGTAGTCGGGTGGGGTCGTCTCCCGGAGACGAGCTCCAAGCTGCCCTACCGTGACCGTCCCCGTGGACACGGGGTCGTCGTCCCGGCGGACGTTGACGACGGAGCCGTCGGCTGTCTCGACCCGCGCGAACCAGGACCGGGTTGCGGCCGGGATCTCCTGCGCGAACGGGACAACCACCAGCTCAACCTGCGCCGGGTCGAGGGTCTCGATGGCGTCGTCGTCGATGAGGTCGAATTCGAGACCGCTCTCATGCAGAATGCGGGGCACATCGTCACCGATGTAACGCTCCGTCTCACGCCACAGGTCCAAGTCGATACCCGGAGTCCCCATGCGCCGATAGATATCGGTCGTCGGAACGTACAGCTTCGCCGTGTTCACCGGTCGACCCTGCCGCATGAGCCAACTCAGTCGGTGCAGATACCGTGTGAGGCTCGGCATCGCCGGCCACCATGGATTCCGATCGTCGATCGCACCAGCCGCATAGAAGATCCATCCGACCGGCCCCGCGGATTTCGGGGAGTACGGCCAGCCGTGGCCGATGAACTGATTGATCCCGGCCAGAAGATGCTCGTGCGCTTCACCCTTGAGATCGAGCGGCGTGGCACGGAAGGACGGCGAATGCGCCCAGGTCCAGACCTCCGACGAGACGACATCCAGTCCGTAGACATGTGCCGCAGACGACGCCCATCTGGTCGCGGTGATCCCGTTCCATCCCCAGCCTTCGCCCTCGAAGAGGTCGGCGAAACGATAACTGCTCACCCCGGCAGGCGGCGTCCCGTATCCCTGGATGCGGAACGGAAGCCCATGGGATGCCGCCCATTCCCTCCAGACGACGACGAAGTTCTGCTCATAGAGCTGGGTCAGTGTGCGATGCACGTCACCGCGCAACTCAGCGGAATCAGGGCCATCGATAGCGAGCTGGTAAAGGCGGGGTCTCGCGTCGTATCCGCGCAGGCGCTGGAACTCGACAAGGAATCGCGGGGTCCAGTTCGAGTGGTAGACCTCGAGGCTGTCGCAGAACACGCTCCCCACCGGCGCACTGCCCACCGCCGCAAGAAGCGGTTCGGCGAAACCGTCGATGTGCGCCCTGACCGCTTCGGCAGAGTAATGATCGAGAACCGGCCCTTCCGCGCCGACCGCCGACCGCTTCACGCCCTGTCCCGTGAGGCGCGACCATGCGAGCAGCACCACCCGCGGCGAGCGACCGGGCGGGACGCGGATTGACCCCGAGATGTCGAGTTCCTCGAACACCCTCGGCTGTTCCTGGATCGATCCGTCGCCGATATAAGCCGCGACGAGTTCGTCGCCGGGCCACGGTGCAACCGTCGAGGCCTCGAGCGCGGTTCCGCCAACTTCGCGGAACTCCCACTCGAGTCGGCGGGCAGCGTTTTCGCCGCCGATGTGAGGGCCGCCGAACGACCAGCCGCTGCCGAGCGTCAGGTCGAACCGGAGTCCGAGCTCGCGGGCGAGTTCCGCCGCGAACCGCAACCGCTCGCCGAACCCGGACGACAGGAGCGGATGAGCGACCTCCGAGAGCGGATAAACGTAGGACACCTCGACACCGCCGAAGCCGGCCGCGGCGATGGCGCGAAGCTCTCTCTCGAGTTCGGGCTGCTCGACATCGGGGCCGAACCACCACCAGCGCATCATCGGTCGAGATTCGGGTGTGGGGGTTTCGAAGCCGCGGCGCAGCGAGGCAATGGGGGGGATGGAACTCATTCGACCAGATCTTTCTCTCGGCGATAACTCAGTACGCGGCTTGGCGCGGGCAACTCCAGCACCTGGCTCGGTGCACCGAGACGCCCGGAGCGGGCGTCGTACGGTAGGACGGCAAGGGTGTCGGATTCCTGGTTGGCGACATAAAGGTGGTTGCCGACGAAACCGAAGTCGCGCGGTTGTCCCGCGCACGGAATCTCATCGATGAGCATCAACCTGCCGTCGCCTATACGGAGCACACCGATCGTGTCCGCGCCGCGGTTCCCGACGTACAGGTGCCGACGGTCGGGAGCGAGCGCGATCGCGGACGGGGCCGCATTGTCGTTCCTGCTGGTCGAGAACACCGCCCCCGCGTGCATCCCGCCGGATCGGGGATCCACCTTGACCACTGTGACACCCGCGCGGAGCTCGGTGGCGACCAGCAGCATGTCCGGCCTGAGCGCGACGTAGTGGCGAGGACCTGATCCGGGAACGACTCGCGCGGTTGGCGTTACGGGACTCAGTGATCCGGTTCGGTGGTCCATGGCGTATGCGGCGACCTCGTCCGTTCCGAGGTCGGTCGCCAGTATCCATCCACCCTGCGTGTGCTCGTGCACCATGTGCACGTGAGAACTCTGCTGGCGATCGGAATCCGGGCCGCAGCCTGAGCGAGGGACGACCGCGCACGTCTCGCCGATCGCCCCGCTCTCGTCCAGCGGATGCACATCGATGAGTCCGTCCTGATAATCGGCGACGAGCAGATGGCAGCCGTTGGCATCGACACTGAGGTGACACGGCGACCGGCCGGCAGTCGGCTGCCGGTTCACGACAGTCAGGAGCGCGCCCGGACCCACCTCGATCCCGACGACCTCCCCTGGGTGGGTCCGCTCCACGTCAACGGCATTTGGGTCCTGGGGCCAGCGGCACGACGCGTAAACACGACCGCCGTTCGGGCCGGCGTTGAGATACGAGCATCCGACCGCGGGGACCGCGGCCTCGACGGGTCCGATGTGGCCGTCGGCATCGAGCGTCAGGGCCAGTACTGCGCCGTCCGGTGTGCCCGATCCTGTCGGCCATCCGGCCGACGCGACGAGAAGAATCTCAGGCGACCCACGCACTTGACCCACCCTGAGGTTCATCCGGCGAGCTGGGATCGACACCACCGTACGGAGCGAGTACCTTTTCGGCGAATCGCTCCGCATCATCCTGCGGGTTGTAGCCGAACGCTTCGGCCGCCGAGAGATCCCACCAGCGCCGGGCGTTGTTCGAGACGCCGTACGCGACGACGTACCCGACATCCGGATGCCGCACGGCGGCACCCACCAGCCGAGCCGCGTCGCCCGGACTGAGCCAGCTGCCCAGATCCCGCGGCGAGCTCGGCTCGTCGACGCACGAACCGATCCTCAAGCACACAACCTGGAGCCCGTAGCGGTCGTGATACAGCCTGCCGAGCGCCTCCCCGTAGAGCTTCGAAACGCCGTAGATGCTGTCCGGTCGATCAGGGATAGTGCTGGCGAGTGCGCCCTGACTGCGTGGCGCGAAGCCGTTCGCGTGGTTGCTGCTCGCGAAGACCACACGACGCACACCGGCACGCCTCGCCGCCTCAAAGAGCCGGTAGGTCCCTTCGAAATTCGAGTGCAGATATACCTCGAACGGGTCCTTGTCGTCGGGGCTTGCTGCCAGGTGCACAACCGTGGTCACATCGATCATCGCGGCGTCGAGGGCGGTCTCGTCTCCGATGTCGGCGACTACCACGTCCTGCTCGCCCGGAACCGATACGCGATCGAAGAACCTGAGCCGTCCGTGAAGCTCCGCGCGGCCGGATCGAAGGTATCCCCCGATCCGGCCGGCGGCTCCAGTGATGAGGATCAACTCTGGAGGGTTAGTCTCCACGTACTTTGCCGGCATAGACGTCATCGAAATCGTATTCCAGGATCGACACGAGAAGATCCTCGTGCCGAAGGCCGATGGCATCGATCCCCTCCGCGAGCTTGCGGTAGAAACCCTTCTTCGTCGCGACATCGAACTTGTGATTCATCGCAACGCGAAGCCAAATGATGGACTTGCGATCCACCCCTCCGTGTGTCGGGTCGAAGACGAGATCCTCGTTGTCCGCATGAAAGCGGAACACCTGGAACCGGTCGGTCGGTGAGCCTGAAAGGCCCTCGATCATGGCCTGATGGATGGCGTCGCTGATCTGCTGGCGTTTCGGTCGGTACGACTCGTCGAGGTCGATCTCAAACAATGGCACGGTTTTCTCCTTCTCGGTGGGGTAGTACTTGGTTCGGTGTTGCTTCTAGACCCGCGCCGCTACTGACGGGGTCTGGGGGTAGGTGAGCCCGATCTGCTGATATGCAGCGTCGATGACGCGCATCGAACCCAGGGTGTCGTCGAGCGGCACGATCGGGCTCTCGGTGAGGCCCTCGCGGATGCAGCGGGTCACCTCCGCGGCCTCTTCGGTGTAGCCGTTGCCGACCTTCGGACGCTCAACATGAATGGGCTCGCTCGATCCGGAGAGGTGAATCGTGTACTCCTCGGGGAAGAACGCATTGCTCGGCACACTGATCCAGCCATTCGTGCCGATGACGTCACCGAAGCTGTGGTGCGGTGTCGTCACGCCCTTCGAGACGCTGGTCGTGAGGCTTGCGCTCGCGCCCGATGCGTACTCGAGCAGCAGGCTGGTCTGGTCGTCAACGCCCGACTCCGCGAAATGCGCCGCGGCGACGACGCGTTCCGGCGCTCCGAGGAACTGGTAAGCGAAAGCCAGCGGGTACACCCCGCACTCGAGCAAGATGCCGCCGCCGACCGACAGGTCCCACAGCCGTGGGTTCCGCCCGGCCGACGGGCCAAGATTCGACTGGACTTGAATGACCTCGCCGAGGTCACCGCGGTCGACAAACGCCTTGAGTTCCCGGTTGAGCGGGTTGCATCGCGTCCACATGGCCTCCATAAGGAACAAACCCTTGTCCCGGGCCGTTTCAACGAGATCCTCCGCGTCACGCAGATGAACGGTGAAGGGCTTCTCCACCAGCACGGACTTGCCATTCTCGAGGCACAACTTGGCGCCGGCGTAGTGCCAGGCGTGCACGGTGGAGACATAGACCACGTCGATGTCCGGCGCCTCTGCCAGCTCCTCCCAACTACCGTAGGCAGTCTGGATGCCATTCTCCGTCGCCCATGCGGTGGCCCGATCCAGGTCGCGTGCCCCGACGGCGACGACCTCGGCACCGTCGACAGTCCGCGCGTCCGCGACGAATTTCTTTGCGATATTGCTCGCCCCGAGGACACCCCACCGAACGCTCTTCGATTCACTCATGCTCTTTGCATACCCTTTCGCCTTGCTTCATTTTCATGTTCCGTGCAGATCGACGACGGCGCGCCGGATGACGCTGGGAGCCACCGGCCGCTATCCAATTCGGTCACTGGATCGCTCACTGGCTGCTTCCGGCATTGCGACCATCGCAGCGGTGATCGCAGTGGAGAGGGCGGCCGACCCGGAGACCGACCGCCCTTCCTGTGCTACTGATTACCGGTGTCCCAGGCCTTATCCATCGCGGTCGTGATGTCCTTCGGTGTCGCCTGCCCGGCCCACATCTCTTGCGAGGTGGTGATCCACACCGTTCGGACGTTCGGGTTCGGGAAGAACTGGTCAGCCACGAGCGAGGTCTTGCCGTCCTGCGTCGCCTCGGCGAGCGCCTTCACGCCCGGAGTGGTCACGAAACCGGGGTCGGCCATGGCCGGAGTGTCTCCGAGTGCCGTGGCCAGCTTCTGGTTCTCGGCCGGTTCCATCATGAATGCGAGGAATCGCTCCGCCACCAGCAGCTTGGCGCCCGTGGTTTTCGCGTTGATGCCGTACGAGCTTTCGATCGCAACCGACAGTTCCGTGTCCTTCGGGTTATTGGTGGCGGGAAGGCTGGTCGCAAGGAAGGACTGGTTAGGAGCCAACTGGGTCATCGTCGGGTACTGGTTGGACTGGCCGAAGTAAGCCAGTGCCTGCCCGTTCGCGACCTCACCCTGCGCGGCATTGATTGTCGTGCCGTTGGGATCCTTGGCGAAGCAGCCCTTCTGCAGCATCTGCTGCTCCTTCTTGAAGACCGTCAGCCACGCGGAGTTGGTGAAGGTCGTCGTGCCGCTAGTGCGGTCAGCGAGGAACTTCTTCGTGTCGGGCACGAGAGTGGCCGTCAGCATGTACGTGATCATCTGGCTCTCATAGTCGGTCGCCGCGCCAATGGAGTACGCAGCGATTCCCTTCGCCGACGCCGCAGAGCACAGCTTGAGCACGTCATTCCAGGTCGTGGGAATCTTGAGACCGTACTTCTTCAACGTCGTCGTGTTGTAGATGGCGTTGATCGACCGGGTTGCGAGCGCGGGAAGGTAGATCTTGCCGTTCACACCCATGGCCTGCTGATAGGCGGAGGGGATCTTGTCGGCCCATGGCTGGTTGGACAGGTTCTTGAGGTAGCCGGCGCCGCCCAGTGTGGCAACGGCCTGAACACTTGCGCTGCCCGGGGACACCGAGACGATGTCTGCCGCGGTCCCATTGGCGAACTGCGACCCGATCAGCGACGCGTACGTCGCTGAGGGGATGTAGGTCGCCGTGATGTTCGCATTCGGATACTTCACCTTGAAGTCCGAGATCATCACCGGCAGCGCCAGTTGGTAGGAGCTGTTCGAGGCGATCGTCAGGTTGACCGCCGGGTCGCTGGTGCTGGACCCCGCCGACTTCGTGGGGCTACTGCTGCTGCATGCGGTGAGTAGCGCCGCAGCGAGCGACAGGCATATGACGGCGACAACTCCACGACGGTACGACCCGCCAGGACGGCCGGAAGCCGCAGCCCCGACTGTTTTGCTCAGAATACTTCTCATTGGTCTCTCTCCACTTTGGACTGCCACATCGCAGTCCGTTTGATTGTCAGGGGATTGCTTGGTGCGACCGTTGGGCCGCTTGCTCACCGCGACGGTCCTGGCTAGGAGGCACGTCGTGGCAGGCGGGTTTAAATCGTTTCAATAAACTATACTATAGCGTTCATTTGACGAATGTATCCCCGGTCCGCGGGGCTGTCAACTGGTTCGGGCCCTTTTTCTTGAATCGTTCCAACTTCGTTGTCTTCCAGTCTCAACCGCGACCGACATACGGAATGGTGGTGGCCATCACCGTGAGCGTGAGGATGTTGACGTCCAGTGGCAGGTCCGCCATATACACAACCGCGTCGGCGACGGCCTCCGGGGTGATGGTGGCCTCCGGGAGCATGCTGCCATCCGGCTGTTCGCGGGAATGGGCCGACGCACCCGACCCTTGGGTCGCTGCGTTTCCCACATCGATTTGGCCGCATGCGATGCCATGGCGGCGCCCGTCGAGCGCCAATTGCTTGGTCAAGCCCGTAATGCCGTGCTTGCTCACGGTGTAGGCGACGCTCGCCGGGCGAGGCACATGAGCCGAGAGCGAGCCGTTGTTGATGATGCGACCTCCGCCCGGGCTTTGCGTGGCCATCATGCGGAACGCCTCCCGCGCACACAGGAATGCTCCCGTCAGGTTGACGGCGAGAACTCGGTTCCAATCCGCGAGCGAGAGCTCGGAGACGAGTCCGCGGCCGACGTTTCCGCCGGCGTTGTTGAAGAGGACGTCTATGCGGTCGAACTCGCTCGACACCTGCGCGAAAAGCCGTGACACCTGCTGTTCGTCCGACACGTCGCACGGCACGGCGAGGGCGCGGCCACCTTCCGCCACGATCGTAGCGGCCACCGAGTCGAGTAGCTCGACGCGCCGCCCTGCCGCCACGACGGCGAATCCCCGGCGGGCGAGCGCAAGGGCCGAGGCACGTCCGATCCCGCTCCCGGCGCCCGTGACAAGCGCGACTCGTGCAGGATCAGTCATCCGTGTCTCCTTTTCTTCCCGCGTCCGCGATGGCACGCAACTCTTCGTCGGTGAGTGTCAGATCGACGGCTCCCGCGCTGTCGATCACCGACTCGGGTCTTCGGGCGCCGACGACCGGAATGACCCGGGACGAAGTGGCCAGTTCCCAGGCGAGCGTCGTCTGTTGGAGAGAGACGCTGTGGGCCCCGGCGATTTCCCGAAGGACCTCGACTCTCGCGCGAACCGGACCATCGTCGGGCGTCGGGTTGGCCGGCACTGTGCCCTTGAGTGGTCCCCATCCGAGCAGCGTCATGTCCTCACGTTCACAGAGCTCGACCTGCCCCGCATCGATGGGTGCGAGAACGCCGATCGGATTCTGGATGGCAGCGAGCCGCACGGTCTTCAGCGCTTGCTCGATCATCGGCACGTCGACGTTGGAGAGGCCCACGTGGGCGACGAGACCTTCGGCGACTAAGTCCCGGAGGGTCTCGACCGACTCCTCGAACGTCTCTCCCGGGTTGGATCCGGCTGGATCGTAGTCGCGAGGCAGCCGATGGAGAAGGTAGAGACCGATGCGCTCGACGCCCAGTGCGGACAGGCTCGCGACGCAGGCGGCGCGGAGCGACGAAGCGCTTCCGTCGAAGATCGGGACGCCGTTCTCCCAGCGTTGGCCGCCTTTGGTGACGACGAAGACCGAATCGGCGTCACCTGACCAGGTCTGCAACGCCTTGCGGAACAGACGTTCGCTGTGCCCCATCTCCGCGCGATCCAATGCATAGATGTCCGCCGTGTCGAGCAAGGTGATGCCGGCATCGAGCGCAGCGTGAATGGTCCGGATTGCCGCGTCCTCGCTGGGTCGTTCGGTTCGCAGCGAGAGCTTTGCTCCCCCGAAGCCGATCGCACTCACGGATTGGCCGGCTAACTGTCGGTAACGCACATGTACTCCTGTCCCGATTGACGGTCGTTCAGCCTTTGAGGCCCGAGCTGAAGCCGTGCATGATCCGGCGCTGCATCGCAAAGTAGACAACGAGCAGGGGCAGGATGCTGATGACGATCCCAGCGAACACCAGGGGCCACTCCGACGTGTACTGGCCCACGAACTGGTAGATGCCGATCGGCAGCGTCTTCAGCTGGCCCGTACCGAGGAAGAGCAGCGGCGGTAAGAAGTCATTCCAGATCTGGACAGCGTTCAGGATGATGACGGTCCCGGTGACCGGACGCAGCATCGGGAAGACGACGGATGCGAATGCACGGGTCGGGTTGCAGCCGTCGATCAACGCGGCATCCTCGTAGTCACGGGGAAGCTCGCGGAGAAAGCCGACATAGAGGAACACCGAGAGCGGGAACTGGTGTCCCGTATAGAGGATGATCAGCGCTAGCGGACTGCCAAGCAGTCCAAGTACGTGCATCGTGGAATACAGCGGTATGAGGGCGATGAAGAATGGCACCACCAGACCGACCATGACCAGGTAGAACACCGCGCGCGACCACTTCGCCGTGATCCGCGCCAGCGGGTAGGCGGCGTACGCCGAGAGAAACACGATGAGGGCCACGCTGCACACCGTGACGAGCAGCGAGACGAGCAACGACTGCCCCAAATTGCCGTCCTGCCACGCATTGACGAAATTATCGAACGTCGGGTTGCCTGCCGGCAGGATCGGATTGGCCTGCGTCTGCACGTTGCCCACCGACATGTTGAACATGATGTATACGGGAACCAGGAAGATCAGGGCGAGGACGATCAGGATCGCCTCGCGAATGCCGGTTCGCCAGCTGTACTGGTTCATGAGAGGTGGTTCCTCCTGGATGTCACTGAGTAGAGAACGCCGGACACGATGATCACAATGATCGAGAGCACCACTGCGAGAGCCGTCGCGTACCCGAAGCTGTTGAGGTTGAATGCCTCCTGATACATCAGGGTGGCGAGGGTCTGTGTCGAGTTGCCGGGACCGCCCGAGGTCATGACCCAGACCGTCTCGAACTGCTTGAGCCCCATGATCACAGCGAGAGTCAGCACGATCACGAAGGCCGGCGACAACAGCGGGAAGGTGATGTACCGGAACCGTTGGAACACGTTTGCGCCGTCCATGCGCGAGGCCTCTTTGACCTCGTCCGGGATCGACTCGAGGCCGGCAAGGAAGATCACCATCGCGTAGCCCGAGTATTGCCAGATGATCACCGCGGAAATGCTCCACAGGGCTACATCCGGAGATCCAAGCCAGGACAATTCAAGGTTCTTGAGACCCAGCGTTTGGAGCACACTGTTGAGCGGGCCGAACGGGCCGTAGATGAACTGCCAGAGATACGCGACCATGACCGGGGCGATGACAACAGGGGTGAAGAACACAACGCGAAGGATGGTGCGGGACTTCACGAGGTTGTGCAGGGCGAGGGCGAGCCCGAGTCCGATCACGACCAGTCCAACCGTGACGGCGACAGTGAGCTCCAGAGTTTGCTTGATCGTTTGCAGGGCAAGCGGATCCGTGAAGACCCGGGCGAAGTTGGCAAGCCCGACGAACGGCTTAGCGACGCTGAAGCCATCCCAGGACGTGAGCGAGAACGCCCCGCCTTCTACGGCCGGCACAATGATCACGAACAGGTAGAACGCGAGGCCCGGCACGATGAACCACCATGGAGGATTGCGCAGCCGCATCCGTCCTCGTTGTCGAGTGGACCGCGCTGTGGCGCGCCGAACTTGCTCCTGCGGCTCGTTGGCCGCTCCGGTTATTTCGATACCGCTCATCGGTGCCTCATTGGATCCGTTCCGGGTTGTGCTGCATTGCACGCTGTTTTCGATTCGAACGTTTCATTTTTAATTGAATCGTTTCAGATATCGTTCCTTACGGAAACGTATCTTCGTTTCTCGAGGCTGTCAAGCCGCATTCAGGGGGTTCGCGGTGGCTCGCGGCGGCGGCGATCATAGACTCTCGTAGACCGCTGGATCCTGATCCGAGGTTCGCCCATCCGGGCGCCCCAGCGCGCTGATGGCGGCGACTTCGGCCTCGTCGAGCAGGCCGATTTCGAAGCTGTCGATGTTCTCCTTCTGGCGTTCTGGCGACTCCGCCTTGGGAAGCGGCACGGCACCGAGCTGGGCGTGCCAGCGGAGCACGCACTGGGCGGCACTCCAGCCGTGGGCCTTGGCGATCCCCTGGATGACCGGATCGTCCAGCAGTTCGTTGCCACGCCCGAGGGGCGTCCACGCCTCCGTCACGATGCCCATTCGCTCATGAACGGCCAGTTGATCGAGTTGTGGAAAATACGGATGCATCTCGATCTGGTTGACGACGGGCAGCTCGCCCGTCTCTCGCTGCAACCGCTCGAGGTACTCCGGAAGAAAATTGCTCACTCCCAGGTTGCGGATGTATCCGCGCTCCCGCGCCTCGAGGAGTGACTCCCAGGCCTCGACATACAAATCGCGCCGAGGGTTCGGCCAGTGGATGAGGAAGAGGTCGATGTAGTCCAGCCCCGTTCGCAAGAGGCTCTCCTGAACCGACTCGAGCGCGCTTGCGCGCGCTTGATAGCGGCCTTGGATCTTGGACGAGACGAGGATCTCTTCGCGGGGCACACCGCTCGACCGGACCGCGCGGCCGACGGTCCCCTCGTTGTCGTAACTCGCCGCGGTGTCGAGCAGGCGGTACCCCATCCCGAGCGCGCGAACAATCGCATCGACGCCGCGCTCGCCGCGGAGACGAAAGGTGCCGAGGCCGATTGCCGGTACATCGACTCCGGAACCACTGGTCAGGCTGGGGACAGGCATTTGCAATTCCTTCGTATTCTCGATGCACCGAGGGTCCACTCGGGCAGCTATACTATAGCGGACGCACACCAACGGGTTGGGTCGTCGAGTTGAGAGGATCCGCCGCAGTATGGAATACCGGTATCTGGGCGCCAGCGGCTTCAAGGTCTCAGCGATCTCCTACGGCAACTGGATCACACAGGGGGGACAGTTCGCGGATGACGCGGCGAAAGCGTCCGTGCGAGCGGCCCTGGATGCCGGCATCACGACGTTCGACACCGCGGACACCTACTCGAACACGCGAGCCGAAGAAGTCCTTGGCCGCGCCCTCGCCGGCACGCGCCGCGAATCCGTCGAGATCCTCACCAAGGTCTACAACGTCACCGGCCCTGGGGGGCACAACGATGTCGGGCTATCGCGTAAGCACATCATGGAGTCGGTGCATGGTTCGCTGAGTCGGCTTCGCACCGATTATCTCGATGTCTACCAGGCGCATCGCTACGACATCGAGACGCCACTGGAAGAGACCATGCAGGCATTCGCAGACCTCGTGCGACAGGGCAAGGTGCTCTACATTGGGGTGAGCGAATGGACCGCCGATCAACTGCGGGCCGGTCATGCCATAGCTCACCAACTGGGAGTACACCTGATCTCCAACCAGCCCCAATACTCCATCCTCTGGCGGGTGATCGAAGAACGCGTCGTGCCGGCGAGCGCTGAACTGGGGGTCTCGCAGATCGTTTTCTCCCCCGTGGCACAGGGGAGCCTGACAGGCAAGTACCTCCCCGGCACGGCGCCGGCACCCGGCACTCGTGCGACCAACCCGGACCAGGGCAACCTCCTCGTCGACCGGTTCATGTCCGATCAGACCCTGACAGCGGTGCAGCGGCTGGCCCCCCTCGCCGCAAACGCGGGCCTCACTCTTGCTCAATTGGCGATAGCGTGGGTGCTCCAGAATCCCAACGTGTCCTCCGCAATCATCGGCGCCTCCCGACCCGACCAGATCACGTCCAACGCGGCGGCTGCTGGTACGACTCTCGATGCGTCCCTGATGGCGCAGATCGATGAGGCCGTTGCCGACGTCGTCATCCGAGACCCGGAACGCACCTTCTCACCCTCGACTCGACCGGAGACCCATGGCTGAGCGCTTGGCGTCGCGACCGCCCCTCGCCGATCGAATGTACTCCCTGCTGCTCGAGCAGTTCATGGCGGGCGAACGCCTGCCCGGAGAGCCCCTGAACATCGGTGCGCTGACGCGCGAGTTGGGCGTCAGCCAGACACCACTGCGGGAGGCGCTCGCCCGTCTCGAGCACACCGGTTTGGTTACGCGGGAAGCACTGAAGGGCTATCACGTCGCGCCGATGCTCGGGCCCGACGAAGTCGCCTCACTGATGGACGCGCGGCGAGTGATCGAACCGGAGCTGTCGCGTCTCGCGGCCACGCGCACCACGCCCGCGTTCCTCGATGAGGCGGCCGCCTCGATGAGCGAACTGCAGGATGCCGCGGGTAGCGCGGACGAGGATCCGAGGGACTTCCGGGTCTATTGGACCGCCGACGACCGATTCCATCAACTGATTGCGGAGCGGTGCGGCAATCCGTTCCTGCTCAGTGCTTTCGAGGCCCTCCACCCACAGATTCAGCGGTTCCGTCTCTTCTCCAAGATCGGGCACACGGGCGCCCGGTTCGCAGTGGTAGAGCACGGACAGGTACTCGACGCATTGCGCGACGGTGACCCGGACAGGGCACGGGCTCGCATGAGCGAACACCTCCGCAACGCGAAGGAGCGCACGCAGGCGCTTCTGCAGCACATCGACGAGAAAGACGGCGAATGACAACCATCACCCTGTTCAGCGCGCTGGTCGTGCGCAAGGCGTTCGACCACGTCCTGCCGGACTTCGTGCGGCTCACGGGCACAGAGGTCGACGCGGTGTACGACCCGACCGTCCAGCTCGCGAAGCGGGTCGACGCCGGTGAGAGCTTCGACGTGTTGGTGGCGGCGACCGACTCGCTTCCGTCATTCGGCGAGGCCGTCGACCTTGGCACCGCAACACCGATCCTGCGTACTGAGATCGGGATCGCCACGCTCGCTGGGGCACCGCATCCCGATATCTCGACCACGGCCGCGTTCGTGGGCACGCTTCGGAATGCTCGCTCTGTCGCGTATTCGCGTACCGGCCAGAGCGGAATCTATTTTGCGGAGCTGCTGGAGCGACTGGACATCGCGGACGAGATAAACAGCCGGGCAACGGTGCTCGAGAAGGGCTTCACCGCCGAGGCACTCACCGACGGGCGTGCTGACCTCGCCGTCCAACAGCTCAGTGAGCTGATGTTCGTCCCGGGCAACGCGATCGTGGGCCCGCTACCGGACGAACTTCAGCGTGTGACAGAATTCTCGGTCGTCACAAGCTCGCGTGCGTCGGGAAGGCGGGAGTCGCAGGAGTTCATCGACTTCCTCGGCTCAGCCACTGCTCGCGATGCGTTCCGCGCGACCCGGTTGTCGCCCGTCACGAACTGAGTCGCCCGTCGCGAACTGAACAGAGCGTCGCGCGGCTCGGCCGGTTATCCCTGCGACGTGATCGAATGCCGGAGCCGGATCGCCGAGCTGGCGGGCCCCGAGATCACGGGGAGTCCGAACGCCCTGGCCAGTGCGGGTCCCGCCGGCGCGAGCGTGTATTGCGCGAGGAAGACCGCATCCGCATCGTCGAGCGACTCGCGCGCGGCATCGACAAGGGATTCAGCCAGGGCGATGAGGTCGCCCGACCTGGTAGCCGCCATTGCATCGGGCGCGAACGTGCCCGTTACCACCGTTGCGACGCCCGCCGACTCGAAAGCCGACCGAAGCCGGGAAACGGAGTCGGTGAGCGCCGTTTCCAGGGATGCGACGACGAGCACCTTCCGGTACTTCGCCGCCAGCAGTTCGTCGATCGCCGCCTCGTCGGGTGCCAGTACCGGGATGGGCAGCCGGGTGGCAGTGGCGATCGATCCATACATCGAGCAGGTCAGAAGGATTCCCGAGGCACCGCTGTCGGCGGCGTAGGCGATCAGGCGCTCCATGCGTTCGCGCAATTCCGCGTCGACGCCTCCCCGGTCATTCGCGTCAGTCAGTAGTCGATCGTCGACAAGATTCCACGTCTCCGCCGTCGGGTACTCGCGAGCGAGCGCCTCCTCGGCGGGCGGGATTGCGCTCGCCGTCGCGCTGATCAATGCGATTCGGGCCGTCGGCACCTTTTCGGTCATCCTGCAAGCTCCTTTATCCAGCCCAGACCCTCTTCCGTGGAGGCGATCGGACGGTACTCGCAACCGATCCATCCCGCATACCCACGATCGCGAAGCAGTCCGAACACGGCTGGCCAGCCGATCTCGCCCGTACCCGGCTCGCCTCGCCCGGGCGGATCCGCGACTTGCACGTGCAACACGTTAGGCCAGACCGCGGACGCGGTGTCGAGAAGGTTCCCGCCCTGCCGTTGCACGTGATAGAAGTCGAGCAGAAGACCGACCGACGAGCTGCCGACGGCGTTGCAGACGTCCGCGGCCTGCTGCTCGGACTCGAGCACGAAACCGGGCGAATCCACCTGGTTCTGCATTTCGAGCAGCAGCTTCACACCGGTCCCCTTCGCTTGCTCCGCGGCCCAGCAGGTATTGGCCACGTACTGGGCGAATGCGCGATCCCGAGAGACATCGGCGGGTCGTATGCCGCCGACGATGTGGACGAAGTCTGCCTCGAGGGCGACCGCGTATTCGAGGGCCAGCAGAACCTCACGCCGGAAGTCGTCAGCTCGATCGGGCAGGCATGCTATTCCCGCACGCTCCGGTGTCCCTGGCGCGCCCATCGGCGTGTTGATGAGGACCTGGTGCAGCCCGGCG
>FSXL01000511.1_pt1 | contig 31700 bp, 33 predicted proteins | sample 1638241 | NCBI WGS metagenome assembly FSXL01 (sample SAMEA3914788, study PRJEB12502) | metagenome | biome: forest; material: soil | place: Canada | collected 2011-07-03 | depth 0.1 m | reverse complement strand
GGTGGGCATCCTGGGCCTCGACGGCGTCCGCGATCCGGTTCAGGATGCGCGCCCGCGCCCGCGGGACGAGCCTCGGCCACGGGCCGTTTTTGAACGCGTCCGTCGCGGCGGCGACCGCCAGGTCGATGTCTTCCTTCTGCCCGGCGGCAGCTTGTGCGTAGGTCTGGTTCGACACCGGGTCGAGCACGTCGAACGTCGCGCCCGAGACACTGTCGACGAAAGCGCCCCCGATGTAGTGCTGGATCTTGGCCGGCAGGTTTTCCGGAATGTAGTGCGTCATGGGCTAGCGTCCCTTCACGGTGTAGCCGTCGACGGGGGACAGGTACTGCCTGCCGGCGTCGAGATATTCGTTGATCTTGACGAGTCCGGCCGGCGTCGGCGAGATGAGCGGGGGTCGCACGTGACCGGACGCGATGAGCCCGCGCTGCTCGAGAACCCATTTGCCGGGGGCCGGATTGGTCTCGACGAACAGCAGGTCGACGAGCGGGTGGAGTCCGTAGTGCAGTTCGCGGGCGCGGGCGATGTCGCCGGAGTCCCACGCCTCGAACAGGTCGGCGTGCGCTCGCGGCGCGATGTTGGAGGTTGCGCTCAGGAATCCAACGCCTCCGAGCGCGAGCAGGGGAAGGCAGAGCAGCTCGATGCCGCTCCAGACCAACAGCTCGGGCCCGCAGAGTTGGAGGACTCGCGAGAAATGCTCGAAGTCTTTCGTGGTCTCCTTAACGCCGACGAAATTGTCGAGCTCGCGATAGAGCCGCGCGACCGTTTCCGGTGCGATATCCACCGCGGTCCGGCTGGGCACGTTGTACGCGACGATCGGCAGGTCTGAGAATTCTTGCGCCACCGTTTTGTACCAGACGTACAGCGCCTCCTGCGTTGGACGGGCATAGTACGGCGTGATGATCAGCGCGGCATCGATCCCGGCATCCCGGGCGGCCGCGGTCAGCTCGAGCGTCTCGTCGAGCTTCTCGGTGCCCGTGCCCGGCATGAATGGCACGCGATTGTCGATCGCGGCGGCGACGGTTCGAATGGCGGCAATGCGCTCCGGGATGGTCTGAGCGCTGGGTTCGCCGGTCGACCCCCCGATCGATACTCCGTGTGTGCCCTGCGCGAGCTGCCAGTTGACGAGGTTCGTGAGGCCCTCGTGGTCGACGGCGCCCTCGGCCGTGAACGGGGTCATCAGAGGAACGATGGATCCCCTGATCTGCGAGGGATCGCTGCGGTACTTCACGAGTGCCTGCTTTCTTGGTAGGTGAGAAAGGCGTCGAGGGTGCGCGTGCGGTGGGCACGCGCGGCGAGCTCGATGTCGATGGCGGTGGCTCCGGACTCCAGTTGCTGCAGCAGATCCTCGTGTTCGAGCACCGAGGCCTTGGCGCGGCCGGGGACGAAACCGAATGTCGAGTCGCGCAGCACGGTGAGCCTCGCCCAGCCGCGGTGCACTAGGTCGAGCACGTGCGGGTTCGGACAGTTCTCGAACAGCACGGAGTGGAACTCGAGGTTGAGCTCGGTGAAACGGTGCGGGTCGAAGTGCTCGAGGCACTCGATCATCAGCTCGTTGATGGCCCTGGCCCTCGCGATGTCGTCCGGTCCGATGTGCGGCGCGGACATCGCGGTGGCGGCGCCCTCGACCAGGCTCAGCGTCTGCATCGTGTAGAGGTACTCGGTCTCGTCGTGCATCGCGACCTGCGCGCCGACGTTGTGCTCGAATGTCACCAGACCCTCGGACTCGAGCAGCCGAATGGCCTCACGCACGGGAACGACGCTCACGTCGAGCTCTTTCGCGAGCTGGCCGAGCACCAGGCGGTAGCCGGGCGAGTACGTGCCGTCCGAGATGCGCGTCTTGATCCAGGCGTATGCCTGCTGGGCCTTGCTCTCCGTCGCGCTGCGCTGCCCGTTCTGGTCCCGCGTCATCGTGCCGCTCGCCATGTCGCGTACCTCTCTTTCCAGTTCGCGTTCATCGGGTAGAGGCCCTCGACTCCTTCGCCCGCAGCGACCTGCTCGGCGATGAATGTCTCCTCGAGTTCCTGTTCGATCGCGCCGTCCACGATCTCCTCGATCAGGAAGGGTGGGATGACCAGGAGTCCGTCGGCGTCGCCGACGATGATGTCCCCCGGCTGGACCGCGGCGCCGCCGCACGCGACCGTGATGTCGGTGTCCCAGGGAACGTGGCGACGGCCGAGCACCGCGGGATGTGGGCCGGCATGGTAGGTCGGGATGTTCAGCGCGGTGACGGCCTGGAGGTCGCGCACTCCGCCATCCGTGACGATCCCGGCCGCCCCGCGCGTCTGGGCGCGGAGGGCGAGGATGTCACCGACGGTCCCCGTGCCGCGCTCGCCGCGAGCCTCGATGACGAGCACGTCGTCGACACCGAGCGTGTCGAACGCGCGCTTCTGCGCGTTGTACCCGCCGCCGAACGTGTCGAAGAGATCCTCGCGGTTAGGGATGAAGCGCAGCGTTCGGGCGCGGCCGACCAGTCGTGCGGCGGGCCTGGTCGAGGTGAGCCCGTCGATCGAGACGTTGTTGTAGCCGTGCTTGCGCAACTGGGCGCTCAGGGTCGCGGTGCCAACCGAGTTGATCTTGGCCTTCAGTTCCTCCGTGAGGACGACCGTGGGAGCGAGACCGGCGGCCTCCGCCGAACCCCACGCGTCCGCGCGCTGCTCGTCGGTGATCTTCGGCGGCGCGCTGAACGCGGGAATTGGCGTCGTGCCTTCGACGACGGGCGTCACGAGTCGACCCGTTGTGGGCGTGCCCGGCGCGGAGGGTGCATCCACTTCCACCTCCACGACATCGCCCGGCTGGACGACCGAAGCTCCGGCGGGGGTTCCGGTGAGGATGACGTCGCCGGGTTCGAGCGTGAGTTGCTGCGACAGGTCGGCAACGAGCTGCGCGAACGGGAAGAGCAGCGCCGCCGTGGTGTCCTCCTGGACGAGTTCACCGTTCACCCAGGTGCGGATTCGAAGCGCGGCGGGATCGATCTCCGCCGCGGGAATCACGGTTGGCCCGAGCGGGGTGTATCCGTCGCCGCCCTTCGAGCGCACGTTGGAGCCCTTGTCCGCGAGCCGGAGATCGTAGACGCCGAAGTCGTTGGACGCCGTGACGCCGGAGACGAAGGACCACGCCTCAGCGGGGTCGACGCGCCGAGCCTGGGTGCCGATGATGATGGCGATTTCGCCCTCGAACGCGAGAAGTTCGGTGCCCGCCGGACGCTCGATGGGTGAACCGGATGTCGAGACGGAGGTCGCGGGCTTCAGGAAGTAGCCGGGGAAAGCCGGGGTTCGCCCACGCTGCGCCGCCCGCGCCGGGTAGTTGAGATGCACCCCGATGATCTTGCCGGGGCGGCCGATCGCGCCTAGGTCCATGACATCCTCGTCTCGTTCGGGACGACTGTATCACAGATCGTATACGATCTAAATGGCCGATTTGCTAGCCGAATTGACCGGCGATCGATGCCGCCGAGGATGTGAGGACGTCCGCGATTTCGGCACTGTCCCGTTCGCTCGAGACGTAGACCACGGCCAGCGCGGCCGGGGGACGACCGGGCAGGAGGAGCGGGACTGCGACGGAACGAAGCCCGGGGATCACCTCGTCGTGGCTCGTCGCATACCCGCCCTCCGTGAGCGGTCGCCGCGTGATGCCGCGCTCCGCGAGGTCGTGCGAGCCGAGGAGGGACTGGATGGCAATGCCGGGAGCACCGAGGGCGAGGGAGTGCCGTGTGCCGGGGCGCTGGGCGACCGTGGCCGTCCCGGCCCTCGGCTCGACGCTCGACAGCGTCACGCACTCGTTCAGGTCGAGCACGACCAGAAATGCGGTCATCGAGAGCGAGTTCGCGATCGCCGTGAGTTCGGTCCGGGCCGCCGCCTGCAGGTCGCGCTCGACCCCGCGCGCGAGAGTCGCCATCTTCGGGGCAAGAGAGAAGGCGCCCGCGACATCGCGCCCGACCAGGCCGTGATCCTCCAGCGTGCGAAGGATGCGGTAGGCGATCGACCGGTGGACCTCGAGGGCCGCGGCGATCTGCGCGATGGTGAGCGGTGCGGGGGAGTCGGAGAGCGCTTCAAGCACGCGGATTCCGCGCGAGAGGGTTTGCGAATGGGGCTGCTGCGCGCCGGCATCCGTCATCTGCTCATTCTCCCGCGCTCTTGGCACTCGAAGGCGTCGCCGCCTACAGTTATTCTCATAACGAATTCTATGTTCGATTATCGAACACGCAAGGTCCGGCACCCATTCGCCCAAGTCCGCCACAGAGAAGTGAGGAAGAACAGTGCAGTTTCACCACCACGGCTACGTGTCCGGAGATCCTCGCGTCCAATCCGCAGCGGGAGTCGGCCTCGACCGACCGGCCGAGATTCCGGATGAGGTCGACGTTCTCATCGTCGGGACGGGCCCGGCGGGGATGATCACCGCGGCTCAGCTCTCCCAGTTCCCCGGGATCACGACCCGGATCATCGATCGCCGCGAGGGTCGACTCGAGATCGGCCAGGCCGACGGGATCCAGGCCAGGAGCGTCGAGACCTTCCAGGCGTTCGGATTCGCGGATCGCATCATCGCCGAGGCATATCGCATCACCGAGATGGCGTTCTGGAAGCCGGATCCGACGGACCCGTCTCGAATCGTCCGCGCCTCGCGAGCCGTCGACGACCCGACCGGTATCAGCGAGTTCCCGCACCTCCTGGTCAACCAGGCTCGGGTGCTCGACTACTTCGCGGAGGTGATGGTCGCCTCGCCCACGCGCCTCGAACCCGACTACGGGGTCGAGTTCCGCGGTCTCGAGATCGGGGACGGCGAGTATCCGGTTGCCGTGACTCTTGCAACCACGGTCGGCGAGCGAGCGGGCGACGAACGCGTCGTGCACGCCAAATACGTCGTGGGAGCGGATGGGGCACGCAGTCGAGTTCGCGACGCCATCGGCGTCACCCTGGACGGCGACCAGGCGAACCACGCCTGGGGCGTGATGGATGTTCTCGCGGTCACCGATTTCCCCGACATCCGCACCAAGTGCGCGATCCAGTCCGGCAGCGGGGGCAACATCCTGTTGATCCCGCGCGAGGGCGGATACCTGTTTCGCATGTACGTGGACCTCGGCGAGGTGTCGTCGGGCGACGGGGGTGCGGTGCGCCGGACATCCATCGACGAGATCGTCGCGCGCGCCAACGAGATCATCCATCCGTACACGCTCGAGGTGAAGAGCGTCGCGTGGCACAGCGTGTACGAGGTCGGGCACCGGCTCACCGAGAGGTTCGATGACGTGCCGATGGATCGGATCGGGTCGCGCAGGCCTCGCGTGTTCATCGCGGGCGACGCCTGCCACACGCACAGCGCGAAGGCCGGCCAGGGGATGAACGTGTCCATGCAGGACGGATTCAATCTCGGCTGGAAGCTGGGTCACGTTCTCGAGGGGCGGAGCCCGGAGAGCCTACTCGCCACTTACTCGGCCGAGCGCCGGGTGATCGCGAAGAATCTCATCGACTTCGACAAGGAGTGGTCGACCCTCATGGCGACCAGGCCGGAAGACCTGGAGGATCCGTCCGAACTCGAACGCTTCTATGTGTCGACGGCCGAGTTCCCCGCCGGTTTCATGACGCAGTACGAGGCGTCGTCGATCATCGCACCGGCGACTCACCAGGGACTCGCGACGGGTTTTCCCATCGGCAAGCGTTTCAAGTCCGAAATCGTCAGACGGGTCTGCGACGCCAATGATGTGCAGCTCGGACATCTCGCCGCAGCGGATGGCCGGTGGCGGGTCTACGTTTTCGCCGACCGGGCCCGCGCTGGCGCCGACTCTGACGCCTCGAAGTTTGCCGCCTGGTTCGGCGGCGCGCCGGACTCACCGCTCGCCGCGCTGCCCGACGTGGTCGAGGACGACGCCTGGTTCGACCTGAAGGTGATCTACCAACAGGACCACACCGAGGTCGACATCAACGCCGTTCCGCACGCGTTCAAGCCGACCAAGGCCCCGTACGGCCTGACGGATTACAACAACGTGTTCGGCATCGACCCGCGCTCAGACATCTTCGAATCGCGCGGCATCGACCGAGGCGGCGTCGTCGTGGTCGTGCGTCCCGACCAGTACGTCGCCGCGGTGCTGCCACTCAGCGCGACCGAGGAGCTCGCCCGGTTCTTCGCGTCGAACGCGGCCATTCCGGCCGACGCCTAAGTCGAGGATCGCCTCAGTCGAACGCCGCGATCACACCGGGACGGATGTGCGGATAATCAGCTGGGCGAGGCGGCGCGCGGTCTTGGCGGGTTCAGCGGTCGAGTCCATCTGCGCCGTGGCGACAGCACCGTCGTAGAGAACGATGAGTTGTTTGCTCAGTTCGACCTTGTCATCCACGTCGAGCGGTTCGACGAGTCCCGTGAAGAGGTCGTGGACCCAGGCTCGGAAGTTCACGGCGGCAAGCACTTCGGGGCTTCCCGGTTGCGCCTCCGCGACCGCGTTCATGAAGGAGCAGCCGCGAAAGTCGGGCCTGGAGAACAGCGTGCCGAGCACGTCGAACACCGCGAGCACCCTGTCTTCCGGCGTGGTGGCGGCCGCAACTGCGTGGTCCACCTGGGCGCTCCACGACGCGTGCCTCCCGAGGAGGTACGCACGGACGAGGTCGTCTTTGCCGTCGAAGTTGTAGTACAGCGAGCCCTTGGCGACGCCCGCAGCTTCAATGATCCGGTCGATTCCCACCGTGTGGATGCCCTCGTTGTAGAAGAGCTCGTCCGCGGCGGCGAGCAGTCGCTCGCGCGGGGACGGTCCCTTCGCCTTGGTTTCCATGCCCGTAGTTTATCAGACAGATCTGTATAAAAAAGGGTTGCATTTTTAGACCAATAGGTCTAATTTATTAGACAGACCAGTTCAAATCGCAAACCAGGAGCCACCATGAGCATCGCAACAGATTCAGACCTCACCGGCAAGGTCGCCCTCGTCACCGGGGCAACATCCGGGATCGGACGCGCGGCGGCCGTCCAACTCGCCGCCCAAGGAGCGGACGTCATCGTCGCCGGTCGAAACCCGGAGCGAGGCGTGCAGGTCGTCGAGGAGATCGAGCTCACCGGTGGCCACGCTCGCTTCATCTCGGCGGACCTCTCCACTCAGGCCGGCATATCCTCACTCGCGGCGGAAGCCGGTCCCGTGGATGTCCTCGTCAACAACGCGGGCACGGCCTGGTTCGGTCCGACCCAGGAGCTCAGCTTCGACGCCTACGACGCGATGTTCGACGGCAACGTGCGCTCCACCTATTTCCTCACGGCGGCACTCATCCCCGAGATGAAGAAGCGGGGGAGCGGATCGATCATCAACATCTCGAGCATGGCGGCCGCGATCGGGATGCCCGGGGGCGCGGCATACGGCGCGACGAAGGCGGCGATGTCTTCCATGACCCAGTCGTGGGCCGCGGAGCTCGCTGGATCCGGCATCCGCGTCAACGCCGTGGCGCCCGGCCCGGTGTACACGGGAGTCCAGGACGCCGCCGTCACTGCGGGAATCGGCGACTCGACCGCCATGAAGCGGGCGGCACAGCCCGAGGAGATCGCCGAAAGCATCGGCTTTCTCGCCTCGTCGCGGGCGAGCTACATTACCGGTGCGATCCTTGCGGTCGACGGCGGCCGGACGGCGATCTGAGCCGCGGGCGGTCAAGACCCAAATCGTGAAGAAGAAGGATATGGAAATCTCATGACAAACAATTCGACTGACCTGACGGGTCAGGTGGCGTTCGTCACCGGTGCGACCAGTGGAATCGGGCGGGCGTCCGCCCTTGCCCTCGCACGCGCCGGAGCCGACGTCATCATCCACGGTCGCGACGCGGCACGTGGCCAGGCCGTGGTCGCCGAGCTCGAGGCCGTCGGCCCGAAGGCATCGTTCATCGCCGGTGACCTCTCGAACGCCGCGGAGGCGCGACGGGTCGCGATCGAAGCGGGCGAGGTCGACATCCTCTTGAATAACGCCGGCCAATCCATTTGGGGAGCAACCGGGAGTTTCGACCCCGCGGATGTCGACGCGATGTACGCGACCAACATCCGCGCACCGTTCATCCTGACGAGTGTCATCGCGCCAGGGATGGCGGAACGCGGCCACGGCAGCATCATCAATGTTGGGAGCATGGCGGCATCGGTGGGTCTTCAGGGCGGTGCGGCATACGGTGCAACCAAGGCCGCCCTCGCGTCCATGACCCGGTCATGGGCCGTCGAATATGCCGACTCGGGGGTACGTGTGAACACGGTCGCTCCGGGACCCGTCTACACCAAGCCGGGCGCGCGCGACCGCTACGAGTCGCTCGGGGCGTCGACGATCCTCAAGCGGGCGGCCGAGCCGGATGAGATCGCGCAGACCATCCTGTTCCTGGCCTCTCCGGCATCCAGCTATCTCACCGGCGCCACCATCGCCGCGGACGGCGGACGGACGGCGATCTGATGCCGGACACGAACCCGCTCGACGGCGAATACGATCCCAGCCCGATTCCCCGCATCCGAGACCAGGTGGCGCTCTACGAGGCCACTGGCGGAGTCGAGGGTGGCACCCTCGAGGATCACCCCGTGATCATTCTCACCTCGATCGGGGCGAAATCCGGGCGAGTCCGCAAGAACCCGATCATGCGAATGACGAGCGACGATGTCTACATCGCGGTCGCCTCCGCGGCCGGCGCGGCCACCAACCCGTCCTGGTACGCCAATCTCGTGGCCCATCCACGGGTTCGCGTGCAGGACGGGTCCGTGATCTCGGAACGCGTTGCGCGGGAGGTGTTCGGTGACGAGAAGGCGCGGTACTGGGCTGTCGCGGAGTCACTGTGGCCGTATTTCCCCCAGTACCGGGAACGCGCCAGCGGTCGGGACATCCCTGTGCTCCTTCTCGAAATCCCGAGAGAAGCGGACTGAGGAACACCGGAGCGGGCTGAGGGCGACTCTAAGCCCGCCGGCAGCGACTCACGTGACGGCGAGGAAGCCCACCACGGCACTGGCGAGAGTCAGCGCCACGAGGACGAGCGGCGGAATCGGGGTCTCCTTGCGTCGGATGTGCGTCACGCTCGCGCCGACCATGAGCACGGCGAGGGCTAAGGATGCGATCGGCGCGAGGATCTGCGCGACTCCGAGCAGGACGGGAAGGATGAGGCCGACGGCTCCCACCACCTCGGCAAGGCCGATCAGCTTGATGGGACCCGTGGTGAAATCCTCGACCCAGGCCTGCCCGTACGCGGCGAGCTTCTCTTTGGGGCGCGAGAGTTTCAGGATCCCGGTGAGCAGGAAGAGCAGGGCGGCGAGTCCGTTGAGGATCCAAAAGGCGATGAGCATCGGTGATGTCCGATCTTGGTTGGGTGGAACCATCTTCGCAGCCGGGGAATCGACGGTGTAGCCCGCAACCGCTTGGATCCGTTGACGAAAAACTATCAGTACTTTTATACTGATTTCTGCAGGGAGGATGGGGCATGGAAACGGACGGGCGCCTGGCACGCGGTGCGGCACGACGCGGGATGCTGCTACAAGCGGCCGTTCGTGTCGTGGCTCGGAGCGGCTCCGGTTCGCTCACTCATCGGGCGGTCGCCCAGGAGGCACGCGTTTCGATCGCGTCCGTGAGCTATCACTTCCCATCCATCGGCGACCTGCGTCGCGAGACGCTTGAGCACGCGGGATCGAGTGTCGGGTGGGAGCTCGCCGAACTCGTGGTCGCGGCCACCGAACGTGTCGATGACATCCCGGAGATCTGTGCGGCGTACGCGGTCCGCCTCGTGGTCGAACGGCGCGTGGAGACCGCCGCGGTGTTCGAGCTCATCGTCGCGGCAGCGCACGATGAAGAACTTCGACCGGTCGTCGCGGTCTACAACGGGCTGCTCGCCGACCTGCTCGCTCTGTACACGGGCGACCGAGCGGACGCGATGACCGTCGGTGCGGCGATTCAGGGCTTCCTGATCGTGCAGCTGGCGAGCGCGTTTCCCGCCGATGTGGCGGGCCTTGGCGCAGCGGTCGCGGATCTCATTCGTCGGTACCGGGCCAACACGCCCGCCAGCTCTGGTCGGGATCGTCCGGTCAGCGTTCCATCCAGAAAGCGGTAAACATCATGCAACTGTTTCTGACCATTGCCAGCGGTCTCGCGTGGACCATCGTCTACATCGAGGCGATCCGTCTCGGCTTCAAGTACAAGACCTACGCGATGCCGGTCGCTGCGCTCGGTCTCAACATCGCCTGGGAGACCATCTACGGCGTCCATGGCCTCATCGGCACGATCTCCGCGCAGTCCATCATCAACATCCTCTGGGCCGCCGCCGATGTCGTGATCGTGACGACGTTCTTCAGGTTCGGGCGTGCGGAACTGCCGAAATTTGTGAACCGACCGCTCTTCATCGGCTGGGGCATCCTGATCTTCGGCACCTCGTATGCCGTCCAGGCGCTGTTCATCGGGCAGTTCGGGTGGACGGATGCCGCCCGCTATTCGGCGTTCCTGCAGAACCTGTTGATGTCGGGCCTGTTCATCGCGCTACTGATTGCGCGCCGTGGAACGCGCGGCCAGTCCCTGGTCATCGCCATCGCCAAGTGGCTCGGCACGCTCGCGCCGACCATCCTGATCGGCGTGCTGGGCAATCTGCCCTTCATTCTGTGGATCGGACTCCTGTGCAGCGTCTTCGACCTGACCTACATCGCGCTGCTCTGGTGGGCGAAACGGCATCCGAACGCCCTCACGAACGAGAACGAGCCGACTCTCCGGGGCGTCGCCGCGAGCTGAGGGCAGGTTCGATCACGCGGACGGGCGCGGCGTTGCCCAAGCGGGCGCGCCGCGTGCGGCCAGGATCGCGCCGATAAGAGTGACCGCGAGCACGATGGTCACAGCGATCAGCGCGGGGCTCACTCCGAGTCGGAGTACGAGGAGCGCGCCGACGCCGGCACCGATGAGCATGGCGAGCACCGCGATCAGGCGCCGGACCGCAGTCGACCAGTCCTTCTTGCGCAGGTCGGAGCCGATCCCCGTGAGCGTCATCGTGAGAACGGTGGTGGTCATGTCGGGAACTCCCAGGTGACGCACGATCGCGTTCTGAATCCCGAGCGCGATCGCCCCGACGGCCACGATCGCCAGCTGGTCACCGATAGGCAGCCGCCCTCCAGCGGTGAGGCTGACGATGAGGGCCGCGACAAAGAGCGCCAGCTGCACGACGAGCGCATTTCGGAGCAATTTGCCGCGGTGCGCGCTGAACCGCGAGATGACAACGCCACCGACAGATGCTCCGACGAGAAATCCGGCCAACGCTACGAGGGATCCCCAGAGGCTGTATCCGGGAGCGCCCGCCAGCGCGAAACCGATGAAGACGACGTTGCCCGTCATGTTCGCGACGAAGACCCGGCCGAGGCCGAGGATGCTGATGGCGTCGATGAGTCCAGTTCCAAAGGTGAGCAACAGGAGAAGCGCGGGTAACGGACCGTGCTGCGGATGCGCGAAGTAACTGCGAGCGCGGGAGGAGCCAGAACCGCTCACCGCTTACTCCGCTCCGGTGTCGGGGTGGACATCGCGTCGTAGACCCACGCCACATCCTCGCGGCCATGACCCTCGGCGCTTGCGCTCTCGTAGAGGGTTTCCAGAGCGTCGAGATAGGCGGTGGCGTTCGAGGCTGCGGCTCTCGCCTGCGCGAGGCGCAGGTCCTTCAAGAGTGCATCGAGGGCGAACTGGGCCTCGCGGTTGTTCTCGAGAATCATCGCGCCCTTGACGTGAAGGTAGGGGCTGTCCGATGCCGAGCCGGCGATCGCGTCAATGAACAGCGTCGGCTCGAGCCCGAACGCCCGAGCGAGTGCGACCGACTGCGCCGTGCCGGCCGTGAGGCTCGCGACCCAGGTGTTGGCCACCAGCTTGAGGTCCGATGCCGCTCCGAGACGATCGCCGACGACGATCGTCTTCGAGCCGATCGCGTCGAAGACCGGACCGAGAGTGCCGATCGCTTCGAGGTCCCCTGAAGCGAGTACGGTCAAGGCCGCATGCTCGGCGGGACCCTTGGTGCCCAGCACGGGGGCGTCGACCACGCGAATGCTCATGGAGGACGCGTCGGCCGCGACCGCCTGCATCCCGGCGGCCCCGATGGTGCTGCTCTGCATCCAGATGGCGCCCTTCGGAACGGCCGGCAGGAATTCCCGGGCGACCGAGAGCACGGCGTCCGTGTCGAAGAGCATCGTCAGCACGACGTCGGCATCGTGCACGGCGTCGGCCGGACTGGATGCCATCCGTGCGCCGGCCTCGATGAGGGGCTGCGCCTTATCGTCGGTGCGGTTCCACACGGTTACCGCGAACGTGGAGCGGAGCAGCGAACGGGCCATCGCGGCTCCCATGGTTCCTGTTCCCAGGACGGCCACTCGTGTGGCGTTGGTCTCGGTCTTACCTGAATCGGACATTGTTCATCTCGCTGTCGGTTGTCTTTTTTCTGAACGCTATATATACTGTACAACGTGTTCAGTAATTCGCAAGAGGCACCTCGACGCGGACGGCCGCGAAGCGAGGACGCGCGCCGTGCGGTGCTGGATGCCGCGGCCGAACTCGCTCTCGACGGGGCGGCCGGCGCGACCGTGGATGCGATCGCGGCGCGCGCGGGCGTGAGCCGCACCACGGTCTACAAGTGGTGGCCGTCCGCGGCCGCGGTGCTGCTCGAGGGACTGCTCGAACGCACCCGTTACACGATCGAATCATCGGTCTCCGCGACCACTCGCGAGGCGCTTCATGACCACCTCGCCCGGCTGATCAGCCTCCTGCGTGACACGCCCGTGGGCGCACTGCTTCGCGGACTCGTCGCCTCATCGGTTTCCAATCCGGTCGTCGGTAACGCTCTCGTCGACGAGTGGCTAGCGCCGCGCCGCGCGGCCGTCATCGGGCAGCTCGCCGACGGCGTTCGTCGCGGCGAAGTACGTCCCGGACTGGAGTATGACGCCGTGGTCGATGTGCTGTTCGCGCCCATCTATCACCGGCTGATGTTCGAGCACCAGCCTCTTACCGACCGATTGGCGAGCGAAATCCTCGAGCTGTGCTGGCCCGGGATCGCGGCGGCCGACCGACAAGAATAAGTACCAGCAACAACAACGGAATGAGAGATGGATTGATGAAAACATTTACCCCGCCGCAGACGACCCTGCAGGCCTCCAACGTCATCCTCGGCCTGATGCGCATCCTCGAGCTCGACGACAAAGAGATTCGCGCACTCGTGGGGGCTGCTCGTGACGCGGGCATCAACTATTTCGACCACGCCGATGTCTACGGCGGCGACCACGGGTGCGAGCGGCGCTTCGGCGACGCGATCACGCTGACCCCCGCCGAGCGGGAGTCGGTCATCATCCAGTCGAAGGTGGGAATCAGGAAGGGATTCTGGGACTTCTCGAAGGAGCACATCCTCGAATCCGTCGACCAGACCCTGGCCGCGCTGCGCACCGACTACCTCGATGTGCTCCTCCTGCACCGTCCCGACGCGCTGGTCGAACCGGAAGAGGTCGCCGCCGCCTTCGACACCCTGCACAGCTCGGGCAAGGTGCGCAATTTCGGTGTGTCGAACGAGACCCCGGGCCAGGTGGAGCTGCTGAAGCAGTCGGTCACCCAGCCGCTCGCCTTCAACCAGGTGCAGCTGAGCATCACCCACGCGCCACTCATCGCGGCGGGGATGGCAACCAACATGGCCGGACTCAACCAGTCGATCGATCGCGACAACGGCATCCTCGATTACTCGAGGCTCAACCACATCACGCTGCAGGCCTGGTCGCCGTTCCAGAAGGGGTTCTTCGACGGCGTGTTCATCGGCGACCGTGACAACTTCGGCCCCCTCAACGACGCCCTGGATGAGATCGCGCTCGCGCACGGGGTGACGCCCACCGGGATCGCTGTCGCCTGGATCACCCGGCACCCGGCGAACATGCAGGTCGTGCTCGGCACCACGAAGCCTGAGCGAGTGCTCGAATCGGCGGCGGGCTCCGACATCCCGCTGTCGCGGGAGGAGTGGTACCGCCTCTACACGGCGGCCGGGCACGTGCTTCCGTAGACGGGGTCCATCGCGCGACGGGAGTCGCATGCCGGTCAACCACTCATGCCAGAGGTTCTCTGGACGCGAGCGTGGGGAATTCGTAGTATCGCTATAGAACCACCCGCCCGGTGGGGAGAGCCCGTGTCAATCCTTTCGAAGTGTGTTGTCCTGCTCGGCGTTCCGGTGCTACTCGTGTCCCTCGTGGGCTGCAGCGGCCAGGCGCTTCACGAGAGTGCGCCCGCGAGTGCGCGACACACCCCGACCCCGGTCGTGGTTCCGATCTCCTGGAATCGGCCGCATCCCACTCCGACCCCAAGGCCCAAGCCCGCCGTGGTGGCTCCCGTCGTACACGTGGCAGCTCCGCCGCCCCCACCGACAAGGCCGGCTTCGCCCGCATGCGTCGGAACACCTGCGGGGGTGAAACATCTCTATGTGAGCATTTCTGCGCAGAGGCTCTGGGCTTGCTACGGGCCGGTTCTTTTCGTCAGCACCTTGGTGACAACGGGTGCATCGGCACTGACCAACGTGCACGACGCGACCCCGTTGGGCACCTGGCGCCTCTACGCGAAGATCCGTAACACGGTGCTCGTCGGCCACGACGCTAACGGTTCGTGGCGCGATCCGGTCGCCTATTGGATGCCGTTCTGGGAAGGCTACGGCTTCCACGATGCCTCATGGCAGACCTTCCCCTACGGCAGCTCGTTGTATAGGACCAAGGGTTCCCACGGGTGCGTGCATGTCCCCGTCGGTGTGCTTGGCGAGATATTCAACTGGGCGCCGATCGGGACCCTGGTCACCATCAGGGGCTGAGCGTCCCCTCGGCTCGTCCCTCCTCACGATCGACCGTTCTACATGACGTAGAGTGGAACCGATTCGACTGGAGGAGGCATCGCTGTGCAAGCCGAATACGTGGTGGCGGGAATGAGTTGCGAGCACTGTGTCACGAGCGTGACGAACGAGCTCACCCAGCTGGACGGGGTCACCGCCGTCGACATCGATCTCGCGAGCGGTCGTGTCGCGGTATCCAGCTCACATCCGCTCGCCGAGAGCGCCGTCCGGGCCGCCGTTGACGAGGCCGGGTACGAGCTCGTGGATAGCGGCTCGACCTCGGTTCGCTAGTCACGCGCCCGTCCGAGCCCGTGACCGCGCTCACCATCGACCACCACCGCCGAACGCGGCTGTGGTGGATCCTTGCGGTCGTCGCCCTACCGACGGCGGTCGTCGTCGTCATCGTCGCACTCGAGGGCCGGACGACGTACGAGCTGGTTTCGTCGTCGTTCCCCGGCGTTCCGACCGCGAATCTCTCCGCGCTGCTCGAGCTCGTCGCCCTGCTGGCATCCACGATCTGCCTGGGCAGCGCGGTGTACTCCGCGTTTCTCAGGCTGCGCACCGGACGAGACCGGATGCTGGCGGACTATTCAGCGGACCTGAAGATCGTCCGCACGAGCTCGCTGGTCTGGCTGTGCGCCGCTGCCGCCCTCGTGCCGGTGGACGCCGTCGACTCGAGCGGTCTGACGCTCTCACGCCTGCTCACTCCGGGCGCGCTGCCGTACCTGGTCGAGGCAACCTACCTTCCTCGGGCGTGGATCGCGGTCGCCATCTGCGCGGCCGCCGTGTTCGGGGTGGCGTTCTTCGCCCGCAACTGGACCTCCCTGGTATTCATCGTGGGTGCCTCGGCGATCGGAGTGCTGGCCCCCGTGGTCGTGAACCAGGTGCTCGTCGGTCCCAATCACGACTACGGCGGCGATGCCGCGATCATCTCTACACCGGTCACGGCGGCCGTGTTGGGGGCTCTCGCCGTGCTGGTGTTTCGGCTCCTGTCCGGTCGCCGCATCAGTGCGAACACCGGTCGACGATTTTTCGTGCTCGCCGGGGTCGGCTGGGTCGTGATCGTGGTCACGACCGTGATCGTGTGCCTGTTCGAACTCGCCGGGGGTTCGCCCTTCGCGACTCCGACCGGAGACCTCTTCCTTGCCCGGTTCGCGCTGCTCGCCCTCGCGGGAGGTGCCGGGTATCTGGCCTGGCGTCGCCGAGGAGCGGATGTCGCACTCGGCCGGGCAGCGGTTCCCTGGTTGATCGTCGCAACCGTGTGCTCGGCTCTCTACCTCGGCCTGGTCGAGGGCATGGTGAAGATCGCGCCACCGGTCTATTTCGTCCCGACATCCGTCTCGCAGGTATTCCTGGGTTACAACGTGACCGCGGCACCGACGGTGTTGGTCCTGCTGCTGGACTGGCGGGTCAACATCCTGTTCGCCGTTCTCTCCGCGGCGGGGATCGCGCTGTACGGGTTCGGCTACGTGCAGCTCCGACGTCGACATGACGCGTGGCCGGTGGGGCGACTGATCTCGTGGGTTCTCGGCTGGTTGGTGATCTTCGTCACCACGTCGTCGGGGATCGGCAAGTACTCCACCGCGCAGTTCAGCACGCACATGATCCTGCACATGAGCCTCAACATGTTGGGCCCGATCCTGCTCGTGCTCGGCGGACCGGTGACGCTCGCGCTCCGCGTCTCGCCCGCACACCGGCCGGATGAGCCGGCGGGCCTTCACGAGTGGATCAATGCCCTGCTCGCGTGGCCATTCCTGCGTCACCTCTACAACCCGCTGCTCGTCTGGGTGACGTTCGTCGGGTCGTATTGGATCCTCTACTTCACGAATATCTTCAATCTCGCCCTGCGCTATCACTGGGCGCATCAGCTGCTGGACCTTCACTTCGTCTTCATCGGCTACCTCTTCTATGGCCTCGTGATCGGGGTCGACCGACCGCCTAGACAACTGCCGCACATCGGCAAGCTCGCGCTCGTGTTCGCGGCCATGCCGTTCCACGCGTTCTTCGGCGTGATCGTGATGACCCAGACCACGATCATCGCGAGCCAGTTTTACAGCTACCTCGACCTGCCCTGGATGAATCATCTGCAGAGCGACCAGTATCTCGGGGGCGGGATCGCCTGGGCCGCGGGGGAGATCCCTCTTCTGATCGTGATCATCGCCCTGATCACGCAGTGGGCGAAACAGGATGCCCGGGTAGCGAAGCGCACGGACCGCCACCTCGACTCGGGGATGGACGACAGCTTCGACGCATACAACGAGATGCTCCAGAGCCTCTCCACTCGCAAGGAGGTCCCCCTGGGCACGAGACAGATCCGAAGTGAGGGCGAATGACATCCGTCTCCGCGTCCCCGGCGACCGGCGCCGAAGAGCTCCTCGAGCTCAACATCGGCGGCATGACGTGTGCCGCGTGTGCCAACACGATCGAACGCAGGCTCAACCGGCTCGAGGGCGTGCGTGCCACGGTCAATTTCGCGACCGAGCGCGCGCTGGTCAGCGGGTTGTCGGTCGCGGACGCGGGCCGCGCGCTCGAGGCCGTGAAGCGGGCGGGATACTCGGCCAGCGTTCGCGAGGATGGCGACGACGCCTGGACCGAGCGAGCCGCCGCCGTCCGACTCTCCTCACTGCGTCGAAGGCTCGCGGTGTCCGCCCTCCTGACGGTTCCGGTGTGCGACTTCACGATCCTCTTCGCGCTGGTTCCGCACCTGCGCTTCTCCGGCTGGGAGCTGTTGTGCATCCTGCTGACCATCCCGGTGGTCACCTGGGGCGCGTGGCCGTTCCATCGCTCAACCCTCCGCAACCTCCGTCATGGCACCCTCGGCATGGACACACTGGTGTCACTGGGAAGCATCGTCGCCTTCGGCTGGGCGATCTACACCATGCTCTTCGATCCGTCGCTTCGCCCCGGGTACTGGCTCGGGTTCGGGCAGACGCCGACGGGCGCTGACTCGATCTACCTCGACGTGGCCGCCGGCATGATCACCTTTCAGCTCGGCGGCCGATACTTCGAGACTCGCGCGCGCCGTCGCGCGGGAGATGTCCTCAACGCGATCGGCGGCCTCGCGGCGCGCGAGGTGCGCATCGAGGGCGCCGACGGTCTCGACCGGATCATCCCGGCCTCGGCCCTGACGGTCGGGGACACCTTCGTCGTGCTCCCCGGTGAGCGACTCGCCGCGGATGGCGTCGTCCGCTCTGGGCGATCCACGCTCGACACCAGCGCGATGACCGGTGAACCGGTCCCCGTCGAGGTCGCGCCCGGCGACTCTGTTCTGGGTGGGACGTTCAACGAGACGGGCCGACTGGCCGTGTCGGCGACATCCGTCGGCGCGAACACCCGGCTGGCGCAGATGGCCGCCATCGCCGACGACGCGCAGCGTCGAAAGGCGAAGGTTCAGACCTTCGCGGATGCCGTCTCGTCGGTATTCATCCCGATTGTTCTCGGGCTCGCGGTAGTGGTCGCGGTCGCCTGGCTTCTCGTCGGTGTGGAGCCGGGCCAGGCGGTCGGCAACGGCATCGCGGTGCTGATCATCGCGTGCCCGTGCGCCCTGGGACTTGCGACCCCGACCGCGCTCATGGTGGGCGTCGGTCGCGGCGGTCAGCTCGGCATCCTGGTCAAGGGCCAAGACGCCCTCGAAGCCAGCGGCGTGATCGACACCGTCGTACTCGACAAGACGGGCACCGTCACTACGGGCCGGATGAGCATGACCGACCTCGTGATCGCGGGCGGCCACACCGAGGACGCGGTGCTCCGCGCGGTCGGGGCGATCGAGGCGGCATCCGAGCACTCCATCGCGAAGGCGATCCACGCGACCGTCGTCGCGCGCGTTCCCCGGATCCCGGCAGTCACGGAGTTTCGTGCGCTGCCCGGGTTGGGTGCCGAGGGCGTCGTCGACGGGAAGACGGTGCTGATCGGGAGCCCTCGATTCCTGGCGGAGCGCGGGATCGGGCTCGGCCTCGAGATCTCCGCTGCCGTCGAACGTTTCGGACGAGAGGGCAGCACGGCCGTCGTCGCAGTGATCGAGCAGCGCGTCGTCGCCGCATTCGCCGTCACGGATGACGTGAAGGAGTCGGCAGCACCCGCGATCGCCGCGCTGAAGCGCCTCGGGCTGCGGACCATCCTGTTGTCGGGAGACTCGGAGCGGGTGTCGACAGCGGTGGGGAATCAGATCGGCATCGACGAGGTGATCTCGGGTGTGCTGCCCGCCGACAAGGCCGCCGTCATCGAGCGACTTCAGGCATCGGGACGGCGGGTCGCCATGGTCGGAGACGGCATCAACGACTCGGCCGCGTTGGCGACCGCGAATCTCGGCATGGCGATGGTGCGGGGCAGCGACATCGCGATGAAGTCCGCGGACATCATCCTCGTCCGTGACGACCTGCGAGTGATCGCGGACGCCGTCCTGCTGTCGCGGCGCACTCTGCGCACCATTCGAGGCAACCTCGTCTGGGCGTTCGGCTACAACGTGGCCGCGATCCCGATCGCCGCGCTCGGACTGCTCAACCCGCTGATCGCGGCGGCCGCGATGGCCCTGTCCTCCGTGTTCGTCGTTTCCAACAGCCTGCGGCTGCGGTCGTTCGAGTCGACGAGAGACGGAACGAAGCCCGGACGCTAGCGGTGCGCGATGAGCTGGGTCGTCGCGGCGACCGAACGGATGCGGCGAATGCTCCGTGCCGGCAGGCGTCCGGCGTTGTCGACGAGCCGTGCGGCCCGCAACTCCATCGCCTCACTGCCGCGCAGTTTCCCCACTCGCACGAGCGCGTTGGCGGAGTCGACGACCCCGCACGTGCGCGCCGCACAGTCGTCGGCGATGAGCTCGATGAGCAGGTGAGCGGATCTCTCGAACTCCCTCGCGCCGAGGAACTTCGGAAGGCACGCCAGGTTCAGCTGGCTGAGGCCGGTCACCAACCCGTGGTGATGGGTCAGGTGGGCGCGTTCGTGCTCGAGGACCGAACGCAGCTGTGCGGCCGTGAGCTCCTGCTCGAGCTTCGACGTGACGACGATGTGCCCGCTCTCACCGGCGAAGCTCATGGCAAGGGGCGCAGCGCACTCCACGTAGTTGACCCGGATCCCCGAGACGGCGGACGTTCGGTACGACGCGGTCGCCTCGAGCAGCATGAGATGCGCGTTGGCACGGCGCTTCGCGGCATCCATGGGTTCGAACCGCGAGACGAGGAGCGCGACGACCCCGCCGAGGATGCCAAGGCCGACCCAGGCGAAGATCGCGATCGCGGTGGGTCCGAACCAGATGCTCGTGCCGGCACGGGATCCGCTTCTGTCGACGGCCAAACCGATCGACCAGCCGAGGCTTCCCAGCAGGGCGAGGATTCCGCTCGCGAAGAACAACAACCAGAGGCGCAACGCGAGACGGGGAAAGCGGATTCTCCAGATACCCCGGGACAGCAACAGCGGCGACGCGAATGCCGCAACGATGGCGTATCCGAGCAAACAGGCGAGAACGAGCATGGGGCTTACTTCGACCGCTTGCGGTTGCGATCGGTCAGCGCCTTCCGCAGGATCTCGAGATGCCCGTCATCCAGCTCACCGGCGAAGCGCATCAGCGCGGCGGTGGAATCCTCGGAGCTCAGCAGCGCCGAAAGCATTGCGTCGGCGGTGTACTCAGACTCCGGGGTTGCCGCCGCGAAGACGGATTCCCCGGACGGCGATGGCGTGCGTTCGACCAGGCCTGCCACTCCAAGGCGGTCGAGGACGGTCAGGAGGGTGGTGATGGCGGGCACCGGCTCTTCGGCATCGAAGCTCACCCGGATCTGTTTCGCCGTCAGCGGCTCGTCGGCCGCCCACAGGATGCGAAGGACTGCCGTGCGGAGCTCGCCCTTGGCTCTGGGTGCCACGTATCCGTCCCTCGATCGATGCGACTCATCCGATTCTACAAGCGATAGAACGACCAGCCGCCGTACGTTTGGATTTCTCGAGGTTTCATTCTACGTTATGTAGAACAGGCGTTGGAGTGAGACATGACTCCGTACCAGTCGCCGGACGACATGACGAAGGAAGCTCGGATGACACAGGTCGCAGACGCGGCGATCCTGACGGCGCGCGCGAGTGGCGCGGAGGTGGTGCCCCGGTTTTCAACCGACCGGAGGCGCTGGCTTCAACTGGCGCTCGCCGTGGTGTGGGCGTTCGACGGACTCCTGCAGTTCCAGACCATCATGTTCACCCGCGGATTCGCGCAGCTGTTCATCGGCACGAGCGGGCACGGCAACCCGGCCTGGGTCAGCTCCTCGATCCATTGGGCCTGGTCGATCGTCGAGGCGAATCCGGTGCCCACCAACGCGGCATTCGCGACACTGCAGCTGGCGCTCGGGCTGGGGATAGCGTGGCGCAGGTCGGTCAGGGTCGCCCTGATCGTGTCGATCGTGTGGTCGCTTGCGGTCTGGTGGTTCGCCGAAGATCTCGGCGGGCTGCTGAGCGGGACGGCCAACGCGCTCACGGGTGCGCCAGGGGCGGTACTCCTCTACGCGGTGCTCGCGGTGCTGCTCTGGCCAACGCAGAGGGACACGTCGCGCAGCTTCGTCGCGGCCGAACCCGTCGGTGCGGCCGCCGCGAAAGTCGTCTGGCTGGTGCTGTGGCTCGGATTCGCCGCGCTCAATCTGCAGCCGGCTAACCTCGAACCCGGCGCGGTGAGCGCGACCGTTGCCGGGATGGGTGACGGGCAACCCGGCTGGGTCACAGCCATCGTCGACGGTTTTGCGGAGTTCAGCGCCCACAACGGTGCGGCTCTCTCAATCGTCGGGGCGATCATCATGGCGTTCGTCGGCCTCGGCATCCTTCTCCCGAGACGCTGGAACCGGGCGGCGGTCGCCGTCGCGCTCGTGGTGTCCGCGTTCATCTGGGTGGTGGGCCAGGCGCTCGGCGCCGTGTTCGGGGGCCAGTCGACCGACGTCAACTCGGGGCCGCTGCTGGCCATCGTCGCGCTCGCCTACTGGCCGACCGGGCCATCGGCGGCGAACCGCGCGGCGGATGGGGAACCCGCGTGATCGGTCCAACCTGGCTCGCGGCCATCCTGGGTGTCGTCATGATCGTCGCCGCGATCGCCGCCATGATCCGAATCATCACGGCCGTGCGCACCAGAAAGGCAACCGATTACGAGGTCGACGCCCACAACGTGGTGATGGGCGTCGCAATGGCGGGCATGCTCATTCCCGGTCTTCTCATCGTGACTCCTGGCGCCTCCACCACGGCGTGGATCGTCGCGTGGGGCGTCATCACCGCATGGTTCGCGGTCAGTGTCGTTCGGGGTGCGACCCGTCAGCGGTCGGAGGGACGCTTCACCGGACACCACCTGCCGCACCTCGTGATGTCCGCAGCGATGATCTACATGTTGGCGGCCACCGGCGTCGGCGCACCCGCAGCCGAATCGGCGTCGGGAATGTCCGAGATGGGCTCGGCGGCCACGGTGCCCGCGCCAACTCTCGACTACGCGTTTGTCATCTTCATGCTGGGCTATGCCGTGCTGGTGATCGACCGGCTTCCCGTCATCGGGGCCGTTGGTGGAAGCGAGCTCCGACTAGTCGGACATCCGGCGACAGCGGCCCCACAGCGACCGCTCGCACCGAGGGCGGCGGCCGCCACCAACATCGTCATGGCGATCACGATGAGTTACATGCTCACCATGATGTTCGTCTGATTCGAGGTCGGACGGACGAAACGACGGGTCCTAATTGATCGGTTGTGCCGTCAAACCCGCGAGCAAGAGGTCGATGAGCCGGGACGCGAGATCGCGTTGGCTCTCGTTGACCGCGATGAGAGTGATGCCGCCCAGGGCCATCATGACGTCGTTTGCTGGCACCCCGGAGCGGAGGTCGTCGTCGTCGATGCACGCTTGGAGGAGTGTTTCGATCGCCCCCCTGAGCAGGTCGCGGCTGTGCAGTCTTAGGCCATCCCGTGCTGCCAGGATCGAGGGCAGCGCGTCGGCCATCCCGTGCTTGGCCAGCATGTAATCGACGAAGCCCTCCATCCACACGCGCATCGCCTCACGCGGCGCCAGCTCGAGCAGCAGCTCAGGTGCTCGTTCGCTCAGGCGGGCCGTCTCGTTGCGGTAGGTGGCTTCGATGAGGTCATCCCTGGTGGGGAATCGACGATAAAGGGTTCCGATTCCAACGCCGGCATCCTTTGCGATGGCCTTGAGCGACGCGTCAGCGCCGTCTGCGCTGAACGCGATCGCCGCAACCTCGAGCAGGCGATCGTGATTCTGTTGGGCGTCCGCCCGGAGAGGGCGTGGTGTGGGGATGCTCATAGATGCTCCTCGTAAGCGGAGACTGCTCCGGTTAGGTTACGATAGTAACCGGATGCGGCTCCACATACGAGTGAATTGAATACAAGAGAAATGGGCTGGATGATGTCTTCGCGAATCGCGACACCCTTCACAGCCGAATCGACGGCAGCCGACGTGATCGCCGGAGTCGACCTCACCGGCAAGCGCGCAATTGTCACGGGCGCCTCGTCCGGCATCGGTGTCGAGACGGCTCGAGCCCTGGCCTCGGCGGGTGCCGAGGTGACGCTGGCTGTACGAGACGTGGAGGCGGGCGCGCGCGTCGCCTCGGACATTGAGGAAACGACTGGCAACGGGATGCTTCGCGTCGAGCAATTGGATCTGGCTGACCGCGCCTCGATCGCGTCATTCGTCGACCGCTGGTCGGGGCCGCTCGACATCCTCGTCGACAATGCGGGGATCATGGCGACTCCGGAGCTGCGAACCCCGGAGGGCTGGGAGCTGCAGTTCGCAACGAATCACCTCGGGCATTTCGCCCTCACCAATGGGCTGCGTGATGCACTGAAGGAGGCCGGCAATGCTCGCGTTGTCGTGGTCAGTTCGGTGGGGCACGTCAACGGCGAGGTTCTCTTCGATGATCTCGATTTCGCACATCATCCCTACGACGCGTGGGCGGCGTATGCGCAGTCCAAGACGGCCAACATCCTGTTCGCTGTCGAGGCGGCGAAGCGGTGGGCTGGCGACGGAATCGTGGTCAACGCGCTGAACCCTGGACGCATTGCCGACACCAACCTCAGCCGCCACATGGCGAATCCTCCGGTGACATTCGATCCGAAGGGCAACACGGGGGTGTCCGTGAAGAACATCGTGCAGGGGGCCGCGACATCGGTTCTTCTCGCCGCGTCTCCGCTGGTCGAGGGCGTCACCGGCCTCTACTTCGAGGACTGCCAGCAGGCCGTCCCGTTCGAGCAGGGCGTGCGCCGGGGAGTCGCGGAGTACGCGCGGGATCCGGAAAAAGCGGTGCGGCTTTGGGAAGTCTCGCTCGCGAAGCTCGCGGCGTCATGAGCCGCGCTCCCGACGCCGCTATTCCGATCCCGTCGCGAAGATCGGCCAGCCCACCTCGGTACGCCATGCGGACCGCTCGGCAGTGTCGTGTGCACTCACCACGTAGTACTCGCGCAGCGGGCCATCGACCGCTAATTCGTGGCTTGTAACGTAGCCGCCGAGAACACCGTATGCGCGGTCGATTCCGAAGTGCGGGCCGTCGTGAGCGATGACAGCGAGTTCGGCGGCCGGGACGACGACGGGTGCGACTCGTCCCACCGGTCGTAACTCCGCCGAGCAGGGCACGAAGATCGTTGCCTCGCCGCGTTCATCCGTGAAGATCTCGTTCGAGAACATCCCGCCGGCAGGACCGGATGGAGAGATGCCTTGGGCGGCGAGCGTGGCAAACAGCTCCCCCAGGGCACCCTGGTACCACGCCGCAGCGTCCTGCAGATCGATCACCGCGCGTATCCCGGCCGCAGGGGTTTCTCTCACCGAGCGGTGCTCGACGGGGATGTCGGCCCCAGGTCCGGCAAGCAGGAGTTGGAGGGACGCAACCAGTTGTTGGGTTCGCTCGATTCCGTCCTGAAGTCGCTCCAGGTGCGCGGCGATGAGAGCGTTCCGGGTCTCGAGGTTTGGTGCCGCCAGGACCCCTCGGATGTCATTAAGCGGCATGTCGAGTTCGCGGAACCGATAGATGACCTGCGCGGTCGGAATCTGATCGGTTGAGTATCGGCGATATCCAGAACCCGCGTCGACTTCGGCCGGCTCGAGCAGCGCGGAGTCGTGGTAGAACCGGAGCGTCTTGACGCTGAGATTCGTCGCCCGAGCGAAATCTCCGATGGACATGGATGGGGACACCTAACAAGTGTGAAGCCTCCAGCACGGGGAGAGTCAAGCCGGGTACCTGGGATTGACTCTCCCCTTACCGGATTCTGGAGTCTTGATTCATCGGGGCAAACGACCTCGAATGAAAGGAATCGCCTCCCATGTCACCTGAACTCACCGGCGTCGTCGCCGAGCACATTAAGGCCATCAATTCGTTCGACACCGACGGCGTCGTCGCAACCTTCGCTGACGACGCATACGTCAACGACAACCGACGCGAGATCCGGGGAGTCGATGCGATTCGTCGCTGGGTCGAAAAGGAGATCGTCGGAGACAGTCTCACTGTCGACGTCACCGAAGTTCTCGACAACTACGGCGACACCATCGTGCGCGGGCGGTACGACGGCACGTACGACAAGACCAACCTGCCTGCCGAGCTGATCCTGTCGAACTACTTCAGCGTTCGCGACGGAAAAATCGTCAGCCTGATCATCGTCTTCAACCAGCCCTCGAGCTACTGATCTGAAAGGCTCCCGGATCTCAGGTGAGCGGCTCGCCCCCGTCGACCCGCAGCGTCACTCCGGTGAGGAACTCGTTGGTCATCGCGAACACTTCCGATTCGGCGATGTCGTCGACGGTCCCGATGCGGCGAGCCGGATTGTGGGTGCGGAAGTGCTCGAAGTATTGCTCTTTGCCCTCATTGCCGAAGGAGTCCCACGCTCCGGTGTCGATCACTCCTGGGGAGATCGCGTTCACCCGCACCGGCGCCATTTCTAGCGCAAGACAACGGCCACGGAAGTCGGCGGCGCCGTTGGTAATGGCGACTCCCAGATAACCGACCACGGGTTTGACAGCGGCGACGCCCGAGAAGAAAGGAACGATCCACCCTCGTTGAACCGGTCGGGCGAGCCGCCGCTCTGGGCAGCGGCGCCGAGGTTCGCACCGTTGTTCCTGAGGTATACCTCAGGGTCACGCTCATCGCCCGAGCCGACCGGCTCACCCCCGCCGCGCTCCGCTTTCTCGAGCTCGCCAAGGACTCGATTCGCGAAACACTCGATCCGTGACGTCGGCTGGTTTCAGCCCTCCAGTCGCGAGTGGCTCCCGATGCTGTGCCAGCTTCGATTGTGATAAACGAGGGGCGAACTGTCGGAGCTGTCGACTCGCGACTCGAGCGCGTGCACCGCGATCACGGTCGAGTTGCCTGCCTCCATCCGGTTGATGATGCGGCCGCGAAGCCAGGATGGCGTGTCGGGCAGGTACGGCTCCCCGGTCTCCAGGCGAGCCCACGACTCCGGGTCGGCGAACCGGTCGACGCCACTCGTCGCGAACAGCTTCGCGACCGAAAGCTGCTTCGCCCCCAACAGATGGACGACGACCGTCTCCGCCCGCGCGAGTGTTGGATGACTGGACGACTGCGCTGAGACCGAGAAGACGAACAGCGGCGGGTCGGCACTCACCGAGAAAACGGATGTCGCGGTGAGTCCGACGGGTCCGTCGCCGGCATCCGCGGTGATCACGGCCACGCCGGCCGGATGATTGCGGAACGCGAGCTTGAAGGCATCCGGGCTGAGTTCCTGCCACGCGTTGACGCTCCGGTCTTCGCGTGCTGATGCGGGTGCCGCGGACTGCGCTGACGTCATGCTGTATCCCCTTTTTCGATCTTCGTACATCGACCGTCGCCGCGCTCGCCTGCTGTCCGCAACATTGTTGCGTCGCGTGACAGGGAAAGTCGTCGGGTTACGGCAATCGGTGTGCGAAGCAGTCGTGAGCTCCCGCGAGTGGGTACGGTTCGGAGCGTGGGAGAGCAGGCGGAGCACAGCGGCGGTCGTCAGCTCGTTCTCGGCGCAACCGTTCGAACACTAGGCGCCTGGCCCTCGGGATGGCGCTATCCCAACGCCCACAGAACCCCTCGGGATGATCGAGTCGAGCTCGCGAGAATCGCGCTCGCCGCCGAAGCGGCCAGGCTGCAATTCCTCTATTTCGGGGACTGGCTCGCCACTTCCACCGAATTCGAGTTCACCGATCCCTACTTGTTGGCTCGAATCGAGCCGTTTGCGGCAATCAGCTACCTGTCGGCGATCACCTCGACCATCGGCCTCGTCGCCACGGTCAGCTCCTCGCACGCCGAGCCCTACTCGACGGCACGATCGTCCGCGTCGATCGACCTGCTCAGCGATGGAAGGGTCGGCCTGTCGGTGACCAGTGGATCCGAGGTGCAATCGGCCAGCAACTTCGGATGGCGCGTCATCCATCCAGAAGCCGACCGCATCGCCGCCGCGAGCGAGTTCATCGACATCCTGCGTGGCCTGTGGGACAGCTGGGACGACGACGCCTTCGTCTCCGACGCTCAATCGGGTCGCCTCATCGACCGGGCCGGCGTGCACACCCTGGGTTACGAGGGTCAGCTTCGTTCGTCGATGGGACCGCTGAACGTCGTCCGCCCACCGCAGGGTCACCTGCCGATCGCGGTCGTCGGCTCCGCCGAGAACTCCCGGCAGCTCGCCGTGCGGTCGGCCGACTTGTGTTTCGTCTCGCCCAGGACGCTCGACGACGGTGTCGAGGCGTACGCGAGCGCGAAGCGGGCGGCCGAGGACCACGGTCGGGACCCGGACCATTTCCTGCTGCTCAGCTCGATCTTCCCGATTGTCGGCGAGACGCGCGAGGCGGCCTGGCAGTTGTACGACGAACTCGCCGCGCTGGTGCCGGTCGAGGTCGTCGCGGGGCGCGCCGAGGCGGACGGGCTACCGACCAACCGCACCATCCGGAACCTCGCCCAGGTCCTGGGGCTCTCGCTCAACGGTGTCACGATCGACGACGTCGTTTCGGAACGTGCCGCGGCCCGATTCGGCGACCAGGGTCGTGCACTCCTTGAGATCGTCGCCAATCGATCTGGCCGCAGGGTCGGAGCCCGTCGCGCGGTCAGCTATCGTCACCTGCTTGTCGCCCACATCGTCACGGCACCCGTGATCGTGGGTTCGGCGGACGACATCGCAGACTACTTCGAGGCGTGGTTCACTCGTCGGGCCGTCGACGGATTCACCGTGCTCTCGGCGTTCACCGAACAGTTCGAGACCTTCGCACGCCTCGTCGTACCCGAGCTGCGCCGACGAGGCCTCTTCCCCGATGAGTACGTCGGGAAGACTCTGCGAGAGCACCTAGGCCTCGGCACCGCGGAGAACACGTTCTCCTAATACACTGCGCGCGCCAACGACCGAAACGGGGGCGCGCATTGTGACAAACGATGACGGAGTATTCGCTCTGTTACGCGGAACCGGTCGCACGAGTTGCGGGCTTCCTAGGTTTGGGTACCGGTCGGCCACCTGCCGGCAACACCGCACCCACAATCACAACCACAAAGGAATGCTTCCCGTGTCTCGAAAGCTCCCTCTCCGTCGTGCACTGCCGATTGTCGCGCTCGCGCTCGCCGCAACGGGCGTGCTGGCCGGCTGCGCAAGCCAAACCACACTCACCGCCTCGAGCAGCAAGCCCGTCTACGGCGGTACGCTCACCTACCTGCAGGATCGCTCAGAGACCTGCCTCGACCCGGAAGACGGCGGCGACATCCCGCAGGCCATGATCGGTCAGCAGATCACCGACGACCTCGTCTACGAGGGCCCCGGCGGCAAGATCGAGCCGTGGCTGGCGACCGCATGGACGGTCTCTCCCGACGGCCTGAAGTACACCTTCACGATCAAGAAGGGCGTGAAGTTCACGGATGGCACGCCGCTCAACGCCGCGGCGGTCAAGGCGAACCTCGACCGGGTCGTCGACCCGAAGACCGGCTCGTCGACGGACGGCGGATACATCGCACCGTTCTACGCCGACTCGAAGGTGTTGAGCACGTACGTGCTCGAAGTGGACCTCAAGCAGGCAGACACCGCCCTGCTCGACGTCCTCGCCCAGGGCTACATCGGCATCGAGTCTCCCGCCGGGCTTGCCCGTGGCGAGACGAAGAACTGCGACGACCCGATCGGAACCGGGCCGTTCAAGATCCAGAGCTACACGCCCAACCAGCAGGTCGTTCTGGTCCGCAATCCGAACTACAACACGGCGCCCCCCGGATCGGCCCACAAGGGTCCCGCCTACCTGAGCAAGATCATCTGGAAGATCGTTCCGGACGCCACCGTTCGGAACGCCGCGCTGCTCAAGAAGCAGGCGGACGTGATCTACTACCCGCCGTCGGAGAGCTGGAAGTCGGACCAGGCGAGCGGGCTCCAGTTCCTGACGCATGAGCGTCCTGGCAGTCCGAACGGCATCACGTTCAACGTTCAGGCGGCACCGCTCAATGAGCTCGCGGTACGCCAGGCCGTGATCTACGCGTCCAACGAGGCGGTCAACCTGAAGAGCGCGTATTTCAACACCTACCCGTACGTGGGCAGCCCGCTCGTCGTGGGAACGCCCGACTACGACGCGGCGCTGCAGAACGCCTACCCCGCCAGCGTCAGCAAGGCGGATGCCCTGCTCGACAAGGCGGGATGGACGTCGAAGAACGCCGCCGGGTACCGGACCAAGGATGGCAAGGAACTCAAGATCGCGATTCCCTACGACTCGGACGCGGGCCAAACGCCGGCAGAGGACCTGACGCTGTACCAGGACATTCAGGCATCCGAGAAGGCGGCAGGCATCGACATCGTCCTGCAGCCCATCAGCACCACGGTTCTCGACAACCTGTACGAGTCGCACGACTACCAGACGCTCGCCGGTGACTACTGGATCACGAACACGCCGGATGTCCTGCGCACTCTGTTCTCGACCCAGGCGCTCAAGTACTACGGCACGAACGGCGACAACTATTCGAACCCGACCCTCGACAACCTGTTGAACGAGGCGCTGTCCGAGCAGAACGCCACAAAGCGGAAGCAGCTCTACACGCAGGCACAGGAACTGGTGTCGCAGCAGGCGCTGCAGCTGAACCTGTACCCGGCCGAGGAACGACTCGCGTACAACTCGAATGTGCATGGCATCACCGCCGACTACGCGGTGGGCCTGCCGGACTTCCATGACACCTGGATCTCGAAGTAATGAGCACCTTCGCGGTCGAACCGATCGGCACAGAGCCGATTGATTTCGAGGACGACCTGGACTCCGATTTCACGAGCGCAGGAACAGGGACGAGCCGCAGCCAGCGAGGCTGGCGGCGGCTCGTCCGCGCCGTGGGATCCGGTGTGCTGGTGCTCTGGGGCGCCGCGACCGTCACGTTCATCGCCATCAACGCCATGCCGGGAAATCCGGCGGTGGCGATGGCGGGCGGCGCGGCGAGCCATCCGAGCAAGGCAGTCATTGCCGCGGTGACCCGCGAGTACGGCTTCGACAAGCCGATCTTCGTGCAGTACCTGCTCTACCTGCTGAGGTTGGTGCAGGGCAACTTCGGTTTCTCGTCATCACAGAAGATGCCGGTGACGGATGTGATCGCCGTGTCGATCTGGCCGACCATCCTCCTCACCGTGAGCGCTCTGGTGCTCGCCTGGATCATCGCCATCGCATCGTCGCTTCTCACGGTGCGAAGGGGCCCGATCAGTTCGTCGATCGGTTCCGGTCTCGAGGTTCTCGCGGCCGCGCTTCCGCAGTACTGGCTGGGAATCCTCCTGCTCGAGATCTTCGCCTTCAGTCTCGGCTGGATTCCCGCGACGGGTGGTGACGGCGCGGTGGGACTCATCCTTCCCGCGCTGACGCTCGCCATCCCGCTCGCCGGATTCATGTCGCAGGTCACCCGAGACGAATTCGAACTCGCCCTCGAGCAGCCGTTCGTCACCACGGCCCGCGCCAGGGGAATGAGCGACTGGAGCGTGCGACTGCGTCACGCGCTTCGGCACGCGATCCTGCCAGGGTTGACCCTGTCGGGATGGGCGCTCGGCTCCCTGATCAGCGGCGCGGTGATCGTCGAGACGCTCTACTCACGGAACGGGCTCGGCGGCATCCTTCTGGTCGGCGTCACGCAGCAGGACATGCCCCTGACCGTCGGAGTCACCCTGATCGTCGCCCTCGTCTACGTCGTCGCGAACATCGTCGTCGACGCTCTCTATGTCGTCGCCGACCCGCGATTGCGGGCCCGGTGAGCCGGCCGAACCCCGTCAGAACCCCGTCTCTAAGGAGATAGCAACGTGACCACTCTCGAATCAAGTTCCGCCATCGTCGGGGCGCGCAAGAGCAGCGCGGCCCGGAGCCCGAGGACCTTTCGACGCCTGCCGATCGGGCCGATTCTCTCGGTACTGTTCCTGCTGTTCCTCCTGACCGCGGTGATCGACCCGTCGCTGCTCGCGCATTTCCAACCCCTCGCCGTCGACCCCGCGAAATCGCTCGAGGCGCCGTCCTTCACGCATCCGTTCGGCACGGACGAATCCGGGCGAGACGTCTTCTCCCGCGTCGTCTACGGGGCGACTCCATCCCTCTCGATCGGGCTCGCCGCCACCGTCCTCGGCCTGATCATCGCCGTGGTTCTCGGCGCCCTCGCGGGTCTCGGCGGGAAGGTTCTGGATGCGGTGATCGGGCGGTTCCTCGAGATCCTGTTCGCATTCCCCGCTCTGCTGCTCGCGCTGCTCTTCGTGACCATCTTCGGCGCGAGCGTGACATCCCTCATCATCTCGGTCGGGTTGGGTTCCGCTCCCGGCTACGCACGAATGGTGCGGGGGCAGATCATCTCCGTGAAGAATTCGCCGTACGTCGAGGCCTCGTACGTTCTCGGTCATTCCTGGTGGCGCGTATTCCGCCAGACGATCCTGCCGAACGCAATGCGCCCGCTGCTCGTCCTCGGGACGCTCGGCATCGGCCAGTCCATCGTGTGGGCCTCCTCACTGAGCTTCCTCGGGCTGGGCGCCGCGCCACCC
>FSXL01000345.1_pt1 | contig 31849 bp, 27 predicted proteins | sample 1638241 | NCBI WGS metagenome assembly FSXL01 (sample SAMEA3914788, study PRJEB12502) | metagenome | biome: forest; material: soil | place: Canada | collected 2011-07-03 | depth 0.1 m | reverse complement strand
GTCATGAACGGATCGTTCAACACCACCCATGCCGCGGGCAAGCGGTGGATCGCCCAGGGGCTGCACGGCTCGGTGCTGTCGACGCTCACGACCTGGATCTGGACGGGATCGGCTTTTGTCGTGCCGTCCGCCATGGCTAAGGCAGCCGTGCACGCGATGACGATGTCGCTGGCCGTCGAGTGGGCCCGTTACGGCATCCGCCTGAACGCGTTGGCGCCCGGGCCGATCCCGACGGACTACGCGTGGGAGATGCTGAACCCGACGGACAAGAGCTCCATCGGGGCCACCCAGCCCGACACGATTCCGGCCGGGCGGGTGGGCACCGTCGACGAACTGGCTGCCCTCACGATCTTCCTGCTTTCGGACGCGTGCGACTACCTGACCGGTGCCGCGATCGCGATGGATGGAGCCCAGCACCTCGCTGGCCCCGGCACTTTCGCCGGCCTGACCTCGCTCACCGACGACGACTGGGCGGCGGCCCGTGAGAAGAGCAAGGCCGCCTCGGAGGCCAGTAAATCGCAGCGCACGGCACGATGAGCAAACCCAGCGAATCGGCGACGGACCAGGGACCACTCTTTGTCTACTCCGAACCCGAAGCACTGTTTCGAGTGGGGCCGGTGCACGGCGGAATCCTCGCGCGTGCCTCGGGTAAGGCCTGCACGATCGCCACCGTCACCTGCCAGGTTGCGAGTTGACGGTGGCCTGGGACTGGACGCCCGCGTCGCTGTCGGCTCTGGCGCAATTCCTCGAAGACCACGACCTGACCCGGGGGGCTGTCGAGACGACTCGGATCGGCGACGGTCATTCAAATCTCACCTATCTCGTTTCGGATGGCCGCACCCGGGTCATCGTCCGGCGCCCTCCGCCGCCGCCCACGCCGCGAGGCGCGAATGACATGCTCCGCGAAGCGCGATTCATGGCTGCGCTCGCGAACACCCCGGTACCCGTGCCCGACATCCTCGCTACCGCGCACGCGGGCGACGTTCTCGACGTCCCGTTGTACGTGATGAGCGTCCAGGACGGGCCCGTGGTCACGACCCGGACGCCCGCGCCGCTTGATTCGGAACCCGTTCGACGAGAAATTGGCGAAAATCTCATCGATACGCTGGCCGCATTGCACTCCGTCGACTGGCGTCTCGCCGGCCTGTCGGATGCGGGCAAGCCGGAGGGGTTCAACTCGCGCCACCTGCGGAGCCTGTCTCGCCTGAACGCCGATGCCGACGCCGCTTCCCCGCGCGAATTCGTGGAGATCGAGCGCTGGCTCGGTCAGAACGTCCCGCCCGAATCGGGCGCGTCCATCGTGCACAACGACTACCGCATCGGAAATGTCGTTCTCGCCCCGGATGCCCCCGGCCGTGTCCGCGCCGTGCTGGACTGGGAGCTCGCAACGATCGGCGATCCGTTGTTCGACCTCGGATATTTTCTCGGTTCGATCCCCGAACCGGGCGCGCCGCGCACTCCGACAGAGGATCTTGGTACCGCGATGCTTGAGCAGGGATATCCGACCCGGGCCGAGTTGGCGGCGCGTTACTCGCTGCGGACCGGCCGCGATCTCACGAACCTCGGCTGGTATTCGGCTCTTGCGCTGTGGAAGCTCGCCGTGCTGTACGAGTATGGGCGACGTCGATTCGTCACGGGAGCAGGCGACGACTACTACGCGGATGCCACCCAGGTGAGGCGATTCCTTGACGCGGCGCACAGGGTCGCCGGGCTCTCACCCCTTGGATCGGAGCTCGAATGACACCCCGCTTTCACGACGAACTGGTGGATCCGGGAGCGGAGGGACTGCCTGAGCGCTTTTTCGACCGGTTCATGTTCAACCTGCATTCGCCCAACGACACCGCGCCTTCGATCATCCTCGGCGCCGGGCTCTATCCCGGCCGAAACGTGATCGACGGTTTCGCAATCCTGACGACCAGGGCAACGCAGGAAAACCTGCGATTCTCGTCAGAGCTGGATGCGACCGACGGAACGAGCGTCGGTCCGCTCACCTGGCACGTCGAGGAACCCCTGAAACGCTGGCGCCTGGTGCTCGCGCCGAACCCCATCGGGCTCGAGCTGGATGTCGTCTGGGAGGCGAGAGCTCCCGCGTGGTCAGGGGATGTAACGGTTCGCGACGGCGAGGCCGTCGTGTCGTCGTTCGAGCACCTCTTCCAGTCCGGTTTCTACGAGGGCGAAGCGGTCATCGACGGCGTACGGACGGATGTCGACGGCTGGCTCGGTCAACGCGACCGCTCTCGTGGCGTACGCACCATGTCGGGAGGGCAGGGATTGCACCTCTGGTTCCAGGCCCAGTTCGTGGACCGTTCGATCGGTTTCCTGCTGGTTGAGGACCGCGACCACGGGCGGCTGCTACTAGAGGGCGCGGTCATGCACACCGACGGCGAACTCGATCCCATCGTCGACGTGCGGCACGACCTTCACTTTGACGACCGGCTCGACCTGGTCGACGGCGTGGTCGCGGTCGATACCGATCGGGGCATGACCTACCGGATCTCCGCCGACGCGACCGCGGGCGGTGGATACATGTCCGGCGGTGGGTACGGCGGAGCGCACGGACATCCGAGAGGCCGCGATTTCGAGGAGCACGACGTGTATCCCCTCGACGGCTCGGTCAACCCGAAAACCGTCGACTCCGCTCTGACCGATCGACTCACGAGATTCGACTGGGACGGAAATCCGGGGATCGGCATCTTCGAGTTCGCCCACTCGCGCAGTTCGTCGTACCGCTACCGCCCGACACTCGGGCCAACCGTCGAAGGAGCCCATCCATGAGTTACCAGTCCGTATTCGCGCCGGGTCTGTTTGCCGGGCAAATCGTGATCGTGACCGGCGGCGGGAGCGGAATCGGGCGCTGTGTGGTGCACGAACTCGCCTCGCTCGGTGCGGCCGTGGCTGTGATCGGTCGAAGCCAGGACAAACTCGACGCCGTGCGTACCGAAGTCGAAGAGGACGGCGGGTCGATCTCGACCCACTCCACGGACATTCGGGACGAGGACGGCGTCATCCGAGTCATCGACGAGATCCTCGACCACCACGGCCGCATCGATGGGCTCGTCAACAACGCGGGCGGCCAGTACAAGGCGAATCTCGACACCATCTCGACCAAGGGCTTCGAGGCGGTCGTGCGCAGCAATCTCACCGGAGGCTTCATCGTCATGCGTGAGACCTACAACCGCTGGATGAAGGCGAACGGCGGCGCAATCGTGAACATGATCGCCGACATCGCGGGCGGATGGCCGGGCTTTGCCCACTCCGCCGCGGCGCGCGGTGGGATGCTGACGCTCACCGAGACCGCGGCAACCGAGTGGGCCGCGTCGGGAGTTCGAGTCAATGCGGTCGCGCCGGGCTCGATCGCGTCGAGCGGCTTGGACACCTACGACGACGAGCACACCGCGTTCATCCAGAACACGGTCTGGAAGGGCATTCCGCTGCAGCGGTTCGGCACAGAATCCGAGGTTTCCGCCGCAATCGTCTACCTGCTGTCGCCCGCGGCGAGCTTTACGACGGGTTCGACCATCCGTGTCGACGGTGGTGCACCGAACGCCCGCCAGGGCTGGTGGGACCTCGACGCAACCGAGCACAACGAGCCGTTCAACGGATTCCACCGCGCGGTCGCGCCGGACATCCTGAGCGCTCGAAACGCGGAGTAGGCAGCGCTAGGACGTCGCGCGATCTGCGTCGCGGTGCTCGAGAAACTCGTTTCGCTTCGCCACGATCTCCGGGTCGCCCATCGTCGAGTAGCCGTAGAGGGCTTCGATCCGCAGCTGGTCGTCGATGGGTCTGCCAACCACCTCGAGAATGGTCTCCTTCGCCGACTCGACGGCGACGCGGGGGTTGCGGATGATCTTCGCCGCGATCTCCTCGGCCGTCGACATGACATCCGCCTGGGGTACCACGCGATTCACCAGATGGATCTCTTTGGCCCTCTGCGCATCGATCGCTTCACCCATGAGTTCCAGTTCCATCGCGATTCCGACGCCGACCGTGTTGACCAGCCGAACGATGCCGCCATCCGCGAAGTGCATGCCCCGTCGCATGTGGAAGAACCCGAACTGTGCGGTGTCCGAGGCGACGCGGATGTCGCAGGCCAGGGACAGCTCGATACCGCCCCCGATCACCCAGCCGTTGAGCGCTGCGATGATCGGCTTCTTGATGTGATGAAGGCCGCGGGTGATTCCACCGGCGAATCCGCGTTCGAGAACGCTGCGCCCGAGCTCTGGGCCGGCGTTGATCCAGGGATCGATATGCGATTTCAGGTCTGCGCCCGCACAGAAGGACTTGTCCCCCGCTCCAGTCAGGATGGCGACGCGGATGTCGGCGTCGTCCCTGAAGCGCGTCCAGGCATCAAAAAGCAGGTCGTCGGTTTCGCGATCGATCGCGTTGTGAACCTCGGGCCGATTCAGGGTGATGTACGCGATCTGGCCGCGCTTCTCGAACAGGACCTTTGGCATGACACTCCTCGTGGTGCACTAGTTGGATTCGCGTCCGGCCCGATGGCGGGCAATGACAAGTTTCATGATCTGCGCCGTGCCGTCCCCGATTTGCAAGCCGAGCACATCCCGAAGTCGCTGCTCGAATGGCAGCTCGCTCGAGTACCCGCCGTGGCCGTGGGTGAGCAGGCAGGTCTGAACCACATCGAAGGCGAGCTTGGGTGCCCACCACTTGCACATGGCGGCTTCTTCGGTGTGCGGTAGGCCGTTGTCCTTGAGCCACAGGGTTTCGAGGCAGAGGAGCCGGGCCGCGTGCACCAGAGTCCCCGCTTCGGCGAGCGGGAACGAGACCCCCTGGTGCGAGGTCAGCGGCTTGCCCATGCTTTCCCGTTGACCCGCGGCGATCCAGGTCTCCTTCAGCGAAATCTCCGCGACGGCGAGACACTGCAGGCCGATCAGGGCCCTGCTGTAGTCGAAGCCCTGCATCACCTGGGCGAAGCCCCGGTGTTCTTCGCCCAGAAGGTGAGACGCGGGAATCCGAACCTCATCAAAGTAGATGCTGCCCCGACCCGCAGAACGGCCACCGATGTCGTCCCACTCGGTCGCCGTGATTCCCGGCAGGTCGAGGGGCACGAGGAATGCGCTGATTCCGCGCGCTCGGGATTCGGGCGTGCCGGTGCGCGCCCAGATGACGCCGAAGGCGGCCTGGCGGGCAAAGGTCACCGAATTCTTCTCGCCGTTCAGCACCCACTCGTCGCCGACACGCTCGGCTCGCATGGAGAGCTTTGCCGCATCGGATCCCGCATCCGGTTCTGTTAGTCCGATCGCGGGAAGCAACTCGCCCGCGATAAGACCGGAAAGCCACGGCGCCGCGATGGAGGGCTCTGCGTACTTGGCGATGATGGTTCCCGCGAGCGCCATCGTTACGCACAGCTGTCCGATGTTGTAGTCGGACTCGGAGAGCGCCTCGATGACGAGCCCAGCGGTTACCGCGTCGAGGCCGAGACCGCCGAACTCCTCGGGAAGCTCGATCCCAAAGAATCCCATGCGACCCATCTCTCGGAGTGTTTCGCGATCGTAGGCACCTTCGCGCTCACGCTGTTTGTAAAACGGGGCCAACCGACGCACACCGAATTCCCTCGCGCTTGCCGCGAACTCGCGCTGTTCGTCGCTGATGACGAATCCCAGGGCCGACATCAGTGAGACTTCCGCGCGGCCGCGAATCGCGCGAGCAGGTCAACCGATTCGCTCTGCGTCGTTCGCGCCACGATCGTCGTCGCTTCGAGGTCGAGGTTCGCCTGAAGGTCGCGATCGAAGGACGAACGGATGAGCGCTCGCGTTTCGCCGAGCGCCCCCGGTGCGCTGTCGGCGATCACGGCGGCGAGTTCGAGCGCGCGCGTGAGTACGCTGTCCGCGGGAACCACCTCGGTCGCGATGCCCCACTCGAGCGCCTCGGCCGCGTCGAGCTTTCGGCCGCCGACGGTGTACTCGAGAGCGCGCCGAATCCCGACGAACCTGGGCAGTTGCGCGGTCACACCGCAATCGGGGGTGAATCCCAGACGCGGGTATGCAGGCGTGAACGTGGTGTTGTCGCCGATCACCACGAGGTCGGCGGTCAGAACGAGGCCGAGGCCGCCGCCCGCAACGACCCCGCTCACGGCGACCACGACCACGACGGGAAGCTGCGACAGCTGGCCGATCCCTCCGTGCAGCGCGTCGGCCTGCGCGGTGAAATAGGCCTGGAGGTCTTCCGCCTCAAACATCGCCTCGAGGTCCCCGCCCGCACAGAACGCGGGTCCGTTGGCCGCGAGAACCACTGCGGCGACATCCGGGTTTGCCGCAATCGCGGCGACGGCCGACTGAAACTCGAGCGCGAAGCGCATGTTCATCGCGTTGTATTTCGCGGGCCTGTTCAGCGTTATGCGCGCAATCCGATCGACCACCTCGAACAGGACGGCGGGTTCGTTCTGGTCGGTCTCCAACGGAGCATCTCCTTCGACGGCATTGAGTCGGAACTGCCTTAATGGTAAGACATAACAAATGGTTTGACCGATTAGGTTTTTCCACTCGAACCCTGCATCGAAGGAGATGACGTGCGGCGAGCGGCGAGCGTTGTGCGGAATCGGGCGAAACCGTGACCGGTCCAGGCGTGGTGTTGCTGGGCGGAACTGCCGGAGTCGGACTCGAAACGGCAGCCCAGTTCGCCGAACAGGGTGCGCGCGTCGTCCTCCTGGGTCGCAGCGCTGAACGCGGCGCACGGGCTCGCGACGCCGTGCTCGATCGCGCGCCCACCGCATCCGTCGACTTCGTGCGCGCTGACGCGAGCGACCCGGATGATGCCGAACGAGCCGAAGCTGCCTGCCGAGAGCTTCTCGGCAACATCGACGTCGTGTTCTGTTCAACCGGGCCAAGCCAGCCGCCGCGACTGCTCTCGGACATCCCGCTTCGCGACATGCGCTCTCGAATCGATGAAATCGTCATGCCCCCGCTGCACCTGATGCGCGCGGCACTGCCCGCGATGCGCCAGAGGGGCGACGGAGCCATCGTCGTCGTTGCGTCGGATGCCGCACGGCTGGCGACTCCCGGCGAGACTCTGATCGGCGCCGCGATGGCCGCGATCGTGATGTTCTGCAAGGCCGCCGCGCTCGAAGTGAAACGCGAGGGCGTGAGGATCAACGTGCTCACTCCCTCGCTGATCGCCGATACCCCCGGCGCAGCCCTGATCGACGGCGAGGAGTTCAGCGCGAAGATGTTCCAAAAGGCGGCCGCCCTCGCTCACCTGGGAGTCGCGGAGTCGTCTGATCTCGCTGCCATGGCGCTGTACCTGGCGAGCCCGTTCGCGCGGCGGATGACCGGCCAAACGATCAGCATCAACGGCGGCATCTCGGTCGCCTGAATAGATCACAAACCCGAATCGAAGGAGATCACCATGTGGCTGTACGCAGAGATCAAGACAATCGGCGACATTCCCCGCTACTACGGGGCAACGACCCCGAACGCCCCGGCGCTCATCGACGCGGACGGGGCGACATCCTTCGCCGACCTGGATGCCCGCTCGAACGCCATCGCGAACCTCCTGCTCAGCCTTGGCATCCTGCCCGGAGCACGTGTCGCGTTCCTCGGCAAGAACTCGGCTCGATACTTTGAGTTCCTGTTCGGAGTGAATAAGGCCGGCGCCGCCCTTTTGCCGCTGAACTGGCGGCTCGCGGCACCCGAGCTCGCCGAGGTGATCCTCGACGCGACGCCCGAAATCCTCATCGCGGACGCCGAATACTCTGACCTGGCAGCTGCCGTCATCGCCCAAACCGGCGTGAGCTGCCGGATTATCGGCTACGACTCAACCAACCGGGGCGGCGCAGAAATCGACGTGCTGCTCGAGTCAGGTTCGATCGACGATCCAGGGCTCGAGGTCGACCCGTGGTCGACGTCAGTTCTCATGTACACGTCCGGCACGACGGGCAAGCCAAAAGGAGTCAAGCTCTCCCACCAGGGCTACCTGTTCCTGCGCCTGTGTGAGCACCTCGAGCCGTCGTTCGACTACTCAGCGAACGACGTCATGCTCACGGTCATGCCGCTCTTCCACGCCATGGGGGTCGGGCTCTCGCTCCAGGCGATCTACTTCGGCGCAGCGATCGCGGTCTACTCGATGCCCGACCCCGGAACGCTCATCGAGATCATCAGGCGCGACCGGCCGACGCTCCTGCCCATCGTGCCGACGGTCATCCAGATGCTGCTCGACCACCCCGACGCGGCCGCCGCCGACTACTCCTCGGTGCGCCTCGTCGTGTACGCGGGCGCTCCCATCACCCCGTTCCTGCTTCAGCGCGCGATCAACGAGATGAAGTGCGACTTCCTGCAGTTCTACGGCGGAACCGAGACCAGCGCGGGCGTCACGTTCCTGCGCCCGGCAGACCACAAGAGCGGCGACGAGAACATGCTGAAGTCGTGCGGCGGTCCGCTGCCGCTGGTCGAGATCCGCATCGTCGATCCCGAGGGCCACGATGTCCCGCTCGGAGAGGTCGGCGAGTTCTACATCCGGTCGCCATCGCTCACTACGGGCTACTACAACCAGCCCGAGGTGACCGCCGAGGCCTTCAAAGACGGCTGGTATCACTCCGGTGACGCGGGCTACGCGGATGCCAACGGCTACCTGTTCCTCGTCGATCGCGTGAAGGACATGATCGTCACCGGGGGCGAGAACGTGTACTCGACAGAGGTGGAGAACGCGCTCGTCAAACTCGACGGCGTCCAGCTCTGTGCGGTCGTCGGCGCCCCCGACGAAAAGTGGGGCGAACGGGTCGTCGCTTTCGTGGTGAGGTCGCCCGGCACAGAGGTTACTGAGGCCGAGGTGATCGCACACTGCCGAGCGCACATCGCCGGCTACAAGGTTCCTAAGCAGGTCGAGTTCGTCGGCTCGTTGCCGATGACCGCCAGTGGCAAGGTCATGAAGCGGCAACTCGCGACCGAATTCGCAAAAGCGAACGCGTGACCGGCGCGCTTGACGGCCTCCGTGTCGTCGAGTTCGGATCCACGGGCCCGGCACCGTTCTGCGCGATGCTTCTGGCTGATCACGGCGCCGACGTCGTGAGGATCGACCGGCCGGGTGGCGAATCGGTCACGCCGGCGGGGGATGGTCGAGAAGAACTGCTTCACCGCAATCGACGGTCGATCGCGCTCGACCTGAAATCCGACGCCGACCGTTCGACGGCGACTCGACTGGCGGGGCGCGCAGACGTCCTCATCGAGGGCAACCGGCCGGGGGTCATGGAACGCCTTGGCCTTGGTCCGAGTGAGCTGCGAGCCTCGAATCCGCGACTCATCTACGCGCGGATGACCGGATGGGGCCAGGACGGCCCTTATGCCGCGGAGGTCGGGCACGACATCAACTACCTGTCGATCTCCGGCACGCTCAGTCTGCTTGGGCCGCGGTCAGGGCCACCCACGATACCGCTTGCGCTCGTTGGGGACTTTGGCGGGGGTGGTCTCGTGCTCGCCTTCGGCATTCTGGCGGCACTTTTCGAAAGGCAAACGTCGGGCGAGGGCCAGGTGATCGACGCGTCGATCCTGGATGGAGTCGCGCTTATGAGTACGGCCTTCGTCGGCTATGCCCAAACCGGTGGATGGAGCGCACTCCGCGAGGACAACCTCATCGACGGTGGTGCCCCGTTCTACAACGTTTACGAGACATCCGACCACGAGTGGATCTCAGTTGGCGCGCTCGAGCCGCGCTTCTATCGCGCCCTGCTCGATGTCCTCGAGATCAACGACATCGACCCTGCGCAGCAGGGCGCCAAGTCTGACTGGCCCACCAATCGAATGCGGTTTGCCGAGATCATCCGCACTCGATCCCGGGCAGAGTGGATCGCACGCGCGGCGGGAACTGAGGCGTGTCTTACGCCGGTCTGGTCACTCGAAGAAGCTCGCTCGGATCCCCACGCGCTCGATCGGCACGTCTTCGATACGTCGGACGGCATCCATCAGCCCGTTCCCGCACCGCGGTTCAGCCGCAGCACCGCGGGACTTCGCACTCCGCCGCCGCGAAGCGGAGAACAGGGCGCTGAGATTGTGCGAGATTGGGACGTCTGAACTCGCGCCCGCATCAAATTCAATAATTGCAATGGACAGACCATTTAGCGTATTCTGACTCAAACGCCTACGGTCGTCGCACTCAAAGAAGAGGTCACCCGTGTCTCACGCAATGACAGCCATCAAGCCAGAAGACCGCTACACCGCGACCCAGATCGAGGGATTTCGCGCCAAAGGCTATTGGGATTCGACCAGCCTCGCCCACTACATCGACCGGTTCGCGGCGGCAGACCCCGACCGTCTCGCCCTGACAGACAACTATTCCGAACTCACCCGCGGCGAGCTCCGCGCGCAGGCCTACCGGCTCGCCCTGTCGTTCAAGAAGCTCGGGGTCGTCGCGGGCGACCGAGTGCAGGTGCAGCTGCCGAACTGGAACGAGTTCGTCGTCATCTACGTCGCGCTCGAACGCCTCGGGGCGGTCCTCGTTCCCACGATGCCGGTCTACCGCGGCGATGAGGTCACGTACGTTCTCGACAACTCCGGCGCCAAGATCTCCATCGTCACGTCCAACTTCCGCTCGTTCGACTACGCGGAGATGATCTCGGACATCAGAAAGACGACCCCGGCGATCGAGAACGTGATCGTCGTACGCGGGACCGCGCGAGACGGCGAACTGTCCTACGACGACCTCATCGCGGGTGACACGGTCCCGAGCGACGACGAACTCGGCCCTGTGCCGAATCCGGATGTCGCGCACGCCGTGATCTACACGTCGGGAACCGAGTCGCGGCCGAAGGGCTGCCAGCACACGTTCGCCACCATGTCGTTCACGGCTCACCGCCTCGCTGCCGACGTCTTCGCGCTCACCGAGGACGACGTGATGTTCATGCCGACTCCGATCACGCACGCAACGGGTCTCGCGGCGGGCCTCCTGATGCCGCTCATGTACGGTGCCGCCATCCATCTGATCGACGTCTGGGAACCGAACGAGGGCCTCCGCCAGATCGCAAAGTACAAGACGACGGTGAGCATGGCCGCCACCCCGTTCCTGCAGATGGCGCTCGGCGCGCTCAAGGCGGATCCGACGCACGACATGTCGTCGATGCGCATCTGGGCGAGCGCGGGAGCACCAATCCCCGAGGCGATGCTCACCGATTGGAAGAGCCTGATTCCCGGATGCCTCGCGCTGCCCGTCTACGGCAACAGCGAGGCCCTTGTCGTGACGGCGATGCGCTACGACGACCCGCCGGAGAAGGTTGTCAGCACGGATGGTCGTGCACCCGAGGGCGTGCACCTCGAGATCCGCGACGAGGCCGGCAACGCCCTCCCGGCCGGACAGGAGGGCGAGATCAAGTTCACGAGCCCCGGCATGCTGCTCGGGTACTGGAACGATCCCGAGAAGACGGCTGCCACCATCGGCTCCGATGGCTTCTTCGCCACGGGCGACCTCGGTCGGGTGGACGACGACGGCTTCCTGCGCGTGACCGGGCGCATCAAGGACATCATCATCCGCGGCGGTCTCAACATCTCGGCGCGCGAGGTCGAGGAAAACGCGGCGATGCATCCGAACATCGCGGCGATCGCGGCGGTTTCCATGCCGGATGAGCGTCTCGGCGAGAAGGTGTGCGCGTTCATCGTCGCCGAGGGTCAGGAACTGAGCGTCCCGGAACTCGCGGCATTTCTGCAGGGCGAGCGCCACATCGCTCCGCCCAAGTGCCCGGAGAAGATCATCTACGTCTCGGAGTTGCCGACCACGGCCACCGGCAAGGTCAAGAAGTTCGAACTCCGGCAGATCGCGGCCGCATCACTCCTGGTCGACGCCGCGCACTGAGTCCGATCCTCGCGAACGCACAGCGCGGCTAGCCGGTTGGGGCCGGCGGGTACATGAGCGCGCCCACCTCAACGCCCAACGAGACGAGCGCGTCCGGCAGCACAAGGTATGCACCGTTCTCGTCCTCGGCGACCGTTGGCTCGATGTGGGCCAGCTCGCGCGCGGTCCCCACGATGTCGGCCGCCGAGCGGTATCCGAAGAGTTCGAGGCACTGGCAGTACTGCGGTGGCAGCATGAGCAGCTCGCGCCGGTCGGCCGCGGCGATGGCATCCCGGGCCGACGACCATTCGACCGACTGCGCCTCGGAAGACGAACCCCCGGCGACCTGGCCGCGGGGCAGCGCGGCGGCGAAGAACCAGGTCGCGTACCGTCGTGGCTCGAAGGGTGGCGTAGTCCACCGCGCCCAGGGCGTGAGCAGATCCGTTCGCACGGCGAGGCCACGACGGGCGAGGAACTCGGTGAACGAGACCTCGCGGGCCTCGACGCGTCGCCGATCGGCCTCCCACTCGGGGACGTCTGAGGTCTCGACCACGTCCGCCTTCGACCCGGCGAGGAGCACGCCGGTCTCCTCGAAGAGCTCCCGAATCGCGGCGATGACGATGCCGCGCGCGTGCGCCTCGGTCGTGTCGAGGGTGCGCGCCCACTGTCGCGGGGATGGCCCGAGCCAGTCGAGATTTGCGGCCTCGTCGGCGGGATCGACTCCGCCACCAGGGAAGACGGCCATTCCGCCCGCGAAGGCCATCCCGCGGTGGCGCTTGAGAAAGAAGAACTCCGGATCGGTCGCTCCGTCCCTGACCAGGATGACCGATGCGGCATCCCGCGGCTCGGCCACGGACGACTCGCCGGACGCCTGGGCCGCGAGCTGGGTGCGCACGGTCGGCGGAAGTCGAATCGTCGGGTCCACGTCCCCTACAGCCGCTCGATGATCGTCGCGTTGGCCATTCCGCCGCCCTCGCACATCGTCTGCAGGCCGTACCGGCCGCCCGTCGCCTCGAGGTAGCTCAGCATCGTCCCGAGCAGTCGCGTTCCCGACGCGCCGACCGCGTGCCCGAGGGCGATCGCCCCACCGTAGGGGTTCAGCTTGTCGGGATCGGCGTGGAACTCCTCGGCCCACGCCAGCGGGACCGGTGCGAACGCCTCATTGACCTCGTAGACATCCAGGTCGCCGAAGGCGAGTCCCGACCGCTCGAGGATGCGACGGGTCGCCGGGATGGGTCCGGTGAGCATGAAGATCGGGTCGTCGCCCACGACGGCGAAGCTGTGGAAGCGCGCACGCGGAGTGAGCCCGAGGGAAGCCGCCGTCTTCTCGCTCATGATGAGCGCGGCGGACGCGGCGTCGGTGAGCGGGGACGAATTGCCCGGCGTGATCGACCAGCCGATCTCCGGGAAGCGTGCCGACATGGCATCCGTCTTGAACGCGGGCGCGAGACCCGCCAATCCCTCGACGGTGGTGGTCGGCCGCACGGTCTCGTCGACGGCCAGGGTCGACCCGTCGGACAGGGCGACGGGCAGCAACTCCCGAGCGAACGCACCGGCCGCGGTTGCGGACGCCGCCCGTCGGTGGGACTCGGCGGAGAATCGATCGAGCTCTTCGCGCGAGAGCTTCCATTTCGCGGCGATGAGCTCGGCGGAGATGCCCTGGTTCACCAGACCGCTGGGATAGCGGGCGCGAATCCCCTCCCCGAACGGTGACGCGTCACCGGACGCCGACCCGAGCGGCACGCGACTCATCGATTCGACTCCCGCCGCGATGACGATATCGTAGGCACCGGCCATCACGCCCTGTGCGGCGAAGTGTGCGGCCTGCTGGCTCGATCCGCACTGGCGATCGATCGAGGCACCGGGCACCGACTCGTCGAATCCCGCGGCCAGCAGGGAGTTGCGGGCGATGTTGCCGCTCTGCTCGCCCACCTGGCTCACGCAGCCGACCAGCACGTCGTCGATCTGGGTCGACGACAGCCCGTTGCGCTCGAGCAGCGCACCGAGGACATCGGCGAGCAGATCGGTTGGATGGATGGCCGACAGCGCACCTCCGGGCTTGCCCTTCCCGGATGGTGTGCGCACAACGTCCACGATTACTGCATCCATGCCTGTGTTCCTCTTCCGATTAGTCGGTTCGACCCCGCCGGCGTCGTTGGCGAAGTCTCACCTAGCGGCCCACTCTGCCAGTAACGCCCGCGATCGATCGTAGGACGAGTGGTCTCGCCGCGATCCACGCTGCCACCATGACGACGAGCGACGCCGCGAAGATCCAGAACCCGGCCCAGCTGTCGTCGTTGCGGCCCGCGTACATGTGGTTCAGATTGTTGAGGGCGCCGGTCGCGAAGACCAGGGTGACGTGCACGATGGTGAAGGCCACGAAGAAGATCATGACCGGGAAATGGATCTTGCGCGCGACCGTGATCGGGTAGACCTTCTCGAACGGCCTCCAGCGGTCGGCGAGTCCCGGCGACATGCGAAGCCCGGTGATGATTGCCAGGGGGGCCGCGATGAACACGACCAGGAAGTAGCTGATGGTCTGCAGCGCGTTGTAGTTCGACCAGCCCTGTTCGATCGGCCAGTGCAGCGACGCGTACTGAAGAGCCGCGGAGACGGCATTCGGGAAGATGTCCCACCGCGTCGGGACGATGCGAACCCACTGCCCGGTGCAGAAGATGAGCACGTAGAACACGATGCCGTTGAGCACCCACAGGATGTCGAACGAGAGGTGCAGCCACAGGTGCAGGCTGATCCGCACCGGAGAGCCCTTGGTGCGGATCGGACCGTTGTTGTTTCGGGTCCAATACGCGTCTGGACGTTTCGTGGTCCGCACCAGCCAACCCGATCTCACGATGAAGAGCATGAAGAAGACGTTGAGTCCGTGCTGCCACTCCACCCAGGCGGGGAAGCCGACCGGGGCGAACGACGGCAGGCCGGAGAAGCCCGGGTAGGTGTGAAGGAACGACTGCACGGCCGGTTGGGTGCGGGCGATCTCCGCAGCGATGACGACGACCGCGAGCCCCACGATCACGACGGGAACGATCCACGTCAGGCTGAACCAGCGGCTGGCGCGGAAGGTCTTGAGGGTGTCTGCGAGGCTCACGTCAACCGCGCTTGCTTATCGCCTCGATCAACTGCGGCACAACGACGAACACGTCCCCGACCACGCCGAAGTCGGCGATGTCGAAGATCGGGGCATCCGCATCCTTGTTGATCGCGACGATCGTCTTCGCCGTCTGCATGCCCGCCCGGTGCTGGATCGCGCCGGAGATTCCCAGGGCCACATAGAGCTGCGGGGCCACGGTGACGCCGGTCTGGCCGACCTGCGATGACTGCGGAACGTACCCCGCATCGACGGCCGCCCGCGACGCGCCGACCGCGGCGCCGAGAGCGTCCGCCAGCTCCTCGACCAGCACGAACTTCTCCTTCGAGCCGAGGCCCCGTCCGCCCGAGACCACCTTCGCCGCTCCCCGCAGCTCGGGGCGACTGGATGCGGAGACCGCCTCGTCGACCGAGACGATTTCCGCGTACCGCGACGCATCGATCTCGATCGGCTGCGTCGTCACCTTCGCGGTCGAGCCAGGCGCCCTGTCCTCGATCGAGCCCGCACGCAGCGTCACGACGACCGGACCGTCGGGCGCGCTCGCGGTGACGCTGTACGCGCCGCCGAAGACCGAGTGGGTCGCGACGACCGACCCGCCGTCCAGAGCTACATCGACGGCGTCGACCAGCAGACCCCAGCCGTTGCGGGCGGCGAGGCGCGCGGCGATTTCGCGACCATCGCTGGAGTGAGCGACGACGATCGCGGAGGGTGACAGCGACTCGGCGGCCGCGGCAAGCGCCTCGACCTGTGGCCCGATCAGATACGCCCCGGCCCGGTCGGACGTGCCGACGTACGCGGTCGAGGCGCCGAGCGCGCCGAGCTTGGCACCGAGGTCGGCAGCGGCCGACGGGGTAGCGGCGGCCACCACGATTGGGTCGCCGAGTCGCGACGCGGCAGCGACCAGCATGGGCAGTGTGTTCCGCGGTTCGCCGGACGGCGAAAGTTCAGCGAGGACGAGAACGTTTGGCATGGTTGGGTTTCCTTCGGGAAATCAGATCAGGTGGCCGGCCGCCAGGAAGTCGGCGAGCTGCTGCCCGGCGTCCCCCTTGTCGACAATCTTCGTTCCCGCCGTTCGCGCGGGACGCTCGGTGACGGAGAGAACCGTCGTCGCGGTCGTGGCGTCGACGGCGAGATCGCCGATGCTCCACACCTCGAGCGGCTTCTTCTTCGCGCTCATGATTCCCTTGAAATTGGGGAAGCGGGGTTCCGCGGAGCCCTCGGTCACCGAGACGACGGCCGGGAGGGATGCACGCAACACGGTCGAGCCGTATTCGTCGCTGCGGATGCCGGAAACCGAATCCTCCGTGATGTCGACAGAACCCAGGAAGGTCACGCTCGGTTGGCCGAGTGCCTCGGCGATCATCGCGGGGACGCCCCCGCCACGACCGTCGGTCGATTCGTTTCCGGCGATGACCAGGTCGGGTGCCAGCTTACGAATCGCTGCGGCGAGCGCCCTCGAGGTCTGCAGCACGTCGGCGCCGACTAGACCGTCGTCGAGTACATGGATGGCGGAATCCGCGCCCATCGCGAGAGCCTTGCGCAGCACGTCTTTGGCATCCGCTGGTCCCACCGAGACGGCGACGACCTCGGAGCCCGTCGAGTCCTTGTACTGCAGCGCGACCTCGAGCGCGCGCTCGTCGATCTCATCGACCACGGCATCGCCCGCGGCACGGTCAAGGCGACCCGTCGAGGAATCGATCCGGCGTTCACCCCAGGTGTCCGGAACCTGTTTGACAAGGACAGCGATCTTCATTGAGGCGATTCCTTCCGCGGTTCGAGAGAACTCGTTGCGATCCTACCGACTGCACATTTGCTTGTAGTTCCAAATATATACACTTACGTCCTAGTAAATACTAGATACCCCTACTATATTGCTCATAACGTCCATGGTGGACGCATCGCACGAGAACGGGCCAATACATGATTCGCGAGCTCACACACTTCGTCGGCGGAAAACACGTCAAGGGAACATCCGATCGGTTCGGTGACGTCTACGACCCGAACACCGGACTCGTCCAAGCACGCGTTCCGCTCGCGAGCACGGCCGAGGTCACCGCAGCGATCGACAACGCCGAGCAGGCACAGGTCGAGTGGGCAAAGTGGAACGCCCAGCGACGCGCACGCGTCCTCATGAAGTTCCTTGAGCTGGTACGCCGGGACCTCGACTCCCTGGCGACCCTGCTCTCATCCGAGCACGGCAAGACCGTCGAAGACGCAAAGGGCGACATCCAGCGCGGGGTCGAGGTCATCGAATTCGCTGTCGGCGCGCCCCACCTTCTCAAGGGCGAGTACAGCGAGAGCGTGGGAACCGGCGTCGACGTGTACTCGATGCGCCAGCCGCTCGGCGTGGTGGCCGGGATCACCCCGTTCAACTTCCCGGCCATGATCCCGCTCTGGAAGATGGGCCCGGCGATCGCCGCGGGCAACGCGTTCATCCTCAAGCCATCGGAACGCGACCCCTCTGTGCCGCTTCGTATCGCCGAACTCTTCATCGAGGCCGGTCTCCCGGCCGGCGTGCTCAACGTGGTCAACAGTGACAAGGAGGGCGTCGACGCCCTCCTGAACGATCGCCGCGTCAAGGCCATCGGTTTCGTCGGGTCGACGCCCATCGCCCAGTACATCTATGAGAACGCGGCGAAGAACGGCAAGCGCGCGCAGTGCTTCGGCGGGGCGAAGAACCACATGATCGTGATGCCGGACGCCGACCTCGACCAGGTGGCCGATGCGCTCATCGGCGCCGGCTACGGATCGGCGGGTGAGCGCTGCATGGCCATCTCGGTGGCCGTTCCGGTCGGAGAGGCCACAGCGGACGCCCTCGCGGCCAAGCTCACCGAGCGCGTCAAAGACCTGAAGGTGGGTCACTCACTCGATGCCAGCGCGGACTATGGGCCGCTCGTGTCCCGGGATGCCGTCGACCGCGTCGCCGACTTCATCCAGGTGGGCGTCGACCAGGGCGCGCAGCTGCTCGCCGACGGACGCGGCTTCACCGTCGAGGGCTACGAGAACGGCTTCTTTCTCGGCCCAACCCTGTTCGACAGGGTCACCCCGGACATGACCATCTACCAGGAGGAGATCTTCGGCCCGGTGCTGATCATCGTGCGGGCAAAGGACTACGAGGAGGCGGTTCGGCTTCCCAGCGAGCACAAGTACGGCAACGGCGTCTCGATCTTCACCCGCGACGGCGACACGGCCCGTGACTTCACCGAGCGCGTGAACACGGGCATGGTGGGCGTCAACGTCCCGATCCCTGTGCCCATCGCGTACCACACGTTCGGCGGCTGGAAGAGTTCCGGCTTCGGCGACCTCAACCAGCACGGGCCAGACTCGTTCCGCTTTTACACCAAGACGAAGACGGTCACGCAGCGCTGGCCCTCCGGGCTCAAAGAGGGCGCGAGTTTCGTCATGCCGTTGATGGGATGACCGTGACGTATGGAATGACCAAGGAGCAGGTCGAGCTGGTCGGCGTGGTTCGTGACTTCGCCACGTCGGAGCTCGCGCCCAACGCTGTCCGATGGGACCAGGAGAAGTACTTCCCGGTCGACACGCTCGCCTCGGCCGGTGAGCTCGGACTCGGGGCGATCTACGTGCGCGAGGAGTCGGGCGGTTCGGGCCTGACCCGACCGGACGCCGCCCTCATCTTCGAGGAGCTGGCGAAGGGCGACACCACGATCGCGGCGTACATCTCGATCCACAACATGGTCGTCTGGATGATCGACCGCTACGGCGACGACGCCCAGCGTGCCGCATGGATTCCCGGGCTCGCCTCGATGCGCCAGCTGGGCAGCTACTGCCTGACCGAACCCGAGGCGGGGTCGGATGCCGCGGCCCTCGTGACGAGCGCCGTGCGAGACGGCGACGAGTACGTCATCAACGGGGTCAAGCAGTTCATCTCGGGGGCCGGGGCGTCGTCGGTCTACATCGTCATGGCCCGCACCGGAGAACAGGGGCCCGACGGCATCACCGCCATCCTGGTGCCCGCGGACACGGCAGGACTGAGCTTCGGCACCAACGAGAAGAAGATGGGCTGGAACGCGCAGCCGACCAGGCAGGTGATCTTCGACGACGTCCGCGTTCCCGTGACGAATGCCCTCGGGGCGGAGGGCACTGGCTTCGAGATCGCGATGAACGGCCTCAACGGCGGCCGCCTCAACATGGCGGCGTGTTCGCTCGGCGGGGCGCAGTGGGCGCTCGAGCAGACGACTCGCTACATGCAGGAGCGCACGACGTTCGGCAAGGCACTCGTGTCGCACCAGGCGCTGCTGTTCCGCCTCGCCGACATGGAGATCCAGCTGCAGGCAGCGCGCACGTTTCTCGGCCGGGCCGCGCACGCGCTCCAGGACGATGACGACGACAAGGTGACGCTGTGCGCCGCAGCGAAGAAGTTCGTGACCGATGCCGCCTTCGCGGTGGCAAACGATGCCCTTCAGCTGCACGGCGGATACGGTTACCTTTCTGAGTACGGGATCGAGAAGGTCGTCCGCGACCTGCGGGTGCACCAGATCCTGGAAGGATCAAACGAAATCATGAGCCTGATCGTCGGACGCGCGCTGACCGGTACCCGCGGATGACCGATCCCCCGCCGGCCCAACCCGCACCGGCCGAACCGGAGGTCCTCTCCCGGGTGCACGGGCGGCTCGGCCACATCATCCTCAACCGTCCACGCGCGATCAACGCGCTCAACGTCGGCATGGTGACCGAGGTGTCGCGGATTCTCGACGACTGGGCGGAAACCGCTTCGATCACCACGGTCCTGCTGACGGGCGCGGGCGAACGCGGCCTCTGTGCGGGCGGCGACATCGTCTCCATCTACCACGACGCCGTGCATGGCGGCGGCGCTAGTGCGACCTTCTGGCGGGACGAGTATCGAATGAACGCGCGCATCCATCGCTACCCGAAGCCCTTCGTCGCCGTCATGAACGGGGTCGTGCTCGGTGGGGGGATCGGCATCGCCGGCCACGCGAGCCACAGGATCGTGACCGAGTCGTCGAGCCTCGGCATGCCGGAGACCGGCATCGGATTCGTTCCGGATGTCGGCGGCAATTGGCTGCTCTCGCACGCGCCGGGCGAGCTCGGTACCCATCTCGCGCTCACCGCAGGGTCCGCGACCGGCGCCGATGCCCTCCAACTGGGCATGGCCGACGCCTTCGTTCCATCCGAACGTATCGCCGAGCTCGCCGAAGCGCTCGAGCGGGAGGATGCGGATGCGGCCGTCTCCCGCTTCGCCGTCGCCGCGCCCGCCTCCCCGCTCGCCGCACAGGCCGGCTGGATCAACGACGCCTACGGCGGGGACGACGTCGGCGAGATCGTCCGCCGGCTCGGCGCTCTCGGTGCGGCTGCCGCGGACGACGCCCTCGCCCTCGTATTGCGGCGCTCGCCGACGGCTCTGAAGGCGACACTCGCCGCACTGCGGCGCGCGCGCACCCACGCGAGCCTCGAGGAGACACTGAAGCAGGACCTCCGCGTCTCGCTGCGCTTCCTGGACGAGAAGGATCTGGCCGAGGGAATACGCGCGCAGGTCATCGACAAGGACCGCAATCCGCGCTGGTCGCCCGCGACCCTCGATGAGGTGGACGACGAGCACATCGAGTCACTGTTCGCACCGCTCGGCGCGCTCGAACTCGACCTGCCCCCAGCCTGACGACGGCTGCGCCTCCCGGACGGGGCGCAGCGACATGCACAGCCGCCCCGATGACGAGGCGCTAGGAGAGGAAATACAGTGAGCACGATCGCATTCATCGGCCTCGGCAACATGGGAAAGCCCATGGCCGTCAACCTCATCAAGGCCGGACACACCGTCGTCGGATTCGATGTCTTCGAGGGCGCGCGCGTCGCGGCGCAGGAGGCCGGTCTCACCATCGCCGGCTCGGCCGCCGAATCCGTGGCGGGCGCAGACGCCGTGATCACGATGCTTCAGAACGGCGCGCAGGTGCACGAGGTCTATGCCGGATCCGCGGACACCGCGGGCATCCTGGCCGCCGCGAACCCGAACACGGTGTTCATCGACTGCTCGACAATCGCCGTCGACGACGCGGTCGAGGCTCATCGCCTCGCCGTCGAGGCTGGACATCGAAACGTCGACGCGCCGGTCTCGGGCGGGGTGGTCGGAGCGACCGCCGGGACGCTCGCGATGATGGTCGGCGGATCGGAGGCGGACTTCGCGAGCGTGCACCCGATCCTCGAGGCCGTCGGCGCGCGAATCGTGCACTGCGGCGAGCCCGGTGCTGGCCAGGCGGCAAAGGCCTGTAACAACATGGTCCTGGCGATCTCGATGATCGGCGTGAGCGAGGCGTTCGTCCTCGGGGAACGCCTCGGGCTCACTCACCAGGCGCTCTTTGACGTCGTGTCACAGGCCTCAGGCCAGTGCTGGGCGCTGACGACGAACTGCCCCGTCCCCGGTCCCGTGCCGAGCAGTCCGGCCAACCGCGACTATCAGCCCGGGTTCGCGGGAGCGCTCATGGTCAAGGACCTCGGTCTCGCGGCCGCCGCGCTGAAATCGACGGGTGTCGACGCTCAGCTGGGAACCCTCGCCGGTGAGCTCTACCGCCGGTTCGCCGACGACGGCGGCGCCGGCCTCGACTTCTCCGCGATCATCAACGACATCCGGGCGCGGAGCGTTGCATGAGCGACTATGAGACGATCCTGGTCGAGACCCTGGGGCGCGTCGGGCACATCCGGCTGAACCGCCCGCGCGCGCTCAACGCCCTGAACACGGCGCTCATGAACGAGGTGGTCGAGGCGGCAACCGCGTTCGACGCCGACCTGGAGATCGGCGCCATCGTCATCAGCGGATCGGAGCGCGCATTCGCGGCCGGTGCCGACATCACGGAGATGGCGTCGAAGAGCTACCAGGACGTGGTCGCGGAGAAACTGTTCGCAGCCTGGGACGCTATTCCGGCTCTGCGGGTTCCCACCATCGCGGCCGTCGCGGGATACGCGTTGGGCGGAGGGTGCGAGCTCGCCATGATGTGCGACCTGATCGTCGCCGCTGACTCCGCGAAGTTCGGCCAGCCGGAGATCAATCTCGGTGTCATTCCGGGAATCGGGGGCACACAGCGTCTCGTGCGTGCCGTCGGCAAGTCGAAGGCCATGGACATGATCCTCACCGGCAGAACGATTGACGCCGTCGCCGCCGAGGCCTCAGGTCTGGTCGCTCGCGTCGTTCCTGCCGACGAGCTGCTGGAGGCCGCGCTCGCGCTGGCCGCCGACATTGCGGGAAAGTCCCGTCCCGTCGCCATCGCGGCCAAGGAAGCGGTCAACGTCGCCTTCGAGGGCACGCTCGCGGAGGGGCTTCGCTTCGAACGGCAGGCCTTCCGTGCCACCTTCGCGCTGGATGACCAGTCCGAAGGCATGGCGGCCTTCCTCGAGAAGCGTCCCGCGGTCTTCAGCCACCGCTAGACGCGAGAGCCTACAGCGGCTCGGGATGCGGCGGCGGCTGGGTGAAGTCGCCGGCGTCCTCGCGGTAGCGGGCAAGGATTCGGACGAGGTCGGCGAGATCGTTTTCGGGGATACCCGGCACGTCGAACACCGCCGAGTTGAGGGCCGCGGATGCCTCGGCAACGAGTGCGCGACCCGCATCCGTGAGGCGCACGATGGTGGCCCTCCCGTCGGTCGGGTGTGCGGCGCGCACGACGAGCGCATCGCGTTCCAGGCGGTCGACCGTGTTCGTCACACTCGTCGGGTGCACCTGGAGCCGTGCGGCGGCGCTCGCCATCGGCAGGGCGCCCTCCCGGGAGAAGCTCAGCAGCGTCAGCATCTCGTACCGGGCGAAGGAGAGGCCGAAGGGCCGCAGGGCCGATTCGACCCGCGCGAGCATGAGCTGCTGCGCGCGCATGATCGAGGTGACGAGCGCCATCCCGTTGGCCGCGCTCTCCCAGCCGTGGTCGAGCCACTGCCGACGGGCCTCGGCGATCGGATCGATGGGCAACGGGCCGGGCCTAGCCATCGCCTTCTCCTCGTGCTCGCCGCATGCGTCCACGGTACCGCTCGAATCCGGGGATGATGGGCATATGCGGGAGCTCGTCGTGGGAAGCACCACGGTGCTGATCGACACCCTCACGCACACCGGGCATACGGGTGCACCCTCGCCGCTCATCATCCTGGCGGCCGCGCGAGCGATGTCTGTCGATGTGCGTGACCTCGTCTCTTCTCGTCGCTGCGCCGAATGCTCAAGCACGCAACACGGCCAACCCTTCGTGGAGTTTGTGGACGGAAGCCCGTGCCCGTGCTTCGTGAGTTTCGCGCGGACTGTGGGAGCGGAGGCGGCCGCCGCGCGATCCGAAGGCCCAGTGGGAATCGATGTCGAATCGCGCGCCGCGCTTTCTGCGCACGCCGTGGCGGACGTGCTCCTCCACCCGGACGAGCTCGCCGCGATCGCCGACTTGACGCCCACGGAGGCCGACGAGCTCATCGGCGGCACGTGGGTCGCGAAGGAAGCGCTCGTGAAAGCGACCGGACACGGTCTGCGGCTCGATCCCCGAGGCATCCGCCTTCGCCTCGGCGGCGACACGGCGACCGTGGAGAGCTGGCCCGCCGAACTGGGGCTGCGCGACACACCGCGGATCACCCTGTTCCCCCTGACCGTCGACGCCGTCGGCGCCGTTGCGGAGCTCTGAACCCGCTCAGCGGGGCCGCTCAGCGTTGTTTCGGCAACCGCGGGAGCGCCTCGTCATAGAGCCACAAGTCCAGGATCGCGCGGATGTCGGCGCGGGTGTAGTTCCGCACGTGCTCGATGAAGAGTTCGGTCGAGACCGACCCGTAGCGGTTAGCGGTCGTCCAATCCGTCAACATCCGGAAGAACTCCGAATCGCGGAGAGTGCACCGCACTGCGTGCAGCGCGAGGGCGCCGCGCTTGTAGAGCCTGTCGTCGAACATCAGGTCCGGGCCGGGATCCCCGATCCTGAGGTCCTGGTCGAGCTCGTTCAACCGCGTCCACTGCTGCTGGGCGATGCGCGCCACACGTGCGCCGCCCGAGCTCTCCGACCACAACCATTCGGCGTAGCAGGCGAACCCCTCATGAAGCCAGATGTCGGCCCAGGATGAGGCGGTGAGGCTGTTCCCGAACCACGAGTGCGCCAGTTCGTGCGCGATGAGACGCTCCGACCCGCCCTGCCCGTCGACGTGGTTGCGGCCGAAGATCGACAGGCCCTGGGCCTCCAGCGGTATCTCCAGGTCGTCATCGGTCACGACGACCGAGTACTGCGGGAAGGGATACGGGCCGAAGAACGTCTCGAAGACCCCGATCATGCTCGCCTGGGACTCGAAGTCCGAATCGAAGTCACGCGCCAGATCCGTCGGGATGTACGCGAACTGCGGCACCCCGCGAGTTACCGGCAGCGGACGCGAGCGATACACGCCGATCTGCATGGTCGCGAGGTAGGTGGCCATCGGCTCGGCGGACTCGTAGACCCACTCGGTGCGACTCGATTTGGTCTTCTGCGAGACGAGTCGGCCATTCGCGACGGCCTGGTACGAGGATGCCACCGTGATCGCGATGCGGTAGGTCGCCTTGCTGCTCGGGTGATCGTCGCACGGAAACCAGGTGGGAGCGCCGGTCGGTTGCGCCGCGACGAGGACGCCGTCGGACAGTTCTTCCCATCCCACTTCTCCCCAGGTGCTGCGGCGCGGCGCCGGCAGACCGTTGTAGCGGACGGTGACCGAGAATTCGGTGTCCGCGGCGATTGCGTGGGCGGGCGTGATGAAGAGCTTGCCTGCCGTCTGTCGATGACGCAGCGCGCGAGTACCGTCGATGACCACCTGGGAGACGGCGAGGCCGACCAGATCCAGGCTGAAGCGCACCAGCCGCTGGGTCGACCGCATCGACAGCACGGCGACGGCCGTCACGCGATTGGTCCGGATGCGATAGTCGAGCGCGATGTCGTAGTGGGAGACCGTGTAGCCGCCGTTGCCGGAGGCGGGTGAATACGGATCACCGGCCGTGTCCGCGCCGACATCCGTCAGGGAGGGACGCTGTGCGGTGGCCACATTCGAGTCTTGCACGGCACGGGAGGTCACGCGGGTGGGTTCCACGGTGCAATCGGGTTGCCTGCCCAGATTCCCCCTGACGGCACGAACTCTCCTCGCAACACGAGCGAGGCCGGGCCGACTGTGGCATCCTCCCCGATTGTGGCCGCGGGAAGGATGACGCTGTGCGGCCCGAGCGTGCCTCCCGCCTCGAGACGCACCCCGTCCAGTACCATCACGCGATCGTGAAAGAGGTGGGTCTGTACGACGCAGCCACGGTTCACTGTCGCGCCGTCCCCCAGCGAGACGAGGTCGGCTTCGGGAAGCCAGTAGCTCTCGCACCACACGCCGCGTCCGATGCGTGTCCCGAGGCTGCGCAGCCACACGACGAGAGCGGGCGTGCCGGTGGCGGCGACCGCAAACCAGGGAGCTGCCACCATCTCGACGAACGTGTCTGCCACCTCGTTGCGCCAGACGAAAGAGGACCAGAGCGGATGCTCCCGCGCCGAGATCCTTCCGACGAGAACCCACTTCGCCGCCGTCGTGATACCGGCGGCGACTCCACCGGCGGCGAGCAGAACGACGCCGGAGGCGAGAACCGTCCAGCCAAGGCCCCAGGCGATCACGAGCACCTGGAGGAGTGCGAGCACGCCGAGACCGAGAGCGACCGAGAGCGCCACGGGCACGAATCGGCACAACTCCCAGAGCAGTCGCGCAATCCGCAACCGGATGAGCGGACGGAACGTGCGGGATTCGTCGAACTCCGACACGGCCCTCCGAAGGCGAACGGGTGGATTGCCCAGCCACGACGATCCGCTCTTCGACTTGCGTGGGGTCGCCGACAGCACGGCGATCAGTCCGTTCTTCGGAACGGAACGGCCGGGCGCGGTCATGCCCGAGTTGCCGAGGAACGCGCGTCGACCGATCCGCGCGTTGTCGACGCGCATCCAGCCGTGACCGAGTTCGTACGACCCGACCATGGTGTCGTCGGCCAGGAACGCGTGGTCATCGATCGTCGTGAGCTTCGGAAGCAGCAGTACCGTCGAGGCCTCGACGTTCCTGCCCACCTTCGCCCCCAGCAGCCGAAGCCAGACAGGCGTGAAGAGGCTCGCATAGAGCGGGAAGAGCAGGGTGCGAGCCGAGTCCAGCAGTCGCTCGGTCATCCACACCTGCCAACCGATGCGGCTGCGCACCGGGTACTCGCCGGGTCGCACGCCGATACTCATGACCCGAACGACGACCACGGTCAGAATCGCGTTGAGAAGGCTGCCGGCCGCGACGGCGACGGGAAGAAGCGCGAGGGCGCGCAGGATGCCGATCCCGAGGCTCGGTGCAGCGGCCGTGGGGCCGCCCACGATGAGTACGCCGAGCGCGACGCTCAGAACGGGCAGCAGCGAGAGTCCCAGCGAGCCAGCGCCGTATCCCGCGAGCCAGCGCCGGGCGAGGGGCGGTCGTTCATCGGGCCAGGTGTTCTTGGCTTTTCCGACCCGGACAGCCGGCGAGCCCGCCCACAGCTGCTGGGCCGGGATTCTTCCCTGCACCGACGACCCGGCGGCCACTTCCGCTCCTCTTCCGATGCGAGCGCCCGGCAGAATCGTGCTTCGGGATCCCACGGAGGCCTCGGCACCGATCGCGATCTCTCCGACCCGAAGCAGGTCTCCGTCGACCCAGTAGCCACGCAGGTCGACCTCCGGCTCGATGGAGGCGCCGGCTCCGACCTTGAGCATTCCCGTGATCGGCGGCAGGGTGTGCAGATCGACTCCGCTCGCCACCTTCGCGCCGAGGGCACGCGCGTAGTAGCTGATCCAGGGCGCCCCCGCCAGGTTGGTCGCGCCGGACATCCTGGCCACCTGTTCGGCGAGCCACAGCCGCAGGTGTACTCCCCCGCCGCGCGGGTAGTCACCCGGGGTAAGTCCGGCGAGGAGAAGACGCGCGGCGACGACCGAGATGAACATCCTCCCGATAGGCGTGATGAAGATGAGGAATCCAACGACGGGTACCCACCAGGACACCAACGGCGCCCAGCGCGCACCCGCGCCATGGAGCAGGTCGTCTGCGACGAGAAGATAGATGACCCAACGGATGCCGGCGAGGATGTGCAGCACGGTTCCCAGCGCGGTCTGTATCAGCTGGGTCGCGCGCGGGGTCGGCCTGACGTTCCGCTTCTCTCGTTCGACGGCGGGAGCGCGGCCGTCGAGTTCGGCGGCGAGCGCGCCGATTCGCGGGCGGTCGTAGATGTCGGCGACGCGAGCCTCGGGGAAGCGCACGCGGATGGCGGAGATGAGCTGGGCCGCCGTGAGCGAACCACCCCCGTGCGCGAAGAAGTCGTCATCGGGTCCGGCGACGACGGCGCCGAGGATTCCGGCCCACAGCTCGGCCAGCCAGGTCCCCGTTTCACTGAGTCCCTCCGCCGGGCCTTCCGGCAGGGGTAGCGGCCAGGGCAGCGCCGCCTTGTCCACCTTGCCGGAGGTGCGCGTCGGCATCTCGTCGATGACGGCGAGCAGCGGGATGAGCGGCGCGGGAAGCTCTTCGCGCAGCCGTTCCATGGCGGCGGGGACGTCGAAGGCGCGCGCACCCGACGAGGCAACGACGTAGCCGACGAGAATCCTGTTTCCCGCAGGGGTCACCTGCACGACGGTCGCGGTGGCGACGACGCCGGGAAGCGCGCCGAGAGCTGAGTCGATCTCGCCGAGTTCGATCCGGCGCCCGCCGAGTTTGATCTGATCGTCGGCACGGCCGTGGAAGATCAGTCCCGCGCTCTCGAATCGCACGAGATCCCCGGACCGATAGGCACGTGTCCAGCCGAGAGTCGGCATGGGAGCGAATCGCTCCGCGTCCTTTTCCGGATCGAGATATCGGGCGAGGCCGACTCCTCCGATGATGAGCTCGCCGACCTCGCCCTCGTGGACGGGCGATCCGTCGGGATCGACCACGGCGACATCCCACCCGGCGAGAGGCAGACCGATGCGAACCGGGTCACCCGGTCTCATGAGCGTTGCCGTCGAAACCACGGTCGCCTCGGTGGGGCCGTAGGTGTTCCACACCTCTCTACCGTCGACCGCGAGGCGTTGCACCAACTCGGGCGGGCAGGCCTCCCCGCCGAAGATCAGAAGGCGCACCAGTTCGAGCGACTCCGCCGGCCACAGCCCGGCGAGGGAGGGGACCGTCGACACCACGGTGATGCTGTGGGCGATGAGCCACGGTCCGAGGTCGACCCCGGATCGCACCAGCGCGCGGGGCGCGGGAACCAGGCATGCACCGTTGCGCCAGGCGAGCCACATCTCCTCGCATGACGCGTCGAAGGCGACGGACAGTCCCGCCAGGACGTTGTCGCCGGGGCCGATCGGCTCCTCGCGCAGGAAGAGTCCCGCCTCGGCGTCGACAAACGCGGCGGCCGACCGATGCGTGACTGCCACGCCTTTCGGCGTCCCCGTCGAACCAGACGTGAAGATGACCCACGCGTCGTCGGATGGCAGGACGGGATCGATCGCGGGGATGCTGCCCGTCGGCGTCCCCAGCGTCGGCGTGTCTTCCGCTTCATCGCGTGAGGCGAGAACGCTACCGCGCGGCGTCAGGGTGCCATCGACACCCACGACACCAACCACGTCCGCCTCACCGAACACCATTTCGGCGCGTTCCTCGGGATCGTCCGCGTCGACGGGAACGTAGCTGGCTCCCGCCAGAAGCACGGCGAGGATCGACACGTAGAGGACGCGACCACCCGAGGGGATCCGGATGCCGACCCGGTCGCCACGCCGCACGCCGGCGACGACGAGTCGTGCGGCGCTCGCATTCACCGCGCGCAACAGTTCGCGGTAGCTGAGCGACCCTGAAGCATCCGCCAGGGCGGAGGACTGCGGATTCGCCTCCGCCGTCTCCCGAAGGATGTCGAGGAGCGTCCGTGGTGCGGCCGCCTGATCACTGGAGCTGATCAGCGCGCGGGCACTCTCACTTGCCATCGGACTGCGCCTTCCCTCGACCGAACAGGGTACCGCGCGGACGTTAACGGCAAGAGCCGGCCCGAACGCGTGGCGAGTGGGACGATCGGCCGACTGAGACGACTCACCTCGCACCGCAGAACGCGGGCGCCGATCAGCCGAGGTGACCGAACGCGATCTTCGCCATGGCGTCCGCTGCGGTGCAGGTCGGGACGGTGATGAACAGCACCCCGGCGCTCGCGCTGACGTCAACGTAGAGTTCGGAATCCTCGACGCCAGAGCCCTCGCTGCAGAAACCGGCGTGACCGTCGAAGGTTTCCTTGGTCGCGTTCGGGAAAACCGCCTCCATGGTCGTGGACGTCGTGGTGTCGTCGAGTCCGAACGTGACCGGCTTCGCCACCGGCGCAACACTGTCGTAGGTGCACTTGCCCTGCCCACTGCTCGGCTGTGACTGGACACCCTGCAACGTGTATCCGACCAGCGACTGGGTTTGCGACTCGGTCACGAGGTCACAAGGGTGGGCGTTGTAGTACGCGGCGCTGTCGCCGGATCCCGATCCCGAGTTCGAGGAGGACGAGGTCGACGACTTCGCGGCACCGGTCCCGGATGCGGTCGGCGTGCCGCCGGATGCCGCACATCCGGTGAGCCCGATCACGAGCAGGGCCGCCGCACCAGTCAGCGATACGAGGGACAGGGGACGAGAAAACATGGCGCGCCTTTCATCTGGTGGACAGAGGAACGGCGCGAGTGCCGGGATTCCGTAGGCCCCCCGCCGACTGGTTTCAGCCTTCCAGGAGGGCGTAACGCCCCCGTAACGCATCAGGTCGCCGGAGCATCACGACGATGGAGCCCGGCGCCTGCGATCAGTTGACCGCTGTGGCGACCTGGTTTCCGCCAGCGTATTTCGCGCGGTACATGGCCTGATCGGCCGCGCGCACGAGCGCATCCGGTTGGATGCCCGACGGGTCTGCCGACGCCACCGAGACCCCGATACTTGCGGCCAGCCTGAGTCGGTCCGGGAGTAGGTCATAGGGTGCGCTGATGCTGACGCGAACCCGTTCGGCCAGCGCGAGCGCCGCCGCCTCGTCCGCGACCTCGCTCACGACGATGAATTCGTCGCCGCCGAATCGGGCGACGATGTCGTCATCTCGAACGCTCAAGCCGAGTCGGGACGCGACTTCGCGCAACACCTCGTCACCGACCTGGTGACCGAGCTGATCATTGACGCTCTTGAATCCGTCGAGATCGACGAACAGGACGGCGAGCACCCTGCCGACGGTGCGACGAGCGCCATCCATCCGTTCTTCGAGAAGCCGTCGATTGGGCAGCCCGGTCGTGTCATCGTGCATCGCCGCGTGCTCGAGTCTGTCCTGGAGACGGAGCCCGGAAATCGCCCGAGCGGCCTGGCCCGCCAGCGCGTCCGCAAGGGGAGATGCCTGATCGTCGAACTGTCTTGGGTGATGAAAGAACGCGGCAAGGATTCCGAGCATCTGATTGCCCTGGTGGATCGGGGCGATGATCATCGACTGCACGCCGGCCTTCTCGAACGCCATGCCGACGGCGGGTGCGATAGCGCGAGCCTGCTCGATTCCGGCGATCTTCAGTACCGTCCTCAACTGCTGCGCCCGTACGGTCAGGAACGCGACGTCACTCAGGTCCGTGAAGGGATTCGTTCCCGCGACCTGCCGGAACACGTGAGCGCGGTCGAGCAGGAATACCACCGCCTCCTCCGCGGCGTAAGCCTCCGCGGTGGTCGAAGCCAGAACCTCGGCCAGCTCCTGCTCGCTGCTCGCCTCCGAAAACGAGATGGATGCCGCGATGACCAGCTCCAGCCTGCGCTGCGTTCGTTCGATCAGGGCGTGGCGAAGTCCCAGTCGCTCCCTGAACTCACGCTGGGCGCGCGCCTCGAACAGACTGAGGTAGCGATTGCCGCTTGCCAGCTCCGGCCCTTCCGCGACGAGCACGGGCAGGATTCGACCGTCAGGCTGCGTGATCTCCGCCACGGCGGGGAGGTATCCGATGTCGGGTGCGGCAGCCGGATCCGGCGGGCAGACGATGTCCTGCACGGGACGCCCGACCATTTCCTCGGCGGTCGATCCGGTCCATTCGCACACCAGGCCGCTCACCTCGACGATGCGGCGCTGCTCATCGATCTCGATCAGGCCCGTTGGCAGGGCGTCATCGATGACGTGCTTCACAGCGCAACCGTTCCTCGTCCGGCGGCAATCAACCTGATTTCTCGACAAACGTCGAGGCTAAGTGCACCACGCAGGAAGCTCCCTCGTCGAGGACTTCCGCGATCCATGGCGCGTCCGATATTGTTCGCGCTTGCTTGCCGGTCCCCGGTTGTTTACCCGCTGGTCGTGTTGGCCGCGGTCGAAACGACCGGGGCGAGAGCGGCGGATGCGAGCAGAGCCAGCTTCTCGGCGCCCTCGGTTCCGGGCTCCGCGTGATAGATCACGAGCACAATTCCGTCGGTGCCGGTGATCGCGAGTTTCTCGCGATCGAGACGCAGCGAACCCACCTCCGGGTGCATGAACTCCATGGGCGCCCCCTGTCTCACGCCGATGTCGTGGCGTGCCCAGAGCTGGCGGAAGCGATCGCTCGCGATCGAGAGTTCGCCCACCAGCTCGACGAAGCGCGGGTCGTCCGTATCCGTCCCGACCGACCTGCGGAATCCGGCGACGAGGCCGTCAGTGGCGCGGTCCCAGTCGGGGAAGAACGTGCGCTCCGCGGGATCGAGGAACAGGTCGCGAAGGCGATTGCGGCCAGTGGCAAACCGTGGTGAGACCGCCATGGCGAGAGAATTCGCGGCGAGAACGTCCAGGTAGCGGCCTTCGACGAAGGCGGGAAGCGGGAGCGTCTCGATCAGCCTCAGGATGCTCGGCGGAACCGTCTCCTTCCTGGCACGCCGACGCTGCGGGCGTGGTCGCTCGGCGGCGACACTCCTCAGATAGTCGCGCGAGTCATCGTCGAGACCCAGCACCCGCGCAATCGAATCGAGAACCTGCGCAGACGGATTGCGATCCCGACCCTGCTCGAGTCGGAGGTAGTACTCCGCGCTGATGCCGGCCAGCAT